>Ga0181523_10001514_pt1 | contig 24622 bp, 23 predicted proteins | sample PEATcosm2014_Bin_43_FD_119752 | JGI IMG/M metagenome (GOLD analysis project Ga0181523, IMG submission 119752) | Peatland microbial communities from MTU Mesocosm Facility, Houghton, MI, USA - PEATcosm2014_Bin05_30_metaG | ecosystem: Environmental > Terrestrial > Soil > Wetlands > Peat | place... | reverse complement strand
GATGTGAAGGAATATTACTTCTACCTCGACAGCACCCCGACGCATTCTTACATGAAGTACCTGTACAAATATCCTCAGGCTGCCTTCCCTTACGAGCAACTCCTGGACGAGAATCGCCGCCGCGCCAAGAATGATCCCGAATATGAATTGCTGGACACCGGAGCCTTCGCCGACGACCGGTATTTCGATGTGTTCGTCGAGTACGCAAAAGCTGACGTCGAAGACATCCTGATTAAGCTCACGGTCGCGAACCGTGGTCCGGAATCGGCGCGTCTGCGCCTGCTCCCAACTATTTGGTTCCGCAACACCTGGTCGTGGGACCACACCGAGCCTCGCCCGAACCTGCATCGGGTGCCGGGCGCCATTGAACTGAGGCATCCTGCCTTGGGCAAGCGCTGGCTGTTCTACGACGGTTCCCCCGAGCTTCTGTTCACTGAAAACGAAACCAACCGTCATCGCCTGTTCAACACTCCCGACAGCGGATGGTGCAAGAAGGACGGCATCAACAACTGCATCGTCGACGGGATAACCCAAGCAGTCTCAGCCGAATCCGCAGGCACCAAAGCCGCCGTTCATTACGCCATGGAGATCGGCGCCGGACAAACTGTGAGTATCCGCCTGCGGCTTACCAACGCCGACTTCACGCGCCAGCCGGCTTCCGCCTTCAATAATTTCGAGGGCCTCTTTGCTACCCGCAAACAGGAAGCCGACGATTTCTACGCCACGATTATTCCGCGCGAGCTCTCGCCCGACGCCAAGAACGTGATGCGGCAGGGCTTCGCCGGCCTGTTGTGGTCGAAACAGTTCTACCACTACGTCGTCAAGCAATGGTTGCAGGGAGACCCCGGCCATCCCCCGCCACCGCCCGAGCGAACGCGGGGCCGAAACCATGATTGGCCGCACCTCTACAACGCCGACGTCATCTCCATGCCCGACAAGTGGGAATATCCCTGGTATGCGGCATGGGACTTGGCGTTTCACTGCGTGTCGCTGGCCCTGGTCGATCCTGATTTTGCCAAGGAACAACTCGTGCTCCTGTTGCGTGAGTGGTACATGCATCCCAACGGCCAGTTCCCCGCCTATGAATGGGCGCTTGGAGATGTGAATCCACCCGTACACGCCTGGGCAGCATGGCGCGTTTATAAGATCGACAAGAAGCGAAATGGCCGCGGCGACCGCGCGTTTCTGACGCGCGTGTTCCATAAACTGCTGCTGAATTTCACCTGGTGGGTCAACCGCAAAGATGCCGAGGGCATGAACATTTTTCAGGGCGGATTTCTGGGACTCGACAATATCGGAGTCTTCAACCGCAGCGATCCCCTTCCCACCGGCGGACACATCGAGCAATCCGACGGCACCAGTTGGATGGCCATGTACACGCTGAACCTGCTGGCTATCGCCATGGAGCTGGCCACGGAAGATCCCGCCTATGAAGATGTCGCCAGCAAATTCTGGGAGCACTTCATCTACATTGCCTACGCCATGAACCATCTCGGCCATGACGGCATGGGGCTGTGGGACGGGGAAGACGGGTTTTTCTACGACGTGATTAAGTTCCCCGACGGCAGCAGTTTTCCGGTCAAGATTCGCTCCATGGTCGGGTTGATCCCTCTATTCGCCGTCGAAACCTTGGAACCGGGATTGCTCGATCGTCTCCCCGGCTTCAAGCGTCGCATGGAATGGTTCATCGACAACCGTCCAGACCTTACCGCCAACGTGGCTTCCATGCGCGATTCAGGGATGGGCGAGAGACGACTGCTGTCGATCGTCGATGCCGGCCAACTGCAGCGCATGCTGCAGATCATGCTCGATGAGCAGGAATTCTTGTCGCCCCACGGCGTGCGCGCTCTTTCGCTCTACCACCGCGATCATCCGTTCGTTATTTCCTTCGACGGCAAGGAGCACCGCGTGGACTACGAACCCGGCGAATCCTCAACCGGCCTGTTCGGCGGCAATTCCAATTGGCGCGGACCCGTGTGGTTTCCGGTGAACTATCTATTGATCGAGTCGCTGCAGAAGTTTCATCACTATTTTGGCGACGACCTCAAAGTGGAATTCCCTTCACGCTCCGGCAAACTGCTCACACTCTCTGAAGTCGCCGCGGAAATCTCGCACCGCCTGACCGGAATCTTCCTGCGCGACGAACAAGGGAACCGCCCGGTCAACGAAGGCACGCCGAAATTCCGCACCGATCCCCACTGGAGCGACCTCATCCTCTTCTACGAGTATTTCCACGGCGACACCGGGCAGGGTCTCGGAGCGAGCCATCAGACGGGTTGGACCGCGCTGGTAGCCAAGTTGCTGCAGCAGAGTGGCCACTCCCACAAGTCTGGGATCAAGGAGCCGATCGGCTCGCGGCAGCCGTAGCCCGACGCAGCAGATCGGGAGCCTTCATCCGCCGGCAGTATTCCTCGAAGCCCGGGCGCGGCCCTCTCCAGCGCAACTCGTCGACCGTGTTGAAGACCGGCGCATCGACCCGCAGAGTTGCGAGCCTGCGGAACAGCAGAGCGTCGTCCCACGCACCGAACAGCGCTTCCGATAACGTGCGGGCCTTACGGATCGAGGGATCCCACTCCCGCCAGTCCCTCGGAATATCTTCGAGATGCGGATAGTGAGACAAGACAGCAGCCGCAGCTTTCTGCCCCCATCCCGCCACGCCGGGAAAGCCGTCGGCGCTGTCCCCGACTACCGCGAGATAATCCGGGATCGAATGCGGTCCCACACCAAACTTAGCGACGACGCCGGCTTCATCGCGCACAATGTTCTGCCGGCGGTCCAGCTGCACGACTCGCGTGCCCACCACACACTGGCTGAGATCTTTGTCCGGCGTGCAGATCAGCACTTGCGCAACGTCGTCATTCTGCGCGGCTTTCGCGGCGGCGGAGGCGAGCGCGTCATCCGCCTCGAACTCGATCATGGGCCACACCACCACTCCCATCGCTTCCAGCGCTTCCTCGAGAATCGGGAACTGCGAAAGCAACTCCGCCTCCACGCCTTCGCTGGTCTTGTAGCCGGGATACAGGTCGTTGCGAAACGACTCTACAACATGGTCGGTCGCAACTCCGAGGCGGGTTGCATCCCGCTCGATCATGGACAGTACAGAGGTAAGCACACCGCGTACGGCACCGATTTCCTGACCTTTCCCATCTTTCGCAGCGGGCACCGCGAAAAAATGCCGGAACAGTTCATACGTCCCGTCGATCAGGTGCACATTCATGCGGCTTCGCTTCGTTCTTTTTCCAACTTCTACTGACCTGGCTCTTTAGCCAACGGCAGCCACACCTGAAAACGCGTATCTCCTGGCTTGGAACGAACCTGAATGTTGCCGCGATGTTTTTTCACGATGCGCTGCACCGTGTCGAGGCCGAGCCCGGTCCCTTCACCCACGCCCTTGGTCGTGAAGAACGGTTCGAAAATGTGAGGCTCGGCCTCAGGCGAAATTCCGGGCCCATTGTCGGCAATTTCCACCACCACGCAGTCCTCCTCACGATAGGTGCGCACACGCAGCTCGCCTTTTCCGCCCATCGCGTCAATGGCGTTGTCGATGATGTTGGTCCAGACCTGATTCAGTTCGCTCCCAAAGGAATTTACCAGCAGCGGAATTTTCTGATAATCGCGCTGCACAGTCACGCCGTGCTTCAGCTTGTGATTCAGGATGGTCAGCGTGGTCTCAAGCGTCTTTACGATGTCCACGTTCTGTACTGGCGCCTGGTCCATGAACGTGTATTCCTTGATCGCACTCACCAGATCGGAAATTCGCGTTGCGCTGCTTTCAATCTGGTTCAATAAGTCGGCGATCTCCACCGACGACGAAATCCTTAGCAGCGCCGCCCGGGCCGTATCCGCATCGAACGCGGCGAACACTTGTTCCAGCAACTCCGGCTTGAAATTCTTGCGCGCCAGGTCGGCCGCCAGCTGCCACAAGTCGTTTTGACCGTGACTGCGAAGCAGGGAGTCTAGCTGATCCTCGAGGTCGGTGGCGGCGAGCGCGTCGAGGGGAGGGCCGTCCGTTTGCACCAGCGATGCCTCCAGCTTTTCTATTTCTACTTTCTGTGCCGCGGTCAGATCTCGCCTGCCCAGCTCAAGGCTGGCGTCGCGCACTCGCTTCAGAGTCGCGCGCAGCTGGCTGGTAGCTCGTTTTGCGGCCGACGCGGGATTGTTGAGTTCGTGCGCCAAACCCGCCGAGAGTTTGCCCAGCCCGGCCAGCCGGTCCCGTTGCTGCTCGATCCGCGTCGTTTCCCGGATCCGGTCCGACATCAGTCCCACCAGCCGCTGCGTAAGCTCGGGCATCTTCTGCACCAGCTCCGGAAACAGCGAGGCTGGAAATCGCAGGATGAAGCTGTCAGTAATGGCACGCCCGCTCAACGGGAACTGCTTCATCCTCGAAAACGGAAGTTTGCCAGTGACGTCGCCCGCTTCCATCGGGATCACGATGGCTTCGCCGCCCAACTCCCCGCGTGCTTCTAATTCCCCCTCGAGGACGACAGACATTCTGTCGGCCGGGTCGCCTTGGCGCGTATAGAACTCGCCGGGTTTGAGATGCAGTTCTTCCGATTGACTGAGAAACCAGGTGATCTGGTCCTCCGGCAACCCCTCAAACACTGGAACGCGACGCAGCAGCTCCAACGTTTCGCTCATTTATACCTTGCTCAAATATTGATGGATGAACTGCACCGCGACCGATCCTTCGCCAACTCCCGAGGCCACGCGCTTGACTGAACCGTGCCGCACATCGCCCACCGCGAAGATGCCCGGCACATTCGTCTCCAGAAGAAACGGATCGCGATCGGGCGCCCATCCCTTCGGGCGCTGTCCGGCTGCCATCGCATCCGGGCCGGTCAGGACGAATCCGCGTTCGTCGCGCTCGATCGTACCCGCCAGCCAGTCGGTTCGCGGTAGCGCCCCAATAAAAATAAACATCGCACTGGCCGGCACTCGCTCCACTTTATTGGTGTCCGAGCACAGCACCGACACTTCCTCCAGGTGCGTGTCGCCGTGCACCTCGGCGACGCTGGCGTGGGTCCAAAGCTGGATGTTCGGAGTCTCTTTAATCTGGTCGATTAAATATTGCGACATGGTGCTGGCCAGCGAGTCTCCGCGAACCAGCATCACCACGCGCTCCGCGTACTTGGCGAAATTCATAGCGGCCTGCCCAGCAGAATTCGCGCCGCCCACCACGTAGACTACTTCTCCCTTGCACGACATCGCTTCCGTCGCGCCGCCGCCATAGTAAACGCCCGCGCCCTGAAATTGGTCAATCCCCGGAGCTTCCAACCGTCGCCATTGCACTCCGCTCGCAATCATCAACGCGTGACAGGAAATCTCGTTGCCATCGGCCAACTTGATGATCCGGTAAGGCCCTTCCGCCCGCACCCCGACCGCTTCCTGCGGCGCCAGGATTTCCACTCCAAAACGCTTCGCCTGCACTACCGCACGGCGCGCCAAGTCGCCTCCGCTGAGTCCGCTGGGAAATCCCAGATAGTTCTCAATTCGCGAACTCATTCCCGCCTGGCCGCCCGGAGCTTCCCGCTCCACGATCACCGTATGCAAACCTTCCGAAGCGCCGTACACCGCGGCCGCTAGTCCCGCCGGCCCTCCACCCACAATGGCCAAATCGTAAAAGCTGGTTTCAGCGTGGGTCCGGAATCCCACCTTCTGCGCCACCTCGGCCGGAGCGCTGTTCAGTAGTTTCGTTCCATCGGTAAACAACACAACCGGAAGCTCGGCCGCATCCGGTCCCAGGGCTTCGAGCAGGCGCTTGGTTTCCGGATCATTGGCCGACCCCTCAACGTCGATCCACTGATAAGGAACGTGGCTGCGCGCCAGAAAATCCCGCAGTTCGTAGCATCGCGGAGACCATCGCGTGCCCAGCACCCGAATCCCCTGAAACGCCGGACGGTATGACGCCTGCCAGTCATCCAGCAAATCGTCCAACTGCGGGTAAAGATGCTCGGTGGGAGGGTCCCACGGCTTCATGAAAAAGTAGTCGAGACTGGCCTGATTGATCGCGCTGATCGCGGCGTTCGTATCGGCGTAAGCGGTCAGCAATGCCCGCTTGGCGTCAGGAAATATCTGTCGCGCTTCCTGCAGAAATGTGACCCCGTCCATGTGCGGCATGCGCTGATCGGCCAGCAGCAACGCCACCCCGTCGTTGCGCACTTTCAGCGCCTTGAGCAGACCCAGCGCCCCTTCCGGAGAATCGCTGCTGACCACGCGATACTCGGCGCCATACTGCGAACGCAAGTCGCGCTCAATCGCCCGCAAAACATCGGGGTCGTCGTCAACGGTCAGCAGGATCGGCTTCGCCATACTCTCTCTAGCACGTTCTCTCTGGCATGATCACTTTTGCACTTGCGGACAGAGACCGCGGTCCGTGGAATCAGGGCCCGAATAAAATGATTAGATACAGAACCCGCCATTCGGTTGCGCCATTATCATCGAAACGCCGGCTTCAACGAGCAACCGATTTCAAGCCCCGATTTCGCCCGCCTCGATTTCGTCGACATAACACCAAATCCACGCTTCCCCCGGCTCAATCGAGCGGATCAGCGGGTGCTTCGTTTTATGAAAATGTTTCGTGGCGTGCTTGTTTTTCGACGAGTCGCAACAGCCCACCTTTCCACAAATGAGGCACATGCGCAGGTGAACCCACGTGTCGCCAAGTTTTACGCACTCCTCGCAGACATGCTTATCCGTCTCTGTGAATTTGATTTCTTTCAGGTGCGTGCATTTTGTCGCCATCGTTTCCTCCTCGAAGTATCTTGATTTCGGGTCAAGTGACCTCAGTCATGTAACGAAAGGGCACAATCACAGTCAAGAGTCGAATCTTTCGCGCACAATATCCATAGAGGCTTTCAAACTGTGTTTCGGCTCGATTATCTTTCTTGCGTGTTAACCATCGCGTCCACCATTCTGGTGGGGCGGCGGTGCTGGGAAGGCTGGGCACTAGCTGGCGTCAATAGCGTCGTGGTGTGCGTCATCGGATTCAAAACCGCCCAAATGGGATTCATTCCTGCCAACGTATTCTGCATGGTCATGAGCGCCATCAACCTTCGGGCGTGGCGCAAGCGAGGAGCATCTTAACGATCTTGCCTCGCAAAGATCTGCAGCCGTATTCCCCTTAAGCGGCAATCAGAAGGTTCTCGGCAAAAGGCCACTCCTCATCGATCCATTGCGTCTCGCAGCGGAAGCCCGCCTGCCGCGCCGTCTCGACAATCTCTTCAGCCGCGTATTTGTGGCTGCTCTCCGTCCATATGGTTTCTTCTTCGAGGAACTCGACCACGACCTCCGCCGCCGGGATGCTTACGCTCTGCCGCCGCTTTGAAACAAGATGCATTTCGACGCTCCGCGTTTCGTGATTGATCCTCGCCACATGCGCGAACTGGCGCAAATCAAAGTTGGCGCCCAGTTCCCGGTTCACTCGCGCCAGCAGATTCAGATTAAAGGCAGCCGTCACTCCCAGTTCGTCGTCGTAGGCTCGCAGCAGTTGTGAGCTGGGTTTCTCCAGATCCGTTCCCAGCAGCAATGAGTCGCCCGGCTCAAGAATGCGCCGGACCTCGGCCAGGAATTTCACTCCGGCGGGGCGATCGAAGTTCCCAATGGTGCTGCCCAGGAACAGCACGAACAGACGCTGGCCACTCTTGCGGTAGGCAGCGACCTCCAGCAACCCATCCAGATATTCGCGCTCAAAACCCAAAATGCTGATCGCATCAATGTCGCTCAGTTCGCGTTCGCACATAACCAGAGCCGAGCGCGATATTTCCACCGGATAATAAGACGTACGCTGGCGCCGGCAAAACGCCTCCAGCAGCCAGCGCGTTTTTTTCCCGCTGCCGCTGCCCAGTTCCGCCACCGCAACCGGCCCCGCCAACCGGTCCACGATCTCATCCGCGTGGCGCCGCAGCAGCCGCTCGTCGGCCCGCGTGAGGCCGTACTCGGGCAAATGGCTGATCACTTCAAACAGCGCTGAGCCCACATTGTCGTAGAAATACTTCGAGGGAAGTTCTTTCTGTCCCGTCCGCATCAGCCCGGCGCGAACGTCAGCGGCAAACTCGTACGTGGCATTGCTGGGGATCGCATGAACGAGCATCGGCAAACTCCTTCGCTCCAATTTGCTTCAATCTGGATTTACTTCAATCCAGGTTTGTTTCAATCAATTCTTCACGCAGCGGAATCCCGCATATACGTATTGGTAATGCCCCTGGAACCAGTTCCGAAACGTGGGCCGGAGCATGCACCGAGCGGTCCGCGCAGAACCGCCCTTCATGACAAAATGTTTGCCATCGAAAAAATCCGCCGAGTATCCCCGGTAAAACGGGAAAGGCTCGAATCCAGGAAATGGAGAAAAAACACTGGACGTCCACTCCCATCCGTTCCCCAACAGGTCATGCACGCCGAAAGCGCTTTGGCCGGCCGGAAAGGCGTTCACTGCCGTTGGATTCCAATGACTGAAATCAAAGTTGCCGAACAGGGGTTCGGGCCCCTGATTGCCCCACGGATATTTCCTCTCGGTCCCGTCCGGAGTGCCGCAGGCTGCGCGCTGCCATTGCGCTTCCGTGGGAAGCGACTTCCCTGCCCACCGCGCATACGCCGTCGCCTCGGCATGACTCACATAGACGGGCCAATCCCAAGCCAGGGGAACTTCTTCAAACGGGATTTCTTCAAACATGGTGCGGTAGTTCCATCCGTCCCCCGTCTTCGTCCAGAACACAGGATGAGAAATCGCACGCGCAGTCTTCCAATTCCAGTCATCGGCGCTCCAGAAGGCGCTTGTTTCATATCCCCCGGCAGCCATGAAAGCGAGGTATTGCCGGTTCGTCACCTCGTATGTATCCATCTCAAACGCCGCCACGTCGACCGTGTGGGCCTCGTACTCGTTGTCCCAACCAAAAGCCAAGGCTCCCCGCGAGAGGCCGAGCGTTGTCGTGCCAGCCGGAATTTTAGTCATGCGATGGGTTACAGGCAGGGTGACGAGATCGAGTGGCTCTTCTTGCGGAATCTTCCGGTCGATCGCCAACTGGTGCAGCATGTACGCCAGGGTCTCAACATGCATCAGGCGATGCTCAATCGCCACGTTGAGCAGAGTGTCGAGCGAAGTGCTGAGGGGAGTATCGCGCGAAGTATCGAGCGGAAGAACGTCACCTGGCTGACTCAACGATTCCAAGCGTCCGTCCTCCAGTCTCTCGCCGAGCGCTGTACGAAGTCTTGTCACATAGTCCCGCACCGCATCGAGGTCAGGCCAGTCCGAAGGTTGGTCGGAAGGCAATCCGCCCCCCACCGGGTCAATCCCGAACGCAAACAGCCGGTCAAATTCGGGATGAAAACTTTTCAGTCCCAGAACGTTCTCGTGCAGCAGGTTCCAGTCAAATGCCTCCAGATGTCCTACATAAAAAATGATGCGGTGACGCTCAGGAATGGGCCGTTCGTACATCGAGTCAGCCCGCACAATGGCGAAGAGCGCGTCACTGCGCCGCCGCGCATCCGAAACCCGCTCCAGTAATCGCCGACGGGCATCATTCTGAACCGCGATCTCTGCTTGAGCTGCGCGCATTGGGCCTCCTGGGTTCAAGTTTGGACGACGAGTTTGGACCGTTGAATTCAGACGAAGCAGCGAACCGTATCTCAAGATCGCGAGGGATAGTGGGCGCATTCATGCGCGTATTTATCGGCGAGACCTGCACGCGTATCGCGCGACAAGCCATCGCCCCCAGACGACGAGGCCTCAAACATTATCACCGCCCCACAAAATCCAGCAACCGCGTTGCATCCCTAACCATTCCCGGCCCCAGCTACAACCGAGCCAATTACAATCAGGGCGATGCGCATCCCGCTGTTTCACGTTGACGCGTTCGCCAGCCAACCGTTTACCGGCAACCCTGCCGCGGTCTGCGCTCTGGACTGGTGGTTAGATGACGAGTTGTTGCGCAAGGTAGCAGCAGAAAATAATCTTTCTGAGACCGCTTTTTTCGTGCCCCGGCGTGGCCCTGCTGACGGCCACCGTGCTGGCTGCTATGATCTGCGCTGGTTTACGCTCCGCGGTGAGGTGAAACTGTGCGGCCATGCCACCCTCGCGTCGGCTTACGTAGTGCTCGCCTTACTAGAACCGCAACTCGACACCGTGCGATTCGAAACTCGCCGCAGTGGAACCCTTACGGTCCGCAAGGACCGGGAAATGTTCTCCATGGATTTTCCCGCGATTTTTGCCGACACCTGCGCCAACCCGCCTGACGAATTGATGCGCGCTCTCGGGCCAGGGCCAAGTCCATCCAATGTTCTCGAGGCGAACCAAACCTACTTTGCGGTGTACGACCACGAGAGTGCGGTCCAAAATCTGCGCCCTGATTTCGCGCGCCTGGAACTGCTCCATCCCTATGTCGTGTCGGTCACCGCGCCCGGAGACAACGTCGACTTCGTTTCGCGCTACTTCAAGCCCAGCTATGGCATGCCTGAAGATCCTGTGACCGGCTCGGCCCACTGCGCTCTCGCGCCTTACTGGGCCGGTCGCCTCGGCAAGTCCCGGTTGCATGCCCGGCAATTATCGGCACGCGGCGGCGAACTCTGGTGCGAAGTGGCGGGAGCCCGAGTCCTGCTCAAAGGCCATGCAGTACTCACGTTAAAGGGCTCGCTGGTAATCTGACGGCGCACACTCAGTCACTGCACGAGTCCTTTGCTGCTCAGGAATTCGTGGACAACTTCTTTCACATCGCGGTGCTGACCATCGACCGCATAATTCAGGCGCTGCATTTCCTCATCGGAAATTTTCCCCGCCAACCCGGCCAGCGCCTGCACAACCTCCGGATGCCGCTGTACGGTCTGCTGGCGGATCACCGGCACCGCTTCATACGGAGGAAAATAGTGCCGGTCGTCTTCCAGCACAAACAGATCCAGAGCCGGAATCAGCCCGTCGGTGGCGTTGCCGGCGGCCAGGTCAATCTGGTGATCCTTCAGCGCCCGCGCCAGCAATCCTAAATCCATGATGCGCGGCTGTTCTGCGAAGCGCAGCCCGTACGTTGCCGCGAGGCCTCGATATCCATCTGGCCGCTCCATGAATTCGTAACCAAATCCGGCGCGCCACTGCCGAGCAAATGCAGCTGCCTGAGAAAGTGTCTTGATGTTCGAGCGACGCGCGTCTTCGCCGCGGATCTCCATCGCGAACGTATCGTTGAAGCCGAAGGCTGGTGTGAGCGTGAGCCCGAAACGCCGTTCGTATTCGCTCTTCACTCGCCGGTATACCTCCTGCTTGTCTCCGCTCTTACCACCGCTCGCGCTCTCTTTGAGAATCGCGGTCAGCGCGGTGCCGGTGTATTCGGGATACACATCGATTCGCCCCGCCAGAATCGCTTGCTGGCAAATATAGCTTCCAGCTAAGTAGAAGCGCCGTTCTACCTGCAGATGAGTGCGGGCCTCGATCTCCTGAGCGATGAGTTCCCCCAAAATAAATGACTCAGTGAAATTTTTGGAACCCACCACGATGCGATCGGAGTGCGCCGACGAACAGGCGGGAAGTAGCAACGCTAACGCAGCCAGAACCGAAATCCAAAGTTTCCGACGAATCGTCATCGCGGCTGCAGACGCCTCTCCAGCCATCCCACGCCAAAATCCGCCAGCAGCGCCAGAAGCGCGGCAGGAATGGCTCCGGCCAATATGACCCGGTCATCGACCATTGATAAACCCCGAAAGATGAACTCGCCCAGCCCACCCGCGCCAATCGCCGCCGCAATCGTCGCCAGCCCAACTGAAATAACAACGGCCACGCGAACTCCCGAAAGAATCACGCTCAAAGCTAGCGGCAACTCCACCAGAAACAGAAGCTGCGATTCCGTCAGCCCCATGCCTCGCCCCGCTTCCACCACGGCCGGATCGACTCCGCGAATTCCCGTATACGTGTTCCGGATAATGGGCAGCAGCGCATAGAGCGTGAGCGCCAGAATCGCCAGTCGGTCGGCCCGTTCGCCCAGCCAGGGCACGGGCAGTAGAAATCCGAAAAGCGCCAGACTCGGAATCGTCTGGATAATGTTGGCGCTCGCCAGCACGGGTTTGTTGAATCGCGGCCGGTGTGCAATCGCAATTCCCAGCGGGATTCCGATCAGCATCGCGAACAGCGCGGAAAAACCCACCAGTCGCAGATGCTCCAGCGTGAGTTCCAGAACCTGCCCATGGTTCTGCCACATGAATCGAAAGACGTTCATGACGTGCCTCGATTGGCGGCCGACTCCAGCCCATCGCCAAAAGCCCTGACATACGCGGAAGCCGACGGATCGGTCGACCTCAAGAATTCCCGGGGCTCAGCCACTGTGACCAGTCGCCCCGCCTCCATCAATGCAATCCGCGATCCGAGCCGTAAGGCCTCGCGCAGATCGTGCGTCACGAAGAGGACGGTCTTGTGAAGCCGTTGCTGCAGCAAGAGAAATTCCCGCTGCAGTTCGTCGCGCGTCAACGGATCGAGCGCGCCAAACGGCTCGTCCATGAGAAGTATTTCGGGATCCGCAGCCAGCGCCCGCGCCACGCCCACCCGCTGCCGCTGCCCGCCCGACAGTTCATGCGGCTTGCGCGACGCCAGATCTGGCGCGAGCCCCACCATCTGCAGCAACTCGAGTACGCGCGCGCGAACTCGGTCCTCCGGCCATCCTTCGATCTTCGGAACCAGGCCGATGTTCTTTTCGACGGTGAAATGCGGGAACAGGCCGACGTCCTGAATGACGTAGCCGATGCTCCGACGCAGGCGAATCACGTCGCCTTCTGCATTCGAAACTCCCTTCACGCGGATTTCTCCGGATGTAGGCGTCAGCAGTCGATTCACCAGCTTGAGCGATGTAGTTTTGCCCGACCCGCTTCGCCCCAGCAGGACAAGCGTCTCGCCACTCCGCACTTTCAGATTGAATCCCGAAAGCACCTGCGTACCCGCTACGCGGTAGGAGACATCCCAAAATTCGATCACCGGACTGGCGGCCTCGGGTTGCATGTCCGCCCAGCATACCGGACTTCCCTGTTAAAAGTGAGCCGTCAGTAATTCTTTGCGAGATATTCGCGGAGCTGGTTAATCCTGAAGCTGGCATCGCCCGTCTCGACCTGCAAAAGCAGCTGAGCGGCCGTCAATTGATTATGGAAGTCGAAGGCTGCCGAAGTATCCGGATTGCCAACCAGCTGCAGATTCTTGTCGATCAGCCCGCTCTGCTCTTGCAGCGATTTCAGCTTGGATTCCTGCACCGAGACACCATCCACCAGCTGCTGATGCAGCACCTCCATGCCGCGTACCACATCGCCCTCTTGCACCTTCTTCCATTCGTCGTAAGCTTCCACGGCGCGGTCGAGATGCTTGTTAATCGCGCGGCTGGCGAAATTGTAGTTCACTGATACCGCCCCGTACGGTTGTGGGTTCTGCGCCACCGGATTGACCTGCTGATGAACGCCTACCGAAAGCGCCACATCCCAATTATTCTGCCGGGTCAATTTGTCCAGCGCGCGTTGCTCGTTGGCTTCACTGCTCAATTTTTCTGCGACCAGATTCTTCAGCGGCTTGTCGCTCAGCGGCGGAACATAGAGAGCGTTGATCCTCGACGCCGTGTCGGCTCGATCCGCGTCCAGCTTGATCTTTGTGGTTTGCAGCGTGAACAGCATCAGCCGCGTCGCATTCTGCACGTCCACCATTTTCGCGGTCTTTTCCATCAACTCGTCCACCGACTTCGAAGCCTGGTCAAGCAGCGCGAGCCGGTTGCGCAGTGCTTCTTTCTCCAAGCTGGCCACGGCATATTGCACATCCTGCTGGGCGCCGGTTGTGGCTTTGTAGAGCTCGCAGTTTTTGCGGGCCGCATCCATGGTCAGACTGGCTTTCCGGATGTCGGACAGGCCGACGGACGCACCCGCTACCAGTTGTGTCGGCAATCCGGTCTCAGGTTGAGTCAAGCCTGCCATGGCAATGGGTGTGCGCAGCAGGTCCCGCTGGGCCTGCGCCTGCTCCATCAGGTAAGAGCAGTAGGCCATCTGATCGGTGCCGTCCCCCGCCAATGCCGGTGCCGCCGCCATCGTCGTCGCCGTTAACAGGGCACACCCCAGCATAAACTTCCAGCTATTCTGAAACATTTTCGCTCTCCTCAAAACAAAACAGGTTTACGGCCTAGAAACACGGTTCTTGATTTCGCAGCCTCGGCGTTGTCCAGATTCATCTGGATCAGGAAGCCGCGAATCTGCGTCTTGAAGATGGGATGGATAGCTTGCTCTTCGCCGGGAAATATCTGCTTCACGGTGCCGACCTTGCGGCAGAGAATCATATTCAGGTAGCAGTCGTAGACCGTGGCGCCGACTTCCGCGTTCGCCTGATTGTCATAAGGAACGAAAGCAAAATTTAACCGCTGCTGCCCCGACGCATTCAGATAATACGGACTCTGCTTGGCCGTAGTGATCGCTTGCCTCAGCCGGTCGATCTGCCGGTTTTCTTCCTGCAACTGCTTTTCCGCAACGTTGATGGCGATGTCCAGCTGCGCAACTTCCGACCGCAACTCGGCCTGCTTGACCAGCACATCCAGCGACGCGGTGCCCGTCGTAGTCTTATCGAGAACGCTGTCGGTCAGCAGGATCTCGGCAATTTTGTTGTCGGTAAAAGCTCCCTGAGCCTGATTCAGCGCGGCGATTTGCGTGGCCGCGTCGCCCTGCGTGATCAGCCCGGCGGCCAAGTCCTTGTTGATGTTGCTTTCCACTTCTTTGAGTTGCGCCAGCACCTTTTGGGTTTTCGCGTTGTCGGCCAACTTCTGTTGATCGAGCGTCGCCAGCTCCGGACCTGTGGTGAGATTGTGGGTTTGCTCTCGCGCAATGGCGGCCTTCAGCTCCGGCTCCAACTCCAGCAGCGCGCCACGATGTTTCTTCATCTCTTCCAGGCCGCCGTCCAATTTCTTCGTATCCACTTTCAAGTCTTCGATGGTCTGCTGGCTGATCACCAGCTTGTCGCGAAAGTCGAGGCTCTTCTCATCCGAGGCTGACAGAATCACCGGCGCGGCCCACGAACTGTTCACCGCATAAAACCCCATCACCCAGGCATAGGCAAGAACCCCGGCCAGCACCAGATAGAGCACCGTGATGGCAAAAATGCGGTAGAGCGTAATCACCAGCTTGTAGTGCAGCGACTGCCCGGCCGGCGCTCGTTTCGCTTGCGCAGCGGGCGGAGTCGCCTTAGCTTCTTCAGCAGGCGGATTAATTGTTGGTGTTTCCAACGGGCACCTCTCGTTTTTCGGTAGTCGGTTCTATCGTGCGCGTACCCCAGTCTGCGGAATCCATCGTGCACAGCGCCAGGGGCGTCAGAAAAAGGCTGCTGACCATCGACCAGCTCACATATGCCGCAAAAGCCAAAGGATGGTTGACCGCTTCTTTCGCGCTGTATTTCTTGATGACCCACGTAAGCACAGCGCCAATCCCGAGAGCGGCAATCAGCGGTAAAGGTCCCGCCCACGCCAACGGATCCGACGTAAGCGCGGTCACTACGATCAGAAATCCAATCACCGCACCCAGCGGGGTCAGCACCAACGTCAACACCGTGTTGGGATGCAGCTTCCACACGTGTTGCGGCAGAGTTCTGAGGGTGAAGAAAAAATCGCGCACAATGCTGCGCCGCCAGCGCAGTTGCTGCTTAAACAGTACTGGCAGAGTGTTTGGCACCGTCGTCCAGCACAGCGCGTCGTTGTTGATGTAAGTTCCGTAGCCCCGCAGCAGCGTCTGATGGGTCAGAAACCGGTCTTCCCCCTGATTCACCGGAACGCCGAACCAGTGCCGCGCCCGGATCGCCGGCTCGATCTCTAGCAGCAGCGTGCGCCGGATCGCGAACAGGCATCCGCTGATGCAGCATACGCTCCGCGTCCAGTTCTCCGGAATCTTATAAAGCTGAAACGCAGAGTAGTAGATGATCGTCTGAATCGCCGTAATCACGCTGTCGTTCGGATTCCTCACTCCCACGCGCCCGCCCACCGACCCCATGCGCGGCTCCGCAAAACATGCCGTCAGCTCGCGAATCGCGTCCGGGTGAAAAATGCAGTCCGAGTCGATCGAGATGATTACCTCCGCCGTGGAGTGCTGTAGCGCGTTGCAGACGGAGCGCGCCTTCCCGCTGTTAACCTCATTCCGCCCGGTCCTGATGCGGATGTTGGTAAAGTCGCGCTGCGCTTTCAGCATCCACTCGTAACTGTCGTCGGCGGAACAGTCGTCCTGCGCAATCACTTCAAATTTCTCATTCGGATAGTTGCTTTTGCTGATGCTCTCGATCGTTTCGTAAACCGTCTTGCCTTCGTTGTAGCAAGGCATCAGGACGCTCACGGTTGGTTCGTAGGTGTAATCCTTTTGGGCCTTGGTGCTGGGGAAGGAGAACCGCATGATGATCCCCATCAAATACTTGACCACCGAGATCAGCAGGCACAAAACGAGGATGAGCCACAGTAGAATCGGGGCCATTCTCATCGCGCCTCCCGTCGCGAATCGGTCAGCCAGGAAAACACATTCTCCTGTTCCTGGCAGATCGGGCGTCCACCGGGCAAAGTGCCTCTTGGGATTAGTCGGCCGTTCGCCCGGTCCCTGCTCCTGAAAACCGCACCATATCACATTCAGGACACAGCCTGAATTGCTGGACCGGACAACCTGATCGCGAGGCAGCCAACCCTAGGGCGCACGGATTTGCAATGCGCGCTTCTCCCGGCGACAATCTTAGGGTGGACAATCACTTACCAGACAGCGCCACAGTCCCAATGCGCGAACCATTTCACCCCGGCTCTCTCGTCATCGCGACCCTGTGCAGTCCGCGCGAAAAATTCTGGGGAATGATCCTGGCGCTTTCCCCCAATGGCCTGAGCTTGAGTGGCGCCGAACTCGCATCCTTCGAGGATCTCACGGTCATGGTGCGCGACGGCGAGCCCTTCACTCCGGCCGTTGTATTTTTCCCCATGCACCGCATTGAGCGCGTCGAACTCGACTTGCCCGATGGAAACTTGCCTTCTCTCTCCCAGCGCTTCTTCGCCAAGACGGGGCTCGAACCATCCACCGCTCTTGCGCCCCGCGTATTTCCACAACCCGAGCTTCAACAAAAAGACGCGCAAGAAACGGACACCGACCTTCACAACTCCCGAACGCATGCTTCCAAGGAGCCTGCGTGAAGCTCTCCCAAATCTTCACCGCTCCCAACCAGCTCACCCTGCTGCGGATGGTTTTCGTTCCGTTCATCGTGATTCACCTGGTGGAGGGCCGCTATCTCTGGGCGCTCGTCGTTTTCGTCATCGCCGGGTTCAGCGATGGCCTCGACGGCCTGCTCGCCCGCAAGCTCCACCAGCAAACGCTGCTGGGCCAGTATCTCGATCCCATTGCCGACAAGCTTTTGCTGAGCACCATGTTTCTTGTGCTGTCGATCCTGCACAAGATCCCATGGAAATTTACGGTGCTCGTTTTCAGCCGCGACATTTCGATTCTCGCCGCCAGCGCAGTGCTCTTTGCGATTGCCGGACTGCGAAACTTTCGCCCCAGTATTTTTGGCAAGGCCAACACCTTCTCGCAAATCGCCGCAGTTTTTTTCGTCCTGCTATTTGAGATTCGTCCGCTGGGTTGGGTTTGGATCGCGCGCAAGGTCTTTCTTCGAGCCACGTTCATCTTCACCATCGTCTCTGCGCTGCATTACGTCATTCTGGTGCAACAGCGCCTGCGCGAGCACACGCACCTTTTGCCGCCGGCTCGCAACCCGGCTCTCTAAAGCCGATTTGACCCACTCCCGCGCCGACCCTAGAATCTAGAGTTCGTTCAGGCTGGTGTTCGTTCAAGCTTGGTTCGCGGAATCTTAAAGTTCGTTTCCCGCACCTCGAACTCATTATGGCGCTTCGTCTTTTTAATACCATGTCGTCGCGGATCGAGGAATTCCATCCCCTTCGCGATCGCGAAGTCCGCATGTACGCTTGCGGCCCCACCGTCTACAACTACGGACACATCGGCAACTTCCGCACCTTCGTCGCCGTTGACCTTCTACGGCGGGTCTTCCGCCAGCGCGGATACACCGTCCGCCACGTCATGAACATCACCGACGTGGACGACAAGATTATCCGCGATGCAGCCCGCGACGGCGTCAGCGTACGGCAATACACGGCAAAGTATGAGAAAGCATTCCTCGAAGATTCGGCCATGATCGCCATCGAGGAGCCGACCCTGGTCCGCGCCACCGAGCACATTCCAGAAATGGCGGCCTTCGTTGCCAAGTTGGCGGAAAAAGGAATCGCCTATCGCACCGACGACGGCTCCTACTACTTCAGCATCGCCAGATTTCCACAGTACGGCAAGCTCTCCAAAAAAGATTTCAGCGGCATGATCGACGGCGCCCGCGTCGATGTCGACGAATACGACAAAGACAGTGCCCGCGACTTCGCTCTCTGGAAGGCCCCCAAGCCCGGCGAAGCTTCATGGGACACGGTTATCGGCCCCGGCCGTCCGGGCTGGCACCTGGAGTGCTCCGTCATGTCCATGCAGGAACTCGGAGAAAGCTTCGACCTGCACGCCGGCGGAGAAGACCTGATTTTTCCACATCACGAAAACGAAATCGCACAATCGGAATCCCTTACCGGCAAGCCCTTCTCGCATTTCTGGTTTCACGCGCGCTTCCTGCTGGTCGAAGGCGAGAAGATGTCGAAGAGCCTGGGAAATTTCTTCACCCTTCGCGATCTCGTGCTGAAAGGTCACAAGCCCTCGTCGATCCGTTACCTTCTCATCTCCGTTCCCTACCGCAATCAGTTGAACTTCACCTTCGACGGACTGAAGCAGGCCGCGGTTTCCGTCGAGCGCCTGCGAAATTTTCGGTCGCGCCTGACCGCTGGCAATTTTTCGCCGGGAGTCAGCCCCGAGATGCAGTCTCTTGCGGCGCAGACTGTCGAGCGCATGAAGTCCGCGCTTGACGATGACCTCAACACCGCACAAGCGCAAGCCGCGATCTTCGAAATGGTGCGCCAGGCCAATGCCGCACTCGACGCCAGCGGAATCAAGAAAGATGACATCCCGCCGTTACTCGCCGCGCTGGCCAAGTTCGACGAAGTCTTCGCCGTGCTCGATGACGACGACGGCCCCAAGATGAAGCGCGTCTTCGACTGGGCCGTGGCGGAGGGCCGTGAAAAGGACATTGGCGAAGAACTACGCTCGGCAATTCAGTCTGGGCAACTCTCGGACGCAGACATAGAAGTAAAGATTGCCGAAATGAAGACCGCCCGCGCGGCCCGTGATTTCAAAGCCTCCGACGCAATCCGCGCCGAGCTAGCCGAAGCCGGCATCCTCGTAGAAATCACCAAAGACGGCATCCGCTGGCGCAGAAAATAGCTTTCGTAGGCCCTCGGGACGTGCGGCCTTGGGATGTTAAGCTGAGGTCTGACGGCGGTTCTTGTGAAATCCCTCGACGAATATCTCCGCGACGCAGAGCAGGCCCACGGACATCTCTGTGCCGGCCAAGTCCTCGGCGTCCGCCTCGCCATGCTCGGCCTGCAGAAACTTGGTATCGACGATCCGCGCGGGAAAGACAGAAAGCGCCTCGTCACCTTCGTCGAAATCGACCGCTGCGCCACCGACGCCGTAGCTGTCGTCACCGGATGCCGCCTTGGCAAGCGTGCCTTGAAGTTCCGCGACTGGGGCAAAGTCGCGGCCACATTCGTCGACGTGAACAACGGTAAAGCCATCCGCATCGCGGCAAAAGAATCGTCGAAGACCCTGGCTCGCCAGATGCATCCCGAGATCACCGACAAGAACCAGCAGCAGATGCTGGCCTACCGCGAAATCTCCGACGACGATCTCTTCACCACCCAATGGGTGACGGTCGAATTGCCTCCAGAAGAGTTCCCGGGATACAAGGGCGACCGCGTAGTTTGCGAAGTCTGTGGCGAAGGAATTAACTTCCGCAGAGAAGTACAACGTGAGGGGAAAGTCTTGTGCCGATCTTGCGCGGGAGAATCCTACTTCACGCCTCTCCAGTAAATCCCAAATCACCACTCCCTTTGCTTTGTCATCCTGAGCGAAGCGAACCTGCCCTGAGCTTGTCGAAGGGGACCTATGCAATCTTCCAGCCATTTGCGAGATCCTTCGCGGCAAGGAACGCCGCTCAGGATGACAGGTTGGACACCGACGGAAGGCGGAAGACTTACTCTCTACGCCGCCTGTTCGTACGCCTGCGCCACGCGCAGAATCGTCGCCTCATCGAAATGCTTGCCTAAAATCTGCAGCCCGATCGGCAGCTTCTCTCGCGTCTCTCCGCACGGCACCGAAATCCCCGGAATCCCCGCCAAATCCGCGGTCACCGTATAAATATCGGCCAGGTACATGGCCAACGGATCATTCGACTTCTCGCCTAGCCGGAACGCCGCCGTCGGACTGGTCGGCGTCACAATCGCATCGACCTTGCGGAACGCCTCATCGAAATCGCGCGTGAGCAGCGTCCGCACTTTCTGCGCTTTCAAGTAATACGCATCGTAGTAGCCCGCGCTCAGCGCGTAGGTGCCGAGCATGATGCGTCGCTTCACTTCCGCGCCAAAGCCTTCGTCGCGGCTGCGCCGATACATTTCCGCGAGCGTCTTCACTCCGCGCGCCCGGTGACCGTAGCGCACGCCGTCGAAGCGCGCCAGATTCGCCGAAGCCTCCGCCGTAGCAATCAGGTAATACGTTGGGATGGCATACGGCGTGTGCGGCAAAGAAATCGGAACAATCTCGCAGCCCAATCCCTTCAGCTTGTCGATCGCCGCTTCCACGGCCTGCCGCACTTCGTCGTCCAGACCTTCGCCGAAATATTCTTTGGCGACGCCAAGCTTCATTCCGCGCACCGGCTTGTCGAGTTCCGCCACATAATCAGGCACCGGTAAATCGGCCGACGTCGAATCCATGGGATCGCGCCCCGCAATCGTGCGCAACACAATCGCCGCGTCCTTCACCGTTTTTGCCAGCGGTCCAATGTGATCGAGCGACGACGCAAACGCGATCAGCCCGTAGCGCGACACGCGTCCATAGGTCGGCATCAACCCCACCACGCCGCAAAACGCCGCCGGTTGCCGGATCGATCCGCCCGTGTCCGACCCCAAGGCAACCACCGCCATGTCGGCCGCCACCAACGCTGCCGATCCTCCCGAAGAACCTCCGGGCACGCGGTTCAGATCGCGCGGATTCCGTACCGGATGATACGCAGAATTTTCATTCGACGAGCCCATGGCAAATTCGTCACAGTTCATCTTGCCCAGCACCACCGCGCCCGCCGCTTCCATGCGCGCCACGGCCGTGCAGTCATACGCAGGGATGTAGTTTTCCAGAATCTTCGAACCGGCCGTCGTACGCAGGCCGCGCGTGCTCATCACGTCTTTGATACCGATCGGCACGCCACCCAACGGCGGCAGCGTCTTGCCCTCCGCCGCCATGCGGTCGATGCGGTCCGCCTGCTCGAGAGCGCGCTCCTTCGACAGCGTCAGGAACGCGCCAATCTGCCCATCTTCTTTCTGAATGCGGGCGTAATGAGCCTCGGCTAGCGCGAGCGCTGTCGTTTGCCGCTCCTGCACGGCCGTACGGGCCGAATCGATCGTGAGTGACTTCAATTCCATGGTTTGTCGAACTTAGCTCGTCGAAACGGTTGCGGAGTCTATCGTTCAATCACTTTCGGAACGCGGAAGAAATCTTCATCCGCGTCGGGCGCGTTCTCGAGCGCTTCGGCATGCGGCAACGACTTGCGCAGGCCCTCCGGAACATCCTCGCGGACCGCATACGCGAAGCGCTCGCTTCCCTGCTTGGCTTCATCCACACCATAACGGTCGGACACCTGCTCCATCGGCGGCACGTTCGACGTGTCGAGTTCACTGAGCCGGTCGACATAATCGAGAATGGAATTCAGGTCGCGCAACATTCCCGCGCGCTCTTCCTCAGTCAGCTCCAGGTGAGCCAACTCCGCAACGTAAGCTACATCTTTGTCGGTAACTTTCATGGGATAAGAAAGCCGATTTCAGCGATTCTTCTCTGCGCCGTCGGCATGACTCACGACAAAATCGATTCTGCGAACCGCCTCGGCGGTATACCGGTTAATCACCGCCAGATAACGCGGCGCCAGCGCCTGCAGTTCAGCTTTCCATCCTGGGCCGGCCACTTCCACGCGCAGCACTCCATCGTCGAAACTCAAAGCGCGCGTGCGCTCGGCCACGGCCGAACCGCACACTACCGGCCAGGCCATCAGCGGCGCCTCAGCCCGCGGCGCCAGCCGTAGCGACTTCGCAACGATTTTTTCCAGTCCAGCACCTGCCTGTTCCAAATGCGGTCCTCGCCTCAACACTCGCTGCAACCAACCAGAGAAGCTTCGATTTTAGCATTGCCATCGCAGGCCGGGCTCGCGGCTCACAATCTACAATCCGCCGTCGGATCACTTCACACCGGAAACTCACGACGCACGAATTCGAGCGCCGCGTCCCGCGCGTTCAACCGCCCTTCGAGCTGTGCATCTTCCACCGCGCTGAGAATCTCGCGGAATTTTGGCCCCGGGACATGCCCCTCGGCGATCAGATCGTCACCCGTCACCAGCGGTACAGGGCGCATCTTCTCCACCGGAATTTCAGCGCGCTTCTGCTGTATAAATTCGTACGTACTGAGATTGCGGTGGCTGGCGAGAGAATCTGCCCGGTGCAATGCCAGATGCTCGTCGAACCCCGGCATGCGAAGAAATTTCTTCAGTGTCGATTCCTTCATGCGGCTCACGTGGCCGAAGCGCATGTGATTGTCGACGAGCGCCAGAATCTGCTCGGTTTCGTGGTTCGAAAATCGCAAGCGCCGGCAGATTTCTTCCGCCATCTTCACTCCCACTTCCACATGACCATCGAACCGGATGCGGTCGGGCGCCACGCGAAACGTCGGAGGCTTGCCCACATCATGCAGCAACGCGCCCCAAGCCAGCGTCAGCGGACAAGGCTGCGGCAGGTTCTCCAGCAGCAGCAGAGTGTGCGCAAACACATCGCCCTCGGGATGAAACTCCGCCGGCTGCTCCACTCCCTTCATCGCCGAAATCTCCGGCAGCACGTGCCTCAGCAATCCGCTCTCATCCAGCAGCAGAAATGCCCGCCGCGCCTGCCCCTCGGTCAACATTCGAGTCAGTTCATCGCGCACCCGCTCGCGCGATACGACTTCAATCTGCGGAGCCAGTTCCTGCATCGCCGCAAATGTCGCGGGATCGATCGCATATTCGAATCGCGCGGCAAAGCGCACCGCGCGCAGCATCCGCAGCTTGTCTTCGCCAAAGCGCTGGCGAGGATCGCCGATGGTGCGAATGATTCCCGCATCGAGGTCCTTGCGACCGCCCACAAAATCCAGCACCTCGCCGGGCGTCTGAGCACTTATCTGAGCACTCAAGGGATCGAGCAGCATTCCGTTGATGGTGAAGTCGCGGCGCGCGACATCCTCCCGCGGGTCGCCACTGAAACGCACTTCGTCCGGATGCCGCCCGTCGGAATATCCGATATCGCTGCGAAACGTCGCGACCTCAACCGCGCGAGACTTCGAGGAAACTGCCTCCGGATTGTCGCGCTCATCGCTCGACGGCGTCGGAACAAGCACCACGCCGAACTGCACTCCCACGGCATACGTCTCGGGAAAGATGCCCATGACCTGCTCCGGCGTAGCGCTCGTCGCCACGTCGTAATCCTTCGGCTCACGACCGAGCAGAAGATCACGTACGCATCCCCCCACCAGATAGGCCTGAAAGCCGCGCTGGCGCAAGGTCTGCACGATCGATGTGGAAAAGCTTTTCGACACGGCGGTCACTCGGACAAATCCGATCTCATATTACTGCCGACAAACGCTGCGTCTCGCTATGCAGGATCCCACGCTCTGCGATAGGAATCCGTAAGGATTCGCGAGATAGCGACTCGGTCTACTCGCTCCGGCAGTGACGACGATCTGGCCGCTTCCTCGCATTCCGCAAAAAGCTTCTCCGCCATGGCGACCACCTTGTCCATCGCATACTTGCCGGCGCGCACGCGAACCAAAAACTCCCGTTCGGGACGAGGCAGCGTAATCCTACCCTCCGACAGTAGTTCTTTGCATTCATTCAGCAGCCGCAGCGTGTGCATGGCCGCCTTTACGTCGTAGCCGAACTTCTCTTCGATTTCGGGCCGTTGCCCCTTCTTGCCCCGCCCTTTACTTCCAGTCATGCGTTTGAGTTGGTCGTCGGCGAATCCCAGAAACGGCTTCACGAAGTTTCGGGCAAGAAACGCGCGCCGGTTTCGCAAAATGTTGACCCAGACATTGTTGGCGACAGCACTTTCGGCAAACAGAAAATGCAACGCCGTCGGAACCAGAAGATCCACGCAGTAAGTAATGTGCCCCCGTCGAATCAGAACTCCGCCGATCTTCTCGACGCGGTGGGATGGTTTGGTGGGTTGGAAAGGGCGATTGCATCGCACGGCGGGCGGGTCGGTCAACCAATCGGTGTCGGGCAACGCCGCCCGATTGGCACGACGGGGACAGACCCTGGCAACGACACGAGGGAGTTATGCTGGAGCATAACCAACTCGCCTGGGCAATTGCCGCGGGAGCCTTGGCTCGTTAAGCGGCCCGCTTGATCAAACGCAGCAAGAACAGCAAGACGATCGCGCCGACGGTGGCGACGATCAGGCTGCCG
>Ga0181523_10001509_pt1 | contig 24636 bp, 23 predicted proteins | sample PEATcosm2014_Bin_43_FD_119752 | JGI IMG/M metagenome (GOLD analysis project Ga0181523, IMG submission 119752) | Peatland microbial communities from MTU Mesocosm Facility, Houghton, MI, USA - PEATcosm2014_Bin05_30_metaG | ecosystem: Environmental > Terrestrial > Soil > Wetlands > Peat | place... | reverse complement strand
TTCTCCTCTTCCGCGTGTGTTTACAACCAGAGCAAGCAGCAAGATGCTGCAGTCACTCCTCTGCGTGAGGAAGATGCCCATCCCGCCGATCCCGAGCCGGGCTACGGCTGGGAGAAACTCTTTACCGAGGAACTCTGCCGTTACTACTACAAAGATTACGGTTTTGAGACGCGAATTGTCCGCTTTCACAACGTCTACGGGCCGCTTGGCACGTACGAAGGCGGCAAGGAAAAGGCGCCAGCCGCCATCTGTCGTAAGGTGGCTCTCGCCGAAGATAATGCCGAGATCGAAGTGTGGGGTGATGGCGAGCAGACACGCTCCTTTATGTGTGTGGATGATTGTGTGGAGGGACTTATCCGGATCATGGCTTCTGACCACCGCGACCCTCTCAATTTGGGAACGGATGAACTCGTAACGATTAACGAGCTGGTCAATATGGTGGCGAGGGTCGCTGGCAAACGGATCACGAAGCGACACAACCTTAGAGGACCTCAGGGCGTGCGCGGTCGGAACAGCGACAATACTCGTCTGCGTGAAGTACTGGGTTGGGAACCCTCCATCCGGTTGGAGCAGGGGCTGGCCGTTACATACGAGTGGATTCGGGCCCAGGTTCTCTCCAAGGCTCCTGTATCCGTCGGGGTTCCCGCTGCGGCGGATTGACGAGGATGAGTTCGAACGATCTCGAAGGGAACACGTCAGCCTTGGCGGAGACATACGCTGCTGCTGTTGGGACCGCGCGAGTTGTGTTTGAATCACCCGTTGACATTTCTCCACAGTGTATCGAAAAAGAATGTTGCAACTCTGGATTGTGAGAGTTAGTGTGTTTGACGCTGCTGCTAGAAACATTTGCCCAAGCCACTGCGGATCATCGACATTTGACGGCCTGTGCAGCGTTACAAGAATGTAGCGTTCCGGCAGGTCCTCCGGGACGCTTTGCCGTGCTGCGAGCAGCACAAGGAAGAAAACGTGCATCTGAGCGCGAATCGGGCAGCATTTGCGGAGTTACAGAGAGGCTAAGTTTATTGTTCGCATGCGAGCACGTCGATAATACACGAGCCCACCGCTGCAGACTTTGCTCAAAAGACGTATGGATGTGCTGCTCTTGGGGAACCACTGCGGCACTGATCCAACTATGGGCAACCAAATACCCCACAAAAAATGAACATCTTGCTTCTTAACCAGGCCTTCTATCCTGACGTAGTCGCGACTGCTCAGCTTGCGAGTGACTTGACGGCCGCCCTGGCGCAGGCCGGACATGAGGTCACGATAGTTTGCAATTCCCGAGGTTACGACGACCCGAAGCTTCGATTCCCGAACGAAGAAACCTGGAGAGGTATCAAAATTGTCCGCGTAGGCGCAACTGGGCTCGGTAAAAGTTCCAGATGGCGGCGCGCCGTCGACTTCGGAACATTCATCGGAAGCTGCGCCTTGCGAGTGTGGTCATTGCCAAAGTTCGACGTTGTGATAGCGATGACCTCGCCGCCTCTTATCTCTTTTGTTGCAAGTTTGGCGTTGCCGCGAAGAGCTCGCAGCTTGGTATTTTGGTCAATGGACCTCAATCCGGATGAAGCCATTGCTGCCGGATGGCTGCAACCGAACTCTCTGCTTGCGCGTGTGCTGTCACGCATGTTGCTGTACAGCTTGCATCGAGCTGATCGCATCATAGCGCTGGATCGATTCATGAAGCAGCGCATCGAGGCTAAAGGTGTTGACGCAAACAAGATTTTGGTCGTACCTCCCTGGTCGCTTGATGACCGCGTAAGGTTCGATCCAGCCGGCAGGGAAGAATTTCGGACTATTCACAATCTTTCGAGTAAGTTCGTCGTCATGCACTCAGGGAACCATAGCCCGTGCCACCCGTTAGAGACCCTCCTCCAAGCAGCTGAGCGGCTGGCTGAGAACGAGAATGTTGCTTTCTGTTTTGTGGGGGGCGGAAGCGAATTTGGCAAGGTGAAGGAGCGTGCTCGGAACCGCGGTTTGCGCAATGTGCTATGCCTTCCATACCAGCCGATAGAGAAGCTATCGGGATCGCTGTCGGCAGCCGATCTCCACGTGGTCGTGATGGGGGATCAGTATGTAGGCATTGTCCACCCATGCAAAATCTACAACGTGCTCGCCGTGCAAAAACCATTCCTCTACATCGGGCCCAACGAGAGTCACGTGACAGACATCATTGGACAATCTAGTGCCTATGTTTCATCCCACGGTGACGTCGAGGGAGTCGTAGCAAATATCCTACGCGCGATGGGGAATACCGTACTTGGTTCGCCGCGCGGTGTCGAAGTGGAGACACTGTTTTCGAAAAATTGGCTTGTTCCGCAAATGATCAGCGCCATTGAACAGGTTGGGAGAACAAACATGTGAACATCTGCGATGCACCTGCGGCACAGGGCGCAATCAGGTTCTGCTCTTAAGAGGCTTTCCACAGTTCCGGTACCACTCGATAGTGTGCCGCAATCCGTCCACTAGCGAAGTCTTGGCTAGAAAACCGAACTCGCGCTCGGCGCGGGTGACATCGAGGCGACGTCTGGGTTGGCCATCAGGCTGCGTCGCGTCCCAGATGAGTTCGCCTTCAAACCCTGTCAATTTACATAGCAACGCCGCCAATTCATGAATGGTGATCTCGTGTCCTGATCCGATGTTCACCGGGTCCGGCTTATTGTAACGCTCCGCAGCAAGCAAAATAGCCTCTGCGGCATCTTCTACATACAAGAATTCCCGCGAAACGGCCCCTGTTCCCCAGCACGTGACCGTATGTTCGCCACGTGCTCTCGCCTCCAGCAACTTCCTTATCAGCCCTGGAATCACATGCGACGTTTGCGGATCGAAGTTGTCTTTGGGCCCATAGAGGTTTACGGGCAAGAGATAAATACAATTGAACCCGTATTCCTGTCGGTACGCCTGTGCCTGAACCAGTAACATCTTCTTCGCCAGTCCGTAGGGTGCGTTGGTCTCTTCCGGGTAACCATTCCACAGATCTTCTTCTCGAAACGGCACTGGAGCAAACTTTGGGTAAGCACAAATTGTTCCCAAACACACAAGCTTGCGAACATTCAGGCGTCTCGCATATTCGATGAGTTCAATCCCCATAATGGCGTTGTCGTAAAAGAACTCACCGGGATGCAACCGGTTAGCTCCGATACCGCCCACGACTGCGGCCAAGTGAATAACTAAATCTGGCTCCGCACTCTTGAGGAGTCGGACAATTTGTTCCCGTTCCCGTAAGTCACACTCGCGCTTTCTCGGCGCGATAACTTTTTCGCAGCCAGAGGCCCTCAGCTTCGCGAGAACATGCTGCCCGAGAAACCCACCGCCTCCGGTCACCAGAACCGTCTTGTCCGCCCAAAAACCAATTTCGTTACCCAAGCGCAGCTCCGGTGGCGGCCTTCAGGTTATCGGAGACGCTGTTATTCCACTGATGCCATGCGCCGAATTTCTCGCGCAAAAGTCGTGCGCCTTCCCCAGGCGAGGTAAGTCCCAGAGACTCCATGTCTCCATCCACCATGATGCGCACCAACTCGCGAAAACTAATTTTAGCTTTCCACCCTAGCTCACGCTCGGCCTTCTTCGAGTCGGCGAGCAAAAAGTCGACTTCGGCAGGCCGCTTGTAGCGATCATCAATAGCAACATGTTTTCGCCAGTCCAAGCCGGCATATTCAAAGGCGTCAGTGACAAACTCGCGGATTGTGTGCGACTCACCCGTGCCGACAGCATAGTCGTCGGGACGTTCCCTCTGCAGCATTTGCCACATACTCTCCACATATTCTGGAGCGTAACCCCAGTCGCGTTTCGCCTCCAGATTTCCTAAATACAGTTTGTCCTGCTTGCCGGCCAGAATATGTGCAACCGCGCGTGTAATCTTTCTGGTGACGAATGTCGGTCCCCGTCGTGGGCTTTCGTGATTAAATAACACTCCATTGCTGCAGAACATCCCGTACGCCTCACGGTAATTGATGGCCACCCAATACGCGTAAACCTTCGCTGCACCATATGGGCTGCGGGGATGGAAAGGCGTTTGTTCGTTCTGGGGCGGCGGCGCCGCGCCGAACATCTCTGAGGAACTGGCTTGGTAGAAACGGGTGGTTACGCCACTCCGGCGGATGGCGTCAAGAAGTCGGGTTGTCCCCAAAGCCGTGATGTCGCCCGTGTATTCCGGATTTTCAAAGCTAACCATGACATGGCTTTGGGCGCCTAAGTGGTATACCTCGTCCGGACGGATGCTGTAGATGAGATCCATCAAGCGGCTACTGGTCGAGAGATCGCCGTAATGCAAGAACAGACGGGCATTGGGAGTGTGCGGGTCCACATAAATATGGTCTATGCGGCCGGTGTTGAATGTGCTGGCGCGACGAATGACTCCGTGCACTTCATAGCCTTTTGATAAAAGCAGTTCAGCAAGATAGGAACCGTCCTGTCCGGTGATTCCCGTGATCAAAGCACGTTGCAAAGGGCACCTCATCTCCCCACAGGGCTCGGACACCTGAGTAGGCAGCGCAGTTTACGTTGTTCGTTCCCCGGCGGTCCAGGGGTGCGCAAGTACTTGAGTATAATTGATACTGGGCGACCGACTGCTGGACGCCAACCGGGTTTTTTAACGTTTAGGACAATCTGGCCGAACAGTATTGCAGGGGGTCAAAAGAAGTCACATGTCAACTCGGTGCATTTCAGCCATCGTAGTAATCGTTGCTGTAGCTGTTTGCAGTTTGGTCGCCCAGCAGGCGCCGCGAAACCTGACTGTGACATCTCCTACCCCGCCATCACAGTCCATCACCTACGGCGCTCACATGGACCTCACATGGATCCTCAAACAAGAAGAGTACCGAAACCAACGGATAAATGCCGCTGCGACCATTGGCGTCCAAGTAGGCCGCAACAGTTTGCTCTGGGAATTCATCGAACCTGCCGAAGGGCAATACGACTGGTCCGTACCGGACTCAGTCATTAAGCACATGAAAACCGCCAACATTGAACCGTTGTTCACCGTGATCGGATCTCCTGCGTGGGCAAATGGGACAAATTCAGAGTCAGATCCGGAATATTTCTTACAGGTACCGCAGAACCCTCAAACGTTCAACGTGTGGGTTTCCAAATACTCACGATTCATGTCGTTGGCCGCCAAACGCTATAAAGGCATCGTCACGCGATGGGAACTCGGCAATGAGCAGAACTGGGAGCACTTTTGGAAACCCCGGCCCAATCTTGATCAGTATGCATACTGGTATAATCAACTGAGTGCCGCAATCCTCACGGAGGACCCAGCAGCACAGATTGCAAGTGGGGGGCTGACTCTACTTACTCGGCGAGACCAAGAGATTCGGCCAAATATCAGCGGAATTACCTTCATCAAAGGCCTCTGGTCCCGTGGTATCCACCCCAAGGCCATAGCGATACATCTGTATTCGGATCATGGCCCAACAAATATTGTACCCGGCACGGATAATTTCCTCGATATTTTGGAGATTCGCAAATTACTGGTTGACAACGGAGAGAGTCGTACGTCACTGTGGGTGACTGAATGGGGCTGGCTGGATAAGGCGCTGAGCCCTATTCAGCGATCGACATACATGGCAGGCGCCCTACAATTATTTCGAGATCGCTTCTCCTCATTTGTCTCCCTCGCAATATACTTTCCGCTGTATGACAACCCGCCCTCAATGGAGGGCGGACTGCTGACCGAAACCTTGGCTCTATCCCCGGCCGGATCGACCTTTGACCACTTCCCCCGCACGTTTAGAAGTCATGACTATACACCCGCGCATAAATAACGGGACATACGAGTTAACAAAAAGAGAGCAGAGAGGGACGGATCAGTTCCGGGTGCGTTTGCATGTCCCCGAAGACCCGGGTCAGCGTGCCTACCAATTCCCCTTCGTTTTCAAAATAGCGATTGTGAGTGCCATTCTTGCGGGTGTATTTCCACAGCCGCTCCGTGGGGTTGAATTCTGGGGAGTAGGGCGGTAGCTGGTGAACCTCCGACCAGTCCCGGTTGGCGCTAAACCAGTTCCACACCACCTCCTTACTTATGGTAGGACGCATTGTCCTGAATCAAGATCGCACCGTGGCGACGATACCGGCTGGCCAGGCTTTCCAGAAACCCCAAGTAGGTTACCGCATTGAATACGGTGTCCTGCTGATAGTGAAATCGCGTCTGCCACAGTTCGGTGGCGCCGAGGATCTTGACACTCTTGCGTTGCCCGGTGACCGAAACCTCGGGCGGATGTCCAATGCGGCTCCAGGTGGCCTGCAACGTCGAGTCCTGCCGGAAGCTGGCTTCATCGGTAAAGATCAGAGCGCAGTTTTTCTTTTGGGATTTTTTTTAGATTGGGATAGGTGTGGCGATGCCAGCGATCTTGCGCGGCGGCATCGGCCCGAGCCAGAATCCGCCGCGGACGCTGTACGGAAAAATCCAGACCATGCAGTAACTTGCGCACGTGGCCGGGATGATACTGAACCCCGAACTCTTGCTCGATCACCCAAGCAATCATCGGCGAGGTCCAGATCCCGGTGTCCAGTCCATAGGCCACCGGACCGCTGTCCAGAATGTCCCCCAGCTGTTCCCGTTGCTTATCTGTCAAGATTGCCGGCCGGCCCGGCCGGTATCCTTCCAACAAGCCGTCGACTCCGTAGGCCTCATAGCGAGAGAGCCACTCGGATACCTTGGATCGCGGCGATTGGAGAATGTCGGCCAGTTCGCCACTGGTACGGCCTTCTCCGTTCAAGAGCACGGCACGCAACCGCTTGGCAACCCGGTAAGCGCCATCCCGTTCTGCTTCCTTACTCAACTGGAGCAGCCGGCGGGAGGTACTCGCGTGCAAACGCAGCAGTCGAGGGAGCATGGCATCCTCCAATTCAAGTATGCCACACTTGCGGGCATTATGTCCCTTTATTTATGCGCGGATGTATAACTTCCTTTGCTAAAGCGTCCATCTCTATCCATTGACAACTTTTCGACGGCCTGCTGCTATCTAAGTATAGATCGGTCTGAAAAACGATCGCTGCGCCTAATATCATGATTGTTCGCCCCCATGTCCGGTGCCGGAAGGTCCAACTGTCGCAAGAACACGTCAGACATGTTGAAATCGTAATGCTGGCCGGTATGGACAAGTGTTTGGCGGTTGCTCAAGCGGTCCGCCCGCGCCCGGTACACCGGCGCAACCTTCATGAAGTTGGGCCTCGCACCGATCACGTGAAGAATATTCATGGCTGTCTAGTTGTTTCTAGCTCGAATCAGCTTAAGATCCGCGACGATTGCTCGTCATGCTATAGCTGCGTTCGGCAACGACGTTCAGGTGCCCACCGTTCTGGTAAATACGACCTGAGACCGCGACGTCAGGAACGACATTTCATTGTTGCCATCGGTGTGGTCGTCGGTCAGTCGACCGCAGCCACTACACTACTGTTCGCAGGGCCGGTTGGCAGCAAATTTTCTGAAAAAGTACAGTGCACTCCGTAAGTGAACCCACATCAAGCGATTGCCTAGAAACACACGACTGCTGCCACGCTTGTATTCGTGAGTAACATGTGGATCCACCAAGAAACCTATGTTCCAGCCGCACAGGTGGGCCCGATAGCACCAGTCAATATCTTCATAGTACAGAAAATACGACTCATCCATTGGGCCGATGAGCTCATAGGCCGCTCTCCTGATCATCATGCAAGCTCCCAATATCCAATCCACTTCGCTGATGCCATTGCTGCTGTTCCGCATGCGCGGAACCACGCTTTCGCCTGCTTCCTCGCGCAAGTGGAAACGACGAGCAAGTTCGTTCGTCAGGAGAACTCTTCCAATAAAGCTTGCTAAGGTAGGAAAGCGCCTTGCGGAACACTGCGTGCGGCCGTCTGGGTAGGTCAATCGGCAGCCAACGGCCGCATAGCCCTCGTGGAGACGCAGACTTTCAGCAAGCCCAGCAACGGCTTCGGCAGTGACGACAACGTCTGGGTTTAACACGAGAACGTATTCACTCGACGTACACTTGATCCCCCTGTTTACGGCTGCAGCAAATCCCTTGTTCGATGCATTCCGTAAAAGGCGCACGTTCGAAAACGTTTTTACGTGCGCACACGTCCCGTCCTCGGACGCATTGTCAACGACGACTATCTCGTTTATGAGATCCCCACATTGGTCGAGGAGGGCGTTAAGGCAAGACTTGATCTCCACTGCTGAATTGTATGTAACAATGACAGCGGCCACACACCCTCGTACCCGAACGCATCCCGTGGAAATTACAGCCAACGGTTCAGGGCGATAAAGAGAATTGTATTCGGGCTGCTTCATACCCCCTCAGTTCGTCGGGATGACTGCGCTCGCAACCCAGAATCAAACGCATTCTGCATACCCAATTCGGGAAGGCGGCGTAAATCAATGCAAGTATCGGCACGGCGTTGACCTCGCGATTCGGCACTTGAGGCGATTCGTGCGTCGGTCCCTATGAGAGCAAGAATCGCTTCAGCTATATCGCCCCAAGACCGTTTCGAGACACACTCTATCCTCTTCGCCCTTAGGGCTTCTGAATCTGCCTCAAACGCAGTCACGATTGCTCTAGAAAACTGGGAGGGTTCCGCGACTGTCAGCACCTGTGCGAAGTCAGTCACCTCGGGCATGGGAACCGTGACAACCGGTCTCCCTATCGCCAGGTACTCATACATCTTCAACGGATTTACGCTCTCGACAAGTCTGCTGTTGACGAACGGCATCAGACAGACGTCGAAACGCTCGATGTAGTGAGGAATCTGTTGGTATTCTTTTCTACCAAGAAAGCGGATATTGGAAATTGCTTGATACTGGTCGAGCGGGACGATACTAGGTCCTACGATCACGAATTCCCAGTCCGGTAGTTCCCTTGCGCATCGCGCAATGAGGGAAAGATCGACCCAGTCCGCCACCCTCCCCACAAAACCTGCAATCGGCTTTTTTATATCATCTATGTCGCTCAGATTCACCGATCGCGACAAACAGGCTCTGAACTCTGTGAGATTAATTCCGTGAGGTATGTATGTAATACGATTCGCGTGGAGCTTTTTCCTCTCATAAAGAACTTTGCTGGATACGACAGTAACATCAGCCTTGCGCAGCATTCGCTTTTCCATCTGTTCAAATGCCGCTTTCGGTACGCCGGTGAACTCAACGTAGTCATCGATACAGTGGTATACGGTTCGTGATGCAGGCAAACGCTCGATAATGTCTATGGCATTGGGCAGATAACTCCAAATAATTGACGCGGTCATTTCCAGCTTGGCCAGCAATCTCTTCACCATTGTCGCTACGATGCGAGAATTAATCCAATTAATGAAGGGGAAGCCGTGATACGGAATTGCAAGTGGAGACCACACGTAAATGTTGCTCTCGACCTTCCGTACTCCAGAGAAGGACTTTCTTAATTTCATCAGCGCCCGCTTGGCGTCCTTCGAGGAGAGTTGTGGATGCCGCACTCCCAGAGTCTCGATAAACAAGACCCTGTGGTCCTTCGCCAAATGCCTCATTATGTGAAACTTGCTACTCGGGATGTCACTCCAATCATTGACCGAGAAGCATACAATTGACTTCGCTGCCATAACCATGCTCCTTTTGCTCCGGACCACTTCTGCCGTTTTCCGCTCGTTCTAAGGGTTAACTAGCCACTGATGCTGCATGGCTGACTTAGGTCGGTGGCCCTTCCTCTGTTTTCCGTCTCGATGCGTGAACGTGGCCATGCCTTACCTGGGAGGCAGCATTTTCATCTTGCGTACCCAGTGCGCAAGCACGCACAGCGTCCAGTAACGGGTGTAGTACTCGCCTCGCATCAAACGTCGTTTAACGCTCATAATTTCCCGACCATCCAATAGTCCAGGGACTTCGGCCATGCTTGCTCCGCCATAGCCGTCTGTGAGCCACTTCTGCAGGGGAATGGCGAAGTGCACCTTACGCCGCCGGGCAATGTGCCTGACGAAATCGTCGTCAACCGCATCAACGAGCAATGGCTTCTGTCTTCCAACGATGCTCTTATAGCGAGACGGAATGGAAACGACAAGCTCCACTAGGCGGTGATCAAGAAATGGGGCCCTCAATTCCAACGAGCCTGCCATGCTCATCTGATCGCCATCCCTTAAGAGCGTGTTTCGCAGAAAATGTTCAAGCTCAAGGCGATACATGATGTCTAAGGGATCGCCTCCAGACGTTCGTATAACAAAGCGGGACTGAGATGGTCGTTGACGACCGCGCAGACGAAGGATTTCCTGATTACTGAAAAGCAAGTGTCGAGACATGTACGCAAGAACGTAGGGGTCTCCGGTTTCGAAGAGGTTTGTGTACTTATGGGCTTTCGCCTTGGTTGGAAGTACAACCTGCCCAACAGAGTGCAAGTGCCTGATAATAACCTCAGGAAACCGCACATTCGCGAGAACTGACCTCGCCCTGTAAAGACGGTGCCTTCCGTATCCCCAAAATAACTCGTCGGCGCCCTGTCCTGTAATTGCCACTTTCAGACCGTGTTTTGCTACTGCCTGCAGCGCCATGTAATGGTTAAAACCGTCGTAGGAAGGTTGGTCCATGCAATCTAGTGCGCTCCCGACCAAGTCGTAAGCAGTCTTGGCCGATACTCTGATTTTTGTGTGCGTGGATCGGAAACGGCTTGCAGCTCTGTCTGACCAAAGTTCTTCGCTATATTCTTGTCCGGCACCATCGAAGATGACGCTAAACGTATTCACATTAGTGTAGCCCTGCTGGTACAGTCGACTCAGAATCGCAGTAGAATCGACGCCACCAGAAAGCAGAACGCCAACTGGCACGTCAGAGACCATACACAGTCTTACGGACTCGTTGAGCGCGTCCCGGACCGCTGCCGTGACTTCTCCGACATCCCTATGGGTATCTTCCTTAATGTCTCTCAAGGACCAGTACTCACGAATGCTCACTCCGCCGTCCTGGTACTTGAGGACGTGTCCAGGCCCTAGACTTTTTACATTGGCTACGAGCGTATACGGCTGGGTGACGCTGCCGAATGCGAGATATGCATCCAGGCCGTCGGAATCGAGACGCCTCTCAATAACGCCGGATTCCAACAGTGAGCGGATTTCGGACGAAAACAGAAGGCGACCGTTTGCGGATGTGTAATACAGTGGTTTTTCTCCCAGACGGTCTCTTGCCAGCCAGAGTGTCCTCTCAGTTGAATCCCAGATCGCAAAAGCAAACATACCTCTTAAGTGCTGCAGTGACGCCTCACCCCAACATTCCCAGGCCGACAAAAGGACTTCTGTGTCACTCCGGCTTCTGAAGCTGTAACCGCGCCTTTGCAACTCCCGCCTAACTTCTTCATGGTTATAAATCTCGCCGTTGAAACAAACTACCAATCGTCGGCTTGCCGATTGCATTGGCTGGTGCCCGCCAGAACTGAGGTCGACTATGGATAACCGTCGGTGGCCAAACCAAATAGAGGCTCCGTCATTCAGCTGCTCTTCATAACTGCCCTCATCGTCAGGGCCACGATGACTTAAGGCCGCAAGCATTTGCGAGCGATCAATACCGTCCGAACAACCTATGAAGCCGCAGATCCCACACATGGTAAAAAGCCTTCAGTCGGATTTCTTCTCTGTTATGTCCTCGCCGCCTGCACTGCATTTGAAGTGTTGAGCTGCGACCAAGGTACATGTGAAGCTCTTGAACCGCTGATACGTAATGCTTCTTTCATAACAATGCAGAGCGCCAGAACATGTGTGACGTACGTGGTCGATGTGACACTCTCGAAGAGCATGCTTGTCAAGAACAGCACAATCAAAGCAATGGCGTATCTCATCTCACCTCTGGGAGTGGCCCGATATTTACGGATGTAGTAAGTGAGGGCCATGATGAACGTCGTCAGGAGCCCCAAAAGGCCGATAATACCCGTGTTGATCGCAGTCTCGATGTAGCCAGAATGAGCCTGGGTCGCCGCCCAACCAATAGAATCTTGTACATCCTGCAACCGTTGTTCGTCCCAGAATGCACCGTATCCGAATCCGAGTAGCGGGCGAGAGCGTAATCGTGCCAGGCACTCCCTCCACACATCGACTCGTGCGTCGCCAACGCCCTGTGCATCAACAGTGTCACGCTCCAAGGTCGCAGTCGAGCGGAGGCGGTTCGACACTTCACTGACATCGCCGGCGAGAGCTGCGAGCAGAGCACAGCTCAGCAGGCACATGACACTGATGGCTATGATTTTCCCTACGTGTTGCCGCCTTATCACGGCCACAGCCACTATCGACAACATCAGTGCTACCATGGCACCACGAGACTGCGTCAGGATCAACAATGACGTCGCAAACGCCACCCCCAGCCACCGGATCGTATTCACGTACCGTGTCGATGGCGCGTAAGTGAGCAAGGAGATAATAAGGACCGCACATATGAGCCCCTGCGCGTTGGGATCTGTGGTCCCGCAGAATCTATAGCTAGGAGTGAAGGGCCTCCACGTCCCGAGCACTACCTCACAGCCAACACCCAAAACGCACACCGCACCCGCATAGATCAGGCCAGCAGTTCGGATTGCACTCAGGGTCATTTGTCGGCCGATTCCAGCACAGCCGATCCACAGCAGCAGTGCTCCGACCAACGTCTTGATACTGAGATAAGTTATATGGGACCACAGAACACTAAGTCCCATCCACGCGAAGGTCGCAACCATGCACCACAGCAGCCGCCGATCAGCCCACGTAGCCCTCGGTCGTCGCCATTGCAGACCCAGCAGGGCTGTCACGGCCAGCACGCCATACCCCATCAACCTCAGCGGATGGCCGGCTTGTCTGTTCGCAAGGGACCCGTGGATGGTCACATCGGCCAGAAGTGTATACCGTAACTCGTGACCGCCCAGGGCGAACAACACGAATACCAAGATGATCACAAGCCACTTCTGCCTGTATCCAAAGTGCCGAAGATAAGCGGCGGTTGGGGAAATCGCGATGCTCCAGCTGGTGGCCATTATTGTTTTCCCGGATAATCAGATAGCAGCAACTTAATCGACGGCCGCTAGATGAACTGTTCCATGACTGTAGGCCACATGCTCTCGAGGGCGAGAGTAGAACATGGCCTTCAGCCCTGACTCTGCGCAACCAGCAAGCACCAGGCCAACACCTACTCCCTCGATTCCAATCATCCGAACTGTGACTACGCCGATTGTGCCAGTCACAACCAGTCCTGCCAGACTCCCGAGCACATTTATGTGCGGACGGTCAAGCGCCATGAAAACCAAACCAAGAGGAAGCGTCGATTCGTAGCAGAGTAACGCAATGGCGAGGAGGAGCAATGTCCGAACATTTTGCGTATTCACAAACGTTTGCCCATACACGAGGGCCAGCAGGTGGGAGCCAAGAATCAATACCACGACGCAAAACACGACCAGAAATATAACGAGCGCGATCGTGGCCTTACGCAGCGTCTCGTGCAAGCCGCCGTCGCCAAGTTCGTGGCGGACCCGTGCCGCGATAGGACCGAAGTAATTCGTGAAACCAATTAGTCCCGGGTTGGCAATCTGGACTATCCCCGTGCACGACGCCAACATCCCAGCCGCTGCAGAACCGTAAAACAGAGCCAGACACCATGGAAAGAATTGCCTGGGCAGGGCTGACAGGCCTGTACCAAGAACGATCCATTTTCCGAACGACCAGTGCCTTTTCAGAACGCCTACCGCGGACCGCAACCTAAAGTGATAATCAGGCGCGGATAGGACGCCGCAAAGAATGTATGGCGCTGTTGAGGCGCTAACTGCACAAAGCACAGACGTGGCTCTCAGCCCGTGATGCAGAGCGAGGAAAGAAATCGACGTGACCTGTAGACATGCCGCGCAAGTGTCTAGCAACAGAACCTTTCTGAATGCTCTGCTTGCGAAGAAGAAGCGCCGTACAAATTCCCGAGTAATCACAGTTCCGTTCGTAAGGACGGCAGCGGCGATTACAGCCATGCCGTAGGCGCCACTGCGATATTCGATCAGCCCAACCAAAATCAGCGCGACCGAGCTGGTAATCACGAACACTGCATGATGGATTACCACGCTGCCACTGTACGACGGCAGGGAGTTAGGCTTTGATTCACCACGATAGAATGTGTATGGGGCGGTGATGAGCGCGTGTTCGACGCCTGTGGCAAACACGCAGATCGTAAACAGTAATGAATAAATGCCAAGCTCTTTTGGCGTTGAAAGACGGGCAAGGAAAATGATGGGGATAAAGTTAGATATGCTTGCTATGCCCTGGTCAGCAAGAGAAACATAAGGGCCAGCCGATGCGGTTCTGATTAACCTGCGAAACGTAGTAGTTGCCATGATTGACTTGGGGTCAGATATCAGCGATCACGCGGAGCCACTCTCGCCCGAAGTGCTCCGCGGTGAAGAGGCTCGCGAACGCATGACCTCGCCGTCCAAGTTCGCCACGGTTAGTAACTGCATATCGAACCATGTCCGGCAGCTCGGCAAAATCGCGGCAGACAAGTTGCCCTGCCTCGTTGAGTAGCTCCCCCATGCCTCCTGCACCCGATCCGACCACGGGTGTCTTGCAGAGCAGGGCTTCATGAGATGTTCTACTCCATCCTTCCTCAAAGTCCGACATCGCTATGGCCGCGTCGCTCGCAGCAAGTAGAAGAATGTACTGCTCGTAGGGAAGCAAGAACTGTTGAATTGGAATGTCAATATCGCTCAGTCCGCTCGTCACAAGGTGGTAGCCCTTGTCTCGCAGCGCACGCCAAACCACCTGTGCACCTTTTCTTTTCTGACAGTTTCCAATGTATATGACTGGCTTTCCAATCAATCCATGGGTTGCCTTAAAGTTACGAACGTCCTCATCGAGTACCGCAAATCGCGTTACTTCGAAAGCGTTGTAGATGAGTGCTGATACTTTCACTCCCAGCTCTGAGAGGCGCCTTTGCCAGTATTTCGATACCACAACTACACGATCACACCGGCGGATGTTGTTCACCAGCCGTCGGTGGAGTGCGCGGTTCCAGATGCCAATGGGGCCTATTGACTCATCCAAGTGATGTATCAGGGCCACCTGTTTGCTATGTCCTCTGGTCGTCATGCTAGTCAGAGCGACCTCGTTGCGGATCCAGACGCCGACTTTCGCCCGTCGCTCCACGACGGCCGCTCGCAAGAATGATTGTGGCCGGTAGCCGTAAGGTATCCACGGCATCGCCTCAAAAACGGTCGTGTTGTGTTCGCGTGCAAGGGCGTTCATCATCATCGATTCGTATTGGGAGCCGCCGTAGAGCGGATGTGCCGTACGTAACAGGCCTATTTGCATGATGCACGCGCGAGCTCAGACTGGCCAATCTTCAGAATCGCTGATGACCCACTCATGCCGCCCCCGACCCCTTCATCACCGCCGGGATCGTCCTCGCCAAGATTTTCACGTCGAGCCAGAGCGACCAGTGGTCGATGTAGCGCATATCGAGATCCATCCACTCCTTAAACTCGATCGAACTGCGGCCGCTGACTTGCCACAGGCAGGTGACGCCTGGCCGCACGCTGAAGCGTCGGCGCTGCCAATCCTGGTCGAAGCCTTCGTAGTCGCGTACCGGTAGAGGCCGTGGCCCGACCAGGCTCATGTCGCCCTTCAGGACGTTGAAGAGCTGTGGCAGTTCATCAATGCTGTTTTTGCGCAGGAACCGGCCGACGCGGGTGATGCGCGGGTCGTCCTTGATCTTGAAGACGGGTCCGCTCACCTCGTTGTGGCTTTCCAGTTCGGCCTGCAGCGCTTCGGCATTGACGACCATGGTGCGGAACTTGTACATGCGGAAGCGGCGCTTGTTGAGGCCGACCCGCTCCTGGGCGAACAGCGCGGGGCCGTCTGAACCCAGCTTGATCAGCGCGGCGACCAGGACAAACAGCGGCGCCAGCAGGATGAGAACCCAGGCGGAGACGTAGATGTCGATTGCCCGCTTCAGGACGGCGGGCCAACCATAGAACCGGGAGGCGTTGAGGGTGACGACTGGGTTGCTTTCGAACTCGTCCACCCGGGCGGCGCTGAACAGATCGGAAAGCACCCGCACGACGATCCCCTGCTCCTTGCACAGCGCAACGATGTGAGCGGCACGCGAGTAGAACGATTTCACTGGCAGGGCGACGACAACCTCGTCGACCACGTGCGTACGGAGGAAACCCTGGAAACCGTCGAGGTTGCTGACGAGGACTGGCTGGATGCCGTCGACTGGAGTGCGCGCGATCCACTCCTCATCGACGAATCCGCCCAGCCGGTAGCCAAGATCGGGCCTGGACTGGATGGCGTGGACGAATGCGAGCGCGCGATCGTTGGTGCCGACCACCAGGATCAATCGCAGGTTGTGGCCGCGTTCCCGAAGCGCGCGCAGAAACGCGCGCAGCGCCAGGCGCGAAAGGAGCAGTGTGGGAGTGCTGATCAACCAGAAGATGGCGACGGCCTCGGGAGTTGCGGCCCTGAGCCGGAAGGTCACGCTCAGCAACGCCAGAACCACGGTGGCGAGCGTCGAGGCCTTGAGCACGTCCTTCATCTCGTCGGACTGCGAGCTGAGCCGGCGAGACTGGTAAAGCCCGGTGAAATGGAAGATCCGGTGCCACGCGTACAGCAGGGCGGCGATGAGTAGAACGTTGTGGACGCTCACCCGCATCGCCAAGACTTCCATCAGCGAAAAGCGCGCACGGGCAAAAGACGTCAAGACGGCGACGCAGAGCGAGAGGCCGAGGACTGCTACGTCGTAAAAGATGAACATCCTGAGCAGGATTTGGCGCCGGAAGCTGGTCATGGTGTGCTGTCAGTTATCGCTTAGGGGCTACGCGGGCTCGACGTTGTAGTCGCCGATGGAAACGGCGATCGAGCGCTGAATCGGCTCGATAGAGATTACGAGTGTTTTGTCGCCGCGGTTGGAAGTAAGAATGCCCTCGGTTCCGTCCAGACATCCGCCGCGAATGCGCACTCGCTGTCCGATCTTGGTGAACGGGTGTGGGGAGTACGGCACGTCTCGCGAAATCAGGACACGGACGTCGTCAATTTGCTTGTCCGGTATGGGGATCATTTCCCCGCCAAAGGCCACGAAGCTCATGACCCCGCGGGTCTGAAGTACCTGCAGGCGGTGGGCAGGGCTGGGATGCAGGTGAACGAACGCATAGCCGGGGAACGTGGGGAACTCCACCACTTGCCAGCGGTCGCTCCACCGGCGGCGCTGTTTCAGAGTCGGGACGAATGCTTCGATTCCCTTATCCTGCAATTGGAGCGAAGCCTTCTTCTCAAACTGGCAGCGGACCTGGATGGCGTACCACCGCGTTTCCTCCTCCAGTACTTGGGCCTGCAGTACTTGGGCCTGCGGGAGGGTTGCGAACTCAGTGATTACTTGTACGTTGGACATAGCTCCGCCAATTGAGTCCCATCCGGACTTTTCCACAGGTTCATTCCAGCGTGCTCTCTCGTTCCAGCCGACGCGTAGCTCGCTCCCAATGGGATCGAGCACATGGCGCGCGGCCGTGCCTCTCACTCGCCACTACAGCATGCGATAAATCTTCTCCGGTATCGGAAAGGTGCGGTTGTTCAGCACCGTCCCCAGCACCCGCACATTCGCGGCTTCCAGTGTCTGCTTGGCTTTACGAGCTGCCACCCGACGGGTCGAATTTGCCTCCAGCACAAACACGACGCCGTCCGCCCATTGGCCGAGTATTGCCGCGTCGCTATACAGCCCAACCGGCGGTGCGTTGATGACCACATAGGCAAATTCGGGCGGCAACTCTTTAATCTGCGATCGAACCTGGTTGAGCGACGCTGTCACTCCCCCGTTGGTGGCGGGCAAATGACCGGAAATCAGCCAGAGATTGCTCGCGATCTGCTGCACGAGCTGAGCCTGAGGTGCGGCTTGCAGCGAACTCTGGCCATCGGAGCGCTCTACATCGAGTAATCGGTGCAGCGATGGCGCACGCACATTCGCGTCCGCAATGCAGACTTGCGACGCCACTTGGGACGCTAAGAGTCTGCCAAGCCGGGCGCATAACACGCTCGTGCCCTCAGCCTCGTCAATACCACAGAAGACCACCTGCCGCGGCCCGGTATCGACTTTGCTCTCAGTTGCCAGGAACAACCGTTGTGCCAGTCCGAGAAGCTCCTCGTGCCCGACCGCGTCTGTGCCAAAGGCCGGGCCGCTGGCAGTGGCCCGCTTGCCGTATACGGACCCTCTGTTTGCGCCCGGTGCAACACGAAAGAGCTCTCGATCCTGCTGCACCTGCTCCAGAACTTCCAAATTCCTGCTCATAGTTCATTCACTTTCGCAATGCGATCATGCTCGGCTCTGGGCTGTGGTCCGATGGCTTTGAGGTCGAACCTCGCCACTGGACCGGCAGCCGAATCTGCTGCCCGACTTCAATGCGGTTGGGATCGAGCAGCTGTGGGTTCAGCGATTGGATTTGTTGCACGATCTCGGTACTGTAGCGGCCTAAGTAAAGCAGGCTGATTTGCTGGAGGGTCTGTCCTGCTTCGACAACTACAACTCCATCCTTCGCCAAAGGCCTTGGGACCGCAGCCGCTTGGACCACTACTGGTGGCGTTTTGACGCTTAAGGTTTGTACAGCTCCTGAGATTTCTGCGGCCGGTGCTTTCGAAACCGTCGCTGCAGCATGTTTGTGCAGGAATCGAGCCCCAAGTGCCGGTCGCAGTCGTAATGAAAGGCTTGGCGTGGCTATCAGTACTGCGAGAACGATGGTGACGTATGCAGCACGTCGTACCTGCCGACCAAACCAACTGGACAGAAATGGCGATTGGCCTCTGTGCCGCGATGCCGACGCAGAAGATTGGGAAGCAGTGTTGCACTCGGGTGAGCTGTTCTCGAATGGAGATGCTGTGACCCGCCTCTCGAGCGCACTCAAGTTCTGGTCCGAAACCACCTCTTCCACAATCTCGCGATCAATCTGCTTGCTCCGCAATGCCAAACCCGCAGACAGCGCACCAAAGCACAGATTATTGATGTTGCGCGGGATGCCATGGGTCTCGCGCGCGATCAGCTCGAGCGCTCCGCGGGTAAATAAGGTTGCGCCCTGGTACCCCGCAACTCCCAACCGATGGGTAATATATTGCGACACCTCCTCCGGGCCCAGCGGATCAAGCGACGCGGTTACGGAAATTTGTTGCCGCAACTGAAGCATTTCCGGCTTGATCAGTGTGCTGATCAGCTGCGGCTGACCCACAAGGATGATCTGCATTAGCTTTCCTTGAGGAGTTTCGAAGTCCGAGAGCAGGCGTTTGGTTTCCAGTACCGATTCACTCAGGTTCTGGGCCTCGTCAATCACGAAAACGACCTGTCTTCCTGCTTTGGCTTCCCGCACAAGTGCCTCGTTCAATTGCTGGTGCATCGAAGCCAGATCGGGGCCGGGCCAGATGTCGAGGTCTTGCAGCAAATAACGGATCAGATCAAGGGAAGTGCAGCACGTTTGGAACAAGAATACTGTCCGCGCGGAGCTCCTGCGGAGGCGTTGCAGCAACTGAAATAGTAAGCTGGTCTTCCCCATTCCCGGCTGCGCGACTAACGCCATAAATCCGCGGTTTTCTTTTATGCCGTACCACAACGAGGCCAGCGCCTCGCGGTACATATGGTTCAGGTATAGAAAGCGCGTGTCCGGCGTGACCCCGAACGGCTGCTCGAGCAGGTTGTAGTACTCCAGGAACATCACTTCACCTTTCGTTCTTCGGGATCGAGGCCAATACGGGCGACTCCAGAAAACCCGCGACTTCGTCCGGGGTGCGGAACGATGGATCCAAGAAATCCGACGTGCAGGCCAACCCGACGCTTCCTGTGCCAGCCAGGAACACGCTTAGCAGACCGTAAAGCCAGAAAGACCGCGCGGGCAGGGCCGGCACAGTCGGTGGCTCCGCGATGGCTACGTTCAGGATTCCGCCTCGGTCAAGGGCGTCGTTGATGCGCGCCTCTTCTTCTTTGCGGCGGTACAACAGATAGTTCTCTTCTTCCGTTTTGGCCGTTTGTAGCAGGTCCTGCTGAGCAATGGCCGCCTGCTGCAATGTGCGGGCGCCACTGCGGTACCTCGCGAGAGACGCATCATTAGCTGTCGCCCGGGCCTTCAGCCCGCTCAGTTCAGCTTGGGCCTTTACCAGCTCCGATTTCACCCACTCGTAGGTTGGGTCCTGATCGGTGGTCTCGTCACGGATCGGTGCGTTCTTTTCCCCCTCGATGGCAGCGCGCGTATCCCTGATCTGCTTTTCGATTTCCTGCACTGGTCGGTACGTCGGATCGAATTTGGATAGCAGCTCCGTCCGCTTCAGTTCGAGAGTCAGGAGGGTAGACTTCATCTGCTGGAGCAGCTGCGGATTATCAGACGTACGTTCTTGCCGCACCATACGAGGCGGGATGGACGCAATCTGCTGTTCCAGTGTCCGTATACGTTGCTCGGTTTCCGCAATTGCGGCCTGTGTCTGTGTAAGAGAGGCTTCCAGATCGCTGGCTTTCTGCAACGTGAGGTCACGCTCCATCTGAGCGGAAACAATTCCCCCGTCACGGGTGAAATCGGTCAGGCGCGTCTGGGCCAGATCCAGGCCTCTGCGTAACTGTGCGGTTTCCTCGTCAAAGAACTTGAACTCGCCGGCGGGCCGGTGCACCTGAAGATGTTTCTCCACATACAGGCTGGCCAAAGAGTTGAGCACGCGTGCAGCCAGTTCGGGATCGCGAGACTCGAGGGTTACGGAAATCACGTTGGTCTTGCGTAGTGGTTCCGCCTTCAACCGCTTCCCAAGCTGGCGTACGGCTCTCGCGATTCTTACTTCCTCGCTTGACTTGCCAAAAAAGTGCCAGGAAGACTCTGCCGATTGCAGGCTGTTGGCAAGCACCACCTTGCGTAGCAGGTCCTGACTGTTCAATAGCTCGACTTCAGAGTTCAGTTCCGATTCGGTGACCTCTTCGGGGACGACTTGGGCGTCGCGTTCGGGCTGGGAGGTCACGACAGGATCCACACGTCCGCGCCGAACTAATATCTTCATCTCCGCCTCGTAAGTCGGTGTCAGCACTCCCGATACCACAGCGGCGATTAGGATGACGAGGAAGGACGCGAGCAGGAGCCGCCGCTGGCGGAAGAGAACAGCCGCTACATCCCGCAAGGTCAGAGTGAAGGGCTGATGTTCGTCGATTATGACGATCGGTTCACGCTGCATACTCGGACTCCTCTGTTCCCGCTCACCACGGATTTGGGTTCACAAACGCGCCCATGCTGCTGGTCGGCAGGTAGCGCCGCACCTTCGACAGGTTGTTTTGCGGCACATACAACATGTCACCGGGCGTCAGATGGGGGTCCTCCTGCAAATTGCGCGTCCCTAACATCTGCTTGACGTTGAACACCCTTGCTTCGACCATGTCGCCTGAAACGCGTCGAAAGAGCACTACTTGGGAGTGTTTGGAGGCGTCGGTGAACCCACCGGCAATGGCCACGGCCTCGGTCAAAGTCGTGTCGCTCCGTAATTCATACTTGCCAGGTTTGCCAACCTGTCCGGCGGCGAGAAAGAAAGGCTTATCGAAATCCTTCAGCGATACTGCGATTGCCGGCTCATGCAGAATGCCGCGGTACGCGCTTCGGATACTCTCGGTCAACTCTGCGAGTGTCTTGTTCTCCACCTGGATAGCGCCTCCCCCATCGAGCGTGATGTAGCCATCCGGTTGGACCGTAATCGTCTGATTGAACTCGGGCGAGAATGTGAACTTCACGTCGATGACATCACTCTTCCGCAGTCGGTAACGCTGGTCTCGCTGTTTGAACTGCGGGTCGGGCGAACCAGATTGCGGCAAGTCAGCCCGTGCAGCTTGGACCGAGCTGTCCGTTTGCGCGACTTGCCCCACCTGTGCGCTCGCGAAGGCGCACGTCACCACAATTGCCGTGAGAAGTGCCGCGATATTGCTGCGCGTCATTCTTAAACCTCACTCGGATTCTTGTGCGTTATGTATGTCAAAATCGCCCGTGGTGGCAAACCCAGTTTGTTCGCCCTTTCGCTCTATGCGCAGCACCCTGCCCTCCGACTGTAGCCGAACGCCATGACCCGATTCCTCAAGGGGAGGAAGCATGACTTCGAGATCCACAGTCCCACCTGAGGGTGGAGGGATAAGAGAGTAGACAAATAATCCCCGCGTGCTGATGTCGCGTGTGAACCCGCCGTTTTGTTGCCTACCACCTTGCTCGTCACTCCATCGGAAGATCACAGGAAGTCGTATGTGGAACCGGACAGATTCTCTCTGCTTCTTGGCATATCCGATCGCGCGAATAGATGTGACATCGGCCATTGGCGCTAGAGATCTCATGAGCACGGATCATAGGAGGCGAACCCATTGGCTACAAGAGCAGATCGGCTCAATTTCAAAGGGCAGGTCAGACCAGCAGCCATTAACAGAATGGTGCCGACCACTTTGACCCGGGCAGTACACGTCGTTTTTGGGCCGATTGGTACGTATCGTTTTGGGCCGACTGGTACATACATCCCTGCCGAGGGATCGTGCGGACCAGCAGTCAATCACTGATAGGTGGGCAGGAAAACAAGCGGGAACCGCACCCAACGGGGAATCGATTTCACTTAGCTGTGGAAGTGAGCTTTGCGCGCGGTATTACCGACGTTAGTCTCAAGCCAGTTTTTCACGGGGAACGTCAAAGTTTTCGATTTTATCAGCGGGCCGCTTCGTACCGGTGGGGCTTTGCCCCGAGGCCTTTAATTGTCCCGGATGTTGCTTGTGCCAATCGGATGCACGTCGCCCGGCTTCCGCAATTTGTGCTGCGGTCATTCTCGACTGGAGTGACTGCCTGCAGGCTTTGCTCGCCTCGCTGATTCTCTTTCCGGTCTCCTCCGATAAGGAAAACCACATATAGGCAGAAACGGGGTCTTTTGTCGTACCCCGGCCATCGAGGTGCATCTCTCCAACCTTCAACTGGGCAAACGGGAACAGATGTTCGGCCGCCTTGGAGTACCACTCAAAGAGAGCGCTATCATCCCCGCGAAAGTCGCCGAGTTCCCCGGGCGTGATGGGGTAAGATCTTGCTGCATCAGAATGCCCTAAAGCCGCAAACACCAATTCCACTCGAGTCGACACTTCCAGCTTTTCGAACATCCGGAGTAGGTGGTTCTTTATGGTGTGCTGACTGAGGTTGAGTTCGTCTGCGATTTGTCGGTTCGTCAGTCCTTCGGCGACAAGGCTAACGACCTTCTGCTCCCGAGGCGTGAGCACACATGCATTGCCAGCAGCCATCAGTCGGGGCAGAGTTGAACTCGCGAGCGCTTCGACGACAAGTGTGAGTTCATCATTGTTCGCCCAGATCTTCCCTTCGTACACGCTCTTAATACAGTTCCAAAGAACTTCCAGCGGTTCGTCACGGCAGAACACGCCGCTTGCCCCCGCGCGAAAAGACTCGACCACAGAATCCGGTTCTGGGCGATCCAACAACGTAATTATCCGTACATCGGGATGAGCCGCACGTACGCAACGGGTCAGATGAAAGCCGCTTGAGTGCCGACTCCCAATGTTTGCGCTAACGATGACAATGTCGAGAGGACTTCGAAGAGCGGCTAAGACTTGCTCCGCGGTCTCAGCAGTTCCAAGCACACAGAAATGCCGATCCCTCTTAAGTGCGGCAGCGAGCAGTTGGTTGCCCAGGAGTGTGCTATCGGCCAGGAGTACGCGAATTACATCTGTCTTGCGTTGAGGAGAAGAAGAATTCTGTACAGCCATACGGCCACCCCCACCGATAACCTAACTTGCGCGAACACTGGTCGGCTCGCGCCGGAATTCAGCGGCAGAAGTGTACCGGCGCGATGCTAGTTTACTCTCTTTCTTTTATCTCGGCACGAATGTGATCGGGCTCACGATTGCCTCGTCCGGGCGAGGTTAGGAAGCGGCGGTGCCGCGTGGAGTTTGGATGACTTCTTCCAGAAAGACAGACGCGAATAAAGGGAATGCCGCTAAGTCAACGGGGCCCAAGACCGAGACAGGAAAACGTAGCGTGAGCGTGAATGCCCTTAAGCACGGATTCTACTCGCGCGAGCTTGCAGTCTCAGAGCCGGACAAGCAGGATTTTGAGACACTCCGTGAAAGCCTGCTGCTCCAACTCGCGCCGCGTAGTGCGCTGCAAGATATCGGATTTGAACAAATTGTCACATGCTGCTGGAGGTGCAAACTAGCAATCCGGCTGGAAATGCATCGACTAAAGGTACACTTCACAGCGAACGACGAGTCAACGTCGAACAAAACAGCTCCGCAACGAGATGTCCGGGAGACTCAATGGTATGGAGCCAGCCAGGAGAGCCTTCGGAACGGAATACGCATTCTTAAGGAATTGCGCGATGACGTTTCTCAGAATGGCCCGTTGCGCTTAGAGCGTAGGAAAGATGAGATCATCAAGGCTTTCGGAGTTGGATTCTATGACGCTCTTACGGAGTGGACGATATGAACCTCTCCGCGATGTACATGGCCGAATCTCTCAAACACCATGCGGAGACCTTCAAGTTACCTCTCCCCGCATCCTCCAGACCACCCGAAGGGGTGCAGATCCTTGCCGACCCCAGACAGAAGCTGCAGATGCTAGTCAAACTAGTGTTGCGTTCGTTAAATGAGTTTACTTAATTAGGCGGCCAGCGGATTTCCCGTGTAAGTCCACGCAAAGGGCCGCGCCTGCTGGTTATAGGCTACGATGAAAGTCATCAGACGCT
>Ga0181523_10001503_pt1 | contig 24649 bp, 17 predicted proteins | sample PEATcosm2014_Bin_43_FD_119752 | JGI IMG/M metagenome (GOLD analysis project Ga0181523, IMG submission 119752) | Peatland microbial communities from MTU Mesocosm Facility, Houghton, MI, USA - PEATcosm2014_Bin05_30_metaG | ecosystem: Environmental > Terrestrial > Soil > Wetlands > Peat | place... | reverse complement strand
CGGCGCAGCGCGATGGCCGCCGACGCCGCAAGCAGGGCGAGGACCAGGGCCCAGGGCCAGGCCTCGGACAGCCGCGCGGGCGCATACGTCCCGTAGTCGAACACCAGGGGATGCGGCCACAGGCAGAGCAGGAGGTACCTGACAACCACGCTGCATTCGGCAAGCCCGTAGGCCCACCACGCGGCCCCCTCCCCGAAACCGACGCCGCGCTGGCGCAGGTTCATCATGAGGATTCCCAGCGGAATCCAGGTCGCGGCCAGCGCCAGGTAGGGCCGCCAGTTCCGCCGCCATGCCCCGGCGAAGCTCCCGGAGACGAACGTGCGGTCGTAGAGGAGCGCCACCAGGGGCGCGGTGGCGATGCCCTCCTTGGTGCCGACGCCGTCCAGGCACGCCGCGACCGACAGCGAGAACCAGATCCGGCGGCGGGTCACGTCGCCGGTCTCCGCCCCCCGCAGGAAGCAGTACAGCGTCAGCAGGTAGAAAAGCCCCATGAGCGACTCGGCCCGCTGGGACAGGTACGTCACCGACTCCGTCTGCACCGGGTGCCACGCCCAGATCGCGCCGATGGCGAGGGCAAGGGGCGTCGCGTACGGGCCGAAGCGCCCTGCCAGGACGGGGCGCAGGAGAGTGCGGCGGGCCAGAGCGAACAACGTGCACGCGGCCAGGAAGTGGATCAGCAGGTTGACCATGTGGTAGCCCGGAGGCGCCGTGCCACCGACCGCGTAATTCAATGCGTACGAAAGGTTAAGGAGAGGACGCCCTCCGACGCCGCTGGTCTCCGGGGGCGACAGGACCGGCCAGACCGGCCAAAGCCCCTGGATCGACGGATTGCCGGCGATCGACCGGTTGTCGTCGTAAAGGAGCGGGACAAAGAGGGTCCGGCCGTACGCCGCGAACAGCCCGGCCGCGAGAACGGCCGCGCAGAGAAGCCCCGGCCAGTCCGCGCGCCGGGCGGGTACGATGGGCGTTGCCACGACGAACTCGTATCCCGCCCGGCCGGGGACTCAACCAACAACGATCTCTCCGGGGGCACGCCGTCGAATCCGCAGGAAGGCGCGGATCGCCGCCTCTCTTCTCGCCTAACGGGCGATCCGGGGCAATATTCGCCGCCGATCGATGACCCGCGCCAGTCCCAAGCTCCAGCCGCGCCTGCGCATCCTCGAGGCCGGAAAGGCCGCCTTCGGCCCCGGAAGGGCCGAGCTGCTCGGGCACATCGCGCGGACGGGCTCCATCCGCTCGGCCGCCGCCAGGATGGCGATGTCCTACAACAGGGCCTGGACCCTCGTGAAGGACCTGAACCGGCACTTCCGCAGGCCCCTGGTGGAGGTGAGGCGCGGGGGCGGATCCGGGGGAGGGGCCGCGCTGACGGCGTCCGGCAGGGCGGTCCTCGAGAGGTATTCACGCATGGAGCGGGCCTGCCACGCGGCCACGAGGTCGGACTGGCGGGCCATGCGCAGGCTCCTGCGCTAGGCGCGCAGGCCAGCGTTATATTTGACAAAGGATAACGCTTCGGTGTCTTGGCTGGGGCATGCGCGCGCTGCCAAGGCTGCTTCTGGGGATCGCCCTGTGGGCCGGCGCGCGCGCGCCGGCGGCCGAGCAGGTATCGGTGGCCGCGGCCGCCAACCTGGCCTACGTCCTCGAGCCGCTCAACGCCGGATTCGCGAAGTCGGATCCGGGCGTCGTCCTGACGAGCGAGATAGGCGCCTCGGGAAGCCTCGTCGCGCAGATCGAGAACGGCGCCCCCTATGATGTCTTCCTGTCGGCCGACCTGGACTTCCCGAGGAAGCTGATCGCCGCCGGCGGCGCCGACGCCTCGAGCCTCGTGACGTTCGCGTTCGGCAGGCTCGTGCTGTGGACGACCCGGCCGGGGCTCGATCTCGGCTCGGTCGGGTCCGTCGTCCGCAATCCCTCGGTCCGCAGGATCGCCATCGCGAACCCAAAGGCGGCCCCCTATGGCCGGGCGGCCGAGGAGGCCCTTGGCCGCCTCGGGGTCTCCGCTGACGCGGAGCCGAAGCTCGTGTTCGGCGAGAACATAACCCAGACGGCGCAGTTCGTCTCGAGCGGGAACGCCGACGCCGGCTTCGTGGCCTACTCGCTCGTCGTCGCGCCAAACAACAGGGACAAGGGCCGCTGGATCGAGGTCCCGGCGTCGCTCTACTCGCCCATGGCGCAGGGCGCCGTGCTCACGAGGCGCGGATTGTCCAACCCGGCGGCCGGCCGGTACCTGCGCTTCCTCGGCTCCGCGGAGGCGCGAAGGGTCTTCGCGCAGTTCGGATACGGGCTCCCCTGACGATCGGGCGCGGGGATCTTCACCCGACACCGCTCCCAGTCCCAACCCCGGAGGCACTTATGCACCGCTTGAAGCCAATCACGGCCGCCCTCGTGATGGCCCTCGTTGCGGCGATCGCCGCGCCCGGCACGAGGCTCGCGGCCCAGACGGACGCGGCTTCGCCGATAACAAGCTATTTCGACCACTGGTACGACCGGGTCGACGCGGCGCAGGCGTCCCAGCCGAGCTGGATCACGCCGCTCGCGACGGTGACGCCCAGGCTCGAGGAGGAGTTCCGGTACGACCAGAACCGGCAGACGCTCGCCAACGGGGGAACCGTGGACATCTACGGCGCGGGAAAGGGCCTAGAGCTGATCCCGACCGGGGAGACGGAGATCATCATAACCATTCCGCCCTACCAGGTCCGCCGCGGCGCCGAGCCGGCGTCGGGGTTGAACGACTGGCCCGGGATCCTGCTCAAGTACAGGCTCCTGAGCGCCAACGCGAAGTCGGGAGACTACATCGTGACCGTGTTCGCGCAGTACGGGCTTCCGACCGGCGCCCTGGTCTACACGAACCGCAACCACGTGTTCACCCCGACCCTTGCGGCGGGGAAGGGCTTCGGGGACTTCGACGTCCAGGCCACCGTGGGCGAGGCGATCCCGACCCACGACAATTCCAATGCGGGGCGGATGCTGCTCGGGAACCTGACCGCGCAGTACCACCTGGCAAAGGTGTTCTGGCCCGAGCTCGAGCTCAACGGCACCGGCTGGCACGGGGGATCCCGGGACGGCCGCTCCCAGGCCTACCTGACCCCGGGCATCGTCCTCGGCCGGTTCCCGATCGGGGGCCGTTCAAGGCTGATCGTCGGATTCGGATACCAGGCCCCGCTGTCGGAGAAGTACGCCAAGTCGCCGGCGACCCCCACGTTCAACCACAACTGGATCCTCTCGGCGCGGGTCACCTTCTGACCTGGCGGCGCCCGGCGGCGCGGTCACTTGTTGGTGCGCGGGTCGTCCCAGACGGGGGCAAACCTCGAGCGGCCGTCCCCCATGCGGGTGACGGGGCCCGTCTTCAGCATCCGGTAGTGGCTGTAGGGGATCGCGGAGAGTCCCCCGGTCGGGCGCAGCTTTCCCTTCCACGACCTGCCGGGATGCCCCCAGAGCCCCTCGGCGTAGATGGGCTGGCCCTGCGCGATGTCGACAAGGACCATGCCGTAGCGCTGCAGGGCGACGCAGACGATGCGCTCCTCCGGCGTCAGGGGGAAGCCCGACAGGTCGAGCGCGGGGTCGAGCTGGATGACTGTGCCCTCGGGTATTCCCCCCTCGGTGAACCCGTCGGTCCAGGCTGCGGGGAAGACAAACTCCTTGTAGGCGCAGAAGCGCGAGGCCGCGGCGATCTTGTGCCGGATCTCGCCAGACATCACCTCGTCGTAGAGGATGAGGCCCGCGACGGCGGGCACGCCGGCGGCCCTGCTGGGCCCGTGGAAGTGGACGCTCTCGCCGTCGGGCACGCCGAGGTCCGCGGTCCTGAAAACGCCGGGCCCGTCGGCCGCGTAGACCATGCCCGTGGCCGACTTCCAGGTGCCGTCCGGGTTCCTTTCTAGGGCCCACATGTCCCACACGAGCCGGCGTCCCCAGTCGACGGCCGCGAGGTGCGCGTCGCCGCGGGGGTCCGGGGTCGCCTCGGCCGGGATGGGGACAAGGTCGAATCCCGGCCCGTGGCCGAAGTGCTCGCGCTGGGTGTGCCAGATCCTCTTCTCCTCGGGGCTCAGGTAGTGCAGCCCGACCTTCACCAGGGGGGTGGACGCGTCCACCTCGTACACCGGGATCGTCCACTGCTCGCAGTTGATGAGCCAGTTCTCCTTGCTGGGCTCGGTCTCGAGCAGCTTCACCCAGCGCCCCGTGCGGGGGTCCGTCTCGGCGCCGGGCCCGATCGGCTGGTTCCAGAAGCTGTCGCCGGAGAAGAACCTCCTGGGCGTTCTGGGGGTGTCGCCGGCCGCGGGCGCCGGGCCGGGGATTAGGGCCGTGGTGAGGAGGCCGACGCAGGCGATGGTCTTCATGTGTGCGGATGCGGGGGGTGGGGTGGGGCCCCGATCGGCGTCAGCCTGACCGTCAGGGCCTCGAAGCCGACCACGCGCTCGTAGCGCTCCTCGACCTCGACGCGCTCCCTCGCGTCCAGGATCGCGACGCCGGCGACCCGCGCGGTGAGCCTCTCGAGGAGCGTCCGGAGCAGGAGGCGCGCGTGCGGCGCGCCGAGGCAGAGGTGGGCCCCCATCCCGAAGGCGACGTGGGGGTTGGGTTTCCTGTCGAGGCGCACCTCCGCGGGCTCGTCGAACGCCGCCTCGTCCTGGTTGGCCGAGGCCCAGCAGAGCGACACGCGGCCGGCCGGCTTGACCCTGACCCCGTGGACGTCCGTCTCGACCGGGCAGACCCGCCCGATGTGGGTGAGCGGCGTGATGACCCGGAAGAACTCCTCGCCGGCGTGGACGATGCGCGCCGGGTCCTGCCGCAGGAAATCGAGCGCCTCGGGATGGCGGCCGAAGTGGGCGACGACCGAGGAGACCGTGTGGATGATCGTGTCGCGCCCGCCGGCGAAGGTCAGGTTGGCGAACCCCATCATCTCCTCCCTGGTTAGGGCCCGCCCGCGGAAGGTCGCCCGGGTGAGGGCGCTGAAGAAGTCCGCGCCCGGCTTCCCTTGGGCGCGGTCGAACTGCCGGTTGAGGTAGCTTTCCAGCGACGCGCCCTTCTGGCTGCCGGAGCCGCCGTCTCGGAAGACATGGGTGCCCCAGCTGATCCAGGTCGCGGCCTCCTCCTCGGGCACGTTGAGCAGGTAGGTGAGGGCGCGCGACTGGAGGGGCAGCGCGAACCCCCGCACCACCTCGATCGACTCCCGGCCGAATGCGTCGGTGATCAGCTCGTCGATGAGCGCCTGGACCCGGGCCACCACGGCCGGGTCCTTGGCCCGGCGGAAGAACGGCTCGACGATCTCCCGGTACTCCGTGTGCTCGGGCGGGTCCGTCTCGATCGGCAGCTGGCGCATCGTCCTGACGTCCTCCTCGGACGGGATCGGCACCCGGAACGGGGCGTCGGAGCTGAACTTCCTCCAGTCCTTGGCCGCCCGGCACACGTCGCCGTGGCGCAGGATCATCGGCACCTTCTCCCCCTGGAACTCGCACTCGAGGGCGCCCGCCTTCTTCCTGTGTTCGCGAAAGGGGTCGGTGGTTTTGCTCATGGGGCCGCTGTCTGCCCGCGCCGGGGCCGGGGTGCTCGGTCTAGATGGGCCCTGCCCCCGCGCAAGTGAAAATGGCGCGGGCGCGCGCCCGAACCCACCCTGCTTCAGCCCAGGCGCACGGCCTGTCGGCGCGCCCCCCAGCCGCCGGGCTGGCGCTCGAAGCGCCCGGCGATCTCGGTGCCGCACGAGTTGCAGCGGTTGCCGTCGAGGTTGTAGGCGCCGAGCTCGTACCAGTCGCGCTCCACAAGCAGGGCGCCGCAGGACGGGCACCAGGTGCTCCCGCCGGACCGGTCGTGGACGTTTCCCGTGTAGACGTACCTGAGCCCCTTCGAGATCGCCATCTCGCGGGCCCGGAAGAGGGTCGTCGGCGGCGTCCGGGGGGTCGTGAGCATCTTGAAGTCGGGGTGGAACGCGCTGAAGTGCCACGGGACGTCGCGCCCGAGGTTGGCCGCGAACCAGTCGGAGGCCCGGTCGAGCTCGTCGGCGCCGTCGTTCTCGCCGGGGATGAGGAGCGTGGTCACCTCGAGCCAGACGTCGGTCTCGTTCCTCAGGTACGCGAGCGTGTCGAGCACGGGCTGGAGCTCGGCGAAGCACAGGCGCCGGTAGAAGCCGTCGGTGAACCCCTTCAGGTCCACGTTCGCCGCGTCCATCCCGCGGAAGAACTCCTCGCGGGCCCCGGGCTCGATGTACCCCGCGGTTACGGCGACCGCCTTCACTCCCTCGTCGCGGCACGCGCGCGCCACGTCGATGGCGTATTCCGCGAAGATGACCGGGTCGTTGTACGTGAACGCCACCGACCGGCAGCCGAGGCGCTTTGCGGCGGCGGCTATGGTCTCCGGCGACGCCGCCTCGCTCAGCTTGTCGAACGCGCGCGCCTTGCTCATGTCCCAGTTCTGGCAGAACCGGCAGCCGAGGTTGCAGCCGGCGGTGCCAAACGAGAGCACGCTCGAGCCCGGCAGGAAGTGGTTCAGGGGCTTCTTCTCGATCGGGTCGATGCAGAAGCCGCTGCTGCGGCCGTACGTCGAGAGCACCATCCGGTCGCCCACCCGGCGCCGGACGAAGCAGAAGCCCTGCTGGCCGTCCTGCAGCTTGCACAGGCGCGGGCAGAGCCGGCACTCGATGCGCCCGTCGGGGCGCATCTGCCACCAGCTGGCCGGGTGGTCGGACGGCGTGGCTCGGGTGTCCGCGGCCATGCGCTCAGTCCTCCTTCTCCAGGAACGACGGCTCCGCGTAGCTCCGGGCGGTGAACCGCTGGATCTCGACCGGCTCGTCGGGCCCGATCCCGGCCTTCTCCCTGGCGATCATGAGCTGCTGCGCGACCGAGGCGATGCCCTGGATCGCCGGCAGCAGGAGGCCCCTTCGGCCGTCGGCCGCGCTGACCACGACCCCGTATTCGGATGGGTCCAGCTCGCTCTGCGACTCCACCGTCTCCAGGGGGCCGAGGATCGTCACGCTGAAGCTCAGCCTTGCCAGCTCGCCCTCCCGCACGCGCGGGAACCGGTCGTCGCGCAACGCGGCCGCCTGGGCGCCCTGCCAGGTCTCCGAGACGAGGTCGGCCGTCGTCGCGACCGGCGTACCCCGGCATCCGCGCAACTGTCCGCTGGCGGTCCGCAGCGTGACGAAGACGCCGTGGCGCGCCTCGAGCTCCCCGGCGGCGCGCAGCGGCGGGTCCCGGGGTCCCTTCCCGAGGGCGGCGGCGACCGCGCGCCGCGCGACCATCGGCAGGTCCTCGCACCGCGAGAGGGTGCCGGCCTCGCCCGGCGCCGGCGCGAGCGGCGCCGCCGGGGCGGTCTCGCCCGGCTCAAAGAGGATCGCGACCCCGTAGCCGACGCCGAACGGGCCTTCGTAGCTCAGCACGGTGTGGCCTTCCGTCGCGTAGCCGGTGGCGGCGAGCGCCACCCGCGTCGAGTCGACGACGTCCTCCGCCGCCGTCTCCTGCAGGTCCGCGTCGATCCGCGTGATGGCGGCCGGCTCGTTCCTGCGCAGTATCTCGATGAAGGAATTGTCGAACCGGCTCGCGTCGGGATGAAAGCCGTTCGGGGCGGTCGGCGTCAGCCGGTGGCTCATGTCGCCGCTCGCGATCAGGGCGAGGCGCCGGCCGAGCGCCTGCGCGGTGGCGGCGATCGCCTGGCCGAGCTCGTCGAGCCCGCCCTCGCCCGGGTGGTTGAGGCTCACGACGACCGTCGGCCCCTTCCATCCGGCGGACATGAGGTAGGAGAGCGGCACGGTCGCGCCGTGGTCCAGGTCCCCGCCGGTTATCCGCCAGGTCCGGAAGCCGCGGCGGCCGACCTCCCGCTCGAGGCGCTCCGCGAAGGCGCCGTCCAGAGGCAGGTCCACCTGGTCACCGGGCGAGCCGAACTGCCCGAACGAGCCGTGCAGCCTCTGCGCCTGCCAGAGGCCGAACGCGCCCGAGCGCCTGGGAGAGTGTGGTGAGATGAGCAGGACGGCGTCCGGGTGCGCCGCGACCACGTGCCAGGCTATCTTCTCCATGGCCGAGACCGTGCGCCTGGCCTGGGCAAGGCTCTCCCTTCCTACACCCGGCACCAGGATCGGCGCGTGGGGCATCAGACCCGCAAAGACGATCGCGTTGTCGCGCATCGGACCACGTCCGCCCTCACGGTAGCCAAATCGCCGGCTTTGGCCAGCGCGTTCGGGCCGCTGTGGCCTGCCGGGTCGGCCCAGCTACGCGTTTTGACGTATTTTCGGGGCTTTATCGCGGCGGCGCGCGCCGCAACCTGCGACGCCTTTCGGGTCCACCAACTTGCCACGACGCTACGATCACGCCCTAGGCAGCCAATGAGCCAACCGGGTTCACGGCAGCCGCGGTTCCGCGGCTCGGACTGAACCGCCATGTCTTCCCCCATCCTTTTCTACGCCGTCTGGATCTTCTTCCCGATACTCCCGGCGTTCATCTTCTTCAAGTTCCTGCCATCGAAGGCCGACGCGTCCGGCCCGTTCCAGGGGCTTGAGATCAAGCTGGGGGGCGCCTTCGCGGGGTACTTCCTGATCCTGATGCTTTCGTACTCGAGGATCACGGGGATGCTGAACCGGGCCGAGGCGCAAAAGTGGATCGTCACGGGCAGCGTCGCGCTCGCGGACGCGGCCGACAAGCCGCAGATGGTGTCGCTGGTGGTGCACCCACCGAACCCGTCGGTCGAGCCGACCGGGCATTTTGCGCTGGAGCTCCTCCTGCCGACGGCGGACAGCGAGGCCAGCGACTCCCCGCACATACTGGTCAGCTGCGAAGGGTACCAGCTGGTGAGCGTTCCCATCGTGACCGCCGGCAGCGGCAAGCTGTCGTCGCCCTACAAGGGCCAGAACTTCGAGCTCAAGATAGACGCCGAGCAGCACCGGATCGAGGTTGTGCAGCCGATCAGACTGGAGAAGGAGCCGACCCAGCAGTACAACAGCAGCCGTCCCAACACCACACTGGTGGCGGTCAAGGCGCCGAGCACCTAGCGCCCAGGGCGCCGTCCCCGCGATGAAGAAGTCCCTGCTCCGGCCGCTTCTGCTCGTCGTCCTCTGCTTCGCGCTCGCGGGCCCGGCAAGCGCGGCGCTGGTGCGAGGCCGCCTTGTCTTCTCGAACGGGTTTCCGGCCGCCGGCATCGCCGTCCGGGTGGTGTCACAGAGACTCGGGCCGTCCGGGTACACCTACTCCGGAAGGGACGGGATGTACTACCTGCAGGGAATACCCGCGGGCCCGTACGTGATCGAGATCTGGCTCTCCAACCAGAACGTCCTTCGGTACAACATCGGCGTCGGCGAGCCGGTGACCGACCTGCCCGTCGTGACGGTGCGGTAGCGGCCTGGTAGAGGCGCCGGCGGAGGAGGAACACGGCGATCGTCAGGTTGACGAGCCCGATCGCAACCATCGGCCGGAGCTGACCGGTCGGGAGGTGGGAGGGGGTCCCCCGCGGGAAGGCGCCGCGGATGATCACCCTCAAATCCTCCGGGCCGAATCCTCCAGGTCCGTTACGGCCGATTCCGCAGTTTGAAGAAGGCTGTTATGGGTGGCCGTTGGCGAGAAAAGCCACGGAGGGCGCCGCATCGCTTGCCCGCTGTTCCGCGCAACCCGGGGTTTAACCGTGGAGCTTAAGTGTGGATCGTCTTGAATCGGAGGGTGCCTAGGCCAGCCGCTTCCTGAAGAACCAGGCCGCGAAGGATAGCGTCACCGCTCCGATGGCCGCGAGCGGCGCGAAATCAGGGACGAGCTGGGCAAAGCCGGCATTCTCCAGGTAGACCCGTTTGGTGATGTCGAGGGCGTAGAGCAGGGGATTGATCAGCAGGGCGGACTGAAGGAATTCCGGCATGGTCTTGACGGGCGTGACCAGGCCGGAAAGCAGGGCGAACGGCATGATGAGGAGGAAGGCGTAGAGCATCGCCTGCTGCATGGTTGCGGCAATCGAGGACACGAGAAGGCCGAGGCCGACCGCGGCCATCAGGAAAAGCCCCAGGCCGGAATAGAGGACGACAAAGGATCCGGAGAAGGGGATGTGAAACCAGAACTGCGCAATCAGCAGAATGGTGGTCGACTGGGCCAGGCCGATCGCCACGTTGGGGATGGCTTTTCCCGCCATGATCTCGAACGGCCGGAAGGGCGTGACCAGCAGCTGGTCAAACGTTCCCTGTTCGCGCTCGCGGGCGACGGACATGGCCGTGAGCATCATCGCGCCGACCAGCGTCAGCGTGCCGATGAGGCTTGGGACCATGCCCCAGCGCGAGTCGAGGTTGGGGTTGTACCAGGAGCGCATGACGATCTGCACCGGCGGCCCGGCCTGGCCGTGGCCGGATCGCCAGTCGGCATTGAATTCGTCGACCACGTTTCCGAAATACCCCATGGCCGTGCCGGCCGTGTTGGAGTTTCGGCCGTCGGCGACGACCTGGACCAGCGCGGGTTCCCCCATGACCAGGTGGCGCTCGAAATCCTGGCCGATTTGGATGACGAGGAGTGCGCGGCTGCTGTTGATCAACGCGGAAATGTCCCCGGCCCGGGCAAGGTCGGCCTGCCGGTGAAAAACGCCCGATCCGTCCAATCGCGAGAGAAGTGCGGCCGAGGCGGCGCTGTGGTCCTGGTCAAGCACGGCGTACGGTACGGAGTTGAGATCGAAGCTGGCCGCGTAGCCGAATAGCAGGCTCTGCAGGATCGGCGGCAGGAAGATGATCGTGCGGCTGCGCGGATCCTTGAGGACGGCCAGGAATTCCTTCTGGATCAGCGCCAGGATGCGATAAAGGGACGAGCGCATGGGACTGCCTCTAGGAGAGGCGCTTGCGGGTTGCCAGACGGGTAAGGATTAGGAGCCCCACCGCCATTGCCGTAAGGACCGCCAGCTTCGGCCAGATCGTGCTGCCGACGTCTCCCGCGAGATAGAGCGTCTGCAGGAGCGCGACCGCATATCTCGCCGGGATGGCATAGGTGACTCCCTGGATGAACGCGGGCATGCTGCGCAGGTCAAAGACCAGCCCGGAGAGCATCATGGCCGGAAGATAGGTCAGCAGCAGGACCAGCTGGCTCGCGAGGAACTGGCTCTTGACCAGCGTGGAAACGAGGAGCCCGATTCCCAGGGTGACCAGGAGGTAGGTCGTCGACGCAAGGCAGAGCAGTGGAAGGGACCCGCGAAGCGGAACGTGAAACAGGAACTTGCCGGCGAGCAGGCAAAGCACGAATCCGGTAATGCCCAGGCCGAAGTACGGGAGGAGCTTGCTGATGAGGAACTCTCCCACCCGCACGGGCGTCACAAACAGGGCCTCGAGCGTTCCGCGCTCCCATTCCCGGGCGACCACCATGGCGGTCAGAAACGCCCCGATGATCGTCATCACCAGAACGATCAAGCCCGGGACCAGGAAATAATGGCTGTCGTTGCTTTCGTTGAACCACATCCGGTCGACAACGACAACCGGCCCGGTCGAGGCATTGCCCACGGATCCGGCATACTCCGCGCTCCAGTTGGCGACCGGCCCCTGGGCGTAGGCCTGCATGATGCGCGCCTGGTTGGCATCCGTGCCATTGACCAGGACCTGGACCTGCGCACCGCCGTGGTGCCAGCGCCTGGAGAAGTCGGACGAAATCAGCAGCGCCCCGTCCGCCCGGCGGTCCAGAACCAGCGTCCTGGCCTCGGCGATGGAGTGGACTGCGATCACCTGGAAATACGGGGAGAGCCGGAAGGCCCCGACGAGTGCGGCGCTGTCCGAGGAGGCGTCCAGGTCGACCGCCGCGATCGTGACCCGGGTGACATCGAGCGAAAGCCCGTAGCCGAAGAGCAGGATCATCATCAAGGGGAAGGCGACGCCGATCGCGACGCTGCTGGGGTCGCGAAGGACCTGCCGCGTTTCCTTCACGGTGAGGGCCCGTATCCGGCGCAACACTGCCGACCAATCGTTCATGAGAGCCCCTCTCCAGACCCGCCCGCCGGCCGGTCCCGCGCCTCCAGGACAATGCCGATGAAGGCGTCCTCCATCGTGGCTTGCTTCCCCGCGGTCTCCCGTGCGTGGCTGCGGAGCTCCGCAGGGGTCCCCTCGGCAAGGATCCGTCCGCCGTCAAGGATCGCGGCCCGATCGCAGTATTCGGCCTCGGCCATGAAGTGGGTCGTCACGATCACCGTGACCCCCGTGGACGCAAGGGCCGTGATTCTCTGCCAAAACTCCCGCCGCGCGAAGGGATCGGCGCCGCTTGTCGGCTCGTCCAGAAAAAGGATCTCGGGCCGATGGAGGAGGGCGACCGCCATGGCCAGGCGCTGCTTGAATCCTCCCGGCAACTGCGCGCTGGGAAGGCGAACAAAGGGCTCGAGCCCGAATTGGCTCACAGCCCATGTAATCCGATCCCGCTTCCCTTCGCCGGCAAGGCCGTACGCCCGGGCGAAGAAATCCAGGTTCTCGGAGACCGAAAGCTGCCCGTAGAGTGAGAACTTCTGGGCGACGTAGCCCAAGTGCTGCCGGGCCGAGGCCCGGGCCATGCGCACATCGACCCCTGCCACGCTCAGGGAGCCCCCCGAGGCCGGCAGGAGCCCGCACAGCATGCGGAAAGTCGTGGTCTTGCCAGCCCCGTTCGGTCCAAGCAGTCCGAATATCTCTCCCCGCCTGACGCTGAAACTCACGTGGTTGACGGCGACAAAGGTGCCGAAGCGCCGATCGAGGTCGTGAACCTCGATCACTGAGTCGCCCCGGCCTCCGCTAATGGCGGGTTCTTCCTGCCTGTGCACCTCCGCGCGGGTGCGCTTTGCCCCGCTGCTTTCGTGCAGCAGGACCATGAACCCGTCCTCGAACCGCGGGGGTGTTGGCACCGCCGCCGCGCCGCCGAACATGACGGGGCCGGCCGGGCTGGCGCCGGGCTCCGTGACCAACCGGACCAACCCTCGTTCCGGCACGGCATCGACTATCTTGGGCTTACCCAAGAGCCTCGCCTGAAGATCCCGCGCCTTCACCCCTACCGGCGGCTGTGCCAGGAAGGTGCGGCCCTCCGCCAGTCTGCAAACATCCGCCGGCGGCCCTTCGGCCAGTTTCTTCCCGCCATTGAGTATCAGCACCCGCTCGCACGCCTCCGCCTCGTCAAGGTAGCTGGTGCTGACGAGCACCGACAGGCCCTCCTTCACCAATCTATGGATGATTTCCCAAAGCTCCCGGCGGGAAAGCGGATCGACACCGACGGTCGGCTCGTCCAAGAGCAGGAGCTCGGGGGACCTTACCAGCGTGCAGGCCAGCCCGAGTTTCTGCTTCATTCCTCCCGAAAGCCGGCCGGCCAGCCGCTTTTGGAACGGGTCCAGGCCCGTCATCTCCATCAGGCGGGCGTACTGCGTCCGCCTCTTCTCGGCCATCACCCCATGCAGGTCGGCGTAGAGGTCCAGGTTCTCCCGGACCGTCAGGTCCTCGTACAGCCCGAACTGCTGCGGCATGTATGAGATCCTCGACTGGATCGCCTGGGGATCCGCGGCGGCGTCAATCCCCAGCACCTCGACAACCCCCTTGTCGGGGATCATGAGGCCGGTCGCAAGGCGAAGCAGGGTGGTCTTGCCGGCCCCGTCGGGCCCCACCAGGGCGGCGAGCACTCCGTGGCCGGCGGAAAATGAAACGTCGTCGAGAGCCAGCACCGATTCGCCGGTTTCGCGGCGAAAGGATTTGCTGACGCCGTCCAGGCGCAGCACCGGTGAGGAATCAGGCGTCGTCACGGCGACAGGGCGGCTGACGGCGCCGTCGCGGGCTCCCGCTTCAGCGTTTCCCATCCTCCGCCCAGCGCCTTGTAGAGGGCGATCAGGTCGAGCGAGACCGCCTGCTCGCTTACCGCCAGTTGGTCCTCGGACTGGTTGAGCGCGCGCTGGGCGTCAAGAACGTCGAGGTAATTGACGCGCCCTTCGGCATACAGGCCGTCCGCCATATCCAGCGAGCGTCGGTCTTCGGCAACCTCGTCCTCGAGTGCTTTCCGGCGGTTCTGCTCCTGCGCATAGGTCACGACCGCACCCTCCGCCTCCTGCAGCGCGTTGAGGACCGCTTTTTCGTACGTCGCCAGCGCCGCCTCCTGCACCGCGGTTTGTGCGCCGACTTCCGCGCGCACCCGGCCGAAGTCAAGCGCCCGCCATTGCAGAGTCGGTCCGAGTGACCAAAACCGGCTTCCGGGTTCGAACCATTTGCCGAGGCTAACGCTCTCCATCCCGGCATCGCCGGTCAGTGAAAGCTTCGGAAACCAGTCCGACCTCGCCAGTCCAACCCTGGCGGTTTCCGCCGCCAGGGTCCGTTCGGCCCGGCGCACATCCGGCCGGCGGCGCATAAGATCGGCCGGCAGGCCAATTGGGACCTCCGGCGGCGCCGGCGGCACCGGCTTGGCGGGCGATAGCTCGGCCAGCAGCTCCCCTGGCTGGCGCCCGAGCAGGACCGCGATGCCGTACATCGTCACCCGAATGCCGGTCTCGAGCGGCGGAATCGCCGCCCGCAGGCTTGCAGCCGAGGCGGCCGCCCGCGTGACGTCGAGTTCACCCGCGATCCCGCTTTGGAAGCGGGCGCGGGCGAGCTCCAAGGCCTCCTCCTCGAGCCTGAGGTTGCGCTGGGCGATTCCCAATCGGAGCTGGCCGCCCCGTAGCTCGACATAGTTTCTCGCCACCTCCGCCGACAGGCTCACCAACGCGTCGTTGCGGGACTCAATCGCGCCTTCCCATTCCGCGGTGGAGGCCTCAAGCGCGCGGCGCTTGGAGCCAAAAAGGTCGATCTCCCACGAGGCGTCAAAGCCGGCCTGGTAAACGCTGTATTCGAAGGGGAAGTTCGGCGGCAGCGGCAGCGCCCCGATGAGGGGCTGGTTTTTACTCTGCCTTGCCCTGGCGAAGGAGCCCGAGGCGTCGAGCGTCGGCCAGAAATCGGCCGCGCTCATCTCCCGGACCGCCCGCGCTTGTCGTAACCGGGCTTCGGCTACCCGCAGATCCGTATTCGATTGCACTGCCCGTTGAATCAACGAGTCGAGCTCGGCGTCGTTGAATGACACCCACCAAGACGAGGGCGCGGCGGCGCTCTCGGTCAGGCCATTCGAAGGTATTGAGGCCCAGCCGGCTTCGGCGTTAGCCGGGGAAGGATGGTAGTCCGGGCCGACGGCGCAGCCGCCGAAGCCGGCGACACCGGTCGCGGCCACCACCTTGAGAGCTCTTGTCCAGTGCATGGGAGAGGCGCCTTTCCTATGGCGGGCTTTGCGCAGGCTGATTCAGTGCCAGCTTCACGGTCGCCGGCATGCCCAGGCGCATTTCGTCCCTGGGGTCCTGCACGAAGACGCGAACCTCGTATTCCAGGCTGGGGCGCAGTTCCTCCGTCTCGACGGCCTTTGGCGTGAATTCCGCAACGGGTGAAATGAAGCCCACCCAGCCGGAAAACGTCCGGCCTGGAAAACTGTCCGCGCTGATCGAGGCCTTCATCCCTGGGTGCAGCTTTCCCAAGTCGACCTCGGAAACATAGGCCCTGATCCACTTCGGGTCCGTGATGGCCAGGTTGAATACCGGCCTCTGCGGAGACGCCATCTCGCCCGGCTCCAGGAGCCTGGAGCGCACCACGGCATCGCAGGGAGAGGCTAGTTCCGTGTCGGCAAGCTGGCGGCGCAGGAGCTCTAGCTGGGCCTGGTTGGCCCGCAGCTGCGCCTCGCCTTGCGCAATGTCCTCCTTCCTGGGACCAATCGCCGATAGGTCGAGGGCCTTTTCCGCCACCGCCAGCCGTGCCTGCGCGGTGTCCATGGCGGCTTTGGCGCCATCAAGGTCCTGCTGGCTGACGGCCCGGCCGGTCGTGAGCTTGGCCAGCGCAGTCAGGCGCTGCCATTGCTGCTCGGCGTTCAGCAGGTCGGCCTTGGCGGACGCCACGTTGGCCTGAGCCTGCGCAATCTCCTCCGGGCGGCTGCCGTTGTGCAGCCGCTGCACCGCCGCCTCCTGCGCCTCGACCTCGGCCTCGGTCACCGCCACCTGCGGCCTTAGGCGGCTCGTGTCCAGGCGCGCCAGAATCTGCCCGCGCGCAACCTTGTCACCTTCCTGCGCCAGCACCTCCGCGATGCGCTCGTTATTGTTGAAGGCGAGTTCGACCTGGCGCAGATCAACATTCCCGAACAGATTCAACAGGTCCGCGTCCTTCTTGGATTTTCTCCCGAATGAAACCCACACGAAGGCGAGCGCCAAGGCGGCCAGGAGCAGCGTTCCAGCGATCAGGATCTTTTTCATCTTGAGCCCACCTGAGTGGGTTCGTCGCAAAAGTCAAATTCAAATTTGAATTTGCATTGTTAGGAGATTACCCCATAGTGCCGCTCGAACCCATCATAAAGGATCAAACAGAAGTGAAACGAAGAAAGCCAAAGCACGATGATCACGACACTCGGGAACGGCTGCTCGAGGTTGCCGGCCAGGTGTTCGCGGAGAAAGGCTTCGCGGGAGCGACCGGCAAGGAGATCTGCCGGCGCGCGAAGGTCAACGTGGCTGCGATCAACTACCATTTTAGAGGCCTTGAAAACCTTTATCAGGCGGTGTTGAGAGAGGCGGCGGCTCGAATGCCGAGCGTTGAGATGTTTAGGTCGGCCCTGTCCGGGGAAGCCGATCCGAAGGCGAAGCTCGCGGCGATCTTCGACTTTGCGTCGAAAGCCATCACCGGCCCGCTGCCGTCGTCCTGGGTGATCCGCCTGATCGGGAGGGAGGCGATGAATCCCTCGCCGGCATTCATTGCTCTTCAAAAGGAGGAGACGCGCCCCAAGATGCTGCTCGTAAAGGGCGTGATCGCCGAGATCATGGGCTTGCCGCCGAGCCATCCTGCCGTGGAGCGGGGCTGCGTGAGCGTGATTGCCCCCTGTTCATGGCTTCTCATTGGGAAGCGCTATTGGTTGAGGCAGGTCTTCCCTAATTTTGGATTCGAGCCTGCGGACGCCGGCGCGCTATCACGACATTTGACACAGTTTTCGCTTGCAGGCCTCGCGGCAATTGCGGCTAGCGCAAAGGATGCCAACGCCACCGACCGATTAGGATCTGCCTAGGAATTCGGATAAACTTAACGTCCGGCATCCCTAACGAAGGCGATAGGCGGATGTTTCGCGCGTAAAGCATCGTGTGCGAAATTGCGCAGCCAAACGGCGTCAGTCCGGTAAATTCGCCGAGACTGCCCGCACGGCTTCTTCCTTTGCACTCGCAAGGGGCAAGCTGGGCGGCTTGGGCGCCCGCAGCTTACGCCGCCGGGGCCGCGGGTTCCTTGACCGGCGTCAAGTTTCGGCCCGAGACGGGCTCACCTAAACCGATATGCCAGTGCGATCGCGGCGACGTAGGCCAGGCCGATCCCGGCCTCGGTGAGGCCGACGCGACGGGCAGGCCAGGACGGGCGCAGCACGGTGAGCACGAGCACCGTGCGCGCAAGGAGGACGGCGGCCAGGACGGACGCGCACCACGGGACGAGCCGATAGAGGGCCAGGCCAGTCAACAGGAAGAGGGCGAGGAAGGCTGAGGATATCGGCGCAAGCGCGCCCGCCGGCCGGCCCCTGGAGAGCCGAAGGTAGGCCCGCACCGCGATGATGGTAGGCACGGTGCGCGCAAGCATGGCGGCCGTGAGGGCGAGGGCCGCCGGGACGGACCAGCCCGCGGCGGCCGCGAAGGCCGCGGGAAGGAACCCAAAGGCCGCGCCGCCCGCGAATTCCGCGGCGACGGCGCGCGGCTCGCGCCGCAGGTCGAAGAAGAGGAACAGGGCGCCGAGCGCGGCGACGACTGGAAGGGGCCAGAGGGCGGCCGGCCGGGCCAGGACCGCGGCCTCGAGGAGCCCGGCCGCGGCGACGGCGCAGGCCGCCGCCAGCGCCGCGCGCGAGACCATGCGCCGGGGGGACGCCTCCGCCTCGACCGACGATCGCAGCGGCCGCCGGGCGAGGAAGCAGGCGAGCGCCGCCGCGGCAATCGCTCCGCCGGCGGGCGTCGGCGCGACCAGCGCGCCCAGCAGCAGCGGCTCGAGCGCGAGGGACCACGAACCGTGCTCCCTCGGCAGGAACACCGTTGCAGCCCGTGCGGCGGTGGTCCTCCTCCGGGGGCCGGGTGGGTTCACGTGGGCGCCGTCTTGCATGACGCTTCAACCATTGCACGCGGACCAACCCGCCGCCTTGACGCGCGTCAAGGATAATGGCGGGTTCGCCGGCGCGGGACCGCCGGGTTACGGCATTTTGCGGTGTAGGAAGCGCACACCAAATGGCAAGGAATGCGCAGTTTAATTCCCGGATGGGCCTAGTATGCGGCCAGCTGATCGACACGGCCCGGCGCCAAAAGGAACCAAACCCATCGGCGAGCGACTTCCAAGCAGCGTGCCCCCGAGGCACCGGCTTTAGCGAGGCGATCGCCGTCTCAACGGAATCCGGACGGGAAAAAGGGAGGCCCCAATCTCCTTCATCGGCATCAACATCGGCGCGCTCACGGTCAAGGCCGTCGCGCTTCGCGGCGGCGAGGCCGACGCGGTTGTCGCGGCGCATCACGGTCAGCCGCTGGCCGCGCTCGACCAGGTGCTCGCGGGTCCGCGCTTCGCCGACGCCGAATTCTTCGGCGTCTCGGGCTCCCTCGGCCACGTCACCGAGGCCGCCGCCATCCAGCGCGCGCTAAGCGAGGCCGGGGGCGGGTTCGACGCCGTGGCCTCGCTCGGCGCGGAGTCGTTCCTCGTCTACATCCTCGCCGGGGACCGGATTGCGAACGTCCTCTCGCACAACAAGTGCGCCGCCGGCAGCGGGGAGTTCTTCGTCCAGCAGATCGGCCGCATGGGCCTCGGGCTCGACGAGGCGGTCCGGCGGTCCCGGCCAGGCAAGGTGGTGCCGCTCGCCTCGCGCTGCTCGGTGCACTGCAAGTCGGACATCACCCACAAGCTCAACCGCAACGAGGCGACGGCCGAGGACATCCTGCACACGCTGATCGACAGCATGGCGAACAAGGTGATCGCCCTCCTGGAGAAGGGCCAGCGCGAGCTCCGCAGGGTGCTCCTCATCGGCGGGGTCACGCAGAACGCCGCGATGGTCGCCGCGCTGAGGGCGAACATGCCCTCCGCGGAGTTCGTCGTACGCCGGGAAAGCGCCTGGTTCGAGGCGTGGGGCTGCGCGCTCCTGGTGCGGGACAACCCCGTCCACCGCAGCCCGCAGACGGCGCAGCCCCAGGCGTTCGACCGCCTTCCCGGGCTGAGCACCTTTGCCGAGAGCGTCCGCGTGCTCGGCGCCCCGGCCGCCGGGGCCGCCGGCGGCGGGCCCCTCGTCCTCGGGGTCGACTCCGGGTCCACGACCACGAAGGCGGTCCTCCTGGACCCGGCGACGCGGGGCGTGGTCGCCTCTCACTACGCGCGCACCAACGGCGACCCGGTCGGCGCGACGCGCGCCTGCCTCCGGGCGCTCGCCAAGGAGGCCGGCGGCCGCCCGGTCGGGCTCGTCGCCACGACGGGCTCCGCCCGCGAGCTGGCCGGCGCCTACCTCGGCACCGGGCACGTCTACAACGAGATATCGGCCCACGCGGCGGGCGCCGCCCACTTCGACCCGGGCGTGGAGACGATCTTCGAGATCGGCGGCCAGGACTCGAAGTACATCTTCATGCGAAACGGCGTGCCCATCGACTACACGATGAACAACGCCTGCTCGGCCGGGACCGGCTCCTTCCTCGAGGAGAGCGCGCGCGGCGACCTCGGGATCGAGGTGGGCGACATCGCCGGGATCGCGCTCGCGGCGAAGTCCCCGGTCCAGTTCAAGACCACCTGCGCGGCCTTTATCAACTCGGACATCCGCATCGCCCAGCAGCAGGGCCATTCGCGGGGCGACATCGTGGCGGGCCTCGTCTACTCGATCGCCGGCAACTACCTGAACCGAGTGAAGGGCCCGAGGCCCGTCGGCAAGAGGGTGTTCCTGCAGGGCGGCGTCGCGCTCAATTCCGCGGTGGGCCACGCGTTCGCCCACGCGATAGGCCGCCCGGTCGTGATCCCGCCGCAGCCGGAGCTGCTCGGGGCCCTCGGCGTGGCGCTGCTGGCGCTCAAGCGCGCCGGGGGCGCGCCGGGCCCCGCCGCCGGGCTGGAGGAGCTGGCGGCGCCGGAGATGAGGCTCGCGGGCAGGTTCACGTGCCGCGCGTGCACGATGTACTGCACGATCGACCGGTTCGAGGTCGCCGGCCGCCATTTCCCGTTCGGGGGGCGCTGCAGCCTCTTCGAGCACGTCTGGAAGCGCGGAGGCCGCGCGTCCGCCGTGGCGGACCTTGCGGACGAGCGCTCGGCGCTGCTCTTCCACGCCCCGGCGGCCCGCGTCGAGCCCGCCGCGGCCGGGACCTCGCGCTGGAACCTCGGCCCCGCGATGGCCGCCGCGAAGAGCTTCCTCGACGAGCGCATGGGCCGCCCGGCAGCGCCGTCCCCGCCCGCCATGCCCTCGCGGGTGGGAATCCCCCGGGCGCTGACGACGCACTCGCTGTATCCCCTCTACGCGAACTTCTTCGCCTCCATCGGAATGGACGTCGTCCTCTCGGGCGTCGACCCGGCCGGGGACCTGAAGTCCTATTCGGGATTCTGCTTCCCCGCGCAGATCGCCCACGGGGCCGTGCTCGACCTCGCCCGGAAGGGCGTCGGGCTGATCTTCCTGCCTCACGTCACGAGGATGCCGCAGTCCGGCGCGTGCCACAACTCGCTGCTCTGCCCGATAACGCAGGCGAGCCCCTACTTCATGGCGAAGGCGTTCCCGCAGGCGCGGTTCCTGTCGCCGCTGCTCGACTTCACGGAGGGCTACGACCGATGCACGTCGCTCATCGAGCTCGTGGTGCGCGAGCTCGGCGTCGCGCGCGAGGCGGCGGAGCAGGCGTGGGCCGCCGGGGTCCGGGCCCAGAAGGAGGCCGACCGCGCGATGCAGGACCTCGGGCGGCGCGCTCTGGCCGACGCCATCGCAGGTGGCAAGCCGGCGATCCTCCTCGCCGGCCACAGCTACAACGCTTTCACCCCGGAGGCCTCGCAGTCGGTCAGCCGCAAGCTCGCCAGCATGGGGGTGACGGCGATCCCGGCCGACTGCCTGAAGATGGACGAGGGCCCGACGGCCTGGCACTTCGCGAACCAGATCATGAACGCGGTGGCGATCGCCAAGCGCCATCCCAACCTGTTCCTGCTCTTCGTCAGCAACTTCAGCTGCACGATAGACGCCTTCACGCACTCGATGCTGGCATCGGAGCTCGGCGCACGGCCGTACCTCCTGCTCGAGATAGACGCGGCGACCGCCGACGCCGGCGTGCAGACGCGCCTCGAGGCGTTCCTCGACATCATCCGCAACTACCGGGGCGCCGACGCCGGCCGGCCGGCCCCGTTCCACCCGGCGAGGCTCGCCCGCAAGGGCCAGGTCGTCCGCTCGAACGGCGAGCACGTCGCCCTGACCGACCCGCGGGTGAGGCTCTACCTGCCCAATTTCTCGGTGTACCACACCCAGGCGCTTGGCCTTTCGATGCGCTGGCTCGGCCTTCACGCCGGGGAGTCCCCGCCTCTCGGCCGCGCGCAGCTCGACCGCGGCCTCCGGCACACCTCCGGCCGCGAATGCCTGCCGCTGCCGGTCTGCATCGGCCAGATCCTCCAGGTCCACGAGCGGCGCAAGCCGGGCGAGATCGTGGGCTACTACTCGGTGCGCGGGGGCGCCCCGTGCGTGAGCGACGCCTACCTCGGGTACTTCGAGCGCTTCATCGCCGAGGAGCGGCTGGCCGACCTGTTCCTTGTCAACGCCGCGGCGGAGAACGACTACCTCGGCTTCGACGAGACCACGCTGGCCCGCAACGTGTCGCCGGCGATCATCATCGCGGACCTCCTCGTGGAGATCGACCAGGTCCTGCGCGTGGTCGGCGAGCCCGGCAGCCTGCGCCTGTTTCAGGACGTGTGGGCGCGATTCGCGGCCGGCGCGGAGACGCTCGACGAGTTCAACGCGGCGCTGCCGGCGTTCGTCGGCCTGCTCGACGCCATCCCCCGCACCCGCGACCCGCAGGCGTGCCCGCGCGTGGTCGTGACGGGCGACTTCTTCACCCGCTTCAACCCGTTCTTCATGGAGGGGGTGCGCGACCTCTACGCCGCGCGCGGGATCATCCTCAAGCCTGTCGACCTCGCCGACCTGGTCCTCTACGGCGCCTACGACGGGATCGCCGGCACGGCCAACACCTGGGGAATGAAGCCGGGCAACCTGGCCCTGGCCAAGGCGTGCACGCGGATATTCCAGCCGGACGGCAAGCAGTACCTCCAGAGCTGGCTGGCCTACCAGGCCGAGCGCCGGGCCGAGCAGTACTACCGCGGCGTCTTCCGCGCGAGCGGGCTGGTCGTGGCCGGGGAGAACAACGCCGCCTCGCTCTTCGAGCAGGCCGTCGAGCACATCTCGCCCACGATCTTCGGGGAGGCGATCCCGGCTGTGGGCAAGGGGCTCGAAGCGGCCGGGGAGGGGTACGACGGCATGCTCCTCGTCGGGCCGTTCAACTGCCTGCCGTACCGGATCTCCGAGGCCATCCTGCGCCCGCTCAGCCTTCAGCGCGGCATGCCGATGCTCACGTACGAGAGCGACGGCTTCGCGGTCGCGCCGGCGTTCCTGCGCCAGGTCGACGTGCACATCCAGCAGGTGCTCGACCACGCCGGACGCGGCCGGCCGGTCTCGGTCCCGACCGCCGGACCATGACGCGGGCGGGATAATTCCGAGGTTGGCGGCCGGGCGCCGCGGCGCATCCTGAAACCAGGCTCCCGGGTACCCCAATGAATACAATCCGCCCCGCGCTTCTTGCGTTCCTGCTCCCGTGGCTCGCGGCCGCCTCCGGCGCCGCGCCGCGGCCACCCCTGGTTCTCGCCGGGGGCGAGGACGGAGCTCCCGTCCCGGCCTCCCGCGTCCAGCCGCTCGATGTTCTGGTGCTGGCCGCGGACGGGACGGGCCAGGCGGAGGTCCGGGACGGCGCCGGGACGGTCTATTTCAGGGCGCCCCTCGGCGGGCAGGTCAGCTTCAGGGCCGGCGGGGCCCTCGGAGTGCAGACGGTGATCGTCCGGGACATGGCGGGCGCCGAGACCGGGCGGACGACCTTCACCCTCGACGCCGACACGGCCGTCGACGACGGCGGCCGGTACCGGGACATGTTCGCCCTGTTCCGCTCGGGCATGAACGCCTACAGCCCGGAGGGCGTGGAAACGGCTCAGTGGAACGGGCGAACCTACCGCTACTTCGTCAACTGGGTCCTAGACAACTACCACACGGGCAAGGGCATGAGGTACTTCAGCCCGTGCATGACGGACCTCCTGGACATGATGCGGTCGACCCAGCGAGAGGACGGCATGATCTGGAGCAACCTGAACACCGGCGCCACCGCGTACTACAGGACGGCCTACGGCCCGTTCGGCTATGTCCGCCAGTACGGCGACCGCTGGTTCGTCCGGCAGCCCGCCGAGAACCACCCGGAATACGTCTACGTGAGCTCCATCTACCAAAGCTGGAAGGCGAACGGCGACGACGCTTGGATGGGCCGGTGCCTGGCCTCGGCCATGCGGGCGCTCGACTACTGCGTCAGCGACCCGGCCCGCTGGAGCAAGCGCTTCCAGCTCCTCAAGCGCGTGTACACGATCGATTCGTGGGACTTCCAGGTCGACGACAGGTACACGCCGGACATCGGGCTCACGAACACGATGCTCATCGACCCCCGGAAGTCGAAGTTCGGCGTGTTCTTCGGCGACAATGTGTACTACGCGGCGGCCTGCGCGGAGCTGGCAGAGATGCTGGGCCACGCGGGCAACTCAGCGGACGCCGCCCGGTACGCCGCGCGCGGGGCGGAGATCAGGCAGCGCCTGGACGCGCTGTCCTGGAACGGCCGGTTCTTCACGCACTTCGTCGACGAGGACCCAACCGTGAAGCGCGATCTCGGGGTGGACGAGAGGTCGCAGGTCGCACAGGGCAACGCCTACTCCCTCAACCGGGGCATCGGCCGGGAGCATGCCGAGGCCATCATCCGCACCTACCTTGACCTCAAGGACCACCTTCCTCCCGGCTCCCCCGGGGAGTGGTACTCGATATACCCGCCGTTCCAGCGGGGGTTCGGCAAGCACGACGAGGTCTGGCAGTACATGAACGGCGGCGTCGGGGGCCACGTTGCGGGCGAGCTCTCCCGCGGGGCGTTCGCGAACGGCTTCGAGGCCTACGGGCGCGACATCCTGCGCCGGCTGGCCGACCTCGGCCGCAGGTACGGCAACAAGATCTGGTTTGCGTACACCGGCTCGATCCCGCCCGCCCCGCCGCCTCCGCATTACACGCCCGTCGACCTCTCAGCGGTGGCTAACATGGACATCGGGGACCAGGGAGGGCCCGGCGCGGCGCGCTGGATGCTGTCGGGAAAGGCAGGCGACGACATCCGCGGCCTGCCGACCGGCGACCAGCAGTTTGCCGGCATCGCGTTCAGGGTGGCCGATCCCGACAGGAACCATCGGCGGACGGCCGTCGCCGTGTCGCACCAGGCGGGGCTGCCGGCCTCGGCCGACGTACCGGTCGGCACGCAGGCCGCATGCATCTACCTCCTGCACACGGCCACGAAGCCGAGCTCCGAGAACGTCTGCGGCAGCGCGGCCTTTAACTACGCCGACGGGACGCAGGAGGTCCGGTACCTGATCATGGGCAGGCAGCTGACCTACTGGTGGTTTCCCGAGCTAAAGACCGACTTCTCGGGCGTCGCCTGGCACGGGCCGAGCCCCGTG
>Ga0181523_10001502_pt1 | contig 24657 bp, 20 predicted proteins | sample PEATcosm2014_Bin_43_FD_119752 | JGI IMG/M metagenome (GOLD analysis project Ga0181523, IMG submission 119752) | Peatland microbial communities from MTU Mesocosm Facility, Houghton, MI, USA - PEATcosm2014_Bin05_30_metaG | ecosystem: Environmental > Terrestrial > Soil > Wetlands > Peat | place... | reverse complement strand
CGTGGCGTCAGCATCATTTCCCAGTGGCAACGATCCCGAAGTCATGCCGCTTTGTCGGCTCTGGCCGTGCGTATTGTCCAGTTCCGGGCTGCCCACGCGCATGGTGACGTCCACCGAACGGCGCTTCGCGGCAGTATTGGTCAAAAGCCCGCCGTAGGCTCCCGCAATCACGATTTGGTCCTGATCATAGGCGGTATAGCTGATGTAATAGGGAGGCGTGTCGCTCTTGGCCAGGTCGGTCTTCGCTCGGTCCAGTTCTCCCTTCATGGTCGCCAGCAAGGGATCGGCCGCAGCCGCGGCGCTCGCGTTCGCGGGTGCTTTGTCCGTCGCACTGGCAACCGCGCCCGGTGCCACGCACACAAGCTGCGCCGCCAGCAGCCAGGCGGCCCCCTGCCGCCATCGCAGCCGCACCGCTTCACCGCCAGCCATGGCCATGCATAAACTCATACTTCGCGGCTCTCGCCTTGCAACACGCAAGCTTTTCATGAAGGTTTTACTCCCGGGATACCGTGGATGATTTTCATCGATGGCGTAATTTATGAGTATGACTGAGTGGCGGAGGTTCCGCAAATTACACTTTGCCCAATCGTTCACCCGCTTGCAATCGCGCGCCACGCGCGAACTCGCCAGCAGTTACTTGTTTGCGTCCTTCTAGTTTGACGGATGTTAGCTCCAATAAGCTGCCTTGCCCGCAGATCACCTGCAAGCTTTCGCCGGACACCACCAGAGTCCCAGGCGCACCACCAGCCTTTCCCTTTGACACCGGTTTGCCCCGAACGTGGCAACTCTGCCCCCGAAACTCCGTGTACGCCCCCGGCCACGGCGCAAATCCCCGCATGCGGCAGTAAATCTCCTGTGCCGATCGTGTCCAATCAATCCGTCCGTCCTCCCGCTTCAAAATCGGCGCAAGGCTTGCCGCAGCGTTGTTCTGCGCTTGCCCGTTCAGTGTGCCCGCCACCAACCCGCGCAAGGTCGCTGCCATAAGCGGTGCGCCCGCCTCCGCCAACCGCGCCGCCAATTCCGGCGCCGTTTCATCCGGCCCAATCCCCAACTCCTGTTGCAGCAGAATCTCTCCCGTGTCCATCCCCGCATCAATCCTCATCGTCGTATTTCCGGTTCGTGTTTCTCCATTCGCGATCGCCCAGTGGATGGGCGCCGCGCCGCGGTATTTCGGCAGCAGGGAAGCGTGCAGGTTGATCCAGCCAAATTCCGGAATGGACAACAATCGCGCGGGAATAATCTGCCCATACGCAATAATCACGATCACGTCCGGCGCCAGGGCCCGCAATTGTTCCTCGCCTTCCGGCGCGCGCACCTTTACCGGTTGATGTACCGGCAATTTCACCGCCAATGCCACTTCCTTTACCGGTGATAGCGCAATCTCCTGGCCGCGGCCTTTGGGACGGTCCGGCTGCGTGAACACGCCCACAATCTGAAAATCCGGTTGCTGGAGTAAATGTTGCAGGGAGGGAACCGCAAACTGTGGCGTGCCGCAGAACAGCATTCGCAAGGGACTCACGGCGTCCTCATTTGCGCGCGCGTTGAATTTACCACTCGCCTTCTTTACGGAGTTTCTTGATCTTGCGCCGGATCAGGTCGCGTTTCAGCATGCTCAGATGCTGCAAAAAGAGCACGCCATTCAGGTGGTCAATCTCATGGCAGAACGCGCGCGCCAACAGATTCTCGCCGCGAATCTCAAACGTCTCGCCCTTGGCGTTCTGCGCCCGCACGGTTACAAACTGTGGCCGCACCACGTATCCGCGAAATCCCGGGATCGACAGGCAACCCTCTTCTTCGCGAACCTCGCCTTCCGCGTGGATGATCTCCGGATTCACCATGACGATTTTCGCTTCGGAGTTCTTGCCGCTGGTCACGTCCACCACCGTTAGCCGTATGCTCTTCCCGATCTGCGGCGCCGCCAATCCCACGCCCTGCGCCGCGTACATTGTCGCGAACATGTCCTCGGCAAGTTTCTCAAGTTCTTCATCGAATTTCTTGATCACCGCGCCCGGTTTTTCCAGCACCGGATCGCCGTACTTCACGATCTTGTAGATCGTGCGCGCCGGTGCCTGGGCGGCTTGTGGCTCGGCCGTCTGCGCCGCATTCGCCGTCATTACAATTTCAGAACTGGTCGATTTGTTTGGCATAACCTTCGAAATTCCGCCGCATCTCGGCGAGCGAATCTCCTCCAAATTTTTGCAGAAAAGCATCCGCTAACACAAGTGCCACCATTGCCTCTCCCGCCACACCCCCTGCCGGCACCACACACCAGTCGGAACGTTCGTAAGCCGCTTGCACCGGCTCCTTGGTCACCATATCCGCCGTTCCCAGCGGCTTGCGCAGCGTCGAAATAGGCTTCAGAAAGCCGCGAATCACCACATCTTCTCCGTTGGTGATGCCGCCCTCCAACCCGCCCGCGCGATTCGAGGCTCGCCGGAACTTCCGAGCGCTCTTCTCATACGAAATCTCGTCCTGCACCGCGCTGCCGAACGAACCCGCCGCCAGTATCCCCGCGCCAATTTCAACGGCTTTCACCGCTTGCACACTCATCAACGCCTGTGCCAGCTTGCCGTCTAACTTTTCGTCCCACTGCGCGTGCGACCCGAGCCCCACTGGCACGTTGTGCGCCACAATTTCAAACACGCCCCCAACGGTGTCGCCCGCCTTCAACGCCGCATCCACTTCGGCCATCATTCTTTCCTGTACCGTCGCAGCCACGCACCGCAGCGGCGATTCGATGTCCGCATTCACCGCCCGTATTTCGTCCCAAGTCGCGGAGCGTTCCAATCGCACGTTGCGCACTTGAATCGTGTGGCTGGCAATCTCTGTGCCGAATTCCCGCAGCAGCATCTTCGCAAAAGCCCCCGCCGCCACGCGTGCTGCCGTTTCCCGCGCCGAAGCCCGTTCCAACACGTACCGCGCGTCGTGAAAATTGAATTTTTGCGAGCCCGCCAGATCCGCATGCCCCGGCCGCGGCGCCACTAGCTTCCGCGAAGCAGCTTCCGGCGCATCGGTCGCTTCCACCGAAAGAATCTTTTCCCAATTCGCCCAGTCGCGGTTTTCAATGCGCACAGCAATGGGTGCGCCAATCGTCATTCCATGCCGTACGCCCGCGAACGCATCCGCGCGGTCCTTCTCGATTTTCTGACGCCCGCCGCGCCCGTATCCTAATTGCCGCCGGTGCAATTCGTGATTGATATACTCCAAATCTACGTGTAGTCCCGCCGGCAATCCTGACAGAAACGTCAGCAGCGCCTGCCCGTGCGACTCCCCCGCCGTGTAAAATCGCAGCATAATTACAAGTGTATCGGCCACCGCCCCGCTCGTCCAGCGCTGCCCCACGCTGATGCCGGAACGGATTTCCAATGCGTCAGTATCCGCCTGTCCCTCGTACGCAGCCCTGTGATAAGTGTCACCGCCAACTCTGCCCAAATTCCGTACTCTTTTAATGATGAGGTGGCTATGGCCGCACACAACAACAATGATCGCGCTTCATGGCTGCAAGGGCCTTCCGCCCAATGCTCAACACCGCCTGAAACTGCCCAAACTCCTTGGAGGCTTGTCCTCTTGGGAGCCCCCGGCGTAGGCAAAGGCACCCAGGCGGAATTGCTGAATCACCAGTTGGGCGCGTGCCACTTGTCCACAGGCGACGTTTTCCGCGCCGCGAAGAGCCGTGACGAATGCCTGTTGAGCCCCGCCATGAAAACTGCTCTCGAACATATGCGTCGTGGCGACCTGGTTCCGGATTCCACCGTGTGGGACATGGTGCACGAACGCAGCGGTTGCTTGCGATGTGGCGGCGGTTTCATTCTCGACGGTTTTCCGCGTACCCTGGCGCAAGCCGAATCCCTGAAACACTTGATGGAAGATGAGGGCCTCTCGCTCACTGCCGTCGTCAACTACGAACTACCCGTAAGCGCCATCGTCGCCCGGCTTGGCGGCCGGCGCACGTGCAAATCCTGCAAAGCAGTATTCCACGCCACGGAACGGCCTCCAAAAGTCGCCGGCACGTGCGATCACTGCAGCGCTGAACTTTTTCAGCGGGAGGACGACAGGCCTGAATCAATAAAAATTCGGCTCGAGGCATACGACCGCAGCACTGCTCCGCTCATTGCGTTCTATCGGAATCTGGGCCTGCTTCTTTCCGTAGCAGCCACGGGCTCTCCCGAAGACATTTGTAGCCGGACCGTTACAGCATTGAATGAGTGGCGCGCGCGGAATTCTGTTCCTGCCCTGGCCGGTGCGCGCACAAAAAAAAGAAACTGATCGAAAGTGTCGCGCCATTTCTTTTCCGATAGCGCTCTCCCCATTTTGTAAAACCGTTTTGCTTTTTCAGGCAATTTTTCACGAAAATTTCTAGCACAGTCATGCACAAATATCCACAGAGTTGCGCTGAAATAACTCTTGCCAACGTTTCCTCATCCTCCTACTATGCGCAGCAGATTGATCGGGAAGAAAAACTTCACGACTCAATTCAGAGCAGGCAGCAAGGGTAAAACCGGGTTGCTTGATCTCGAGTTGAATTAGAAGTGCAAACTTCGCAGTTCAATTCTCAGAGGCGGCAAGGGTAAAACCAAGTCAGCCTCGAAGGAATTGAATTGAGAAGGACAGCTTCGCGGTTCGATACAACGGGATGGTAAGAATAAAACCGAACTATCTCGGCTGTGGCGGACTGTGGAGCGAGCTCCGTGGTTCGATGCGAAGGAGCGGTAAGGGTGAAACCGAGCTGCTTCAGGCGTGTGGGATTGCGGGGTAGTCTCCGCGGTTTGGTGCGGAGGAATCGCATGGATAAAACCGGGCGGTTTCATCGCGTTGGATCGAGGAGATAGCTTCGCAGCAGAGTTCGACGCAACTTGGGTAAAACCGGGTTGCCGCTGGGCGCAAGCGGAAGCGAAAAGCTTTCGTGGTGCACTCAAAGATGCGCCGAGGGTAATACCGAGACGTTATCGTGAGCTGGACCTGGAAGTAGAGCTTCACGACTCAATTTACAGGGGGTGGAGAGGGTAAAACCGAACCACCTCCGAATAAGTTGAATCGGGAAGCGAGAACCTTCGCGACTCAATCAAACGAGGGCGACACGGATCAAACCGAGTCGCCCTTTATTTTTTGTTCATTCTCAGTCTTTACGCTGCCTGGTTCACCTGCCGGAGCACTCCATCTCCGCCGCAAAAAAAAGCAGCGCCCGGCTCATCCAGGCGCTGCCCGTGTTTTTCCGATACGCTCGTATTCCTTACTTGTCGAACTTCAGGCAAATCTCCAGTTGGTGAATTGCTTCGTCGGTGGCGCGGAGCGCTTCTACCCTGTGGCCGCCGTAATCGTGCGCAGCGTGTTCCATGTGCTCTTTGGCGTGCCGCAAGGAAGCAATCGCATCGCGGATCTCCGGGTGGTCCGGTGGGATCGGATTGGCCGGGACCGCGCTGGCCGCTGGCGTCGGCATAGCAGCCTTGGAAGTGGCCGGCATGGAAACGCTGAACGCCACCGCCACGATCAGGGCTGTCAGAACCAATACACCTAGGATTTTTACTTTCATGCACCATCCTCCTCGTCCGGATTTAGGTCCGGACCGCCTTGATTTCATTCAACTACTTTCCGCAATTCTTCCATTTCCGCGTGGCCAACCGGTTCCGGAGCGGAGTCTTGGCGAGCTGCACCGGGCCGCACCGGCCAAACGCATGCCCTCCTTCATAGACCATCTCCGCGTCTATTGCACAACAATTTTTCCCAACTAGCGCACAAAGAGAGAATACCCCTTCGTGAAATCCCAGGGGTCCCCACCGCACATGACCACCGGCTTTCGAATTCCTCCTCCACCTGCACCTCTCACGCGGAACGTCTTGACGCTTCTCGCTTTGACAGTTACGCTTTCCTCGCAGCCCTCAACCAACGGGACACTCGTGGCCGAAACGCCTCTGCCAATCACGCAACCGCAATCCGGCTCCCCGGAGACGCCCTCCGTCGCCGACGTGCTACTGGATGCTGCCAAGACGAGCATCCTGAAGGTTCAGGACTACTCGAAACTCTCGTTCCGTTCGCTCACCAATCTCGCCACTTCTCCCCGTTATATGCAGGACACCCTCGCGCAAATGGACGATATCGGCGTCGGCTCGCTGCCCATCGTCCTCCTCTCTGGTTTCTTCATCGGCGCGGTGATGGTGCTGCAAACTGGCGCGCAATTCGAGCGCTTTGGCCAGACCTCCCTCACCGGCGACGTCGTTTCCATCGCGCTGGTGCGTGAGCTTGGACCATCGATTACCGGCCTGTTGGTCGCGGGCCGTTGTGCTTCCGGCATCGCTTCGGAACTCGGCTCGATGCTCGTCACCGAGCAAGTGGACGCCATGCGCGCCATGGGCACCGACCCCAGCCGCAAACTGGTCTCCCCTCGCGTCCTGGCCACGCTTATCACGGTTCCTCTGCTCACCACCATCTCCGTCTTCGTTGGCCTGGTCGGCGGCATGGTCGCCAGTGTGTTTTCTCTCCGCCTCGGCGCTGTTACGTTCTGGCAGCGCGCCATCGCCATTCTCCAGTTTTCTGACTTGATGCAAGGCTTTTCCAAGTCCGTCGTTTTCGGCTTCATCTTGGCTACTGTGGGCTGTTACGAGGGGCTCAATGTTCGCGGGGGCACGCAAGGCGTCGGACGCGCCACGACGCAGGCGGTCGTGGTGTCTTCCGTTCTCATCATCGTCGCGGATACGTTCCTTACCAAAATCGCTCTCTTTCTGGCCGACAGGGTCTTTTGATTCCGGCTATGGCGGATTCCCCCAGCAGCCTTGCCCTTACGCCGCAAACCACCTCTGAAGCGGTTATTCAATTCAGCGATGTCCGCATCGGCTTTGCGGAGGGCGAAGTCCTTCGCGGCGTTTCCTTTTCCGCCCAGGCAAAGGAGACGCTGGTGCTCCTCGGCGAGACCGGCTCCGGCAAAACGCTCATCCTGAAGCTCGCCGCTGGCCTCATGCGTCCAGACAGTGGGAGCGTTGAAGTCCTCGGTGAGTGCGTCTCCCAAATGTCGGAGCACGAATTGCTCGCTCTGCGCCGCAGAATTGGCTTTGTCTTTCAGGAAGGCGCGCTTTTCGATTCCCTGACCGTCGGCGAGAACGTCGCCTACCGCCTGCGCGAAGATCATCTGCCGGAAGATGAGATCGCGCCGCGCGTCCGCGAAATCCTGGATTTCGTCGAACTCGGCCACACCTTGGACCAGTTGCCCTCGGAACTTTCCGGTGGCATGCGCCGCCGTGTCTCCATTGCTCGCGCCCTCGTCAACCGTCCGTCCATCGTGCTTTACGATTCCCCCACGGCCGGACTCGACCCCGTCACTTCGCAAACCATCATCACCCTCATCCTCCGCTTGCGCGACGTCTACGGCGTCACCGCGTTGCTCGCCACGCATCGCCTTCAGGACGGTTTTGCCCTTGCCAATTTCCGTTTCGATCCCGTCGCCAAGCACGTTCGCCGCGACACCAAGCTGGAAAAGTCCAGCCTCACCGTCACGCGATTCCTCGTTTTGCGCGATGGCAAACTCTATTTTGAGGGGAGCCCCGATGAGCTTCTCGCTGCAAAAGATCCTTATCTGCGACGCTTCCTGATTTAGTGGTGGGCCGGTCGCAAAATAATGATGCACGTCTCTCAGAAATCCGCCGCGAATCAGGTATAGTGTGCAGGTAGGCGCTCTCTGCGGTACCGGGTTTGGCGAAATTGCCGCCGCCGCTGCCGCAAGAGAAAAATCGGCAATCGCCGCTGAGGTTCTGTCGACTAAGCTGGCACTCAGGCACGGAGGAGCTTCCGCATGGCGCAGCGCAAGCAATTGACGTGGTCGGAATTGCGCGTGGGTCTCTTTGTTCTTGTCGGCCTGCTGGTCCTGGCGGTCGGCATCTTCTACGTTACCGGCGCCGGCGTCTTCGGCCCCAAATATCGCATCAAAACCTTTCTTCCCGAAGTATCCGGCCTTTCCACCGGCGCTCCCGTCCGCCTGGATGGCGTTGATGTTGGCACCGTGGATCGCATTCGTCTGGTCCAGCGCGATCCAGGCAAGACGCCAGACCGCATGCACAATATTGAAGTCTTGATGCGCATTGACCGCAACTATAAGAAAGATATCCTGACCGACTCCACCGCCAGCCTCGTTACCGAAGGACTGCTTGGCAACCGTTACGTCAACATCTCTCGCGGCTACACCGGCGTTCCTCTGGAGGAAGGACAATCCGTTCCTGGCACCGAGGAAAAAGCCATCAAGGAAGTGGTTGAGCGCAGCGCCGATGTGCTCTCCAACTTGAAAGCGCTCAGCGACGATATCCAAGACATGATTGACGGCGTCCAGCGCGGCAAGGGCACTCTCGGAAAATTACTCACCGACGATCAGGCCTACAACCATCTCAACAGTGTTCTTGCCAGGACCGATCAGATCGCCAGCAACTTGCAGGCGGGGCAGGGAACCATCGGCAGATTGCTCATGACCGACGACACTTCCGTCAAAGCGGATAAGGCTCTCGATCAGATCAACACTATCCTTGCCGACCTCCGCGCGCAGAAGGGCACCATGGGTAAGTTGCTCTACGATCCCACGCTCTACGATCAGGCCAAGCAAGCGCTCACCAATGGCAACGCTGTGCTCGACGACGTCCGCGCCGGAAAAGGCACACTCGGCAAACTCGCCACCGACGAAACCCTCTTCAATAAGCTGCGCGACACCAGCAACAACCTCTCCGATGCCACCGCCAAACTCAATCAGAACACCAACACCGCCGGAAAGCTTTTCTCCGATCCGCAGCTCTACGACAACCTTACCGGCGTCACGGGCGACATGCGCAAACTCATCGGCGACTTCCGCACCAACCCCAAAAAATTCCTGCACATCAAGCTTTCCTTGTTCTGAGAAAGGTCGCCTTGCCTCGAGCACTTAATGCAGGCGCGCGCCGGGCTTTAGCCAGTTTTGTGCAGCAAATCATCCCGCGAAGAATTTCACTTGTTTATCCGCTCCTTGCCTTGAGTCTCGCCGCCTCTGCCTATTCGCAGGAAGTTGCTCCCGGTCCCCCGTTGCCCCCACCCATCCGCGTACAGGTGACCGAAGTAAGTATCGGTGTCACCGTTACCGGCGCCCGCGGAAGTTTCGTCAAAGGTCTTCACGCGAATGATTTTCGAGTCTTCGATAACGGCGCTCCTCGGCCCATTATCAGTTTTCTCTCGGACGATGATCCGGGGTCGGTTGTTCTCCTGCTTGAAACCGGTCCCGGTGCTTTCTTGAATGAAGCCAATGAACTTCATGCCGCCGCGATGTTCCTCGAATCGCTTCCTGCTTCGTATCGCGTCGCGATTGTGTCCTACTCTCGCAATCCTGCCTTGCTTCTGGACTTCACCGCGGACAAGACCGTTGCGCGTGGCGCATTGGCAGCCATGAATTTCAAGGCGGGCTACTCAGAGTTGAATCTGGTTGACTGTGTCGTTTCGACCATCGACTGGCTGGCCGCACTCCCGGGCAAGAAAACCATTGTCTTACTCTCCAGTGGCATCGATACCTCCTCACGTTGGAGTTGGCCCCTCGCACAACAGAAAATCTTTGCTTCTGGCGTTCGCATTCTCGCCGTCTCCGTCACGGAAGAGATGCGCAGGCCCCCGAAAAGAAAAGTTCTTTCGCGTGAACAACGCGAGAGTCTCAAATATGTTCAAACAAATGCCGCCGATGCCGATCGCGGTTTGCGCCAGCTCGCGGAGCCCACTGGAGGCCAGGTCTATTTCCCAAAAAACGAAAAAGAGTTCGGCCGAGCTTTTTCTAAGCTCGCGCAATCCGTCAGTCATGAATACCGTTTTTCGATTGCTCCGACGCCTCCCGACGGCCAACTCCACACGCTGGATGTAAAGGTCAATCGTCCGTGGTCGAATATTGATTTCCGAAAAGGCTATTTCATCCCCAGCCCATCCGCGCACGAATAAAGCATTCCCGTTCAGGGTGAATCCCTCTGCCAAGTCTGGAGTGAGGCCACTCGCCTCCGCTTTTGCCTCCGCGTATCCCTCTGTGTTGTAATGCTACTGTAACAATGACAAACTACGCTCCAAGTACCGAGGCTCTTCCACTTAGCCAAGCCATGGAAATTCAGGACACTACACCAAAGCCAGTTCGCGCAGACACTTCCAAAACCACACTTCCACAGCCCGGCCGTCCCGTTCCCAGTCGCGCCTATCCTGGCGCGCTCATCGTCGTTGAAGGCACCGACGGCTCCGGCAAAAGCACGCAACTCTATTTGCTCAAGCGCTGGCTCGAAATTGGCGGCTACCGCCTGCACTTCACCGAATGGAACTCTTCCCCTCTCGTAAAGTCGGCCACGCGCCGCGGCAAGCAGAAGCGCCTTCTCACGCCCACCACCTTTTCCCTTCTGCATGCCTCGGACTTCGCTGATCGTTGCGAGCGCCAGATTATGCCGCTCCTCCAGGGCGACTATCTCGTGCTCGCCGACCGTTACATCTACACCGCCTTTGCGCGAGACGCCGCCCGTGGCTGTTCCCATCGCTGGCTGCGCAATCTCTACCGTTTCGCCCCGGTTCCCGACATCACCTTCTATTTCCGTGCCCCACTGGATGTCGCCGTCAACCGCATTCTCAGCGGCCGTCCCAAGCTGAAATATTACGAAGCTGGCATGGACATGGGTCTCTCTTACGAACGCGCCGAAAGTTTTCGCCTCTTTCAGGCGCGCATCCTCGAGGAATACGACAAGATGGTGGACACGGACAATTTCGTGGTCCTCGACGGCACTTTGCCCGTGAACAAATTGCAAAAGCAGATGCGCGACATCGTTGCTTCCAAGATCGACCTCAAGCGCTTCGCCCCGCGTACCCAGGAGCAGGAATAGGCATGCCCGACCAGGAAAAAGACAAACCAACTCCGCCGGTTCCGGCCGCTGAACCAATTGCGCCCGCACCAAAACTCCCTGCATCCGATCAGGAAGACTCGCAAAACTTTTTCGGCGAGCCGCTCGTCGGTCTCGATCCCGGCGAACTGAACGGCACGCTTATCGTCATGGAAGGCCTGGACGGGTCCGGCCGCTCCACGCAGATCGCCCTGTTGCAGGAATGGCTGGAATCGGAAGGCTTCGCCGTGCAAACCAGCGGCCTGCGCCGCTCGAATCTTGTCGGCCGCGACATTGACGAACTCTTAGCCAAGAACGCCGTCACCCGCCTCACTCTTGCTTTGATGTATGCCACCGACTTCTTCGATCAACTCGAGCATCGCATCGTGCCCGCTCTTCGTTCCGGCACCGTCGTCCTGGCCGACCGCTTCATCTTCACCCTGATCGCCCGCAGCGTCGTGCGCGGCATCAATCGCGATTACCTTACTGGCCTTTACGCCATGGCTCTGCGCCCGAATCTCACCTTCTGGCTCAACGTTCGCCCCGAAACCGCCTTCGCTCGCGAATTCAAGAAAGCCCAGGCCATCAGCTATTGGGAAGCCGGCCGCGACATGTCCCTCTCCCACGATCTCTATTGGTCCTTCGTGCGTTATCAAACCATGATCAAACGCGAATTCGAGGTCATGGCCAAGAGAAACTCCTTCATCGAGCTCGACGGCGAATCCAGCGTTTCCTCCGTCAACAAAATCTTGCGCCAGCGCATCGGCGAACATCTCGGCATCCGCTCCACCAAATACACTCCTTCCTCCGCTCTCGCCCATCTCTGGCGCTAATTAAGATCATGCCTGAGCCGGTTCACATCGCCGCCATTGACGCCGGCTCCAACGCAGTCCGCATCAGCGTCGCGCGTGCATATTCCGCCTTGGACATCGAGCCTCTCACCACCGAGCGCTATCCCCTCCGTCTTGGCGAGGGCGTATTCGTTCGCCACCGCTTTAGCGAAGATCTTCTGAAAAAAGGTGTAAAGGCCTTCCGCCGCCTCCGCGAAATCATGGACGACTTCGGCGTCACGAAATATCGCGCCGTCGCTACTAGCGCCACCCGTGAAGCGCAAAACCGCAACACTCTAGTCCATCGCATCAAACAAGCTACGGGGCTTCGCTTGGAAGTGATCAGCGCCAAGGAAGAATCGCGACTCGGCCGCGTCGCCGCTCTTGCGGCCATGGGCCCCGGCAAACAACCTCGTTGCATCGTGGATCTCGGCGGCGGCAGCCTCGAACTCAGTATTCTTCGCGATCACAGCATTGTTCAAGGCGCGCAACTTCCCATCGGCACTGTGCGGCTGATGACCACTCTGGACATTCCCGGCGTCATTCGCCCCATGCAGACCGAGCAGGTTCGTCGTTACGTCCGCGCGTTGCTCGAATCGCGTCTCCCAAATCGCCTGAATCTTGCCGACGAAATCTCCGTCGCCCTCGGCGGCAACGCCGAAACGCTGGCAAACGTCGCACCCGGCCCGCGCCAGGAAGGCCTGCCTTCTCTCGAGGTCGCACTCCTCCGCGAACGCCTTCCCGGCATTCTGCAGCGTGATCTACGCGACCGCATGAAGGCTTACGGCGTCCGCCGCGATCGCGCCGACGTCATGGCCATCGCCGCCATCATTCTCCTGACCGTCGCCCGTTATCTCAATGTCCGCCGTTTCATCATTCCCAGCGTGGGCATTCGCGAAGGCCTGCTCCAGGAAACCGCCCACGATGCCTTTTCGCGTAAGGAGCCGCATCGCTACAACGCCGAAGCCCGGCGCATGCTGATTTCCACCAGAAATTTCGGCCGCCGCCTGGAATACGACCAGCAGCACGCCGAACACGTTCGCGAGTTAAGCCTGATGCTTTTTGACCAGCTTCAGGCCGTGCATCACTTGCCTCCGCAAGCGCGCGTCCAACTCGAATCCGGCGCGCTCCTGCATGATGTAGGCCATCGCGTCAGTCATCGCGGCCACCACAAGCATGGAGAATACCTCGCGTTGAATGGCGACATACCTGGCCTCGAAGGCCGCGACCGCAGCATGGTGGGCGCGCTCGTCCGCTATCACAATCGCAAATCCGAACCAGCCAGCCACCATCCCGCCTATTCCGTGCTCAACAACAACGATAAGCGTATCGCCCGCCGTTTGGCAGCCATCCTGCGCATCGCCGAAGGCCTCGACCATTCGCATCGTCAGCGCGTCGAAACGATTCGCACGTCCTTCCAGCGCGGCGGCGTCACCCTCCAAGTCCACGCCCGCGGCGATGCCACCGAAGATCTCCGCGACGCCCAACGCGCCGCCGACCTATTCGAAAAAGAATTCCACGTCCAAGTCTATTTCCGCCTCCCCGAATCCGCCTGACATCAATCCGCACCCTCAGTTTCTGAAGGGTGCGGGTTCTGGCGTTCCCAAACTGTGCGCGAACTGATCCCGCCTTACCCAAAACTGAAAACTTACAACTGAAAACTCACGCTCCCCCCTTACTCATACACACCACCGCAACATTGTTACATCCCATACACATTGCCTTTTGTAAGATGAACGGGTGGAGGAGGTCCCGCATGCAGTTGTACATCGTTCGCCACGGCATCGCTATTGACCGCGAGGATCCCAAATGCCCGCCCGATCCCGAGCGTTATCTCACCGACGAGGGCATGGAAAAAACCAAGCAGGTGGCCAAAGGCGTTGTGGAAATTGGCGCGGTCCCGGATCTGATGCTCTCCAGCCCCTATCTGCGCGCCGTGCAGACCGCGGAAATCTTTGCCGCTGCCCTTGAATACAACAAACAGAAAATCCGCAAAACCGATCTGCTCCTCCCGGGAGCCGATCCCATGCAACTCTTTCGCGAACTGGCCAGGGAAAAGCAAGCTTCAGCGATTTTTGTGTTCGGGCACGCGCCGCATCTTGACGATCTGATCGCCACGGCCATCGGCTCCAAGCATCACGTCACGTCGCTGAAGAAGTCTGGCGTGGCTCTTGTGGAATTGCGGCGCTTGATCCCGCCAAGCGGCGAACTCGTCTGGCTCGCCACCCCAAAACTCCTGCGCAAAGCTGGCAAGTAACTCCCAAGCAAAAGAAATCGAGCTTTAATCCGATGCCGCCGAGATTGACGCAGGCGGCTCTTCATTCCGCGGAAGTTCCACCACGCGCGCCCGAACGCCGCCACCCTGCACGATCAGCGGCTGCTCCAAAACGTGTTCCAGCAAGTATTTCCCCGCCGCCACTCGCGCCGCTGCCTCTTCGGACTCCTGCAATCCCGGCACGCGCAGAATCACCGCATCCACCGATTTTTCCACCCGCAATCCCACGGGCGTTTCGCAACCGCACTTGCGCAAGGCCCTCGCCAACCGCAATACGCCTGCCAAGGCGCAAACAGCCTGCTGCTCTTCCTGCGAGAGCCGCGCGAACGCCTTGTGTTTCACGTCGGGCTGTTCGCCGCGGTGGTAGCGCACCACGTTGATCAGTAGCGCCCACTCCCCGTCGTTCCATCCTGCCGGCACCGGCAATTCACGCAAAAAACTCCGCGCCGCCTTCTGTGGAGCATCCGCGTCCAGCCCCGCCCCAATTCCATGCAGCCGTGCCGCCCCGCGCAGCACTTTACGCAAGTGGCTTTCCGCAAAAATGGGCGCAACCTGCGCGCGCGTCAGTCCATCGAACAGTCGCATCGCCAGCCGCGAAACCTGCCCCGTCCGCCGCAAATTGCCGTCCAGCGCTCGAGCCGTCGCGTGCAAACGTGCTAACCCTGCTGCTTCGAGCGTCTCGCCCTGCGGCAATCCCACGCGCCACTCGTGCCACAAACTCGTCTTTCCCAATGTCAGCTGTCGGTAAGTTTCGATGCGTTCATGCCGCTCGCTGGCAATCCGTTCCGCCCAGCGATTCCGCGTCTCCTCCGCTTCCTCCGCGGCCGCCTGCGCAATCGTTTCCCCCAGCACGTCCAGGTCGTGCACATCTCCAAGCAAATCCTGCACCCGCTTTAGGTTTTCACCCCAATGCTCATATTTCTCCGGCAGCAAACTTTCCACGGTGTACCGGAATCGCTTCACGCCAATGCGCAATTCGTGCCATGGCCGCGGCTTTTCCGCTCGCAACGCCCGGATATGCAGCTCCTTCGCCGCCTCCAACCGCTCCAGCGCCAGGCATTGCGCCGCCAGACTGTCCGGTGGAACAAGCCGCGCCCGGCTTTGCAGCCCTCGCTCCAATTTCTTCCAGGCCTTCTCGTCGAACCTTCCCGCAGCCCAGGTTGCGGATTCGCGCAGCTCGCCTTCCTGTTTTTCAAACAGCGCCAGCAGTTGCAGCCGCACCGGATCGCTTTCCGTCCCCAGTTTCTTCGTCCAGTCTTCCAAAACCTGCACGTCCCGCAACTCGCCCAACTGTCGGAAAAGCTTCCGCCCCAGCTTCCGCATCTCTTGCCACGGCCCCTCAGGGTCCACTTCTTCCATCACCGCCGCCACGGACCGGCACCTCCGCAGCGCCACGCGCAAATCGTGCACCGCATCCGGTTCCGGCGCTCTGCGCACCTCCGCTAGTTCCTTCAGGGTGCGTTCCATCCAATAGCTCAACCCCCGGTGCTCGGAGTTCGAGCCCGCCAAAGTGTTTCCAGTTCCCATATTTTCCCAAGCTGGCCCAAACCGCGGTGGCCCGCGGCCCCTGGGGCCAGGTCCTATAGACTAGTCCTCTGTCGCAACCGCGTCCAGTAGAGGGTACTGGGCCAAAGCTCCGGCAACATGTGCGCCAGAACAAACACCATCCCTATGCACGCAACCGCCGAAATCAGGAAAACTCTCCCCGGATCAGGATGCCCCAGCCGCAGCATCGCGTATTGCACCAGCGGCTGCAGCGCAATACCTCCAAAGGAAAGCAGGTTGGCCGCTCCGATCACGCGTCCTTTCACTTCCGGACGCGGCCGGTTCTGGATCAGCGCGTTCACCGGCACAACAAAAAATCCGGCGCACACGCCCAGCGCCGCCAGAAGCCCCATCACCATCGAATACGTCAGCCCAGGAGTCGAAAGCGCTCCCGTCATCAGCACAATTCCCGTCAACCCCGGCAGGATCATTCCCATCTCGATCTTCCGTCCCGAAGCGTACCCAGCCAGAAAGCTCCCCACGCCGATTCCAAGACTCAACGCCGCCAGCAAATAACTGCTGTGCGCTTCGTCCACATGCAAAATGTCCGTTGCATACAGCACAATCGTCAGCAGCAGGATCGCCCCCAGAAACCAGAAAAACGTGTTGGCGATCACCGCCACCCACAACACCGCGTCCTTCCGCATGCGCGCGATTTCGTCGAACAACTCCTTCGCCCAATTCCAGTGAAACAAACGTTGCGGGTCCGCCGCTCGCAACCGCGTAATCCCCAAACTGGTCAGCAGCCCCACCAGCGATAGCACCATCAGGATGAAGCCCGACCATTCCTGCCGCCCGCGAAAATTGTGCGCCAGGAATCCCCCGGCCAGCGTCCCACCAATCGCTGCCAGCAGCGTGGTCAGTTCGATCACGCCATTCCCCCAACTCAGCTTGCTCGTCGGAAGCAATTCCGGCAGCAACCCATATTTCGATGGGCCGAATATCGAGCCCTGCAGGCAAACAAAAAACAGCGCCACGGCCGCCAGCCCCAGCCGGTTCTGCCACAACGCATACGTGGCACCGCCCATCGTCATCAGTTCCAGCAATTTGGTCGCGATGGTCACGCCGCGCTTGCTGAAGCGATCCGCGAAATAGCCACCGGGAATGGAAAAAACGAGGAAGGGAACTGCGAAAACCAGCGGCACCACCAGCACGAACAGAAAATCGCGTTGCTCGCGCGTGATGCTGGATTCCAGCACCAGAAAACTCACCAGCCATTTCAACGCGTTGTCGCTCAACGCCCCCTGAAATTGCGTGGCAATCAGCGCCCAAAAACCAAGCAGCCCCGCACGGGGATCTTCCACCGCAACAGCTCTCTCCGTTGTACGATCCGCCGCATCCATGAATCCGCGAAGTCTACCCTGTCATAGGAGCATCAGCAAGCCACCGCCAAATTGTTTTAGTTTCACGAAGGTTGCCCCAGGCACGGAGTTTGTGCCTGGGTCTTGGGTTTCTCTCGCTCATTTGAGTTGTCATCCCGACCGGAGAGCCCGCGCCGTCTGCGGGCTCGTAGTGGAGGGATCGTGGCACAATCACTCTTTGAAGGATCGACGGATGTTGCCCCTGACCCGCCGGAGCCGGGTGCTTGGGTCTTGGGTTCCTCTTCTCTGTAAACTGAAAACTGAAAACTGAAAACTGAAAACTCCTTCCCCCCTCCTTTACCCCCCCACCCACCTCATGTTATTTTCAATACAGTTCTCCCGGAGTGGCGGAACTGGCAGACGCAGCAGACTCAAAATCTGCCGGGGATCACTCCCCGTGAAGGTTCGACTCCTTTCTCCGGGACCATCCTTTTGTTTCCAGCCGAATCCACAATACAGAGGAGCAGGTTGGTGATTCGATGCACCAGTGGACCTGAGCCCGCATTATCCGCATTGAACTCAGTGTAAGTAGTTGTAATATCGCACGAACGCCAGCATTCCAGTTCAAGTTATGCCGGGAAGTGAGGGCCCGTTGTATGGGCGGCTATCGGATACGAATAGCTGTTTGGTTGTTAGCTTTCGATCTTATCGCGCTGTGGTGCCTGTTCGGTCGGTTCGGGCCTTGGGTGGCTTACCATGCGTACCTTGTCCAGGCCCGCATAACTGAGTCAAGCCGCCTCGCACCGTGTGCCTACTGCGGCAGGCCAGGGCATCCGGTCACGGTACAGAAGCCTGGTGACCTCAATGTGTTGTGTGATTTGCACTCGCATTTGCCTCACAGTCCCGATGACCCGAAAACGCCCGGCAACCGCATCATCCTCGGTTTCATCTTGATATGCATGGGATGTATTCTCCCTTCCTTTTTTGCTTGGGAGTCTTTGAATAAGGAGAGTCTACTGGGCCCGAGGATGGCCCTAGTGGACAAACGTACGCCTCTGACCACGAAGGAAGAAAAAGATTTCGACGGCATGGTTGCTCTTGCCCTGGGCCTCGGCGGAGCTTCTCTTCTTGCGGACGCCTTCATGATTTGGTTGGTCGGTTCGCTGGCGGGCAGCCACCGCGTGACCGTTCCCATGTTCGGCAGATTTCTGAATGCAAAAGAACTGGCGGTTTTTGCTCTCGCTGTTGGTCTTTGGAATGTCTACGCGTTTCTTATGCTTTATCCGATTTCTCTCGTCTTCGGTTCCAAGGGCAAATCTGTGTCAACGCTTAGGAAGTCAGCCGAGCGGGTGTTTGCCTATGTTGTATCGTTCGTCGTGGGGGCAAGTCTTGCAGCCGGTTTATCTTTCGGAGTGCGTCTCTTGTGGATGTTTTTCTTTTCCGCCGCGAACGATATGACGCAGGAGATCGCGCATGAGTCTGGTCCTGGTCTGTCCCGCGCATTTCCTTACGGAATTGCCGGCGCTGGATTCCTGTTTCTCCTGGTAATTGCGACAACGGCGGTTATCTTTGTCGCGCCCGTTCTACTGTCGAAATTAGTCCTCTCTCGACTGAAGCCGCACTCGAACTCCGCGGAACTCGCATAGCCCCTCGCGCTTCCTCCCCCCAGAACTGTATCCGCGAAACTGAGTTTAGCTGTTCCTCTCTTCCCCTCATGAGGTGGGCAGCCATCGTCCCCGTGGTTGTTTGCTTTTCATCCGCCCGCTTGTTTCAGCCATTTGCTCAACACGCTTGCGAAGCACGCGGGCATTTCCGTGAACGTCAATCCCATCCCCTGCTTTGGCTCGAAATAAACCACGGTCGCATGAGTTTCCAGGAATTCATTTTCCGTGAAGATCTCCATCAGCACGTTGGTTCCCTGAGGAAAAGGGTTCACCATTTCCACGTAGCATCCGTGCAGGCTAAGGTCGCTGACTCGCGAGGCGGTTCGTACGCTCTCCTTTTCGTCAACGATTTCTGCAGTGGCAACAAACGGGCGCCTCGGCGCTCGGCGTCTTTCGGTTTGCATGGGTTTTCATCCTTCGGGGGGAGGGAACGCCATGCTACTTCAATATCTTGGTCTCTTCAAGCCAGCGCGGCCGCTGTCCTTCGGGCCTCCTTTCTCCTCGCGAAACCCTGTACTCTCCTCCCATTGACTCCCGCAAGCCTTCCCTCCATAACTGGATAAACGTGACGGAGCGTATGTCGTCTCTTTCTGCCAATTTGGCCGTGATGAACAACCGGCGCCGCAGCCAGCGCGTCCTTCTGCGTATCCCTGTCCAGGTGATTGGCCGAGGTCCGGACAAAAAGCCTGTTTCGGAGATGACCCATACGGCGGTTGTGAACGCCCACGGCGGCTTGATCTATCTCACCCTCAAAGTGGAGCCCGGGCAGGTCATCATCCTGAAAAACCCCGAGACCAACGAAGAGCAGCTTTGCCGCGTAATCCGTGCTGATCCCGCGACGGATGGTAGAACCGAAGTTGGCCTGGAATTCGTCAAGCCCGCCCCTAATTTCTGGCGCGTCGCGTTTCCTCCATCGGACTGGGCGCCGCGCTCCCCCGAAATCACCGCCGACACCTTCTAGCGACCTGTCTCGCAACCACAGGATCTGCCACTAACGTCCTTCCATAATTCTGTGGAACTCCGTATTCAATCGGTTTAATATCGTGTCCGTCGATTTCTTTTAGGAGTACTCATGACTACCATTCGTGCCTTGCTCTTCCGCATCTTGATGGCGGCTCTCGCGTTCTCCCTCTTTGCCTTTGGCTCATCTAATCTGTCCGCTAAAGAGACTTCGTCCAGCCTTCCCAGAATTGACCTTCACGGCCTCTGGAAGATGCAGTCGTCCTGCGTGGACCGTTCCACGGGCGAGGCCATTTCCACGCCCGGCTTCGCCGCCAAAGGTTGGCACTCCGCCGAGGTGCCCGGCACGGTTGTCGGTGCGCTCGTAACTGACAAAACACTTCCGGATCCTGACTACGGCATGAACCTGAAACAATTTCCAGGCATTGTGCTCGGCGGCGATATGCCATTCTCCAATCGCGATATGCCCGCGGACAGCCCATATCTCTGCTCGTTCTGGTTTCGTACGGAATTCGCCACCCCACGCGAGTTCGCCAACAGTCTTGTCTGGCTCCATTTCCTCGGCATCAACAGCAGCGCCAACATTTGGATGAATGGCCAGGAAATCGCCGATCACGTCGCCGTGGCCGGACCTTACCGTGCCTACGAGTTCAACATCAAGAATCTTCTCCGCCCCAAACAGAATGCCCTGGCCGTGCAGGTATTCGCCCCCGAAAAAACGGATTTTGGCCTCACCTGGGTGGATTGGAATCCCACTCCTCCCGATAAAGACATGGGCATTTGGCGCGAAGTTTATCTCACCACCAGCGGTGACCTTTCCCTCCGCCATCCTTATGTGCTCTCGAAACTGGGTTCAGACTACAAAACCGCCGCGCTCACACTTACTACCGAAGTGCGCAACAACGCCGACCATCCCGTCAACGCTGTCGTATACGCGGAAGCGGCAGGAGTAGCGTTGCAGCAACCCGTCGAATTGGCTGCCAACGAAACCAAGATCGTGCGCTTCTCGCCGGAGCAGTTTGCCCAACTCAACCTGGCACAGCCGCATCTCTGGTGGCCCTACCAGATGGGCGAGCCGTATCTCTACACCGCGAAATTTCGCGTGGAAATCGGCAAGGATATTTCCGATAGCGCCAGCCTCGATTTCGGAATCCGCGAAGTCACCTCCGAAGTCACCGGCAAAAATGAGCGTCTCTTCAAAATAAATGGCAAGCGTGTCCTCATTCGCGGCGCGGCTTGGGCGCCCGAGATGCTCCTTCGCTGGTCATCCAAGAAACTGGACGCCGACCTTGCCTACACCAAGCACATGGGCCTGAACGCCATTCGCTTGGAAGGGAAGATCGACCGCACGGAATTCTTTAACAAGACCGACCGCATGGGACTGCTGGTGATGCCCGGCTGGATGTGTTGCGATACCTTCGAGCATTGGGATACCTGGACGTCCGAAACAAAGAAAATCGCCGCCGCTTCATTGACGGATCAGATCAAGAGTTTGCGCACGCATCCTAGCGTTTTCGTTTGGCTCAATGGCAGCGACAATCCTCCACCTCCTGAAATCGAGAACATCTACCTCGGCATTCTTAAGGATCTCGAGTGGCCCAATCCCGTTGTCTCCTCTGCCTCGGATACTCCCACCAACGTCACGGGAAAATCCGGCGTCAAGATGACCGGTCCCTACGAGTACGAACCGCCCGTCTACTGGCTCGCCGATAAGCAAGCCGGTGGCGCTTACGGCTACAACACAGAGACGAGCCCCGGCCCGGCCATCCCCACCAGGGAGAGCCTTGCGAAGTTCATCCCCAAGGATCACCTGTGGCCCATAGATGAATATTGGAACTTCCATGCAGGCCGCGAGCGTTTTGCAAACATCAACGTCTTCGTGGATGCCCTTAACAAACATTACGGCGCTCCCACTTCCCTCGATGACTTCGAGCGCAAGGCCCAAGCCCAGGCCTATGACAACGAGCGCTCCATGTTTGAAGCCTATGGCCGCAACAAATATGTTTCCACCGGCGTGATCCAGTGGATGCTCAACAATGCCTGGCCTTCCCTGATCTGGCACCTCTACGACTACTATCTCGTCCCCGCCGGCGGCTATTTCGGCACGAAGAAAGCCCAGGAAATCGTTCACGTGCAGTACGGCTACGACGACAATTCCGTCGCCATCGTGAACGGCACTTACGAACCGCTGCAAGGCCTCAAGGTCAACGCCAGGCTCTTTAACATTGACGCGAAACAAATCTCGTCCACGGATGCCACGCTCGACGTTCCCGCCGACGCCAGCATCAAAGCGCTCGATCTGCCTAAACCTGACGGTCTTTCCACAACCTATTTCCTCAAACTCGAGCTGCGTGATGCCGCCGGCAAATTGCTCAGCGACAATTTCTATTGGCTTTCCACTAAGCCTGACACCTTGGATTGGCCCACCCGCGACGACACCGACTACACACCGCAAAAGGATTTCGCCGATCTCACCGGACTCAACTCCTTGCCGCAAATCAAGCTTGCCCTTAAAGCCGAACATCACCTCGAATCGGGCAGGGGAACAGTTCGCCTGAAAGTGGAAAATCCCAGCACCAGTGTGGCGTTCCAAATCCATGCCCGCCTCACCCAGGGCAAGAATGGTGACGACCTCGTGCCGGTCTTCTGGGACGACAACTATTTCTCGCTACTGCCCGGCGAACAAAAAATAGTCACGGCAACCTTCGACGCCAGCGACCTGAATGGCAAAGAGCCCTTTCTGGAAGTCACCGGTTACAACGTGCTTCCCGAAACGTTCAAGCCCTCGCGCTAGAAGCCATTCCAGCGAACTCTTCCGGGAGGGCACGGCTTTAGCCGTGCCCCAAGCCTGTAGGAAACTAGGTGTTTTAACTCCAGAGATATATTCGCCGCTTCACCAGAACTTCCTTCTTTTCTTTGCGATAGAGCTGCATTCCACAGGCCGGGTTACCTTTACGAAACCCACCAACCGCTTTTCCCTCTTGCCACTCCTACTGTTAGTGACTAAGATACTGGTGCGATTGGGGGAAACCGTGCCAAAAGAGAAACCACAAGTCAATATTGGTGAAGTGATAAAAACCTACCGCAGCCAGCGTGGATTGTCCCAGGGCGACATCGAGCGCCGCACCGGCTTGCTGCGCTGCTATCTTTCCCGCGTCGAAAACGGCCACACTGTTCCTTCGCTGGAAACCTTGGCCAAAATCGCCGAAGCCATGGAAATCTCGCTCGCCGATTTCTTCCCCGGGACCGAAACGCCGCGCGACAAGGAAACCCAGAAAATGCTCGGCGAACTTTCCCAGGACGAAATCCGCTTCCTCGCCGAGATCAAGAAATACAGCACGACTCTTTCCGATGGCGATAAACGCCTGGTTCTTGCGATGATCCGCAAAATGGCCACGCTTTTGCCCGCGCAAGCCGGCGCGCAAGCCAAAAAGCCTTTGCTGCGCAGACCTTCGCTGTGAGCGGATTTTTTCTGCAAATTTAAACGTGGGAAACGCACTCTTGCTGTCTTGGAGTGCGTTTTTATTTGTGCGTCGCGCTCAAGCGCTGCGGCCCCTCATGAACCGCATCGTGTCGGGAAGGGAATTGCCGTCCCCGCTTTTGCCGCTTCCGGAAGCGTCGTCGGACGATTCAACTTTGTCGCCTTCGCCAGGAGCGAGAAACAGATTCGTTTCCACGGCATGCTGTTTCGTGTACAGCTCAAAATAGCGTCCTTGCGCGGCGTAAAGCGTTTGATGCGTTCCGCGTTCCAGAATCTTTCCGTCTTGCACAACAAGAATCTGTTCGGCGCGGCGAATCGTGGAAAGCCGGTGCGCAATCACAAACGTGGTTCGTCCCCGCATCAAATACCGCAAACCTTCCTGAATCAGCGCTTCCGATTCCGAGTCGAGGCTCGAAGTCGCCTCATCCAAAATCAAAATGCGCGGATCGGCAAGAATCGCGCGCGCAATGGAGACGCGCTGTTTTTGTCCGCCGGAAAGTTTCACGCCGCGCTCGCCCACGACGGTGTCGTATTTTTGCGTGAAGTTTTCCGCGAACTCGTCCACGCGCGCGATGCGGCACGCCGCCAGGATCTCTTCTTCCGTGGCGTTGGGCCGCGCATACGAGACGTTTTCGCGAATCGAGCCGTCGAACAAAAACGTTTCCTGCAGCACCACTCCCAACTGCGTGCGGTACGAACTGAGTCGCACCGTGGCAAGGTCGTAGCCATCCACCAGCACGCGCCCTTCGGACGGCGTGTAAAACGCGGAAATCAGCCCGATAATCGTGGACTTGCCCGAACCCGACGGGCCGACGAGCGCAGTCACCGTTCCGGGTTCCGCGGCAAACGAAATCCCGTGCAGCACTTCCTTCCCCGGCTCGTACGAAAAATGCACATCGTCAAATGCCACGCGGCCTTCGATGCGATCCAGCGTCACGCTGCGTTTCGGATCCGCATCTTCCTTGGCTTCGTTCAGGATTTCGCGCGTCCGCTCCAGTCCGGTGATGGCTTCGGTGATCTGCGTTCCGATAGCCACAATCTGAAACACCGGCGCGACCAGGAGCACCAGAAACGCGGTGTATGAAATCAGTTGCCCATTCGTCATCGTTCCGGCCAGGATGTGCCGCGCGCCCAGGTACATAATCACCGCGCTGACAAGTCCCATCAGCGTCGCGCCGGAAAGGCTCATGATCGATGTGGCCGTCAGAGTCTTCAGCACGTTGTCCAGCAGGCGTTGCACGCCCGCGCCGAAAACCTGCTCCTCGCGCTCTTCCGCGTGATAGCCCTTCACCACGCGCACGCCGCCAAGCGATTCCGTCAAACGCCCGGTGACTTCCGCATTGATCTTGGGACGCGCGCGGAAGATTGGCCGAATCGTCGTAAACGCGTAGTTCAGGAACAGCGCAAACACAATCAGGATTGCAAAGGCCAGCAGCGTCATGGAAGCGTTCACGAAGAGCAGATAGACCAGGGCCACCACGGCGGTCATCAAGCCGCCCACAAATTCCACCAGGCCGGTGCCGATCAGGTTGCGCACGCCTTCCACGTCGCTCATGATGCGCGAAACCAGCACGCCGGTTTTGTTGGCGTCGTAGAAGCTCACCGGAAGCCGCCCGATGTGCGCCTGCACCTGTTTGCGCAGGTCGGTAATCATGCGCTGCGCGGATTTGGAGAGCAGTTGCGTCAGCGTGAACGAGCTGAGTCCTTTGATGATCGTTGCGCCAATCACAGCCAGCACGATAGGCAGCAGCAGTTGCACCTGGCGCTTG
>Ga0181523_10001500_pt1 | contig 24700 bp, 28 predicted proteins | sample PEATcosm2014_Bin_43_FD_119752 | JGI IMG/M metagenome (GOLD analysis project Ga0181523, IMG submission 119752) | Peatland microbial communities from MTU Mesocosm Facility, Houghton, MI, USA - PEATcosm2014_Bin05_30_metaG | ecosystem: Environmental > Terrestrial > Soil > Wetlands > Peat | place... | reverse complement strand
CTCCGCCGGCTTCTGCCTGCGCCAATACACCGAGACGAACCCGCTGATCATCCCGTCGCTCCTGAAGAACCGTGGGTTCACGTCAGGGCTCCTGCTCGGCTTCGCTTACTTCGCCGCGGTGAACGGATTCGCCTACGTCATTTCGCTGTTCTTCCAGACCGCCCTCGGGCTCACTCCCTCACGTGCCGCTATCGGCCTCGCTCCGGTGATGATCGGCATCATTGGGGCGAGCCTCGTGTGCAGGCCTCTGATCACCACCCTGGGTCGGCGGCTCGTCGTCATCGGGTTGCTCATCACCTTGGCCGGCGCCGGCGGACTCTGGGGGACGGTGGTCCTCGAGGGCATCTCGGTCGATGCCTGGGCAATGGCCCCATCGCTCTTGGCGCTCGGCATCGGCATGGGCGCATGCTTCAGCAGCATCTTTGACGTCGCACTGGGCAACATCGCACCATCCGAGGGCGGCAGTGCCAGTGGTTCGCTGAGCGCCGTCCAGCAGCTCGCGGCGGCGGTCGGCGCCGCCGTCGTCACCACCGTGTACTTCGGTGAACGGACTGCCCATGGACCCGCCCACGCCATGACGGTGAGCGTCGCTGTCGTCGGAGGCATCGCCGCACTCTGCCTCGGCCTGGTGTGGTTGCTCCCGCGCGGCGCGCTTTCGGAGGAGTATCTGGATTCCTAACGAGTCCGGAGTCAACGACACAGCGTTGCTATCTCCGAGCTCCGTCTATGGGAGCGTTAGGACTGTGTCTCAGGCGGCGGTGCCAGGAGCGGGCCGAGTACCAGCATGAGGTCTGGGTCGAACATCACGTCATTTTGCACGATCTTGCCATCGGCAAGGCGGTAGTACGCGAGAGTGCGGGCCGTCGTCGTGCTCCCGTCGGGGAGAGTGAGAATGTAGTTGAACCGGGCGAATACGACATCCCCCTCGGCCACGAGCTCCTCGTCCTCGAACCGCTGTCCCTCTAATGCGCTCATGCGGCTTTGGTGGCAGCGGCCATCGCCTTGACGCCAGCGAGATCAGAGCCCCCCATTGCGAGGTTCAAGAAGTCGGGCGCAAGCACTTCATCGGCCACATCGAGGTTCCCATCGGCCAGCACCTCGTGCATGAACCGACGAACAACGGCCTTGTTCTCCTCTGTTCCCATCCCGGGCTCCAACCTCCTCGTTGCGACGTCGGGGCCACCCTGTCTGTCTCCTCAACATGCCTCTCGGGGGAATCGCACGCTCTGACCACGAGGTCGATGACGGCTACCACCAAGGAAGCTCTATGCCGCACGACAGGTGCCGATACCGAGGCGCTCAGCGTCGCAGGCAACGCCGCTAAGCGGCAACGACGAATGCGGCTGAACCAAGACGACGGCTCGCACGGACGAAGAGGTGGGGTTTCTGAGTCCAGCGTTCTGCACCCCAAGTGATTGCCCGGTCACCATAGGCGCGACTTCCGAGTACATGACCGGATGACTCATTGACTTTGCACTCCATCTGTGTCTTGGTGGAGATGCAGGCACGCTCTGACTCGGCGGAGGGAAACAGATGAAGACGACACGGTTGCCAAAGATGGCGCTGCGGCTCGTTCCAGTGGTGATGCTGGCCTTGTCCGGCGTCCTGGTTAGCGCAGTTTCTGCCGGTGCTACGCCCTTACCACCCAGCAACTGGCCCGCCGGCCAAACCTACAACTGCACCGGCGGCAACGTCCCCCCGGGCACCTACAACTCGATGGTCATCACCGGTGTGTGTTACATGCCGGCAGGCACGATCACTGTCCGAGGGAACCTCACCGTTGCGCCGGGGGCCTTGCTCGACGCCGCCGCCACTCTGGGCGACCCGACTGACAATCCCAATCCGATCCTGCCGGCGACCGTCTTGGTCGGAGGGAACGTCAACGTGGGCCGTGGTGCGGTTCTGGCCATCGGCTGCTCACCGTCCGGCGGATGTCACGGCGTCACCTATGACCGCATCGGCGGGAACCTCACCGCCATCGGGGCACAGGGAGTCCTGGTCCAGGCGGTTTCCATCGGCGGCAGCGCCTCCGTGCTGGGTGGCGGTGGCGGCGTACTCGGCGGCCCCCCCGAGTCCAATGGGTGCTTTAGCGCCCCCATTCCCGCGCCGTGGTCCGAAGATGCCGCACTGAGCCAGGGGCCAAACGGCAGCCCCCAGTACACCGACTTCGAGGACAGCTCGATCGGCGGCAATCTCAGCGTTGTCGGCCTGCAGACGTGCTGGCTCGGATCGCTGCGGGACCAGGTCGCCGGTAGCGTCACCTTCATCGGAAACACGACGAGCGACCCCGACGGCATGGAGTTGCACAACTTGGTCGGCGGGAACCTGACCTGCCTGGGCAACCTGCCGGCGCCGCAGTTCGGGGACTCCGGCGCTGCACCGAACATGGTCGGAGGGTCCGGGATCGGTCAGTGCGGTTTCAACGTCGTCGTGCCCAACCCGGCACCCCAGGCCATGGAAGGAACCGGCGTACCCGAGCACATCTCGGTGCCCACATGGCTCATGAAGACCTACTACGGGACCCATACCCAGACGCAGAGCAACTCGCTCACATCCATGCTCGGGCCGAACGTCACCGAATCAGGTGACACCCTTGCGGCCGAGTTGAACAGTGACATTCTTGCCGGAACCGGCCTTACCGGCTCGATCTCGGCGGTGTTCCCCCCTACTACCGCCGCCCCACTGGGGAGCACCGGTGAGCTGGTGGTGGCCACCGTCCATCCCGATGGCTCGGAGTCGTTCCTTGCCAACGACAATTGCAACCCGTGCAGCTTCGACGGCCAGACTGGCACGGTGTCCATCAGGGCCTATGGGACTACGTCCGCCAATGGCACGACCAAGGGCACCTTCCTCGTCACGTCTGGCGGTGCCGGGAATGGTGGATTGTCAACGCTGGCCGGCTATGGGACGTTCTCCAGTTGGGGTGAACCGGCTGGGACATTGCGCCTCGTCGAGCATCTCGCGATCACCGGAGCCGGCGCTCCAAATCAGGGTCGCAACGGTAACCCCTGGTTTCGGGCGGTCCTGAATCGGTGAAGAGCGCCAGATCTGGCACCGCGTGCAAGGCGCACTTGGCGTGCGAACACGTGATGGTCGGCTCTACTCGCACGGGAGTCCTTTTGGCAGCACTGTAAGTACGGCTCGGTTCGTCGCCCAACCGGTATCGGATACTCGGAAGAGCACAAGTTGCGGGCCACAGCAATGCCTTTCGGTTGCGAGCACCCTGCTGGCTCCTTGGAGGCGCGGACGACGAGTCCATAGGCTTCGGGCACGACACTCACCGGGATTTCGTACATGCCTGCGTCCTGTCGCCCGAGGCCGCCTCGACCGGCCAGAGCATCCCCTCGCTGCCGGGGGGCCCTCCTCAGGGAACAGCCCTGCTTGCGTGCATTCGCAAGCATCTCACTCTGCCTGGTTTCGAGGACAAACGCAGTCGGTTGGCCTGAGGCCCTGTCCTCAGCGCTAGAGACTGAGGAGATCGACGGATCCCGGCGACACTATGCGTTCTCGACGCGAACAGGGTCTCCGTTGTCGAGCGTGATTGTCATACCTTCGTAGGCGAGGCTGACCCGGTCCTCCATTCCCGGCCACTTCTCCCGAGCCTCCATTAGCAGCACTTCGAGCTCTCTGTCGGTGTGGTAGGGATCGTGGTGAAACAGAACGACGTTGACCGCGCCAGCCTTGTGGGCGAACTCCATCGCTGCGTCGATGCCTGAGTGACCCCAACCGATGTGGGATTCATACTCACAATCGCGATATTGCGCGTCGTGCAACAGCACATCGGCACCGCGGGCGATGTCATGCCCGCTCACCCAGGTGGCGGGCACCGTTGTGAGGTCAGTTCCGAGCGCCGGTTCATGATCAGGAAGGTAGACGAGTACTCGCCCGTTCTCCTCAATGCGATAACCCACAGTTGGGCCTTGGTGTGTGACTTCCGCCGCTCGGACCGTTGCTGAACCAATGACCACCGGCTCTTCAGATGCATCGTGGAAAGTGACATGAGAAGGTACGTCCGCGAGGCGAACGGGAAATAGTGGAGGGGAGAGATACATCGCGATCCGCTCCGAAAGGTGCTGCACCGGGGACGCCGGACCCCATATGTGTATGTCAAGCCCGGGCGAGAACAGCGGGCGGAAGAACCCGAGACCTTGAAGATGATCGAGGTGAAGATGCGTGAGCAGAATGTGCATTTCGGTCGGAAGGTCGTCTTCCATGAGCACACCCAGGGGCCGCATGCCGGTCCCGGCATCGAGGATGAGCGCATGCCCGCTTGATAGGCGAACCTCAACGCACGACGTATTTCCCCCGTACTTGACGGTGTCGGCCCCAGGTGCGGCTACCGAGCCCCGGCATCCCCACACTCGCGCTTGCATCAGACTCCGCGATTCCCTGAGGAAGACTCCCAGAACACAGCAACGACACCGTGCATTTCTCCTTCCGCCCCGATCAACGGGTAAGCGGTCGCCTCATATTGGCGGCGCTCGCCATCGTAGGACGTCGCTAGGAGCGTCTCATGAGCTGGTCGACGTTCGAAGAAAGCGATTCCGGCCGGTGAGTCACGCCCGCGAAGGGGTCGGCCCTCGGGTGTTGCGAGCTGCAGAGCCTCGCTGAACTCACTGGACGGCGTTTCCCCGAGTTCCGCAAACGACGTCCCGAGCAGTCTTGCTGCAGCATCGTTGTAATAGACCAGCATGCCTCCTGCGTCCAGCAGGAACATTGGCGTCGCCAGATTCGACGCAAGCTCGCGTGCAAGTATTAGTGGCAAGCTCTTGTGCGATCTCGGTGTGCCTAGCGGATCACTCATGACGACTCCCCCAATGCCAGGCTCAGGAACATTAAGCACATCGTTGCCGAATAGAGCGGGTCTGCCAAATGTCGGAAGGAGATCTCGAAGGTGAGCCCTCCTCCTATCCATTGCAAGGTGGCTCGGTGGAGACGCCAATCGTTCGGACCAATGGCCCCGTAGGCCCAGTTCGAACGAGGGGTTCAGCGACACATTCTTCGGTCGGGAGCAAGCGGCGGGGAGTTGGTCGACGAATCGTATCGAATCAGTCACTCAAGACGACCGCACCCCCAGACATGCAGATGGCCGATGTTCTCAGTCATGAAGGATGCGAACGTCAGTGAGCGATTGACCACACGACACCGGCCTACTCGGCAACCCCACTAGTGGGATGATCGGCTATATGGCGAACGAAGAGCGTCCACCAGCCGGATTCGGCTGCCTCGGCATGATCATCGGCGTGGTTGTGCTGGCAGCGATCGTCGTGCTGGTCTTCTTCGTCGGATTCATTGCCCTCGGCATCTCTGCTGCCCTGCTGGTCATTGGCCTCTTCGCCTTGGCCGTGGACCGCGTCATGCTCGCGCTGAGCCCGAAGCGCCGAGAGCGACGGGCAAACCAGAGTCGGGTGTTCGTCTGGCGGTTCGGCCAGGTGCAGTCTGGAGAGGTGATTGACGCCAGGGCCATTGACACGACGGAGGACTTGGACGAACTAAGGCCCCACGAACAGGGGCCGGATGAGTCGAGGCCGGAGTAGACGAAGCCACTACCAACCATGCTCGGCGCCCTCAGGATCAGTGACGAGGTCGAGGTTCGCTCCGCCCCGACGCTGCCGGCGTCTCGAGCCGTGCGTGCTCAGCCCTGGAGGCTTGGGGCGCACCGATCGACCTCAGCTCGTTTAGCCGAGGACAGGCGGTTGGTGGAGGTGCCGATACCGAGGACCGCATGTTGCCCGAGCGAAGGGGTCGAAGGCGATCAACTCTCGGGAACGGTCAGCAATCGGAGCCTCTCCACGCGATCGTCATCCTCCCCGAGATAGCGCACCAGCACGCCAAGGGTCTGATCGACGTTGAGCGCGCCGATCGCAATCATCTCCTCAAGATCAGCCCAGTCCTTCGTCCTGTTGAAGAAGGCTTTGAAGACGGCCAGATCGGAACAACCAAGAAATGGAATCTGCCAGCCACCAAACTCATGGAATTGGCGACGCTGTGCCGCCTGAAGGTGGAATTCGGTCGTGTCCAGGAAGATGTCGACGGGGGTCTGTTCCCACCACAGCCGGGTCTGGCCGTCGTGTTCGAGGGCCAGTAGATCTGCATCTGAATGGCTCAGAGGCGGATGCAGTGAACTCAGCACTCTGCCGGCCTCGTCCTGGCCGACGAAGACGTTCACATCGATATCGATGGTGCCCCGGGCGCGCTCGGTGCAGAAGGCCAACGCCAGCGCGCCGCCGAAGGCGTAGGGGAGCCGCTGGCCATCCAGGGCTGCGCTGATCTCCAGGATCTTGTCGACAATCGACGTCATGTCGGTCGAAAGAGCGGGAACTCCAATTTGGATGCATGGCGGGCGGGGAACTGCTCGGCCAATTCGAGAACGGCGATCAACTCTTCACCGCGGGACATTCCCTCGATATCGGAGGGGATCCCGAGAAGGGTCGCTTCGAGCGAGTATCCCGTTGCCGCAATGATCCGTGAAAGTACCGTCGTCGTCGGATCCACCCGGCCATTCTCATAGGCCGAGAGCGTCGCGTGCGAGGTTCCGGCCCGAGCGGCAAGGGCCCGAAGGCTCAGCTTCGACCGCCTCCTAGCCGTTCGGATGACCAGTCCCGCGTCCATAGACTGATGGTATCAGAACAGATGCCACCTCGTGAAGGGTCAGCGGTGCCGTGGGTGTCGACCTCAGCTAGGTAAGCAGAGGACGAATCGGGGGCAGCGTCAGCCGAGGAAGGCACCATCACGGGTCGGCCCCCGTGACTCCTGTGCGCATCAGAGGCGGCCGGAGCACGTCCGCCGGTCCTGCCGAATAGAGCTGCGCCGGTCGACCCCCGTCGCGGGTGGTGGTGCCGTCCGCCGGCACCACGAACCCGCGGGTCGTGGTGACCTTCCGGTGGAAATTGCGGGGGTCGAGCTCCACACCCCAGACCACCTCGTAGACATTCCGCAACTCGGCGATGGTGAAGGGATCCGCACAGATGGCCGCAGCCAGCGGCGTGTACTCCAGCTTGGCCCGGGCGCGCTCCACCGCATCGGCGAGGATGGCGGGATGGTCAAAGGCCAGCTTGCCCGCCAGGTCGTCCACCGGCATCCACCGGGCGGCCGCGGCATCGCTGCCCGCCGAGGGAAGGGGAAGGTCCGGCGCCAACGCCAGGTAGGCGACGCTGACCACCCGGCCCCGTGGGTCGCGGCCCGGGGTGCCATAGGTGGCCAGCTGCTCGAGGTGGGCCCGGAAGTCGGCGAGGCCGGTCTCCTCGGCCAGCTCCCGACGGGCGGCGGCGGTCAGGTCCTCCTCGGGGAGGACGAAGCCACCAGGCAGGGCCCACTTCCCCTTGAACGGCGGGATCCCCCGTCGGATGGCCAGGGCCATCAGGGAGTCCTCGCGCACCGTCAGGATGGCGAGGTCCACGGCCACAGCAGCCAAGGGGATGTCCTGCTTCATGCCGAGCGACTTTAATCGTCAACTTGACGAGAAGCAATCGCTGATTTATCGTCACAATGACGACACCCGCAGGTGGCGTCCCGTTCCGGCACGCTGAGCCGGCCCGCTACTAGGAGAAGGCGACTACGTGACGACCACATCCAGCGCACCGAGTGAGAACGTCCAGCGGGACCGGGCGGTGGGCGCCGTGCTCGCCTCCGCGGCCGGGGACGCCCTCGGCGCGCCCCATGAGTTCGGTCCGCCACTCGGGCCCGACGTGCAACTCGTGATGAGCGGCGGCGGAGCGCTGGGATGGGAGCCTGGCGAGTGGACCGACGACACGCAGACTGCCCTGGCCATCCTGGGCCCACTGACCCGGGGCGTGTCGCATGACCGCCTGCTCGGTGAGGTCGAGCAGGGTCTGCTCGCCTGGATGGCGAGCAGACCCCGTGACGTCGGCGGTCAGACCCGGACGGTCCTGTCGGAGGCGCTTCGCAGCGGGAAGCCGCTGGGCCAGGTGACCTCGGAATGGCAACGGCTCCATCCGGATGCCGCGGGCAACGGCAGCCTCATGCGGACCGGACCGCTCGGGCTCCTCAACCTTCCTCGGAAACGCATCGCGGAGCTTGCCTCCTCCATCTCCGCCTTGACCCACGCTTCCGATGACGCCGTCGAAGCGTGCATCCTCTGGACCGACGCCATCCACCGGTCGATCACCGCACCGGCCGACGCCCCACAGGGACGCGACTGGCTCGACCTGGTTGCCAGCGGCATCGACCTGCTTCCCGCCGGCCACCGAGACCTCTGGCGGGAGAGGCTCGAGGCCTGTTGGACCACGGCCCCCGAACAATTCACGCCTAACGGCTGGGTGGTCAGCGCCCTCCAAGCAGCGCTCAGCTCGTTGATCCACACCGACGTACCGCTGGAGCAGCCCTGCCGGCACCTTCGCCGGTCGGTCGAACGGGCGGTCCGCATCGGGGACGATACGGACACCGTCGCCGCCATTACCGGTGCGCTTGCCGGCGCCCGGTGGGGTGCGACTGCCGTGCCGCTGGAGTGGCGCCGAGACTTGCACGGAAGGAACACCTATGCCGACCCGGCCGTTCGACTCTCCGGTCTGGATGGCCTGGCCCGCCTCGCCAGCAACCACGGCCGGCCCGACTCAATCGGCTGGCCCGAAATCGAGTCACTCCTCCCCTACTACCAGAAGCACTACCACGCAGATGCAGTGGCCGTTCCACTGGATCGCGGCATCACTGTCGGAAACGTCCACGCTCTGGTCAATGAGCTTCCCTCCACCGATGTCGTCGTCTCACTCTGCAGGATGGGCCGCATCGATGTCCCCGATCACGTGGAGCACCACGTCGTCGGGCTCATCGACACCGGCAATGCCGACAATCCGAACCTGGAGTTCGTACTCACCGACACCGTCGATTTCGTATCCGACTGCGCGTCGTCTGGGAAACGGGTCTTCGTCCACTGCGTGCAGGCCGAGAACAGGACGCCGGCGATCGCGGCCGCCTACCTCGTTCGGGCGCAAGGAGAAGAACCTGGAAACGCCCTTCGGCACGTTCAACGACTGATTGGCTCGAGACCTCAGCAGTTCCTTGTAGAAGGCATCATGACCCTCTCCCCTCGGGACTTTCAGCTCTGACAACGAGCACAGGGGCCCAGCCAATTCAATTCGCAGAGGATCCAGCAAGTGTGACGGTTCCCACCCGCCGTGGATCCCAGCGGTCATCAGACCACCGATGCGGATGTCCTCAGTTCGCACAGCTGAAAATGCCGGCACAGCCGGATTCTCAAGGCATGTGGGCACCGGTGATCGCGGATTTTGCCTGCCCGTGTAACGGCACTTCGGGGTCAGGGGCCGCCGCCATTCCGTGTTGAATCCCCGCCCATCATGTCGCTGTGCATCATTGAGTCATTGCCGATGTGCTGCTCCATCCAACTCGCCATGTCGTCACACCAACCGGGTGAAGAAGTGGTGGAAACAGAGGCCCGAGAGTCAGTGCCCATCCATTGACGGCAGACGGAATCCATCGTCGTGGCACTTCCCCACATCATCGGGCCGGTCATATGCCCGCTTTGGAGTTCCTGGCCCATCCAATCGGCCATCGTGGAACATGCTGCACTGGCCGAGCTTGTACCCAGGCTGGCGGCAGAGTTCCCCGACCACTCCCTGCAGGCTCGCTGCACTGACGCCAATTGTTGTTGATCGGTCACGCCCGAACTGCCGCCGCTAAGGAAGATGACCCCGACGATGATCAGCACCAGAATCGCCAGGCCGATTGGAATGAACCACAGGGTAGGGCGTCCCCTGCCAGGCGATGACCTCTCGGGTGCTTCTGTCAGAGCGTCGGTCACCCTCCCATGATCAGGCCCTGGGCGCGGTTCTGAACAGGGCCATAGGTCCCGCGTGTCCCTGGTCGCCGGGTGGGTGACCAACTGCTGCACATAAGGGACACATCATAGTCAGCCAACTCGATGAAGGACGGGTGCTACAAGGCGATCATCGATGGGTATTCCACCTGGAACTGAGGAGGATCGAACCGGACGACTGGGAGTCTGGCCGATGGTAGGGCGACCGCATGGTTCGCACCTGGTCGCCACGTGAGAATCCGGGTGCTTCCGACCCCAGCAGCGAAGAGCGCTCCGGTACTCGACCACGTGATGTTTGGATCCGCATTGGTCGAGTTCGTTCCGAGGTCGGCACCAGGGAGCAATCGAGCCGCCCCAGACGCCAAGTCCACCACCACCACGACCTGATCGATCGGTTGCGACCCATGTGCCGCGCTCCTGACAGCGAGAGCGAGCGTGGAACCATCCGGTGAGATCGAACCCAGCCCGAATGGGCTTACCCCAACGGGCAGCCGGACTGACCGGTCCTCGCCTGTCTGAAGATCCGTGATCTGAATCATGCACCGCGGACTGCAGACATTCCCGGTCTGAGAAGCGAGTACCTTGCCTTGTGCAGCAATCACACCGTCCGGCAGCATGCGCACTACGTGCCCGAGGGTCGGATTCCAGACCTCGGCCCCACCCGGACCCGGGCCGTAGGCCACCTCCAGAATGATGCCGGAGTCGACGAACTGTCCCGTTGGGAACCAGTGAGCATCGACCGGCAAGACGATCGGCGATCCGATCGGTTGGCCGGAGCTGTCGAACAACTGGACCACGCCATTGGGCGGCTCGGTTCTCGAGTACGAACAACCGAGGCCCTCGAGACATCGATCCGACCAGATCCACATCTCATCGGAGGTCGGGCCGGGGATTACGCGCAAGGAGGGGCCAAGATCGACAGGGGGTCCTCGGAGTCCAATTCGGTACAGCCAGGCGTGATTGCCGCGGCTCAACACCAGTGAGCTTCCGACAGTCACCATGGATAGGTCGCTGCTTCCCCCATACGGGGCGGGGAGCGGCAGAGTGCGGCTCGCTCCTGAATCCGCGTCAATGACTCGAATCTCGCCAGAACTGTTGCTGCCGTAGGCATACACGAGCGTTGCCCCAGTCCGGCTCGCAGTTCCGATTGGTGGTTGCGAACTGGACGGGAGCGGATGCGAAGTCGGTCGAGGGACGAACGCAAGGCTGTAGGTGAGCACCAATCCAAGAAGAATGGCCACCAGCACAACGGAGATGCCGCTGACCCAACGTCGCCGACGGCGTTGCCGAGCTTCCTTGAACAGGAGCGCCGCCTCCTGTTCCTCGACCAACGACGACTCATCCAGTGTCAGTGTCACGTCCGCCTCGCCCAACTGAAGGCTCTGGAGTTCACGACAGTCCTTCGATGATTTGGATCACCTCGTCGGGGCGATAGCCCTGTGTTCGACAGAACTCGACCATCTCACGGACCCGCCTCACAACGACGCCTTGTTGTGGTGTTCCGGCCACTGTGATGCCGCGGCCCCGCTGGAAATCGAGGAGACCCTCGGCGCGGAGGATATGCAGGGCACGCAGGACAGTGTTCTTGTTGACACCAAGCACCGCTGCCATGTCCTTAGCCAGTGGCAGCCGCTCTCCAGGTCCGGCCTCGCCCTCTGCGATGGCCCGGCGAATCTCCGCCGCCACCTGGTCATGGAGGGCGGTGGCCTCGGATCGGTCGACCTTGACATCAAACATGGTACTAGGCATAGTAGCTCTATGGGCGAACGATTGGTAGTTCTTGCATGACGCTCCTCGATGCGCCGAAGGCCATGCCCGAAACGGATGGTGCACAGGTCCTCTTCGAGGAGGCGAGACAACGTCGGAGGCGTCGGAGATTGGTTGCCGGCATTGTCGTCGTTCTACTCCTGGTGGGAATCGCCATCGTCGTGTCCGCTACCCAGGGTGCTGGTCACTCCCCGAGACCGGTGACTCCGGCGTCACCGACTCCCCCTCTGGGAGCTGGTGGTGCTGCCGCCTCTAGCTTCAGCGTTAGACAAGTGCTGTGTCACGCACCGCCCTTCGCTGTGCCACCTGGCCAATCGCCATCCACCGGTCCTCTTCCGGCGTGTTCGCCATCCACTCAACTGACAGCCTCGAATCTGCAGGTATATCCGGGCCTGAACGGCCACGGTTACAGCACAAATGCCGACCTCACTGCCGATCCGAGGTTCGCCACGTACCCATCGACCACGTCGTCGAGCAGCCTCCAGGACCAAGATGTGCTCCTTTCCGGCGCGCCATCTAATGGATCAACCCGATATGTACTCGGACCCGTCGGCCTGGGTCGAGACGCAATCGCACGTGCCCGGGTCACCGATTACCACGGGCAATGGGTGATCGACCTCAGCCTCACTGCCAAGGGATCGGTCCAGTGGGACACTTTGGCTCAGAAGACCTTTCACGAAATGACCGGTGTAGTGATCAACGACCACGTGGTGTCTGCTCCGATCATGCAGCCGACCCAGTCATCGTTTATCTCATTCGATGGTCGGCTTCAGATCAGCGGTGGGTTCTCCGAGCATCAAGCAAAGGCGATCGCTTCTGAGCTGTAGAGACGAGGCTGCCCCAGTGGCATCTCGGACTGTCCCGGAACAATGGCTGCGGGTCGCCTACTCGGCAGTGATCGACGGAGCGCCGAGAAGTGGACGGAGCCAGGCCCGCCGTACGTTCCTCGTCCCACTCGCTGCTGGCAACGGCGAGGACGGCGCCATCAGCCTCATCGACCCCCGGGTACGTGCGCCAGGTCCACCCGTTCATCTCGATGAAATGTCGAAGGGTCACCCATGCCGCACGCTTGTTGCCGTCGAGGAGCGGATGGTTCTTGGCCAGCCGAACCAGGAGCACGGCTGCCTTGTCGATGAAGTCCGGATAGAAGTCCTCTCCACCCCAGCTGCCCGCCGGCGCGTGGAGCGCCGAATCGGCCAGATCGATGTTCATGGTGCCCAACGCGACGTCAGGCTCGGTCCCGGTGACCGCGCTGGCGACGGCCAGGTAGTCGGAGAGGTCCGGATACTCGACCGTCACCTCGCCAAGCGCTCGAGCAGCTCCCGGTCCTCCTCGATGATCCTGGTCAGCCTGGCCTTGAACTCTGGACTCTTCCGACGACGGTCCACCGCTTCGAGCAAGGACCTCTTGACCGTCTCGTTCAGGCTCGTGCCATCGACACGGGCCAGGGCCTCGGCATCCGCCGCCAGATCGTCAGGCAGGCGCACCGTGATGTTCTTTGTCATGGTGTCATGCTACCACGCCACTGTCACCAACCGGGTCGGTGGGGCACTTCGCCACTTAGAGATCTGGCCTTGGTCGTCCACACGGTGGCCAGTGGGCAAGAATGGCGACACCGATGACCTCTCACCCTTCGCCCCGTAAATCGCCGGTGGAAGCCAGGAACCTCGGGGATCTCTACAAGCTGCCGCTCCTTGACTGGGACAGCATCGCCGACCGACTCGCACAGGGGGTGGCCCAAGCCCCCGGTACTGGCGGACCTGATCGGCACACTTGCTGGTTGGCGACGATCAATCAAGACGGCAGTCCGCACGTGACGGGTGTCGGTGCACTCTGGGTCGATGACGCCTTCTGGTTCGAGACCGGAGAGCAGACTCGGAAGGGGAAGAATCTCGCCCGCGATCCACGCTGCACCCTGAGCGTTGCCACTCACGAGTTCGATCTCGTTGTGGAAGGAATCGCCGAGCAGATCAAGGACGCTACGACCGTCGCCCTGATGGCGGAAAGGTGGAGCGATCAAGGTTGGCCGGCCCGAGTAGATGACACCGGTGTCGCTCTGACCGCCGACTTCAGCGCCCCGTCCGCTGGTCCTCCTCCATGGGTGATATTTCGCATGGTTCCCGATCGAGCAACGGCCCTTCAGACTGTAGAGCCCGGAGGGGCAACTCAGTGGCGGTTTATGGCGTCCTGACCAACGTGGCTGCGGAGTGGTCCTTCCCAAATGACTCTGATCGCCGGTTGGATGGGGCAGCTGAGCCAAGTTGGCGGAGTTCGGCTTTTCTGGTGGGTCTCTACAACAACCATGACGACATAGACAACCAGCAGGCCGACCGCAATGACGAACCTCACCGGCGTGAGGGGTGATCGGTCCGGCAGCAGGTAGGTGACTAGAGCAACAGTCACTCCGCCGAGAACCACCCGATGCCCCGGAACCTCTCCATGGCTCGATCCTACGAGGCGTCGGGATCGGAGGTCGATGAAACAGTCAGACTGTCACCCGTGTAACGGCACGACGGGGATACCCCAGGCGGTCCCTCAGGTGCCGGATCGCTCGGCCTCGCGAGCCCTCTGCACGCGCGGCCGATTCCGAGAGATTCGGCGGCCCGCCGCCAAGACCGAACCGATGAGGAATCCGACAACCCCGCCAAGGATGCCGGCGGGAAGACCAAGTTCGACCATCGCAAAAAGAGCGGTCGGCGCAAAGACGTAGAGCCCAACAATCAGCCCAACGACGGCGCCGACCGTGCCTGCCGAAGCCGCTCCAAGTACTGCCCACCGAACGGGCTGCGACTTGGTGCGTAGCGAGCCCAAGAGTTCATGCGGCGTCGATCTCGTCGGGCGTTCAACTTGGGAGCTTCGGTACACAGCCATCTCCCGTCGGGAGCATTCGAAACAATGGTACCTGGGTATCCCCTACCGGATAGGTGGGGCACCCAACCCCAACGCGGAGCCGCCATCGAAGCGGCCAGGGCCAAGGGGAACCTGAGCCGGGCGAACTGGTGCGCTACGGTGCGCCGACTGAGGCCGGTCGAGTGAGGTCTCGCCGCCACGCTCCTGGTCCGGCAACCTACCGCACGGTGCTCATCTCTGCTCAGGCCGGGACGCGATGGACCCCAGGGGCAGCCGGGAGTCCATCGCCAGCTGATCGAGTGGCCAGCACCCCCGTGCAGAGCCAGTCGATCCGGTACAGGGCTGATGGGCCCCCGACCGCTGCGTTGCGCCAACGTCTGGCTGCAACAGAGTCGATGCAACACCCGATGGTCGGAAAGTGAAGCCCCAATCTCTCTGCACCGACCCTGGACTTATGGGGATTCTGCGCGCGCCGCCGCCTTTCGCTACGCTTCGCCGGTCGCGCCTGTCGAGCTGAAGGTTCCGCCACCTGATGTTCCGGGCCCGGCAACTAGGTCTGGTGTTCGACAACCCACTCGTGGTCAACTCCGGCTGGGTGTTCATGCCACACTAGGCCGCAGTCATCGCAGCGGTGCGGGGGTGGGTGGCCCGGGGGCAGGTCGCACTCGCACTGGTCGAGCTTCCGGGCGTTCGCGGCCCCACAGCCAATCATGTACTCGATATCAACACCCGTCCGGTCGAAAGTCAACGCGTGACACAACTTATTCATGGAGCGTTCACGGGGCCAGCGGCCAGGCCGTCAAGGACAGGACCCACTACCTGCATTCCGAGCCCGGCACCTAATTGACCCCCACGCCGACTGTTTGCGGGGGCCAGGCACTCATGCCACGTTCCTGCCGAGTGGGAGCACCCTGTCGGCCAAGCGCCACCAGCGGGTCGCCACATCGGTCCTGAATCGACATGAGGTCGCGTAAAGGTAGGAGCTTCGATCTCCATCTTGGAAGTCGGACGGACCTGCCACGATGAGGTCACTTAGACTCATCCAGATGACGGCGGCACGAGACCAGTTCATTGAAGACGTCCGGCACTACGTCGAGGCGAGCGAACGACTAGAGACCGTAATGGTGTCGTTCAGCGCCTCGACCAGAGCAGGCCTTGATGACCTGTCCAGCGGTATGAGCGTGAGTGAGTCGTTCAGGATTCGCGACTCTGCAACCTGGAGCAGAAAGGTCAGCGAACTGCTCGACGACTTCGAACGGTGTCGCCGCAATGCTCGCGCATCAGCCGCCGCCATATTGCAGGAGGAAGGGATGTCGATCACGGAGGTTGGAAAGGCCTTTGGGGTTTCACACCAGTTGGCAAGTCGCTTTGCAAAGTGACCGCACGGCGATGAAGGAATGGTCACCATGGAAGTTGGGAATTGGCAGAGCTTCACAGGGCATCCAAACGACGAGTCTGCTGGATAGGCGAAGAGATGAGTCGAGAAGCTGTAACGCGTCTTGCGCAACAGGTGTGGCGATGCTTAGCTTTTGCCGCCGGGTCCGTCGAGTTGACGGTCCCGCCACCTGATGCTCCGGACCCGGCGTTCATGCTCCTGCCTATGCCATCTCGTCTCGCTCAGGTGTTGCTAAATGCCCCCGATCAGCGGTTATGTCCACAGCTCGTATCGCTGAGAACGTGAGATTCAACCCACAGGCCTCGGATCGCACAGTTGAGGTGTAGCGGTCAAAGACGATCGATCAGAGTGTCGGTGTCGGCTCATCATGCCCTCACTGAGGCCGGCGTCGTGGTTGCTGCATTGACGTTGCTCCGGGGTTGAGGCTTTCCGGCGTCCCTCGGCCACCGATGTGCATGCCAGAATCGGCAGCGGCAAGACTGACTGCGTCGACAGACGCGGTCCAAAGGGGAAGGCAAGCAGCAATGGAGCAGAGTGGCGACTCGGAGCCCCCCTCGATGGACGAGCTGCGTCAACGGTACCGGCGGGAGCAGCAGAAGCGGCTGCGCCCGGAGGGTATGGCCCAATGGCGTGAGCTGAATGAGGAGTTGGACCGGGATCCGTTCGTCGAGCCCGGCTTCACCCGGGACCCCGTGGTCGAGGAGACCACCGTCGTGATCGTGGGTGGAGGCTTCGCCGGGATGCTTACGGCGATCGACCTCGCCAAGCACGGGATCACCGACGTCCGGATCATCGAGAAGGCCGGTGACTTCGGTGGTACCTGGTACTGGAACCGGTACCCGGGCTGCATGTGCGACGTGGAATCGTACGTGTATCTGCCGCTCCTCGAGGAGACCGGCTTCATGCCGTCCGAGCGCTACGCCAGCGCCACCGAGATCTTCGAGTACTCCAAGCTGCTGGCCCGCACGTTCGACCTCTACCCGCACGCGCTCTTTCAGACCGACGTCACTGGGGCCGAATGGGACGAGGAGGCGCAGCGGTGGCAGGTCACGACCAGCCGCGGTGACCGGCTGTCCGGTCGATTCCTGGTGCTGGCCGGGGGTATCCTGCACAAGGCCAAGTTGCCGGGAATCCCCGGGACCGAGGACTTCGAGGGCAAGGCCTTCCACACCAGTCGCTGGGACTACAGCTTCACCGGCGGCAGTCCCACCGAGCCGATGAACGGCCTGGCCGACAAGCGTGTCGGAATCATCGGTACCGGTGCCACCGCTGTGCAAGTGGTGCCACAGATTGCACGTGCGGCCAAGGAGCTCTTCGTCTTCCAGCGCACCCCGGGCGCGGTGGGCGTCCGCAACCAGCAGCCCACCGACGTCGAGTGGTTCCAGAGTCTGAAACCCGGATGGCAGAAGGAGCGGATCGTAAACTTCACACAGGCAGTGACCGGCGCCCAACCCGAGGTGGACCTGGTGGCCGACGGTTGGACCGAGTTGATGTGGGTCGATACCCAGAAGGCCGTGGATCCGGAGGAGGCTGAGGCGCTCGAGCGGATCGACTTCGAGACCATGGAGTCGATCCGGCGACGCGTCGAGGAGGTCGTCGAGGACCCCGAGACGGCCGAGAAGCTCAAGCCGTACTGGGGCAAGCACTGCAAGCGGGTCTGCTTCCACGACGAATACCTGCCGGCGTTCAACCTGCCCAACGTGCACCTGGTGGACACCGACGGACGAGGCGTCGACGAGCTCACCACACGCGGCCCGGTCGTGAACGGTGTCGAGTACCCGGTGGACCTGCTCATCTATGCCTCCGGCTTCGAGGTGACCACGGACCTGCACCATCGGCTCGGCTTCGACCCCAAAGGTCTCGGTGGTGCCGCTCTCTCGGAGCGGTGGGCCAAGGGCGCCCACACACTGCACGGTGTGCTGGCCAGCGGATTCCCCAACCTGCTCCTGATCAGCCTCGTCCAAGGTGGGTTCGGCACGAACTTCTCGCACCTCCTCTCCGAGTCGGCCAAGCACGTGGCGTACATCGTCGAGACCTGCGTCGAACAGGGGATCGTCGAGATCGAGCCTGAGGAGGCCGCCGAGGAGGAGTGGCTCTCGGTGCTCCACGCCGTCGGTGTCGGCGGTGCCCGCTACTTCCAGAGCTGCACGCCCAGCTTCTACAACAGCGAGCAGCAGGCGATCGACGCTCGGGCGGCCCGGAATCTCACCTACTCGGGAAGTCTCCTCGACTACATCGGTTACCTGGAGCGCTGGCGTCAGGCGCCCGACTTCGCGGGCGTCAACGTGCTGCGAGAGGAAGTCTCGGAAAGCGAGTAACCGCATCTTCAGTTACGAATCACACGTTTGCGGCCCGTAGAACGTTACGTGCAATGGCCTGCCCACGAGCTGCGGACACCAAACACTCGTCCTCAGCTCTAGAGGCTGAGGACATTCGCGACGTCCTCAGCTAGCCACGCTGAGGACGTCCTGGTGGTACCGACCTCCCCGAACTGGGGGCACTGGCACGGTCGCGTCTCGTCGAGTACAAGGATCTCCTCGAGTTCCTCCACGCCAATTGAGGCTGCAGATTCTTCCATCTGGAACCCGGTGGACGTGTGATAACAAGCTGGTACGTTATTATCAGTTAGGCGATACCTGATAATAACGAGGTACTCCATGAGCAGCTCCGATGCAGCCCTCAGCGCTTGGCCAGCGGTCGAATATGAGACGTTGCCTTGGGAGCCCAACGTCTCTGTCCCCATCTCTCGGACGGCAGCCCGTCGCCACCGCGGCCCGTACGAGGCAGCCATCGTGCCGGCGATCTCCACCCTCGAGGTACCACTCCCGCCGGAGCTGAATGCCCTGGTCGACGATGCGACGAACGAGGTCGCACGGTTTGATGCCGAGTTGGGCAGCGAGATCGCACCGTTCAGAGCTGTCCTGCTCCGCTCCGAGTCCACTTCGTCGTCCCAGATCGAAAACCTCACCGCTTCGGCCCGAGCCATCGCCGAGGCAGAGCTCCAACCGTTTGGCTCGAACAACGCATCGCTGATCGTGGCCAACACGAGAGCCATGGCAGCAGCAGTCGATCTGGCCGATCGGATTGATGACGACTCGATCCTCCAGATGCACGAGGCCCTCCTGTCCCCTAGTAAGCCGGACACCGCCGGCAAGTGGCGCGACCAGGCAGTCTGGATCGGGGGGACCCGCTACGGTCCCCATGGAGCAGACTTCGTTCCACCGCGCTCCGAACGCATTCCCGGTGCGGTCGATGACCTCGTGGCCTTCATCGACCGAGATGACATCCCCGTGCTTGCCCACGCCGCAGTAGCCCATGCTCAGTTCGAGACAATCCATCCCTTTGCGGATGGCAATGGCCGAACGGGTCGAGCGCTCCTTCAGGCACAGCTACGCAACAAGCGCCTGACCCGCAACGTCACGGTCCCCGTGTCGGCGGGGCTTCTCACGAATACGGACGCCTACTTCGGTGCTCTGGACGAGTACCGGCGAGGCGACCCATTGTCCATCATCGATCAGCTCGCTCGAGCTGCCTTCGTTGCCATTGAGAACGGGGGGCAACTCGTCGCAGAGCTCCACGCCATCCGAACTGAATGGGCCGAGAAGATCAAAGTACGGCGCGGAACGACCGCGTGGCGGATCACGGACCTCCTTCTCCGGCACCCTGTCATCAACGCCCCGTTCGTCGCAAAGGAGCTCGGCATCGAAGTCCCGAATGTGTATCGAGCTCTGGGACCGCTCGTCGATGCAGGTGTCGTCGTCGAGGCCACCAGCAAGAAGCGCGATCGGGTGTGGAGAGCACCCGATGTGCTTCGAGCCCTCGACCAGTTCGCCGCTCTGGCAGGCCGGCGGGCAAGACCCCAGTAGCCGTAGAGGACGCCGCCTCCACTACGAGCCCTGCGCGACGATTGAGACGTGCATACCCATGCCTAGGAGTTGTCCTCAGCTCGTACAGCTGAGAACGCCGGCACAGCCGTATTCCCAAGGCACGTGGGCACCGGTGATCGCGGATCTTGCCTGGCCCGGACCGGCACCTTGGTTGCAGTGTTCTCGCCTCCCAATCGGTGTGCCATAGGTTTGTTCTGTGTCAGGGGTCATCTTGGTCGCGGTCGCTCTTGGCCTATCGAACTTTGCCGCAGCCATCGGTATCGGCCTGTCGGGAGTTGACGGGCGTCTCCGAATCCGCATCGCCATCATCTTCGGCTTCTTTGAAGCCACCATGCCGTTGCTCGGTCTTCTCGTCGGTCACCGTGTTGCTGACTCCATCGGATCAGTAGCTTCCGACTTGGGCGGCGGACTCCTCATCGCCACAGGCCTCTACACCTTGGTCCAGGCCAGGAGGGGTGCCCATCGTGAAGCAGCAAGCTCCATCAGTTCAGGGAATCTGGTCCTGACCGGCGCTGCCCTGAGTATCGACAATCTGGTGGTCGGCTTTGCTCTCGGCGCTTACAGGGTGCCCCTCGTAGAGGCCGCCATCGTGATTGCCGTGGTGAGTGTTGGGATGTCCCTCGTTGGCCTTGAAATCGGACAGCGACTGGGTCGCTCAGTCGAGCAGTGGAGCGCCGAACTCGGAGGTGCCGTCCTCGTCCTCGTCGGTATCCTGATTGCCACGGGAGTCATGTGAGCCGAGTGTCCCTAACACCGGGTGTGGGCGCGTTATCCAGCGACGGGTGCTTGCCCACCGCGAACTGCCACCGAACGGCACGTCGGGGACAGGCGGCCGGGCTTCGTTCGGCGTTAGCGTCAACTAGCTGCATATCTCAATCACCTAATTCTTCGGAGGCCGCCATGTCCCAGGTCCGTGTCCACAACTTCTCAATCTCCCTGGACGGGTTCGGGACCGGCGAGGGCATGACGTTCGACGCCCCGTTCGGCCACGCCGGGCATCGGCTCCACGAGTGGATGTTCGCCACCCGGTTCGGTCGCCGTGAAGTCCTCGGCGAGTCGGGCGGTACCGAGGGGGTCGATCACGTGATGGCCGACCAGTACGGACCCGGGATCGGTGCGGAGATCATGGGCGCGGGCAAGTTCGGCCCTCCGGACTGGCAAGACGACCCGAACTGGCGCGGTTGGTGGGGCGACAACCCACCGTTCCACACGCCGACGTACGTCCTGACCCACAATCCGCGCCCGTCGCTGGAGATGGAGGGTGGTACGACGTTCCATTTCCTCGACGCCGCGCCAGCAGAAGCGCTCGGAGTGGCGCGGGACGGAGCCGCCGGTCAGGACGTCCGCATTGGCGGGGGCCCGACCATGATGCGCGCGTTCATCGCCGCCGGTCTCGTCGACCATCTGCACGTCGTGCAAGTACCGATCCTGCTCGGCCGCGGCGTTCGGCTGTGGGACGGCCTGGAGGCGTTGGAGCAGCAATACGACGTGGAGGCAGTCTCGTCACCGAGCGGGGTCACCCACCTGACCTTCACACGGCGATGACCGATCCTGCGGTAGAAGTGACGACCCGCCCCCGAACAATGGATATGTCCTCAGCCCAATCAGCTGACCACCTCGAGAGCGCTGGACGTCGTCTGGGGTTGACCCGCTCTGACGCGCAGACTTGTCCGGACTAGAGGACCGGGCTCCTTGAACCGGCCTGGGACCATCTCTGGGCCTCACTCGTCCTCAGCTTGCGGAGCTAACCCCGCTGACCTGGCCAACGGCACCCCATTTGAGGATCACCCACCCCCGTCGAGGCGGTGATGGGGTCGCCAGAGCGGGGGCGCAAAGTCCTGCTGGCAGGAGAGAAATCGCTTGGGAGGACGGCGTCGCACACGCTTGGATGGCTGAGTACTGCGATCTCGCACTCAGCTGACGAGGTGCGGTCACATGAGAACGCAAGTAGAGCGAGCTCGAAGTGACGAGCGTATCCGGTCCCGATCCAGGCCCCTCAGCCCTCTGCTCAATCGATCAGGCGGCTGGGTCGCTCCGGCCAAGGACGTGCATTGGGCGACTCCATCCCGAGGTACCTGCCCATGAAGCGGTACATGCTGTCGAAACGCATCTTGAACGCTGTGGATGCGTAATGGGAGCGCTGCAGCTCGGCGAGGTTGTCTCTGCCGGAGTGCAATAGGAGCGCGCTCCGGTCGAGGTTCGCCTGGGCCAGGGCCCACAGAGTGTTGAGGTCCGTCCCGGCGAGCACGCACCTGTCGTCTGCGGTCGTCGTGTGGTTGAGGTCAACCGGCACTTCGGAAATGAGCGGGGTCCGACACTCGCGAGCAAGCACATTGCGCTGCGCGGACTGAAGCGGTGTCCCACCGAGCCGGCGTCGTGGGTCACCCCATCAGCCGCTCGACCTCGATCGGTTTGATCCGCTCGGCGTTACCCCCTACCACTAACGTGGTCGTGCGGCCGGCAGCTTTCTGACGCCCCGTTGCCCGGCGCGACGGTGATGGTCACATGTGTGGCGCCTGGACAGGATGCAATCTCGAGGATGCTGGCGTTCTTGGTTGAAACGATCGCACCGCCGTTGACGTGCGCTCCGTAACCACTCGAATAGACGTGCTTTGGCGTTTCGATCTCCGTGATCGATCCGGCCGGGAACGTGCCCATTCCTGCCGCCTCAGTAGTCGAGTAGCTGAGGCTGAAGGTCTTGGATTGGCGAGTGAATTCGTACGAGTGAGGTGTGCCCGCTACGACATGTGGGTACGGCTCCACGATCGAGTCGAGATCTGGCATGACGAGGTTCGAACCCGTTTTGGGCTCCCGGGGGTTCTCGACGATCCCTTCGTTGGCGTTGCCGGTGGGGTCGCCGCAGGTGCAGTAAGACCAGTTGCTCCAAGAGACCATGTTCTGGTCGGCAAGCGAGACGATCAGTTCATTGTCGCTGTAAGAGCCGGCGCCGAACTCGGTCAAGAAGTCAGCTTCGCCGTCGGATTTGATGTGTTGCTCGGCATTCTGGAAGTCCGTCGTGTTGCTACTGCAGGGGCTGGTGCTCAGGCAGTAGTTGTGCCAGGCGAACACAGCGTTTCGGACCGGGAGCGGACCGACGCCATCTTGGACTCCGTAGTTGAACAAGACGTAGGGCTCGTAGAAGATCAGGGTGCGTGAGTTCACTGAGCGAATCGCCTGGGCGACCTTGGCGTAGAACTTGGTCAGCTGCGCGTCGGAAGACGGGCAACTGCCCTCGAAGCATTGCGGGTAATCGGTCCCGGGAAAAGGCTCGTTGAAGAGCTCATAACCGAGCACGAAGCGGTTGCCGGCAAAGTGTTGCGCGAGGTGCTTCCAGGCGGCGGCGTAGTACTCCTGGAGACCGATTCCGTCAGGGCCAGGCTTGTCGGCCCAGAAGTTGTCGTAGGCCCGCTGCAGCGCCGTATTGCTTGTGTACCCGGCGGGAAACGCCGTCTTGGGATTCGGCAGCCCGTCGTCTTGGACCGCCCAGTCGGGGAACCCCTCGCCGCCGAACTGCTCGTTCAACTGATCCTGGTGGAAGTCGAGGATAGAAACGATCCCGTGCTGCCCGAGCGTGCGCACCGTCGCCTCGATCTGGTTCAAATATGCGTTGTCATACACGCCGGGTTCCCGTTCGACTGCCTTCCAGATCACACCGACCCTGACAACAGTGAACCCGATGCTTTGCAAAAAGGCAGCATCGCTTGCCCCGAACCCGGCGGCAGCCGGGTAGTACGGCGGAAGCTTGTAAACCATGTTGATGCCGTGCATCAGCACGACTCGGCCGCTTGCGTCCGTAAGCCAACGACCGACATTACCGAGCTGCCGGGCTCCGGCCGTCGAGGCCGATGTCGGAGACGCTCCGCAAGCCACGAACATCCAGATAGCCAGGCTCAAAAAGAGTGAACCCCTCAGTAGCTTTCGCACCTACTTCCTTTCCCGCATTTTGCGGCTCTCGATGGGCATCGTCAGGGTGCAACCTCGGGTGGTTGGATCTCGATGCCGGCTGCTGTCGTCGGCGAACTCGTCTCGGAAGATGCGATCGAGCACGCTGCTCACGTCGCCGACCACATCCACAATCACTATCTGCCCCCATCCACTTCCTCCATCAGGCTCCACCCATCGGAGGCATGTGCCCTTGGTCAGGAATAGCCGGTATACCCCCAGTTCCTGCGACGCACAAGCTCTAAGGTTTCCCATGGTGATCACTCCGAGTTTTCGGGGACTATGCCAGTCGAGTAGCCGGGGGGAATCGCACCCCCCGGCTCTCACAGAACCGGACGTGAACCTCTCGGCTCATCCGGCTCTTGCAGGTCGGTTGGGAGTAGCTGCGAGAAGGTGCCAGTGGGCAAAGAGCCGGGGATTGCGCTGTTGTTCCTCACGCAACCGGTCCCGTGCCAGCTGAGGCTTACCTCGCAGTCGCTTGAACTTCTGCATGGCCCATCTGACCAGATGCTCGTCGATGCGCCTTGCTAGGAAATACAACTTGGAGCGATAGAAGGCTCCGTAATAGTTGATCCAGCCTCGGACCTGGGGATTGATGGCCCGGGCGAGGTCGGACAGGTCCGAACCACTGCGACGGTTGAGGTGCCAGTCCCTGATCTGCTTGCCCTTCGCCTTCTTCGCCTTGGCACTCATGGCCGGTGAGAAGTTCATGAAGAACCCCCGTCGACCCTTCACCAGGCGACCCTGGAAGGTGTAGCCGAGGAAGTCGAAGCTGGTGTGCTCGTAGTCCTGGCGGCGTTTCGTGTCCTGGCAGTACACGACCTTCGTCTTCACAGGGTGCAGCTCGAGCCCCAAGGACCCAAGCCGTTCAGCGAGTGCGGCCCACAGATGCAGGGCTTTGGCCTCGGTGTCGCAGTGGATCACCACGTCATCCGCTTATGCCGCTCGAATGGGCTGCCGGGTTGCTCCCGGTCCATCCACTGATCGAACGCATAGTGCATGAAGAGGTTGGCGAGCAGCGGTGAGATCGGAGACCCTTGCGGGGTTCCCTTCTCCCGTGCCACG
>Ga0181523_10001497_pt1 | contig 24734 bp, 21 predicted proteins | sample PEATcosm2014_Bin_43_FD_119752 | JGI IMG/M metagenome (GOLD analysis project Ga0181523, IMG submission 119752) | Peatland microbial communities from MTU Mesocosm Facility, Houghton, MI, USA - PEATcosm2014_Bin05_30_metaG | ecosystem: Environmental > Terrestrial > Soil > Wetlands > Peat | place... | reverse complement strand
GCGTGATGGCTTTGGGACCTTAAGTCACCCGAAGTGCGGTAGCTTGCGGTGACGGCTGGCGGCTGCCGCTTTTCCCGCTGGCGCAGTGGGATGTTATCGCGCCATCTTGTCCGAAAACCGGTTGCCACTTTTCGGGATGGCGCGCGGTGGGGCGTTATCGCACGTCGATATGCGCGGCCAGGCCGCGGAACCAAATCGCCTGCAAACCACTTGCAAGATTTTTGAAATCTTGAAAATTATCAATCCAAAGGTCTGATGGGAATTGTATCCTACAACAAATAGCAGAAAGTTCTGGCCAAGAGCCAACAAAAAGGTCGGCATTTTCGCAGAGAGGAGCCGCTCGCCGCTGCTTCCGTGCGTCGGCTCGAGCACGCCCCCGCGTATGTCTGTGTGATCGGATAAGCCATGGATCGCGCCACAAGCCGCGACTTCAGGCGTAATGTTGTGGATAGCTGGGAATGAACGTACCATTTCGTCTGCCTAACCGTGAAAATTCCTACCATCCTGGGAAGCCTGTCTTGAAGAGGAGCTGGACTAGGCAGGAAATTATTTCGGTCTTTCCAACGAAAGAACTAGACATATTGGACGTAGGCGCAGGCGAATTTCCATTCGCGGCTCGAGAAAGAGATCGCCTCGTCACAGTTGATTTCAACGCAAGGAGCAATCCGACTGTGGTAATAGATTTTACTATCGAGTGGCCGTTTGGTAGCGATCAGTTCGATTTCGTATACGCAAGTCATGTCATCGAACATATTTACCCGCATCTGCGTGACAGGCTGGTTGTGAACATTTTCAATTCCCTTCGCGCGGGCGGTTTGTTCTTTATTCGTGTACCGCATCTGAGTTCAATCCACGCGACCGGGTGGGAGCACTTTACGATGTTCGGCACCGGTGGTGTTGGGAGCTTAACGCATGGCAAGAATCCCAATCTTCCTCAGTTCGAATTAATTTCTATTGGCTTAGCAGCTGGACCCATTGAACGCTTTAATGGAAGCAGAACGATTACACAAAAGCTTATTGAGAGAATTCTGAATCTTTCCTTTCGGCTCACTGATCAGTTTCTTGCCTCGATACTAGGGGGCGTTGGGGAGGTCCAGTTCTTATTGAGAAAGCCTTCACAGAGCCGAGAAGAAACGGGAGAGGTTCATTGACATTTTGGTCCGCTTCGCGCGGTGGCCCGTTGCACAACCCGCCCCGCGAGGGGGCGCGCGTCGGCGGGATGGACGACCACACTTAACAGGAGGCCGAGCGTAGCGACGGAGGTAGCGCTTGCGTCCCGTGACCTTCTTGCCTGCATCAAAACTCTGCGAGTCGAGCGCAGAGCCCCCTTTTTCGATCGGCCTCGGCGCTCTGGCTGTCGCTCTTAGGCTGGCGTCGCGTCCGGCCTGTTCACGCGTCGCTACGTAGAGGCGTGTGGTGGATGCGCACCAGTGTGCCACCCCATTCCCACAGCATCGCTGTACGATCCGAGGTGCTAATCAAGGAATCACAACCGATTCTTCTTAGGTTGGCTCTTAGCGGTGCGCAGCATCAACGACAACTTTGGGATGGGCTGTGATCATCCAAGTGGGACTCGACCGGGAGCCACAGTAATTAATGCGCCAAGTCAAAGGTGGTTCGCATTTTATGCGTGCGGTGATTGACCACACGTTTCGATTAGTTGCCTCGCCGCGCACGGGCGTCATGATGCGGAACATTGCCGCGGCTTTCAGCGGGCGCGCAGTCAATATTTTAACGACCATCCTCGCCATCCCAGTCGCTGTCCGGACCCTCGGGCAAGTACAATATGGGACGTTGGCAGTGATTATTTCGCTTACGACCTTCTTTGCCTATGCTGATTTCGGCCTCGGTACTGCCCTTATTACCGAACTCGCCGAGACTGAGGCGAACGGCGATCACGCGGCCTCGCAACGTTTGGTTTCCCAAGTGTGGTTTTTTTTGATTGGCTGTGCAGCTGCAGTCGTGGCTCTAGGCAGCATTCTATATGCAAATGGGTTTGCGCTTCGCCTGCTGCCCGGCGTGCAAGCGGAGTTGGCGGGAAACGTTTGGTTCATTTTGCTTTATTCGTCTGCCCTCGGTATTCCCCTCGCGATCCCGCAGCGTATGTGTTTTGCGTTGCAGATGGGTGTGGTGGGCCAAGTATGGTCTTCTGCAGGCCGCGTCAGCGTTCTTGTGGGTGTGATCGTGGCCGCCTATGCATCACCGCGTCTTGATACATTCGTCATCGTGTTTGTTCTTGTCCCAAACCTAGTGGCTGGCGCATTTACGGTACATCTATTTTTTCGACTCCGTCCTGATTTATGCCCGAGGCTGGCGGCTCTGTCAGTAGAACGCCTCCGCCATCGGATCGCAATGGGTTTCAATTTTACCGTGCTCCAGCTTATTGACTACGCCGAGGTGGGAGTGGACACGATCCTGATTTCACAGTTTTATGATTTACGAACTGTCGCACAATATGATCTTCTTTCGCGCCTTTTCGGTTATGTTTTGGCGGTCGTGGGGATGGGAATGTGGCCGCTATGGCCAGCGGTTTCCGCAGCGGCCGCTCAATCCGATTACGATTGGATCGTCGCGGCGCGACGAGCAGGTTATTGGCTTATGATATCAATATCGGTCTGCGCCGCTGTGTTTCTCTGGTTTGAATCAGAAACTATTGTTCGCCTATGGACTAGCGTACGACTGACTTTACCCGACCAGGCGCTACTAAAATTGGCTCTTGCGTTGTTTGTCATCCTGAATTGCATGCTCAGCTTTCAACGAGTGCTATTAAACGCTTTCAAGGATATAAAAATACAAGTACTCGTCGGTGGGCTGTCAATTTTACTGTTGATGCCACTGAAATACATGTTTTTGGATTATACGATGCTTTACGGGGTCGCTGTTGCTACCATCGCTATATATATTCCGAAGTGGTTTTATTTCGCTTATCTAGTAGAGCATCACATCGAAGCGTTCAAGGTTCGCCGCAGCTTGCAGGCGTCATGGTGACTACGAGGACTTTAGCGAACGTTTTTCAAGGTCTCACCTCGCTTTTGCGGGGATTACCCTCGTGGAACGGTAAAAGATGAAGGCTGCAATTTCCTGCGCTGGAACATTTCATGCGACGCTGATGGCTAATGAGTTTGCCTCTAGAGAGATAGATACCACAATTTTGTCCTCGGCGCCGCGTTCTTATTTCGGGGCACTTGATCCTAAGGTCTCAATTAAATTCGTCCCGTTGCCAGTCCAAATAATTTCACGCCTTTCGGGAATAGCCGCCAGCAAAAAGCTGATATATATCGATACCGTCATTTATGATCGTCTTGCGTCTTTACGTCTATCGCCGTGCGATCTGTTCGTCGGTTGGGCGGATTTGAGCCTTGATAGCGGGCGGCGAGCGAAGCGATTGGGAGCAAAATACGCTCTAGAAAGAGCCTGTCCGCATGTCGATTTTCAGCAGCAGTTGTTACACGAAGAAGCAAGTAAAGTTGGGTACAATTTTAAGGGAGAACCGCGCTGGTTTGTGGGGCGGCAATACGAGGAATATCGCTTGGCGGATTGCATCTTGGTGCCATCGCATTATTCTGCAAATACGTTTCCAGACGAGCTTCGAAAGAAGGTCATCATAGCGCCGCTGTATGGCAGACTGCGCAATCCTCCGCCGAATACACGGCCCGGTGGGCGGAGCGTGTTCAACGTTGGTGTCGTGGGTGGAGAGCCGTTAAGAAAGGGATATCTTTATCTACTTCAGGCCTGGAAAAAGCTAAACCTTCCGAATGCGACCTTGCGTTTGAGAACGGGCCGCGGATTTGACGGTTTTCCTGTGTTGCGTGAATTGGCTCAGCATTGCTCCAATATCGAATTCGTTGATTATGTAAAGGACATTAATGAGTTTTATCAAAGCTGTGATCTGTTCATTCTTCCCTCCGTCGATGACGGCTTCGGTATGGCTCTGTTCGAAGCGATGTCAAATGGAGTGCCAAGTATTGCGACGACTCGGTGCGGAGCGGTTGAATTATTGAAAGACCGGGAGGAAGTTTATGTGGTGAAGGCGTTTGATGCGGACGAAATCGCTTCAGCTATCGATCGCATATATCGCGATTCTGAATACAGGCTTCAATTGGGGAGAGCGGGACGACGTGCAGTGGCAGGCATGCTTTCTGGGACATCACCGCTCCACTACCATAATGCACTCGATAATCTGTTTAAATAGGTGCTGAAGTTTGGCGCATGGCCTATTCGCAAATAATTATTTTTTTTGCAGGTCTTGTGGGAACAACGCGAATTACAGTTGTCGGTGGCGACCTGTTCGCGACGGATATATTGTTGAGCATATCCTTTTTATTGTTGTTGCTAACCGGCAACACAGCCATCAGGCGACTTTCGCATGGGTTGGTCGGTGTTATTGTTCTGCTGGGCTTTTTATGGTTGCTAAACCAAATTATCACGGATGTTTACCGCGGAACGGCATTTGTGGATTGGTCGCGAGGTTGGGCTAAAATTGTTGTTTTTCTTGTCGACTTTTGCGGATTGGTATTACTGACGGACTTGCAGTTGGAGAGAATTATCACGTTCTTTGTCGGCATTTGCTTTTCGCTCTTTATTGAGTTGCTGTTTTTTCCGAATGAATTTGAATTCGGTGGCGACTTTGCCCAGGGTGTTTGGAAATTTGGGCTAGCTCCAGCACTGACAACGCTAGCGGCCATTTTTGGTACTACAAGGTACGCTCAACTGTTGTTGGGAATTTATGGTGAATTTGCATTTCTGGTGGTCATGGGGGTCGTCAATCTTTTTTACGATTACCGTAGCATGTTCGGCCTGGCAATCATGGCAGTAGCGTTTGGTTTGCTCAAACGCGTATTGGACCGATCGATACATCTGCGGGCGAAAGTCACGCCTATAGCTTTTGTATTTCTTTTGATGGGTGGCTTGGTCTTTGCGCAAGGTCTGATTATGATTTATTCGATTGCGGCCGGAAACGGCTGGCTTGGGGAAGCAGCAAGAGATAAATACGAAATGCAGAGCGCTGGAAATCTTAACCTGCTACTATCGGGTCGGCCAGAGTCGCTAGTTTCTGTCAAAGCAATTGCGGACTCGCCGATCGTAGGGCACGGATCGTGGGCACGTGATGCGACGTATGTGGCGATGCTCTTCGATATACTCGAAAGCAGAGGTATCGAAGTTCACGGTGACATATTTGAGGGAGAACTTAATATTCCGGCTCATTCCCATCTATTTGGTGCCTGGGTTGAGGCCGGCGTTATGGGAGGAGTGTTTTGGGTTAGTATTGTTGTAATCACCCTTATGGCCTTGTACAGAACTCTAAAAAGACCAGATGTCCCGGCAACCTTTGTCTCATTTGTGCTAGTCTTGCTTATCTGGGACGTATTTTTTTCCCCCTTTGGGGGCTCCCAACGGTTCGTCAAAGCCGCGCAGATTTGTACTGCGCTGTATGTCTTAAGGGCGTCCAAAGAAGTGGTCCGACTTCCTGAGACGAGGCGGAAACGGTTTTCAGGCTAAATCCAAGGCCAGGGTCGCAATTGAGGCGATCAAGTGCCACGAGACGATCGTCGAGCTAACGATCAGGCACGAAATGCAGCCGACCCAGATCGTGGTCAGGAGGCGAGGGGTTTGAAAGGTGGCCGAAGGTGTTTGACGATAGGGACAGCACGCACTAGCAAAACTGTGATGCCAAGCTGACAAAGCTTCATGGCCACGAAACGTCAGCTATGCACATGTCGCCGATAGTAGCATTGGGCTAAGAATTACGATGCGTAGGCGTAAACCAAAAATCAATAAGACTGCGCCCGCACAATCTTTATCGACTTTAAAGATGACGGCCGTGGCTTCGCATCCTCTTATTTCCGTTGTCACTATTTCCTTCAATCAGGCCGGGTTTCTAGAACGAGCAATGCGCTCAGTATTGGAGCAAGATTATCCAAACATAGAATATATTGTTGTCGATGCCGGCTCTAATGATGGAAGCCGCGAAATCATCGAGCGCTATCGGAACCGTATTGCTCGTGTGATTTTTGAGCATGATAATGGGCCCGCTGACGGCTTGAACAAAGGGTTTTCTTTCGCTACCGGTGAGATATTTGGCTATTTGAATGCCGATGATTTATTCTTGCAACACGCATTTAGTGAGGTTGCTGGGGCTTTTGGAAATAGTCCGGAGGTCGGGGTGGTAACCGGACATGGGTTCCTGATAGATGCCGGGGGCAAGCCCTTTCGTCGTTTCCGATCACCTCCTTTTAATGCTTGGAGATTTGCCTTTGGGTGTTCGAATGTCATGCAGCAATCCACGTATTTCCGCCGGAGCGTGTTTGCAAACAGCCCGGGATTTAACATCCATAACTTCACGAGCTGGGATGGGGAGCTCATGCTGGAGTTTGCGCTGAATGGCGCGAAGTTCAGGACGCTGAATAGGTACTTGTCAGCCTTTACGATTCATTCAAATTCGATTTCCGGAAGTCAGAGACGAGCAAGCCAAAGCAAGGAAAATCATGACCGGTATTTTAAGCGCGTAATGGGGAAGGACCGCAGCGACTATGACGAAATAATGCACGTGCTGGCGTGGCTAGATAAGCAAATCGTTGATCCTGCCAACCTCTTTGTCAGACTCTCAGATAGGATTATGGGGTGTCCGAACATCCCGCCGGAATTAATTCCTGGAAATCAAAAAGTCCAGAGCTTTTTACTTTGAAACGATGCCGCTTTACGAGCGCTGCGGTGGTGTTAACAGATGGCTACGGCTTGGTTCAAGCCCGCCGCGCCTGCCCGAAGTGATGGTTAAACGGTCTTGTGATTGGCCGCGGCTCCCGACTGAAAATGCCAACCATGGCAATAATCTTCGGCATCAGTGTGGGGACGCGGCATTGAGCGAATTGAAGGGCGTATATGTACAGTATGGTTCGGGCCCTAATTCATGTCCGCCCGGATGGATAAATTTTGACATATCTCCCACGCTGCGATTGCAAAAACTACCGATTGTCGGAAAATTGTTTCGCCATGGATCGGTTATATTTCCGGATGGAACCCGGTATGGTGATATTGTAAATGGATTGCCGATACCTCGCGGCTCCGCAGACGGCATTTACGCAAGTCATGTGCTTGAACATCTATCTCTCGAAGATTGTGGCATTGCACTAAGCAACACCTTCCGGTTGCTTAAACATGGTGGAATATTTCGTCTCATCGTTCCGGATCTTCAAAATCGTGCTAGGCAATATCTAGCAAATCTGGAAAATGGCGACGTCGAAGCCAATTCTTGGTTCATGCGACAATCAGTGCTTGGGCTTGAGCATCGGAGAAAAAGCTTAGAGGAATGGGCTCGTAGCGTCCTTGGAAATTCCGCGCATTTGTGGATGTGGGACGAGCTCTCAATGACAGCCGCATTGGAGAAAACTGGGTTTACGGAGATACGCCGGTGCCATTTCAATGACAGCCGAGACGACGCTTTTCGTCTGGTCGAGGAGCGTGGCAGATTTATCGACGAAACTACAGGTCAAGAAGAATGTGCAATGGAAGCCACCAAGCCGTAAAGTAATAAACAATAGCCCCACAAAATTGCCGATGAGACTAAAAAGCTCCAGGTGCCCGATTATCGCGCGTACGAAAGGGCCGAACGGACATTTTTTCGGATTTCATGATCTCTGCCCTTGGAATAGCAGCGACACAAAATTGGCATTGCTCAGCTTTTCCAACGAAATCCGCGACGTGCCAAATGGCAAAGAAGAAGCCAATATTTCGGTTTGGGATCGTGAGAAGGATAATTACGAACACCTTGACCGAACAACGACCTGGAATTTTCAGCAGGGAGCTCGCCTTCAATGGATGCCGAGTCAAGCTGATAAACTAATTTACAACGTCTCGGATGGGCGACAAGCTCGCGCGCGTCTCCTGGATGTCAACACTGGAAAGTCACAAGACTTCGACATCGCCATTTCAGCGGTGAGTCCGTCTGGAAAACGTGCGCTGGCACCGAGTTTTGCGCGGCTCGGCGCGATCTGGTGTGCTTACGGATACCAGGGCGTGCGCGGCGCATCCATCGACGACGTGGCGCCAACAAATGATGGGATCTGGGAAATCGATTTGGAGAGCGGTCATACAAAGTTGCTGCTCAGCATCTCCGAGCTCGACGACATTGCTAAGCGCGCGGCGCCGAAGGAGAGTTTTCGATTCGTCACCCATCCGAGCTACAGCCCTAGCGGGAATCGCGTTATCTTTCTCGAGCGATATTTCATTCCCGGCGGCGCGCTGTATACGCGCATGTACGTTGGTCAGCCGGACAAGCGAGATTGGTCGCTCATTTTGGAAGAAATGGTCAGCCACTTTGATTGGTACGACGACGATACAATTCTCGTCTGGTCTCGGCATGCGCCGCGAGGGTTGAAGCACTCGCGGGAGGACGGATTGTTGGCAAGCAGAAGTGTACGCGCGCTACTAAGTGTTGTTCGTCCCCTGCTGATGCCGATAACAAAAAGCGTTTTTAGAGAATATTATGCGTATGTTTCGGTATCCCATCCGCAGCAGATCGAGCCATTTGCGGTCGACCTCTTGAAGTCGGACGGTCATCCTATGTTTCGTCCCGACAGGAAATGGCTGGTGACCGACAGCTATCCGGACAAACGCGGTCGACAGCATCTATACTTGGTAGACATGGAGTCTCAAGTTGTGTTTGAGATCGGCCAATTTGATGCAGACACGACCCTGCCAAGCGACATTAAATGCGACCTGCATCCGCGCTGGAACCGAAGTGGAACGAAAATCGCGATTGATACGGCTATCAATGGCGATCGGCAGGTCATGATCGTTGACGTGGAACACCTAGTGCGCACTAAGCGCTCCGGACAAAGTCCTGCCGCATCTCGCGCAACTTGAACCTTTGTGGAGGCTGATTTCCGATGGGTGATGCCAGGATCGGCGTCTTCGATAAAATCCTGAAAGGCGATTTTTTTCGAAAATCAAGGCTGCACGATGAGAGAGGTAACCTGGTCGGCCTTTCCAACACTGTCCATATCTTTCCCGCATTTTTGTCGTACCTGCAGCACTATTTCGGCCGCCCCCCAAAGGCGCCTTGGCTTTGCTATAGTTCGATCCCTGTGCTCGATCATCTGATCAAGCCGGATTGGAAGGTGATTGAGTTTGGTTCTGGCATGTCGACGCTCTATTTTTCGAAACGCGCTGGGAGCGTCGCCAGTATCGAGCACTCCGAAAAATGGGCAAGTCGCGTTAAAAGCCTTCTTGAAGAAGCTGGCGCAAGCAATGTTCGATTGTATTTGAGGTCTTGCGAGCGCTACGAGGACTGCTCCGAGTGGAAAGACGGATACTTCGATTTTTGCTTGGTTGACGGAGTTAAACGGCTCGCGTGCATCAAAGCGGTCATTCCTAAGATACGGCCCGGCGGATATCTCTATCTGGACGACAGCGATGTTGTGAGAGATCCGGAAAGGCGGGAGGCCGAGCGACTGATCCGTCAGGTCGGGAAACAAAGGAGTGCAAGACTGCCACAATATTTCATTGATTTCGCCCCTGCGCTCTTGCATGTAAAGCAAGCCATGCTTGCTCAGCTCTGAGAGCGGGAGGTGCGGCGCACTCTTTGCAAGCGTCGGAGACGGCATAGCGGCGATGCCGAATGCCGTGCGGTAGTCTCAACAGGGTCATGCGCTCAATCAATGCTTTTTCGGGGAATGCGGACGCTTGCTGTTGTCTGTTCGCAGAGTAGCGCTTCTGTAGGCACGCAAATCTGGCTTATGTCATGCGAGTGACTCCACCCTACAAGGTTGCTTTGCTCAGTTATCATCCGATTTCGTATCACGCGGCATTTTATCGTGCGGTGCATAATGACAACAGATTATTGGAAATGGTTTTATATCTCGACACATTCGGAATTTGTTCGGCGTTCGATGCGGAGTTTCAGGACAAAGTTAAATGGGGAAATGAGGTCCTTACCGGCTATAGATTAAGATTCTTTAAGAATTTCGCCTGGAAGGGAAAGGGTCGTCCAATAGGGCCCCTCGGTTGTATCAATCCTGGCATATTCTTTCATATTTGTTTTTCGAATTACGACGCTATTGTCACCGACTATGCCAGTTTTAGCGCGTGGCTTGCATACGCGGCTGCTTTGATCCGGGGAATCCCCATTATACTTAGAGGTGAATCTGATTTGGTAAAGGAAAGACCTCGCTCGCTGTGGGTCTCGCTAAAGAATCTGGCTCTTCCCTATATGATTTCGCGCGCTATGGCTGTTCTTTACAGCTGTAAAAAGAACAAAGAGTATTTCATGCGCTATGGCGCCAAAGAGGAATCGCTGTTTCCGATATTGAGTTCAGCAGACACGAGTCAATTTGCCAATATAGTCGATAAACGTGATTACGTTAGGCGATCTTTACGCGAGCGGTATGGGATCCCGGATGACGCATTTGTCATCGTTTTTGTAGGCCGTTTGATACCCAGAAAGCGGCCGATGGACATCCTTCAAGCTTGCATACAAATTGACTCGGAGGGGCAGCGGGTATGGTGTATTTTCGTTGGAGACGGTCCCTCACACCGTGACCTAGAAGCAATAGCAAAAAGACATAACTTCCAACGGATTGTTATTACCGGTTTTCAACATGGCGAAGAGCTTGCACAGCACTACTTAATCGGCGACACATTCGTCTTGCCCTCGGAATGGGACCCGACACCTAAGGCACTAAACGAGGCCATCACGTGTGGGATACCCAGCATAGTAAGTGCGGGCGTAGGTCTGGCCGACGATTTAATTATAGATGGGGTGAGCGGTTTGATTTTTCCCGTTGGGAATGTGGCTTGTCTGGCAACCCATATTCGGCGCCTGTTAGTTGACAATCGCTTTTGCGACCGTTTGGCTGAAAGTGCCACGGAGATGGCCAAAGAGTGGACGCCCGCGAAGAATGCGGAAGGTCTTACGGCAGCATTAAGCTATATCTACGCAGGGCATAAAAGCTAAGATGCGGTCGTCGGATTTGCAAACACAGACACGTTGTTTAGCCTGCAGCGATCCTCAATTGGTTCGATGGTTTGATAAGCGGTCACAACATGATAATCAAATGTATGGTATTTTCAGATGTCACAATTGCCGTAGTGCATTTGTGCATCCAAGACCAGCCGTTGCTTACATTGTTGATTATTATGAAACTCAAGTGCCCGACCTTGGAAAGTTTCGGCAGACGGGAACCGCAACCAATAAGTATTTAAAAGCATTGCAGAGTGAAGAAGAATTTCCGAATTCGACAATAGACGCTTCAAGAATTGCATCCCGATGTGCGGCTCTGACTTCGGAAAGGAAGTTTCTCGATGTTGGCGCGGGGTATGGTTTTTTTTCGAGCGCAGCGTTGCGAAATGGGTTCAAGGTGGTGGCTATTGAGCCGAATAAAAGCTGCAGAGAGATCTTCACTCGGATGAACGGTTTTCTACCGGACGATAGACCTTTAACCAACGAGTTTGTAGTAGCGAATGAGGGGGCGTTTGGCGCGATTTTGCTGAGTCAGGTGCTCGAGCATGTCGTTGATTTGCAACAAATGATGGAATATTTGAAGCGATTGCTGAGCAATGATGGCGTGGTCGCTATCGCTGTTCCTCATTTTGGGTCGTGGTTATCAAGATTTCAAGGTCGCAATGACATGTTTATTACGCCGCCGGAACATCTGAATTTTTTTAGTCAAGTGGGGCTTATATCCCTCTTTAGGCGAAACGGATTCGCATGTTGCGAGATGTCCACCACTAGTCGTATTGATGTGAAAAGGGTCTCGCGGAAGATCCGGGTTCCATTTCTTGGTCGAACAGTTGCTCTAGCAATTTCCATCGGTTTGAAAATCAGCGACAACTTTTCGAGGGGAATGTTCATCAATGCTTATTTTAAGAAGGGCGGAGAAATTGTGACCTGAGGCTGGAGATTTCTATGAGCGGTTTCTTCACTGCGATGAGCGCATTTTGATTGGTTGTCGGCTCCTGCGTTTCAAGTCTCCGTCGTTTCAGATGGAGACTCGTTTGAGTATGTCCTACTGCACCGGCAGTCACGCGGTTTTTACCACGCTAATCACATCGTCCGGATCGCCGATTATCGCGACAACGTGTTGCAGGAGAAACTGAGGGAGCGAGTGGGGATATCCGGCGAGTCTGCCGTGAAATGGGCGTGCAGATCATCGAGGGCGCGCTGCAGAGCGAGCACATCCACATGTTCGTCTCGGTGCCAACATTGCTATCAGCGATCCAATGCAACGCGCCAAAGGGCCCTTCTTGCTACCGATTTTGGATGGAGTTTCCGAGATCCGCAAGCGCGATTGGAGCGGAGAGTTTGTGCCTGGGCCAGTCGTTTCCAGCGGCACATAGTTCCTTTTGAGCGGAGTCAGCGAGGTGATCCGGTAATTTATTACGAGTAGTTTTGGCTTGGTATGCTTCAATCAAATTAACTGAGCAGAATTGAGTATAAGCGAGATGGTAAAACTAAAATGGCGCATTCTGAAAATGTTTGGTCTAGAGCGGATCGCTTGGAATTTGGAATGGGCTGCAGGCCGTTGGAATTATTTGGACGCAGTTAATCCTCTGTCCGTTGAGATCGTAAGGAAATATTCTCGGAATGGAGCCATAGTCGAACTCGGGTGTGGGAGCGGTGCTTTGGCGGCGAGTGTTGGAAGTCGCTTCTATAAAAGTTACAAAGGAGTTGATATTTCCAACGTTGCAATTAAACGAGCAAGAGCGAGGCGGATTGATCGGAGCGAATTCGAAATTGGTACTATGGAGTCTGCGCCGATAGGCCCGGCCGATCTCATAATAATTCAGGAGGCGTTGTTTTATTTGGAATCAAAACAACAAATTGGCTTACTTCAGAAATGTCTAAGGTATGTCGCGCCGCAGGGTAAAGTGTACATAACAGTGCACGACGGTGCGCAGTATGCGTCTCTTGTGGATCGGGTACGGCAGGCTGGCTCAGTCGTGGAAGAACGGCGGGTAAAATACGGTGAGGATGAATTTGTTCATATTGTAATTGACTCACATGGCTGCGAGTGAAGCGGTCCACGACCACACTTGGCTATTTATGGGTGAATTCAAGCGGCGAGCGACATTTACAAAGGCGGCGGCTTGATGTGCGGCTTGATCGCGGCCTATAACTATCGGGATACAAGACCGGCCGTCGACGGCGCGTTATTTGATCTCGCCCGCGACACAATGGAATCGCGCGGACCGGATGGCGCCGGCGAATGGCGATCGGATGATAAAAGAATTTTTCTTGGCCACCGCCGGCTCGCCATTATTGATATTGGCGTTGGCGGCAGCCAGCCGATGCAGCTCCGCGACACGCCGATACGGATCATCTTTAACGGGGAGATATACAACTTTAAGGAATTGAGGCGTGAGCTTGAGGCGAGCGGCGCCCGTTTCCGAACCAATTCCGATACCGAAGTCATCCTGGCTCTCTACGAGCAGAAAGGCCCAAAGGGCATCGAGCTCCTCAGGGGAATGTTCGCATTCGTCATCTGGGATGGCCGCGACCGCTCCGTCTTGTTGGCGCGGGACCCGTTTGGGATCAAGCCGCTCTATTACCTCGACAACGGCCGCCGCCTGCTGGCGGCCTCGCAAATTCGCGCAATTCGCAGCCTGTGCCAGGATCTCGCGGCGGATCCGGTCGGACACTTGGGATTTTTCTTGAATGGGTATGTCCCCGATCCCTTCACGATGTTCAAGGGTATTCACGCCCTGCCTGCCGGTTGCTGGCTGCGCCGCAGCGAGACCAATACCCGGTTGGAACGTTACTATTCGATTTCGAACGTCGCCGCTCAAGGGGTGGATCGCGCTGCCGATGACAGCGGCAACAGCGAACGAAACGCGCGCATCGCGGACGCGCTGATGTCAAGCGTGCGGGCGCACATGGTTGCGGACGTTGAGGTGGGGCTATTTTTGTCGGCCGGCGTCGATTCGGCCGCAGTCGGTTGGCTCGCCGCCGGGCAGGCAAGCGGCCGGCTGCGCGCGATGACACTTGGGGCTTATTCGTATAGGGGCGGACCGAACGACGAAATTCCATTGGCTCGCGAGCTTGCCGGAGAGATCGGGCTCAGTCACCAGGCGAAGTATCTCGGCGAGGGCGATTTCACCGATCGGATTCAGGATATCATCGACGTCATGGACCAGCCATCCATCGATGGCGTTAATACCTATTTTATAAGTAAAATTGCCGCCGAAGCCGGTTTGAAGGTCGTGTTGTCGGGACTGGGCGGCGATGAGCTGTTCAATGGCTATCCGAGTTTTCGTCACGTGCCGAATATCGTGCGGCTCAATCGCCTGCTGAGCGGCTCGCCCAGGGTCGAACGAATGTTGCGCAACGCTATCGCGCCCTTTACCGGCCGTGCGATCTCGCCCAAATATGCATCCTTGCTCGAGTACGGGCACTCTTATTCCGAGGCCTACTTTCTTCGTCGCGCATTGTACATGCCGTGGGAGCTTAGAGCTGCCGGTGGCCCAGACGTTTTTACCGCGGCGTTCGATGAATTTTCTACGGAAACACTTTCAGATTCGCCTCTGACCGATCTTACACCCGAGGCCAAGGTCTCCGTGCTAGAGATGACGCATTACATGCGCGATCAGCTCCTGCGCGACAGCGATTGGGCGGGCATGGCATGGTCGCTGGAGATTCGCGTCCCCTTTGTCGATAGTGTGCTGTTGTCAGAACTCGCGCCGCTGCTATTTACCCGGCGCGGCGTACGAAAACGAGATGTACTTGCGGCGATCTCGCATCCCATGGCTGAAACCATTGCCAATCGCCGAAAGACTGGCTTCGGGGTTCCCATCCGGGAATGGCTCATGGGTTCCACCGGGAGCGCGGAGCGGGGGTTGCGGGGATGGGCGAGGGATGTCTACGCCCGTTGGTGCCCAGCGCATGGTTGCCCCATGATTATTGATGTTGCAAAGACCTGAGAGGGTCCAGCATGCCGTTGGTGTTAATGGAGCAGACGATGAGCGGTGAAATTTGTGACGCGGCTTGATCGTTGGATAATCTGTGGCGCCTCGGCGTCATTTGGTGCCGTGCTTCGATCGGCTCATGGAAACTCTGGATGAAGATTCTGCGGGTCATCGGCTCAGTCGATCCAAATTATGGCGGACCCATCGAAGGCCTCATTCGGTCGTCGGAAGTCTTGTCGGGGCTGGGCCATACAACCGAAGTGGCAAGCCTCGACGACGCGGGCAGCCCTTTTCTGAAAAAATTCCCCTTAGCGCTTCATGCATTTGGCGGTCATTTAAAATATTATGGTTACGCGCCCGGCATGGTTAAATGGCTGCGGGCAAATGCATCGCGCTTCGACATGGTCATTCAACATGGGTTGTGGAACTACACGGCATTTGCGACATGGAGCGCACTGCGGAATTCGAAAACGCCCTATTTTGTCTTTACCCATGGCATGCTCGATCCCTGGTTTCGCGAAACCTATCCGTTCAAGCACCTCGTCAAGCAAGTCTTCTGGTGGTTCAGTGAAGGGCGACTGTTGCGAGATGCGCGCGCCGTGTTGTTTACAAGCGAGGAAGAGAGGCTGTTAGCGCGCCGGGAATTCTGGCCCTGGCTGGCGCGCGAAAGTGTCGTCGGATATGGTACAGCGGATGTTGCGGGCGATAAAGATGCGCACATAGCTGCGTTTCGCGCATCGCTGCCGGCGCTCGGTGAGCGCTCTTTTCTGCTATTTCTGAGTCGCATCGATCCAAAAAAGGGCTGCGATATTCTCATTCGTGCCTTCGTCGGCATCGCGTCCCTCTATCCCGATCTCGATCTCGTCATGGCTGGACCCGACCAATACGGCTGGCAGCGCGATCTGGAGGACATGGTGCGCTCCGCGGGCATCGCTGATCGCGTCCACTGGACCGGCATGATCAAGGGCGATGCAAAATGGGGCGCTTATCGCGCCGCGGAGGCTTTCGTCCTGCCGTCGCATTCGGAAAATTTTGGTATTGTCGTTGCTGAGGCGCTCGCGTGCGGCTTGCCGGTGCTCATAACCAAAAAGGTCAATATCTGGCGCGAGGTGGAGACCGACGGTGGCGGTCTAGTCAGTCGGGACGATGTCGAGGATTTCGGCCGCATTCTCCATGAATTTCTTGCTATGCCGGACGACGAAAGAAGGCAGTTACGGGCCCGGTCGCGGGCCGTTTTCATGAGTCATTTTGAGATCAATTCAGAGACCAAGAAATTGATGAATTCTCTCGTTCGCTTGACGGCGCATGCCGACGAGCACGGTGTACGAAATAACGCACAATCGTATGTTTAGAAAACTGAAAAAGGCGACGCATCTACTGCGTAATCCCGTCCTTGCTCGCGGGTTGATTTTTCACAACATTGCTGCCGCGATTGAGCATTTGGACGTTATTACCTATGTTAGACCAAAACACCTGATCGACGCGGGGGCGAACAGGGGTCAGTTTGCGCTGGCGGCGCTTTCGGTATTCCCCGATATCAGGATCGATTGCTTCGAGCCTCTGGCTAGACCAGCGGCGGCGCTCGAAGCTTGGGCGAAGACGGCGTCTTCGAACATTCGCATACATCGCATGGCCCTAGGTGCCCAATCGGGGAACGCGCAATTTTATGTGACGTCGCGCGACGACTCGTCTTCGCTTTTCAATCCGGGGAAGGCGCAAGGAGAAATGGGAATTAGCGTCAAAGCGAAAATCATGGTGCCGACTAACAGGCTGGAGAATGTCATTATGTCGGAGGGCATTTCGCGGCCCTGCATGCTCAAGATTGATGTGCAGGGCGGGGAACTTGAGGTGCTCAAAGGAATAGGACGCTGCGCCAATGTCATCGACTGGATTTATGTCGAAGTGTCATTCATTGAGCTTTATGAGCACCAACCCTTGTTTACCGAGGTCTACAGCTATCTGACGACAATCGGCTACAATCTGCGCGGCGTCGCCAATTGCCATACGGACCCTATGAAAGGTCCAACCCAGGCCGACGTATTGTTTTGCCGCTCGGGCTTTGCTGTTCCTGGAATGCGGACATGATTGCCACGGCATTTGGACTTGGTGCAACAATTGGCGAAATGGCAGATAGCTGCCCCATATGCTGATCGATTTCAGAGATAATCCAGCTCTTCCGGAGACGGACACTTGCGTCGTCGGCGCCGGCCCCATCGGGATCGCCGTCGCGCTGGCGTGTGAGGCCCAGGGCCTCTCCGTGCTGCTGATCGAATCAGGTCGCGAGGAGTTCGACTTGGCAGCAAATCGGCTTTCCCGCGCCGATATTGTCGATGACCGCCGTCATGCGGCCATGAGCGTCGCGGTCTGCCGCGGCCTGGGCGGCACGTCCCGCTGGTGGGGTGGACGCTGCGTTCCTTACGACGATTTCGATTTTATCCCACGCATAGATGTGCACAACGCCGAATGGCCAATATGCCATAATGAAATCCGGCCCTGGTACAAGGCCGCCGCTGAATTTCTGGGATGCGGGCAAGAGTTCATTTCCAATCCGTCACCGCCGTGGCGGCATCTTGACAGCATTGCATTCGATTCGATCGAGCGCTGGTTGCCACAAGTTGATATGGGCCGACGATATGAGAATCGACTGGAACACTCGCAGCTGGTCACCTGCTTGCTCGGCGCAACGGTAACCGAATTGCAGCCCGCCTCGAACCAAGCGTCGATCGAGGCAATCACCGTAGCCGATTCGACCAGGCGTAACCGTCTTCCCGTAAAGCGTTGCATTCTTGCCTGCGGGGGACTGGAAACCACGCGTCTTTTGCTAGCTAGTTCGCTCGAAAAAACTACGGCACCGCACGCTGACGGGCTTGGCCGCTATTACATGGGCCATATTTCAGGAAAAATCGCCGATATCGTCCTCGCCAATCCAGAAACGATCTCGGATCACGATTTTTTTCTAGAGGACGGAAATTTCGTGCGCCGACGCTTTACCATAAAGCCGGACATCCTTGCCGCCGAGCAGCTCACGAATATAGCATTTTGGATCGACAATCCGCCGTTTCATGATCCCGCGCACGAGAGTGGCATTCTGTCGCTAGTTTGGTTCGCTCTTGCCATACCGCCGCTGGGGCGCCGATTTCTGCCGGAAGCCGTTCGGTTGATCCATGTTGGGCGGCCGCCTTACCGATATCTAGCGCATTTACGAAATCTTCTTCAGGCGCCAATTGCGACGGTCACGAGGGCCGTGCAGATCATTTATGCCAAGTTCCTGAGCTCGCCGAAGAGGCCTGGATTTCTGGTACGCAATCCGGCCGGCCGGTACGCTTTGCATTATCACGCCGAACACCTGCCAAGCGCATATTCGAGAGTGAGCTTATCGAATCAATTCGACGACCTTGGCGTCCGTGGGCTTTCAATCGATTTGAAATATGGTGAAAAAGATGCGCGCGCCGTGTTGGGCGCGCATGCGGTTCTTGATCAAGCCTTGCGCAAGGCGGGCGCGGCGCGGCTAGAATATCACGTTAGCGAAGATCAGAGATTATCATCCGTTTTGGACCAAGCAGCCGATGGCTTCCATCAGATAGGAACCACACGGATGGGCATCTCACCCGACAATAGCGTCGTCGATCGGAACTGCCGGGTGCATGGGATCGAGAACCTGTTTATCGCATCGACAAGCGTATTTCCTACAAGCGGACAAGCGAATCCTACGTTTCTGGGCGTGGCACTTGCACTGCGTCTGGCCGCGTATCTCAGCAAGGATCGCGGCCGGAGGCAGATATCAACGGATACAACAGAAGCAAACGAGGCGGTTGGTGCGGACGGTCTATAGTTCGGCGCTTGGCGTCAATGTTTCAGCACTGGGATTCGGCTGCGCCTCGCTCGGGTCGCGCATCTCGGCCAGCCGTGGGCGGCGAGCGCTGGACCTAGCCTTCGAACGAGGCGTGACGTGGTACGATGTTGCTCCGCCCTACGGCGATGGCGAAGCCGAGGACGTCCTTGGGCGGTTTCTGCGGGGGCGCCGGACCAGAGTGACCATTTGCACGAAATTCGGTATTAGCCGGCCCAGCATCTCACCGATACAACGGGCTATTCGCCCGATTGCCCGCCACTTCCTCGAAATGGTGCCGCAAATCCGTCCCTTGATGCGTAATGCACGCTCGACTGGTGTGCGTGCGCCGATCGATCCGAAAGCAATTGAACCGTCCGTGGCAGAGAGTCTCCGCCGACTCCGAACTGACTACATTGACGTATTGGCGATGCACGAGCCCCGTGTCGAAGAGGCCGCAGATGAAGCAATTTTCGAGGCACTGAGGCGGCTGCGGGAAAAAGGACTTATCCGAAGCCTCTCGGTCGCCGGAAGCCTCGATAGCATAAAGGGGGCCATTCGGAGTTCGCGACCAATTGCATTTGCACAGCTCGCCGACAATCTTTTTGGTGACACCGTCGACAAACTTCGCTCATTCGTTGCTCCCAATCAACCGCCTTTCCTGGTGACTCATAGCGTATTTCATTCTGGCGCCATGGAGCGGTTTGAGCGCATGCCGATGCTGAAAAAGTCTATCGCCGATTTTTGTGCGTCGAACGGGTTGATTGATGCCGATATGTCCTCCGCAGGCATCTTGCTGGCGTATGCCTTCTCACACAACGCGGACGGCGTCGTCATCACTTCGATGTTTTCCAAGGAGCACATCGATCGGAACTGCGCTGTCGCAGAGGCGCCAGTGTTGTCCCGGCTCGCAGAGCATATGAAATCTGTTTTCATGACTGGCGAGAGGCGTTGTGGCTGAGATTTGCGTCATCATTCTCACCTACAACGAAGAGAAACATATCGAACGCGCGATCAGCTCGGCGCAAGAGATAGCTGCGCAAATATTCGTTGTCGACTCGTTCTCCACCGATCGCACTTGCGAGATAGCCCGTGCCTTCGGCGCCGAAGTCGTACAGCACGCTTACATTGTCCAATCGCGACAATTCCAATGGGCTATCGACAACTTGCCGATCACGACCGAATGGGTAATGCGACTTGACGCCGATGAGACGCTTACGCCCGAGCTCGTCTCGGAGATCAATCAATCTCTTCCTCGGCTTCCTACCAGTGTCACCGGCGTAACTCTTCGCCGGCGTCACGTTTTTATGGGGCGCTGGATCCGCCACGGCGCGCGGTATCCGATCACTCTACTGCGCATATGGCGCCGCGGCACCGCGTGCATCGAACTACGTTGGATGGATGAGCATATGATACTGCTGTGCGGGCGCGCGGTAGGGTTTAAGCACGATTTCTCTGATCACAATCTTAGCGACCTGTCATCGTTTATTCGTAAGCACAATGAATATGCAACGCGCGAGGCAATCGACGTGCTAATTGACAGATATCATTTGCTGGAATGGCATCATGGGCCGGCAGCATTTACAAACATACAAATGGCAGCCAAGCGGCGCGTGAAAGAAAACCTCTATAATCGTCTGCCGATATGGATCGGGCCTGCTAGTTATTTTTTATATAGATATTTTGTACGTCTTGGTTTTCTCGATGGCCAAGAAGGAATTATTTATCATTTCTTGCAGGCGTTTTGGTACCGTTTTCTGGTGGGCATCAAAGTTGATGAATTAGAGCGCCTGTTACAGTCGCTGCCGGATCGTGAAGCCCGCATCGCCGCAATTGGGCGTACGATTGGATATTCTTCGATCGATTTGACCACGACGCGCATAACGAAGAGCGAAATATAAATCCGAAAGTGTAAAACGATGCCCATGCTTTCCGTCATTATTCTCACGCGCGATGAGGAAATTCATATTGAGCGAGCAATCCGCTCAGTTGCTCCAATTGCAGCGAAGATATTTGTTGTCGATTCATTTTCCACAGATCGTACGTGCGAAGTAGCCCGAAGTCTAGGCGCGTACGTTGTTCAGCATGAGTTCATCACGCAGTCGCAGCAATTCGAATGGGCGATCGGCGCATTGCCGATCGAAACCGAATGGGTAATGCGGTTGGATGCGGATGAAATTCTGACCGACGAACTTAGAGACGAGATCACCGAGCAGTTGCCCAAATTACAGCGCGACATATCCGGTGTCTATCTGCGGCTAGCCTATGTCTTTATGGGCCGCAAGGTTGTTCACGGCGGACGATCGCTCAAACTGCTGCGAATCTTTCGCAAAGGCGCAGCACGCGTCAAGCGCCGCTGGATGGATGAACGCATGGTTCTGATGGAGGGCCACGCGGTGACGTTCAAAAATATGATGTTTGATCACAACCTGAAAACGCTCACCTTCTTTATCGAGAAACACAATGACTATGCGACGCGGGAGGCGATCCAAACGCTCTGCGAAAAATATTCCCTTTTTGCATCGGAAAATCAATCTAGCGACGAAGATATCCCGCGTGGAGGGAAGCTGAAGTACCGGCTTAAGCACAATATCTACGATCGGATGCCGTATTGGATTGCCTCATCGGCATTTTTCTCGTACCGGTATTTCCTGAGTTTCGGTTTTCTCGACGGTAAAGAAGGATTGGCATATCATTTTCTCCAAGGATATTGGTACCGCTTTCTTGTCGGCGCCAAAGTTGAGGAATTTGACCGTGCGTTACGTCGGTTGCCGACGAGTCAGGCCCGGCGCACCGAATTAGCAAGATTGAGCGGCTTCCCTTCTGTTGCAACGCGTGAGACCGACGATCGGTGACGCAATTGATTAATCGTGATGTTACAGCCGGTGATGGGTCGTGGAAAATTTGCGAAATTGAATTTTGTCCAAGACCTTGATCCGACCTTATTCTCCGTTGAAGCGGTCGACCGTCTCTGCTAGTCCCGGACCTTACCATGATCTGCCCCGGGCAGATCGGGTCGTATGGTAATGCAGTTGCAAAAAAGTTCAAAGATACACACGGCCCCCCGCATGAAACAGTTGATCATTAACGCTGATGATTTTGGTTGGGACGACGATACTGTCGATGCCACCATTGAGCTTATTGAACGCGGATGGATTACCAGCGCTACGATCATGACTGGCTGCCCGGCCACGGAAAAAGCGCTGAACTACGCAAAGCGCAAGGGTAAGTCGGTTTCGTTTGGTTTGCATTTCAATATTGTTGATGGTCACCAGCCACTTAATCCAGTACCGAATTCACTGGTGAATGCTAACGGCCAGTTTCGCGGTTCGTATCACCAACGGATCGCGGCTCTCGCCGGCTTTACTAAGGCTGTCGATATCGCCAATGAATTGCGCGCCCAACTGTCGATATTGCGGCAGGCAGGTGTTCCAATCAGTCATGTCGATAGTCATGGCCACTTGCACAAATATCCGGTCGTCGCTCGTGCTATGGTGCCGGTGCTAAAAGAATTTGACATCAAGAAAATGCGGCGAGCGCAGGATACCTACACCCGCCGTTCTATCAGTGACATTATCGATGGCTATTGTGCTTGGCGCTTCCCCACTGCGGTCACCACCACGGATCATTACTATGCTCTGGATCATATCACCAAGGAGTGGTTTGAGCGGTTGCGCGAAGCGTTAAAGCCCGGCATAACGGAATTGTCTGTGCATCCGGGGCGAAGCGAAGAGTGGCGGCGGTCCGAGTGCGCGCCCCTGCTGCAAAGGGATGCAGGGAACATCCGAGTTCTTGGAATTGATCTGATCACTTACCGCGATTTGTGAGCTGATACCAATCCTCATTGAGTAACTCTCGCTCGCCCGGTCGCGCGTTATCTTTGTCTTCGTTGCGTTGGGGTCGGCTACGGCATCCGCGAAGTGATTTATCGCCGCCGACACGTCCGCGAGCGCCGCTGCTTACGCCGGGCAGGCCCTGCTTGGCTATAGCCTGCGGTCTTCTGGGAAAAAGGCGCGACCAAGATCGGCACGGCACATTTGTGCGCGTCGGCTGGAGCTGCGTTGCGGATTTTTCCGACGCGGCCTCGCTTCCAGCCCTGGGTCACATCGCCGACGATCGCCTGGCCGTCCTCATTTAACGACACCCGCCGCACCGTTAACTTGGCGAGTTTGATTTCCCGTACGATCACCGTATCGGCCTGGATGCGGCGACATTGACAGCACCATGACTGCCGTAAAACGCATGGAAGGTAAGCGCCTTATATACCTGAAGCCTCGATAGTCCAGTTTTCAAATATCAGGGCGTGCGCTTTCGGCGCTGGCGGCGCACGCGGTAGGCGACACTTAATTTGTCGCTAACGTCGACCAAGCTCATGGCCGCCCATGCGCTGCCAACGTCAATGACGAAATCGATGAGCCTAGCGTGCCTTGTCGGCAATGGCACTTGAAGCAATTCGACTGCGCCACAGTACAAAAAGGCCATCAAAAGAAGTCGCCCTAGTGACAGGCGGTAGCCGATCGCAAACACACCTGCGACAAGTCCAAAGGCCGCCAAATGTTCGAATCCGGGCGCTGCACCGGTAGTAGGACGCACGTCGGCGGGAACGACAGACAAAATGACAATTGCCAAAATGCCAAACCACGCCAGCCCACGAGTGATCACCATGCGGTGAGCGATTAGGCAATTCATGATCTAAGCAACTTTAGCTTTCTTAGGCGGTTTTTTGGATTGTGCCAGGGGCGCCCTTCGGAGTCACGCTCTTGAGCAGCTTGGAGCGCGTATTAAACGCCGACCTGGCGAGCTTTTCAAAGCGTTGTTGTGCCTCTTGCTCGCTATACTGGTCGTCTGATCTTTTTCGATCATGGGCAAAACTTAAACGTAAGAATCTAAAGCCACCAGGGGCAGGCCATTTGGCGCGCCCATCCGATTGTCATGTATTCAATGATTTTTTCTTGAACAATTGCGCAATGCCGTTCTGCAGGACACTCGCTTCCTGAACGTATCGGCCAACGATATTCATGGACCGCAATCCGCCGGCCTGCATGCCTGCACACTCAGCACCAACGGCGCGATCGGTCGGTGCTGATGGAAACTGATCAACCCTTGGTATATTGATATAGTAATCGCGAGTCGCGTACCCGCTTGTCGTTTGGTGTTTGCAGCAACAAGGAGGCTGGCGAAATGCGAGCCGTTGTGATCGTCATCGCCTTGATTGTCGCGGTTGGGTTTGCCTATATTGCCGACATCTATTGGTGTGGGAGTGCGTATACCCGCGCGGTTGTTCATTCACTTGGCCTGGTGATCGCCGTTCTCGTCAATAATTGGTGAGTGTACACGAGCCGGATCGGGCCCAGCAAGAAAATACGCGTTATGCTTGTCGGTTGAGCTCTAAACGCTGTTTATGGTTTGTTGTCAGGCGATCTTGGCCGATTTTTATGCGTCCAAATAACTGCGCGATACCGTTCTGTGCAACGCTCACTTCCTGAACGTATCGGCCAACGATATTCATGGACCGCCATCCGCCGGCCTGCATGACCGGCAAAATGCCAATTCCACTCGCCATCATGTCTTGCGCAGCGCCGACGCGCATCGAATGTCCGGAAAGCTGACGCACCAGCGAGTTTTCCAGGCCCGCGGTTTCTGCGAGCTCCTTTATGATCCGTGTAACTGTGTATGGATGAAGGTAGTGGGAGCCAATTCGGTTGCCGTAAATTCTGCTAAACAGCCATCCATCTTTGATATTTGATGACTTAAGCCATTTCTTGAGAAGCTTTACGGTTTTTGGTGTCAGATACCCGAGCCGTCCATCCCCGAATGGATCATTTTTGGCGCGGCGGACGAGGATCGACATCGCGCCGCGTTCGAGCTTCGATAAATCCTCGACGCGAAGCCCAACCAATTCAGAGCGACGGCACAGCGTGTCATAGCCGACGGCGATGATGGCACGATTGCGGATGCCAATCAGGGTGTTTGGACAGGCTGCGATCAGCTTGTCGCGTAGATCTTT
>Ga0181523_10001495_pt1 | contig 24742 bp, 22 predicted proteins | sample PEATcosm2014_Bin_43_FD_119752 | JGI IMG/M metagenome (GOLD analysis project Ga0181523, IMG submission 119752) | Peatland microbial communities from MTU Mesocosm Facility, Houghton, MI, USA - PEATcosm2014_Bin05_30_metaG | ecosystem: Environmental > Terrestrial > Soil > Wetlands > Peat | place... | reverse complement strand
TTATAGGCGTCGCCCTCGCCAAAATCGAATTCGCGGCGGATCACTTCGTCGCGGGTCTTGGTATTACCGTGGATCTCGATGCGCTCGACATAGAGCCGTTTGCCCTGGTCGATGGTGTACACCACGTTTATCTGGTGGCTACCCGGCAAACGCTCATTGTGCACGGAAACACCGGCGAACGGCTCGCCGTTTTTGGCAAGCTGCATCGCCAGATCACCGACGCTCTTGTCCACCGCGTCGGCGTCATAGACTTCGCCGGATTGCGTGCGCAGATACGGCATCAGCTCCGGCGCGGCGACGGTCTTCAAGTGCGAGTCGATATCGACTTTGCCGAACCGGTATTGCGGGCCTTCGTCGACCTTGAAGACAACGACGACGCCAGCCTTGTCGACGTCATAGCTCGATGACGCGACCACGTGCACGTCGTCGTAGCCATGGGCGCGATAGAATTTGCGCAAGAGATCGCCGTCGTTGTCGACCTTGTCGGGATCATAGGAGTCATTGTCGAGCGTAAAGCTCAAGGGATTGGTGACGCCGGTCTTGATCACGCCGGTGAGCTTGTTGCGCGCAAAAGCATTGTTGCCGGCGAACACGACCTGGCGGACCGCGAGCTTGTCGTTTTCCTTGATCTCGAAGACGAGATTGACCCTGTCGTCCTTGAGCTTGATCGTCTTCGGCACGATGCGGGTCTCGAAATGGCCGCGCAGGCGATAAAGCGCGCCGATGCGCTCGACGTCGCCCTGCACGAAGGCGCGCCATAGCGGGCCGCTTTCCTTCGATTGCAAATCCTTCTTGAGATCGGCGTCCTTGAGCTTGTGGTTGCCTTCGAATGCGACGCGGATGATGGTCGGGTTCTCGACGACCGACACGAACACGGCGCCGCCGTCGCGCGAGATTTTCACGTTCTGGAACAGCCCGGTGTCGTAAAGCCGCTTCAGCGCGCCGTCGAGCGCCGCGGTATCAAGCTTGCTGTCCGACGCCGTATGAAAATACGCGCGGATCGTATCCGCGCCGACATGGCGATTTCCGGTCACCGTGATCGCGGAATCCTTCGCGTCCGCCGCCGCTGCGTGGGTGCACGCGGCGGTCAGAAGAAAGATCGACAGAATTATCGAAAGAATGGCGGCTAAACCCCGGCCGTCCATTGCCATACCCCACGGCCAATTGGCCGCGCGCCATCACAGCCGCTTGCGGCGGCGGGATCGTGACCGATTGTGTCGGAATCTGAGGTATTGTTGGGGCGTTTGCCGTAATGGTTTACGCCTCGTCATTCCGGATGGCCGCTCCGCGGCTTCCAGAATGTTAACCCTGCAGCGCCCGCGTGGTGTCGTCGAACAATTCCTCGACCGAATAGCGCCGCGGAATGATCTTCATCTCCAGTGCGTAGCTCGACATCAGTTCGAGCGCGGGCTTCACCGCATCGAAGCCGAACGGCAGCGTGTCGACCGCGCCCGGTTTCGGCAGGCCGGCGGCTTTCTTGCTGTCGTGCAGCATGCGGAACACTTCGCGCACCGCGCCGGGATCGGATTTCACCACGTCGTTCTTCACTACCACCATGTGGTTGATCGGCACGGTGTTGTATTTCTTGTACCATTCCTTGGCGGCGTCGTCGGGATTGGGGATGACGCTTTTCAGCCGCGGATCGGACGGCAACACGGTGCCGAAGATCGCGGCATCGAGTTCCCCCTCGAGCACCATCTTGGTCATGTCCTTGCCGTCGGCGGCGCGCTCGACGCCGGGCGGATCCTTGAATTCGGGAATATGGGCGTCCTCGAACGTCACCCATTTTACCTTGCTGTTGTCGAGGCCGTAGTCCTTCCACAAAATGCCGCGCAGCCAGCAGCCGGTGGTCTGGGCGAACGAGCGCACGCCGATGCGGCGGCCCTCCAGCGTGTCCGGCGTCACGGTGCCGCGCTCGGAATTGTACAGCATGGTGCCGTGCTGGAAGCGGCCCATCATCGTCGCCGGAATGAGCGTGATCGGCTTGCCGTAGGCCTTGCCCTGCAGATAGCTGACGATCGCCATCTCGCAGACGTCGAACTTCTGCTCTCGCACCATCATGCCGAAGGCCTTGTAGACCGGATTGACCTCGGTGAGGTTGAGCTTGATGCGGTCGGATTTGATCTGGCCCGCCTTCAGCGCCTGGGTCTGCGGATAGGTGCCGAAGCAGGCGTTTATGGTGTCGATTTTTTCTGCGGTCATCGTACTCATATGGGCTTACCTCCCAAGGTCGGTTGATCTTATGGTGCGGCCGGGCGTTAAACCAGTCTCCGCCACGCAGGGGAAGCATGACCAGCATGACCACGAACGATACGCGCCTCGCGGGCGACAGGCTCGGCGCCTTTATCGTCCGCGCCTTGACGGCGGCGGGTCTGTCGGCGACGGATGCGGAAACCGTCGCCGGCCTCATAGTCGAGGCCGATCTGCGCGGCAGCGATACCCATGGCGTGATCCGGCTGCCGCTCTATGTGCGCCGTATCCGCGCCGGCGGCATCAATGCCAAGCCGAATATCCGCGTGGTCAGCGACCGACCCTCGGCGGCGCTCATCGACGGCGACAATGCCATGGGCCACCTGGTGATGCGCCGCGCCGCGCATCTCGCCATCGACAAGGCCAAGGCGACCGGCATCGGCTGGGTCGGCGCGCGCATGAGCAATCACGCCGGCCCGGCGGCACTCTACGTCACCTTGCCGCTGCACCACGACATGATCGGGCTCTATTTCGCCGTCGGCAGCAACAACCATTTGCCGCCGTGGGGCGGCAGCGAGAGCCTGCTCGGCACCAATCCGCTTGCCGTCGCAGTGCCGGCGCAGGACGAGCCCGCCATCGTGCTCGACATGGCGCCGACCGTCGCCGCCTATGGCAAGGTGCGGCTCAAGGCGCAGCGCGGCGAGCAAATGCCGGTCGGCTGGATGATCGACAAGGACGGCAAGCCGCTGACCGATCCGAAACGCGCCGACGAAGGCCATCTGCTGCCGATCGGCGATTACAAGGGTTACGGGCTGAGCCTGATCATCGGCCTCCTCGCCGGCGCGCTCAATCGCGCGGCGCTCGGCCGCGACGTCATCGACTTCGTCAAGGAGACCGGCAAGGCGACCAATACCGGGCAGGCGATCGCGGCGATCGCGATCGAAGCCTTCATGCCGGCGGCCGAGTTCAAGCGCAGCGTCGACCAGGTGATCCGCGATATCCGTGGCTCGAATCGGCTGCCGGGCGTCGAGCGGATTTTTCTGCCGGGCGAACAGAGCCACGCCAAGCTTATGGAGCGCCGCGCCCACGGCGTGCCGATGCCAAGGGCGCTACGCAACAATCTCGACGGGCTGGCGCGCGATCTCAACATCGCGCCGTTGGAATAGATCATGGCATCGCGCACACCCGTCGGCGTCATTGGCGTCGGTCTCATGGGCGACGTCTACGCCCGCCGCCTGGTCGCGGCGGGATTTACGGTGATCGGCTACGACGTCGATCCAGCGAAGAACGAACGCCTGGCGCAATTCGGCGCGCAGGCCGGATCGCTTTCCGACATCGCGCAAAAATGCGATCCGATCGTGGTCGCCGTGTTCAACACCGAGCAGGTCGAGGATGTGGTCGAGCGCACGCTCATCCCGGCCGCCGCCGGCAAGATCGTGCTCGTCACTTCGACCTGCGATCCCGACCGTATCGCCGCGCTCGGGGCACGGGTCGGCGACCGTCTGCGCTTTCTGGAAACGCCGGTGTCGGGCACGAGCGAACAAGTCCGCCAGGGCGACGGCGTCGGCTTGATCGGCGGCGACAAAAACATCGCAGCCGTCGCCGCGCCGGTACTCGACGCGCTGTTCGCTAAGAGCTTCCACATCGGCAAGCTTGGCGACGGCGGCCGCGCCAAGCTCGCGGTCAATCTCATCCTCGGCCTCAACCGCCTGGCGCTCGCCGAAGGGCTGGTGTTTGCCGCCCGCCTCGGGCTCGATCCGGCGGCGTTCCTCGACGTCGCCCGCCGCTCGGCCGCGGCCTCGCAGGTCATGGACACCAAGGGACCAAAAATGATCTCTGGCGATTTCGCGCCGGAAGGCCGCGTCCGGCAGACGCTCAAGGACACCCAGCTCATGCTCGATCAGGCACGCAAGGCCGGCCAGCAATTGCCGCTTCTGCAAATTCACGCCGACGTGCTGCAGGCCTGCGTCCGTCACGGCGACAGCGAGCGGGACAACAGCATCGTCATCGAGGAAATCCGCCGCCGTGTTTTGTGATCGTGGGTTTCTCCCGACGGCACCAAGGTGAATTCTGAATTGAAAGTCCAACGCAGACGATGAGCAACACCTTGCGCGGCGCCGACATCGTCGTTCGTTCGCTTCGCCGTATCGGCTGCCGGCGCGTTTTCACGCTGTCCGGCAACCACATCATGTCGATCTTCGACGCCGCGTTGGATGCGGGCATCGACCTCGTTCACGTGCGGCACGAAGCCGCCGCCGTGCACATGGCCGACGCCCATGGCCGCCTGACCGGCGAAGCGGGCGTCGCCTTGGTCACCGGTGGACCCGGTCACGCCAATGCGGTCGGCGCCCTGTACACCGCGCTGGCGGCGGAATCGCCGATGGTTCTGCTGTCGGGACACGCCGCGACCTGGGAGATCGGGCGCGGCGGATTTCAGGAATTGCGCCAGGCCGAGATGGCCAAGCCGGTGACAAAGGCGTGCTGGACGGCCGGCAGCGTCGAATCCCTCGGCCGCGATATCGGCGAGGCGATCCGTATCGCACGCTCCGGACGGCGCGGCCCCGTGCATTTGAGCTTGCCGTCGGATTTACTCGACGCGCGGCTAGACGAGAGCGCCGTGACCTGGCCAACCGACGAGCCGGCAACGCACGATGCGCTTGGCGATGCGGACTGCGCCAAAATTCTCTCCACCCTCGGCGCCGCAAAACGCCCGATCATCTTCGCCGGTCCGCAAATGTCGAATGCGCGTGGACGCGATCTGTTGGCAAAGCTCGAAGCAGCGACCGGCGCGCCGGCCATAATTTTGGAGAGCCCGCGCGGCCTGGCGGACGCGACGCTCGGAGCTTTGCCCGACCTGACGAAGCGCGCCGATCTTGTGGTGCTTTTGGGCAAGGCGCTGGATTTTTCGCTCAAATGGGCGACCGCTCCGACCTTCGCTACCGACGTCCAACTCATCGCCATCGATCCGGAAGCAGAGCTGACCGAGCGGGCGAAGCGCGAGAAAGGCGATGCACTTGTTTTCGCTTGCGTCGCGGATCCGGCCTTGGCGGCCGAAAAGCTCGCCGCCGGTGCAAAAGAGGCGCGCCTTCGCGATACGGCCTGGCTCGGCGAAGCCCGGCGTGCTCGCGACATGCGGCCGGCATCGTGGCAGGACGTCGTGTCGCAGACGCCGGGCCGGCTGCATCCCGCGGAAGTCTTTCGGGTGCTGCGTCCTTTCGTCGAGCGCGATGCGGACACTGTGCTGATCTGCGACGGCGGGGAATTTGCGCAATGGGGCCAGAGCATGCTTCAGGCCCGGCGCCGTCTCGTCAACGGCGTCGCCGGCGCGATCGGCAGCTCGCTCTCCTTCGCGCTGGCGGCGCGCCTGGTCGAGAGCAAGGCGCCGGTGTTCGCGGTGCTCGGCGACGGCACCATTGGCTTTCACATTGCCGAATTCGAGACGGCTGTAAGGCGCGGATTGCCGTTCGTCGCGATCCTCGGCAACGACGCGCGCTGGAATGCGGAAAGCGAAATCCAACGCCGCGACTACGGCACCAACAGGATGCACGGCTGCGAGCTTTTGCCGGTCCGCTACGATCAGGTCGTGCAGTCTCTCGGCGGGCACGGGGAATGCGTGGAACGAGCGGCCGACCTGTCCGCAGCGATCGACCGTGCGCTGGCCAGCGGCAAGCCCGCATGTGTGAACGTGATGATCGAGAGCACCGCCGCTCCCGCGCTACGTATGCCGCTTTGACCGATACCAAGTGTTGATTGAGTGGTGGGCGCACAAGGATTCGAACCTTGGACCCGCTGATTAAGAGTCAGCTTTTATTGCCGAAGTGACAATGGCTTGGATGTAAAACCTGCCAAAAGCAGCTATTCCAAATCAATTGGATACGAGCGAATTGTAAAACGCGATTTGGCTTTCCCAACCCCGCCACCACGTCCCGTAAAACGACGAAACGCTCCACGACTCGTGCTATTGAATAGCAGCAAGACGGCAATGAAGGGCCTCCATGTCAGAGCAAGAGGACGTCACTGGTCGCGACACCTACATTATCGTCGAGGCCTTGAGCTTCACGGTTGAGGCGCTCAGCGGGCTGCCCATCGAGCTCCGCCCAGACAACAATATTGCCGATATGAAGCGACTGGTTGAGAAATTTGTGAAGCACGATTCCGGTCTTGCTCAGTCACAGCTAATCGCCCACCGTAGGTTTCAACACGTGCTCGCTTATGGAAAAACGAACAGGGCCTAATTGCTCGGCTCCCCTATGCCTTTGGGATTCATCTCGGAAGCCACCCATAAGCGTTTATTTCCGAGGGGAAAGCTCACCGGGAGAGCGTTCGGTTTACAAGGGAGTGGTCGTATGTCCTATCCCTACGGCGCCTACCACTTCCCTGCCTGATGCCATGTCGCTTTGTTACTAAAGCGCACAACGTGCTCTGTGGCAAAGACGCTGGGCTCCTTTATCTTTATGCCCTTGAACCACGCGCATGCAATCGGGCCTTCGCTAACCTAGCGGCCGCCTGAAAAGCTGACGTGCCATATTCATCCGTAAGTGCGCTGCGCAAATCAATGATCGCTTTCGCGAAAGAATCGGGCGATCTCGAAGCGTCATCTGGTGAGTTAAAAATTAGACGGGATGCTCGTTCCCACGGGTCGGGGTGTGTATGGCAAACATGGAATATCGGCGCTGCGCCGATTGGCCTCAATCACCGTAGCCAAACCAGCCAATCGCTTGGCGGTAGTGTGCGGTATTAATTGATCTTGATCCCAGGATTACCGTCAATGGTTCATGAATATGAGAAAGTCGATAAGGTAATGGGATGCAACGCAAATTGAAAGACGGCGAGTTGTCCAATAGGCGACGCCAAAAAAGATGCCGCTCACAAAGGCATTCACCATCGTGTCTACAATTCCCGATGTGAAATGAATGAGCGCAAAGGCCGCGGAACTTATGATGATGACTGGAAGTCGCTGCGGGAGCCAGCGCTCGATCACTGCGAATAAAAATTTGCGAAAGACGACCTCCTCGACGAATACAGCAAACAAGAGTCCCAACGAAAGATCCGCGATCCGAATGGTTGGATCCGGGATTGGGGGCCAGGATGATGTCTCCAAAAAGCGAAAATAGTGCTCAAGGACGGGGCAGCCGAATATTTGCTCGGCATACTCGGCAGCAAACAGCAACAAGAAAACCGCAAGTGAACCTAACCAGCCGGTTCGTGGATGCGGCGACTCGAGAAGGCCGGAGCAGAATCCAAGAATGACCCCGATCAGAGAGATGCATCGGGCCAGGTAATCGATGGCCATCCAGTGTAGATAATTATCATCACCAAGCAGGATGATACGCCTGACGATAAAGGGGGCGATCGCCAGGAATATCGCCAGCCAAAGACCCCACAGCGACAACGGATGTGACCGGTGAGGGGCCGCGGATGAGGCCGGCATCGTATCGCAGGCGAGGTTCGTTTGCAGCATAACTGAAAGCGCTCTTGCGATTAAGTGCAAATCGGATTGGGGTACGCTTGTTCGCGCGATAGTCTCGCGCGGCAGCCAATCGGCAAATCAGTGGTTGGAGTTGAAATCCAACGTCGCAGTTTCTTCAAGCCACGCCATCCGCGTCGCTAGTAGAGGTGCGGGATCAATCGCGCCGTCTGAGCCATGTAGTTCCTGTATTGGGGAAAGATCCTCAACAGGACCTGTTCCTCGTTGTTCATCCTTATGACCTGACAGGCACATTGCAGCATTAAAATCAGCACGGCCCACAGCGAGAAGAATTGCAGCGTCAGCCCAACGAGCGCGATCCCTTCACCAAGATACAGGGGATGACGGACCACGGCGTAGGGGCCGCGCACCACCAATTGGCGCGCCTCCGACATCATGCTGATCGATCGGCCAAGGTTAAGCGCGCTATAGAGGGCGAAGACGGTGCCGACGACAGCCAGCAGCGTAGACATATAGTAAAGCTGATTTGAAAGCTCGGCTGGCGGCATTTGGACGATTGCCACGCCTAGATACGTTCCCGCTATTGCGGCAGCACGTGGAAATAGGCCCTCGGATTTAGCCTGAGGCTTATTGCGGAAAATCAATAGGGCGATCAGTGTGCCGAAGAAAACCAATGTTGTAAGGTTGGAGATGACACCAACAATCGCGCGTAGATCGATGACGCCATAGTTCGTAACCGATATCTCATTCACCAGACCCGACAAGCGTGCTGACGCACCGAGCCCGTACCAGACGACCAAGGGCAGCGCGGCGAGCAGATCGTAGACCTTGGTGTGCTCCAACGCTTTGAAGCGTTCGGTAGGCGAAGAGCGGTGTTGAATATCGATGCTAATGCGAGCCATCGCAAACCAACGACTTTCATCAACTTGGCGTGAGTGTCCGAAGCTCTGCGATCATTTAGTTACACTTGAAACCATCGACCCAATAGGTTGCCGCTCCGCTAAACATCGTGCTGAATTATTCGTTTATTTTGGGCATAAAGCTTGGCAGGTCTGAAAGCCGTCGTGCTTTATCTCGTGAATCCAGTCCGGGGGCCGCTGAGCGGCGACTTGCAAAACGCCCGGTATTTGTAACGTTGATCCAAATCAAACTAAATGAGCTCATTCGAGTCAGCAAAGCCCATAACTTCTTCGTCGGCGTTGAGCGTCTGACCGACGAGCAAATCGACGAGATACGCATTAAGTGCGAGGAGCGCGCCGAGGCAGAGCTCGTGCGCTCGGTAACGTCCAAGAAGACGATCGGAGTAACAATGATACAGGGATTACCGATTTATTTCGCGTCGTCGGTTTCTGGTACTGGCTAAGTTCCAAGATAAGCCTGCTGCACTTCGGTATTCGCTCTAATACTCGTCGGTACATCGCTTGCCAGCACGTGGCCAGAGACTAAGACCGTAATGCGGTCGGCGAGCGAGAACACGGCATCCATGTCGTGCTCTATTAGCAGGATTGTGAACTCTCGCTTGAGTTCGCGAAGCAAGGCCACCATGCGGTTCGATTCTTCCTGGCCAAGTCCCGCCATCGGCTCGTCGAGGAGCAGCATACGCGGTCGGCCGGCGAGCGCCATTGCCATCTCGAGTAGGCGATGCTCGCCATGACTAAGGTGTGAGGCTGGTGTATTCGCGCGATCCACGAGCCCGACACGCGCCAATGCGCCAAGCGCCGGCTTGCGTAACTCCGGCTCAAGCCGCGCGTTGCGCCAGAAGCGAAACGAATGGCCTGCGCGCGCTTGAACCGCGAGTGCCACGTTATCGATCGTGCTGAAGTCCATAAAAAGCGTTGTGATCTGAAAAGACCGCGTCAGACCGAGCATGGTGCGACGATGCGTCGGCATCAACGTGATGTCGCGTCCTGCAAACCATATCGAGCCGGAGTCAGGACGCGTCTCCCCAGCGAGCTGATTGAGCAGCGTGGTCTTGCCCGCGCCGTTGGGTCCAATTACGGCGTGCAGTTCGCCCGCGCCGACCTCTAACGAAAGCTGGTCGGAAGCCACGACACCGGCGAAGCACTTGCTCAACGAAATGACTTTGAGCAACGGTTCATGCATGGTGCCTAGTCTCCAGGATTGCTAGGAGCAAGCCCGCTTACGCCGAACAATTATTTACGAGTTTTTTGAAATTAAACATCGTCGCATTGATCTATCTCAAATGGCACAGCCGCTGCACGACTTCTCGTTTGGGTCACGCGCGACCGATTTGTAATGGCCGCGCATTGCCCGCTTCTCTCACAGCAGCCACCAAACAACAGCGGCCCACTAACAGACGCGCAGGGCCAGGAACCGATATCGACGAGGGGCCAGTACGTCAGATGTCCCGGGCAGATGATGCCACCCGTGGAGCCATGCGGGCTACTTTTTGACGTTGCCGTCAGCATCGAACTGGCTGATATAGGCCCAGAGGTCATTGACCTGCTGCTCATTCTTCACGCCGGCAAATACCATTTTGGTGCCAGGGACTTTGGTCCTGGGATCTTTTATATAGTCCTTGAAACTCGCTTCGTTCCAAACGATTCCGGAGTTTTTGTTTGCATCGGAATAGCTGAAATTCGCAACCGTACCGGCTTTGCGGCCGTCGATCCCGTTGAGCTCGGGGCCGATCTTATTCTGCGCGCCGGGGCCGATCGAGTGGCAGATCATGCATTGGTTGAACATGGTTTTGCCCTTTTCGGCATCTTGCGCCACACCTACCGCCGTCGATGCCGCGATCATTGCGATAGCGACGGCCAACCTTTTCAACATGTCACTTCTCTCCTTGGCCGGTGGCCACGTCTTACCCGAAAGCGGATATTCGTTCAGCACCCCGATTGTACGATATTAGCCAGACGGGTTCGCTACTCAAGCCACCTTTTCAGTCAGGATTAATCATCGTTAGTCCCAAGTACCTTGCCAGTTCTGGGGCTGACCAAGTGCACCTGTCTGCAAATCGTGCAGGCGACGGATTCATAGACCTCAGCTTTGCCTTCAGCCGGATCGTCGGCGACCCAGCCTTGCACGTTGAAGCCCGTATTTGGACAGCGGAAAATGAATGCCCGAGCCACCCTGCCCCCACAGAAAGGCGGCTAAAATCGAGGCCGGAGAAGACCGACTCGATCAAGATCGCCCTAGCTCCAACACCCCCGTGTTGGCAAAGCCAAGCAAGCCAATAGCAGGGTTACAGCCAGATCTATTGATCAAGATCAATTTGAAATTAGGACACTCAAAAATTCAAATTATGACAAAGGGCTGGAAGCCAGGACATTTCACGAGCAACCGCTTTACAGTGTCCGAGCTATGTCCGCCTGCACCCTTGTAGTGACGGAATTGCTGCATTACGGCAAATGACACGAGGGGCTAACTGCAGCCATTGCGCTCGCTGCTGGTTGCTTGATTTGCCTCAAGAATTACGGGTGTTGTCCATGACATTCTAATGCGCCGACACAAGGAGGAGCCGTTATGATTAAAGATATTGTCGTCAATCTCAGCGTCAGCGAAGGCGGAAAAGCCACCGGAGACTACGCAATCTCCGTGGCCAGCGCACTCGACGCACACATCGCAGGAATCGCGTTCGTCTACGAACCAAACACTCCGATGTCGGAGTTGGGCTACAGTCCCAGAGGAGCAACGGACGTAACTGATGCGCTGCGGCGCGACTACGAAGCCGCGGCAAAAGCAGCGCTCGACCGGTTTGCCGCGGCGGCCACGCGCGCCGGTGTCTCGGCTGAGCCGCGGATGCTCAGCGCGAGTTCTGATAACGCTGGGTCCCAGTTCAGCCGCATCGCGCGGCGCTTCGATCTTGCAATTGTCGGCCAGACTGAACCCGACAGGAGCGCTATCCAAGCAATAATTTCTGAAAGCACTCTGTTCGAATCAGGACGGCCCATGATCGTGGTGCCCTACATTCAAAAAGCGCCATTCAAGCTTGACCGCGTCATGGTTTGCTGGGATGGAAGCCGACCGGCTGCGCGTGCCATCGCCGACGCCATGCCGCTCCTTGAGCGAGCGGGAAACATCGAGGTGGTCATAATCACCAAGGAACGCGGCAAGCAAGACGAAATCGAAGCTGCAGACATTGGACAACACCTCGCCCGGCATGGACTAAAGCTGGAAGTCAACCGCATTACGCGCGATAACCTCGATGTCGCCAACGTACTATTGTCGCATTCCGCCGACTCCGACGCAAATTTCATCGTCATGGGTGGTTACGGCCATTCCCGCCTGCGTGAGTTCGTGCTTGGCGGCGTAACGCGCACGGTACTGCATTCTATGACAGCGCCAGCGCTGATGTCGCACTGAGTGGCACGGCGGCCAAGTCGTATCACTCGGATGCCCGTGGCAGACATGTTGGCCCAGCCTCCGACGAGGTAGTCGAGTAAGCTTTTCGCCGGCCGCTCGAAGCTTGGGAATCACTCCGCCGTGGACAGCCGTTCGATGAAGGAAAGAACGGCCGCGCAGAAGTGATCGTTACGGTCGCCCGCCACCATATGCCGCGCGCCGCTGACATCGACGTAATTGGCGTGCGGGACAAGCTCGAGAAATTCTTTGGCGTGCGCCTCTTTCACCAGCTCCGAGGAGCCACCGCGCACAAGCAGAGCGGGGATCTCGATCCTGCGTGCAGCTTCGATTAACGACGCTTCGAGCCTCTGGCGGTCCGCTCCGGCTGCGCGCGGACCATCGAGGAATCGGGGGTCCCAATGCCAACGCCAGCGGCCATCGGGCGATAGGCGAAGATTCTTCTTCAGTCCCTCATTGCTCTTCGGCCGAGGGCGCTGCGGTAAATAATCGGCGACTGCCTGCGCAGCCTCGGCGATCGACGAAAACCCGTCAGAGGCATGTGCGCGCATGAAGCCGAGAACCTTTGCCACGCCAGTCTGGTCGACGCGCGGGGTAATGTCGACAAGTACCAACGCGGAGAAGACGTTAGCGGCCTTACCGCGTTCGGACTCGCCTTCAGCGAGAAGCGCGGCAATGCCGCCGAGCGATGCGCCAATTGCTATCGGCTTTGCCCCCGAGCGGCGGGCAAGTTCGGCGGCAACGAGTTTCACGTCCGCCGCAAAATCCGAGAACGCGTAGGCGCCGCTCGCAACCCAGTCCGAGTCGCCATGACCCCGTTGATCAGGCGCATAAGCCATATGTCCTTTGCGCGCGATCGCTTGCGCTGTTTTATGCCAGGCGTGGCGGGTCTGACCGCCGCCGTGCAGCAACAGAACGGAGGGGCCTCCGTCGCCGAACACGTCGGCGACAAGTCTGTTGCCGGCAGCACCGAGGAAAGTCGCGGTGGCGGGGATGGGGTGCTGGGTCATGACCATTCGTTGCGAAAGCTTACTACTCCTTCACGCCCATGGACTATGGTTGTCCATTCCGGACTCGTGCGCTGCACCATACAGGCATCATTCCAGTCCGACCTTTATTGCTTAGTCTTGGGCGGCAAGGCGGAAAGTCACCAACCCGTGGCTGCCTTATTCCGGCTGGATACCGATCTCCTTCACAACGTGACCCCAGGCATCGAATTGCGCGCGAATAAAGTCGCCCGTTTCGTCAGGTGTGCCGGCACCGGTAGTATAGAAGCCGATTTCGCGCAGGCGCTGCACGATTTCCGGCTGCTTGAGGACCAGGTCCATTTCGCGATTCATCCGCTGCAAGATATCGGCCGGCGTCCCGCTCGGCGCTACGACCGCCATCCACCCGCTAAAATCGAATCCGGGAAATGTGTCGGCGATGGGCGGAATATTCTCGTATCCCGGCGCACGCTGCTTCATGCTGATCGCGAGCGGCCGCAATGAACCGCTCTGAATGAATGGCGCTGCGGAAGGAATGGCAAGAATCGTAAGCTGCACCCGTCCGGCGATGGTATCCTGTATGCCTTGTGGCATTCTCGCATAAGGAACCTGCTCGATCTCGGTTCCCGCGAGCCTGTTGATCCACGCGGCAATCATGCCGGAGAAATTCCTCGGACCGTCGGTGGCGAACGTCAGCTTGCCCGGATCCGACTTGGCAAGGACGATCAGCTCCGGCAACGTCTTTGCTGCCACGTCCGGATTTGCCAGCAGCAAGAATGGTCCATCGGCGACTTTTCCAACCGGCACGAAATCTTTGATGGCGTCGTATGGCAGCGACTTGAACGTGTACGGATTCGTCACCAGCGCGGCGGCCGTCGCCCAGAAGAACGTGTAACCATCCGGCGCGGCACGCGCCGCCACTTCCGCTCCTATTACATTTCCGCCGCCAATTCGGTTCTCCACGAAAATCTGCTGACCGAGAGCTCGTCCTAACCTTTCCGTAATGAGCCGACAAAGTAGGTCAGGAGTTCCCCCCGCTGCCTGCGAGACAATGAAACGGATCGGTCGAGTCGGCCAGTTTTGCGCCCAGGTGGACTGGGTGAGGACCGATGAAAAACCCAATAGACAGAACAGCAGGCGCGTAATGACCTTCATTTTGAATTTCTCCGAATGTATGCGGGGGCGTGGTGTGGATGAATCGATTTTTCCTCCTGTCCCGGCTGACAATCGGATACGTAGTTATTTAAAACCGCATCGCTCGGCTTTTCGATCACCGCCTCAGTGTGCAATTGACCGGCGGGGCCCGGGTTGATCGCACTGCAACTCGAATAAGATTTCGGCATTCACACAAAAGCCGGGCGCAAAATTTACCATCGCCGGCGCGTAATCGAGCCAGTCCTGGCAGGCTTTCTTGGATCGACAAGCCTCACATCGCCGGAGCGCTGTTGCATACTGCAAACTCAATCGCGGTGAATCCCCTGCGCTGGGTTTAATCCCAAGACGCGTCATCATTTCGTAAATGCGCATGGTCGCGTGCCTGATCTGTTATGACTCTCCTACGCCTACAGGTGCCACGCTACAGACCAAACGGCTTTGCTCATTTGATATAAATCAAAATGCCCTCTGCATCTTGGCAATGCAGAAATCCGCCGCAGGCATTGACCCCAAAAGAACGGCCACGGACCGGAGCCCTTGTTAGGGTTCGGTCCGCAGCCGCTTCGCTCTATGGTGCCCCCGTAGAGCGCACTTAACATTAAAAGTCTAAGCGCCTTAGATCAAGATGCATTGACATGGATCAATGGTCGTTATGTCCGCTTATCCCCAGAAGCAGGCAAACTCTCCGACCTGGCGCTCTCAGACCTGGCGCTATTTCGCGGCCACCTTCTCGCTGCGGGCGCTCGACGCAACCGGTGACATTACCGGATCGATGTGAAATTCAATCTCATCGTTCTCGCCTCGTTGCAAGCGTGTGACCACCCGCCAGCGGCCATCGTCGGTCGTCGGATAATCGAGCCGAAAGTGCGCGCCCCGGCTTTCGGTGCGCTTGAGACAGGCAATGGTGAGGATACGTCCCAGTAGCGCAAGATTGCGCACCGACAGCGCGCTCTCCAACTCCTCGCCACGCACCTTGGCCGAGCTGCCCGCCTTGCTGTCGAGTCGCATTGCGGGAACGACTTCGCGCTCGATGCGCTCATACTCGTCGAGCGCCTCGCGAAGCGTTCGGTCTTCGCGGATGGGACCGAGCTTATTGTGCGCCAGTTGCTGGCACTTTATGCGCAGGTCCGATTGCAGCGGACCGCGCTCGTGGCTCATCAGGCCGGCAAGCCAGGTGAGATCGGATTGAGGAATGGCGTGATCTTCCGGCGCGGGTATATCTATCCGTGCTGCATTGGCCAGCGCCGCCGCCCTTTTACCGGCGCGCCGGCCATAGACCAGCGAGGCCGACAACGCCGAACCGCCGATGCGGTTGCCGCCGTGGATGCCGCCGGCGGTTTCGCCGGCGGCAAACAGGCCATCGACCGGAGTCATACCGTCAACGTCGATCTTGAGGCCGCCGAGCCAGGTGTGGCTTCCCGGCGCCACCTCCAAAGGCGTCTTGCTGATGTCGATGTGCCGATGCAGGCAAGTCTTGTACACGTGCGGAATTTGTTTCTGGATGACGTCCATGGGAACCTTGGTCGCATCCATGAAGATGCCACCGGTGGAACTTGCACGGCCGGCGTGAATTTCCTTGGCCATGGCGAGGATGACTTCGGAACGCGTCGATTGTTCCGCCGTATCCGGAAAGTAACGCTTGAGAAATTCCTCGCCGTCGCGATTTCTGAACACCGCGCCGGCATTAATGAATCCTGTCGGATGTGGCGCAAAGCCAAACAACTCCTTGGGTGAACAGCACATCGCCTGAAAATCGATCATCTCGATGCCAACGAGCGGCGCACCGGCGCGAAAGCCGAGCACATAGCCGTCGCCCGTCACCTGCGGCGGGTTGTCATTGACGTAGAACAATCCGCTGCCGCCGCCGGTGCACAGGATGACCTGCTGCGCACTGTAGATGACGAGCGCGCCGTTCTGATAATCGACACCCCAGGCGCCGACCACGCGGCCATCGCGTTTGATGAGATCGACGACGGCCGTGATCGAATGTTTTGCGATACGCGCATCGGCGCGCAGCTTTTTCGACAGCACCTTGGTGATCATATTGCCGGTGGTGTCGTAGTGATGGCAGGCCCGGTTTCTGGAGTGGCTGGGAAACGCCTTGAGATCGAGCCGGCCGTCAGCGCCCCGCACGAATTCCGCTCCCCACGATTCCAGATCGTGCACGACGTCGACAATGTCATATACCCACACGCGCGCGAGCTCGGGATCGATCAGTTCGCCGCCGTGTTTGAGGATGTCCTGAAGATGAAGCTCCGGACTGTCGTCATCGCCCATGGCCGCCGCGAAGCCGCCTCGCGCCACCGTTGTCGTGCCGCTGGTGGCGCGGCCCTTGGTCACCTGGATGACGGCGACACCGGCGTCAGCGCATTCAAACGCGGCCATGGTGCCGGCGGCGCCGCCGCCGACGATCAACACGTCGGTTTGGTGGCGCTTGACGGGAATATCAAGGCGAAGGGGCATGGGTCAGGCCTTGCTCAGGTCTTAGCGATTGCAACGAAGGCGTCCACGCAGGCATCGGCAAAGACGGGGTCGTTGACGTGCAGCGCATGTTCCTCGATCGGCGCGACCTTCAAATGCGTTTTCAGGGAGTCCATGAAAAGTTGATATTCCTCAGGACGCTTCCATGGGCCCTTGTCGTTGCCGGCAAGATCGGTCGCGCGACGTTTGGTGTGTTCGCTGAAACCTTCGAGCGGCACAAGGACGCGAACCGGCCCTTTAGCCGCATTGAGCCGTTTGCCAATTTCGCAGCCCAATTTCTCGAACTCCTCGGCGTTGGTCCGCATCAGCAGGTTCTGCGCGTTGTAACGGAAAAATTCGCGCGCCTGGTAGCGCTCCGGCACCTGGCCCACCCAAAAGTTGGCGTGATCTATCGCTCCCGGCACGATCACTTGCGGCAGACCGGCCGCGCCGGCGCCGGTGAGCCGCCTGTCGCCGGCGGAATATACGCCGTCGACGATCAGGTCGGCGAGCTCATGCGTTGTGACGTCGATGACGCCCATGAGTTCGCCGGACGCCGCCAGGCGTTCGAGCGATTTGCCGCCGACCCCTGAGGCGTGGAACAGGATGACCTCGTAGCCGAGGGATTCCAGGCGTTCGGTCACCCGCTCGACGCAAGCGGCAGTGCCGCCAAACGACGAGACTGCGACCAACGGCGGTTCTCTTATCCCGGATGCCTGTTTCGCCGCCCGGTTCTTGACCGCCGCAGCCACCGCCAATGCGGCGTCCTCCATGACCGATTTGGTGATGCGATTGAGCGAAACGTCGCCGATCGAGGGGTACATCGCGATATCACTCTCGGCGACATACCACTGCACCGCCGCCGTGCCGGCGACCGTGCTGATCACCACCTTCGGCACGAGGTAAGGCAACGCTCGAAGGATCGAACAGACGAGGTTGGTCCCGTTCGCCCCGCCGAGCCCGATGGCGCCTGAAACCTCACCTTTGACGAATTTCTCCAGCAGCATCTTGGTGCCGCCTTCGATCATCACCGCGGCAGCGTCCTGGCGCGTGCGCTCGTTCAGTGTTTGCCAAGATGCCCCGGCTGCTGCCGCGACCTTCGCGCCTGCCATATCGGCATCGTCAGCGTCGTGCGATTTCAGGGATAAATCGACGATCCACGGGATCACGCCTGCGCGCGCAAGTACGTCTGCGACGAACTGCGCTTCTCTGCCCTTGGTATTCATCGTCGCCAAGACGGCGACGGTCGGCCTCGATGCACTCAAGACGGCCTCACGCGACGTTTGCCGGGCATTGGGCTGGTGCAGTAAGACACATTCTGCCGCAAAGCGATATCGGCTGTGAGGAGAAATGCTCGTGAGCGAACGAAGGCGCAGCTTCTTCGGCTGGGGATACGAGGACGACGTGGTTTCGGCCGACGAGATCGGCTGGTTCGAGCGCGCCTGGTCGCAGCTCTTTCATGTCGACCGCTTCGATCCAGCCCCCTTGCCGCGCGAGTCCGAGATCACCTTGCGCAAGCCCCGGCTGTCGGTGCCTGCCAGTTTGAAGGCTTTCTGTACCGAAGATAAATACGACCGGCTGTTTCATTGTTACGGCCGCTCGGTTCACGATCTCGCGCGGATGATTCACCGGCGCGATTTCGCAAACCCGCCCGATGTCGTCGCTTACCCGCGTGACGAAGCGGACATCCGCGCGGTGCTGGACTGGTGCGGCGCAAACGATGTCGCGGCGATCCCGTTCGGTGGTGGCTCCAGCGTGGTCGGCGGCGTGAACCCTCCCTGCGACGAGCGCTATCGCGGCACGTTGACCATCGACCTGAAACGGCTCAATCGCGTGCTTGAGGTCGATACCACGTCTCAGGCGGCGCGAATCCAAGCCGGCACACTGGGCCCCGACCTCGAGCGCCAGCTCAAGCCGACTGGCCTGACCATGCGGTTTTTTCTCCAGGCATGGGAGTTCTCGTCACTAGGGGGATGGATTGCGACACGAGCCGCCGGCCACTACGCAACCGTCTACACGCAGATCGACGACCATATTGAAAGCCTTCGCGTTGTCACGCCGGCCGGCGAAGTGGCGACGCGACGGCTGCCCACGTCAGGCGCGGGGCCAAATCCCGACCGGCTCTTTCTCGGCTCCGAGGGCGCCCTGGGAATCATCACCGAAGCTTGGGTACGACTGCACCGCCGACCGACCTTTCGATCAGCGACGACCGTGCGCTTCGGCAACTACGAAAAGGCGGTGGTCGCCGTGCGCACAATCAGTCAGGCCGGTCTCTATCCTGCGAACGCCAGACTAATCGAGCGCGACGAGGCCAAGTTCACCGAAGCCGGAGACGGCAGGCATGACATATTGGTGCTGACTTTCGAGTCGGCGGACCATGATCTCGATCCGTGGATGAACAGGGCGCTGGAAATCTGCGGCGACTATGGCGGCGAATGGGATCGCGATGCGCTGGCGGCGGAACATTCCCAGCGCCGAGGGGCCGCGGGAAATTGGCGCGACAAATTCCTGCGCGGGCCGTATTTGCGGGAACACGCCATTGCGCGCGGCGTGATGCGCGACACGACGGAAAGCTGCATCACTTGGGAACGCTATTTGGATTTCCAGGCGCGGGTGAAGGACGCCACCTTGCGTGCAATTCGCGAGGTCACCGGCCGCGCGGGCACTTGCACCGTGCGCTTCACTCATTTGTACCCGGACGGCCCCGCGCCGTATTTCACCTGGCATGCGCTCGGCGACAAAGCCAAATTGGTCGAGCAGTTCTGGGCCATCAAAGCGGCGGCATCCGAGGCAATGGTCGAGGCGGGCGGTACGATTACGCACCATCATGCGCTCGGCCGCGATCACCGGACGTGGTACGACCGCGAGCGGCCGCAGCTATTTGCCGATGCGCTTAAGGCGGTTAAACAGTGTCTGGATCCCCATCACGTCTTAAATCCCGGGATCCTGATCGATCGATGAACGTCACCGTGCACCCGTCCTGCACCAACGCCACACCGGATCTGGCCTCACCTCACCCATTCGGGGGTACCCCATGCACGGAGTCGCTTGACAGATTCTTTCCGACTTGATCGGTTGCGATCGATGTTGATCGATGACCTGTCCCTGGCGCGTGCAATTCATGTTTTGTCGCTGGTTCATTGGATCGGCGGAGTGTGCGTCGTGACGACGATAGTTTTGCCGAATGCGCGCAGATTGCCCGACGCCGCGCGCGCCGTCGCGGCTTTCGAAAGCTTCGAATCGCGCTTTGCGCGTCAGGCTCGCGTGTCGATTCTGCTCGCCGGTTTGTCGGGCGTCTACATGCTGATGAAGCTCGATGCCTGGAATCGGTTCGCGCACGCCTCGTTCTGGTGGCTGCACCTGATGGTCGCCGTGTGGTTTTTGTTTGCCCTCATGATTTACGTTCTGGAACCGCTCGCCATACATCGGCTCTTCCACGAATATGCACTTCGCAATAAAGACCATGCCTTCGCTCTTGCGACGCGGCTTCACGCGATAGTGCTGACCGTCTCTGCGCTCGCAATTGGCGCTGGAGTGCTAGGCGCGCATGGCGGGTTGCCATGAAAGGCGTTGTCAGCGGCTGGGCGTCGGCTGTTGGTCCAACCTCAATTGCTCAGGTAACACGACTTGCCGGCACGACCGCGGTCGCTTCCAACTCGATCTTACCCGGAGTGTCGAGCAGGTCGGCGACAAAAATCATGCTCATGGCCGGATAGTGAGTGCCCATGAGGCGGCGCCAGATGCGACCCAGCTCGCGCCGGTCGGCCAAATAGGCAGGCTTGTCAGCGCAATAGGCGGTCATGCGGCAGATATGCTCGGGCGCGGCGCCGGCCTCAGCGAGCACGGCAAGGACGTTTTTGAGCGCCTGCTCGAACTGGGGGACAAGTTTGTCGCTCTGAAACCGTTGCGCGGCATCCCATCCCACTTGGCCTGCGACGAACACCATGCGCCCTGCCGGCGCCTCGATCCCGTTGGCATATCCGATCGGCGGCGCCCACCCGGTGGGAAGCAAAACGCGCATCGACATGGAGTGCTCCTTGACGTCGTCGGCCGCGGGCCGATGGCGAAAACTCAGTTTCCTGCGAATTAGTTTCCTGCGAATATCGGCCGCTGTTTGTTGACGAAGGCCAGATAGGCGCGCTCGTAATCCTTGGTCTGCATGCAGATGGCTTGCGCTTGCGCCTCGGCCTCGATGGCTTCATCGATGCCCATGTTCCATTCCTGGTGCAGGCATTTCTTGGTCATGGCATGGGCGAATGTCGGCCCGTCGGCGAGCGACTTCGCCACCGCCTGTGCATCACCGAGCGCGGCCCCGGGCTCGCATAGCTTGTTGTAAAAACCCCACCGCTCGGCCTCCGCTCCGTCCATCGACCGTCCGGTATAGAGCAACTCGGCGGCGCGGCCGGCACCCACAATTCGCGGCAGCATGTTGCAGGCGCCCATGTCGGCACCAGCCAATCCGACACGGACAAACAGGAAGGCCACTTTGCTGCGCGCAGTGCCGTAGCGGAGATCGGATGCCATTGCCAGGATCGCGCCGGCGCCAGCGCACACGCCATCGATAGCCGCCACGATTGGCTGCGGGCAGGCGCGCATCGCCTTGACCAAGTCGCCAGTCATCCGCGTGAAGGCGAGCAAGCCCGCCATGTCGCCTTGGCGCTGCATCTCGACCAGCGGGCCGATGATTTCGTGCACGTCGCCGCCGGAGCAAAAGTTGTCGCCAGCACCGGTGATAAGCACCGCCTTGATGGCGTCCGCGTAAACCAGGTCGCGGAAGGTATCGCGCAGCTCGGCATAAGAATCCAATGTCAGCGGATTTTTCCGCTCCGGCCGGTTCAACGTCACCGTAGCGACCTTGCCGTCGACCTGCCAAAGAAAATGCTTGGCCTTGAAGCTGGCAAAATCGAGCCGCGCAGGCCGGAAATGCTGGGCCGTATCGTTCACGGTGATGCTCCTTTTTCGACGTTGGCTGCGAGTGGGTGGATTGATTGCGTCAAGTCATCCGGCGAATGTCAGCCCGCCGCTGATGCTCAAGATCTGTCCGGTGACATAGTCGGACCGCGAACTGGCGAAAAATAGGATTGCGTCGGCGATCTCCTGGGGCTTGGCGAAGCGGTGAAACGGGATGGCTTTGATAAAGGCTTCCCGCAACTTGTCCGGGCGCGTCGCCAGCATCGGCGTGTCGGTGGGACCGGGACAGACGCAGTTGACGTTGATGGTGTAGCGCGCCACCTCACGCGCGAGCGACTTGGTGAATGCGATGACGCCGCCCTTGGCGGCCGCATAAACCGTCTCGCCGCCGCTGCCGACGCGGCCGGCATCACTCGAGACATTGACGATCTTGCCTTTTCCGGCTGCGATCATGGGCGGCAGCAGCGCCTGCGTCAGATGCACAGGACCGCCGAGATTGACGGCAATGACGCGATCCATGTAATCGGGCGAATTGTCGATGAACGGCTGGATGTCGTTCCAGCCCGCGGCGTTGACCAGCATGTCGACCCGGCTGTGACGCGCGATCACATCCGCGGCGCAGCGCCGCGCCGATTTCGGGTCGGCCAGATCGACCGCGATGGTCTCGATCGCAAGCCCGGCAGCGGCGGCCTCTTTTGCCACCTCCGCGGCTTTGGCGTCGTTGATATCGGCACAAATGACCTGCGCCCCGCAGCGGGCAAATTCCAGAACCGTCGCTTTGCCGATGCCGGAAGCGCCTCCCGTAATCAGCACCCTCTTGCCGTCGAGCCTCATGGGAGCGCTCCTTTTCGTTGCGTCAGCATTGTCATCAATGGCCGTCGAGAAATGCCGCGACGCGTTCGCGCGTCTCGGAATTGGTCGACAACCGTTGCGTTTCTGTAAGTTCGTCGAGATAGCCGCGAATGCCAGGCTCTGCGGCCGCGGCAATGCATTTCTTGCTGGCGCGCAAAGCCTGCGCCGGTAACGCCGCGATGTGCCGGGCGATCTCGGCGGCCCGTGACGGAAGCTCGGCGCGAGCGACGGCCCATTGTCCGATGCCAAGCCGAGCCGCCTCCGCGCCATCGACGATTTCGGCGCCGAGAATAAGCCGCGATGCCACCGATCGACCGCACAATCTGGTCAGGCGCTGCGTGCCGCCGGCGCCGGGAATCAACCCAAGGCGGGCCTCGGGCAGGCCGAGCTTGGCTTCGAACGCGACGATGCACAGATCGCACGCGAGCGCCAATTCCAGCCCGCCGCCCATGGCTGCACCGCCGATCTCGGCCAAGGTCACTTGCGGCAGCTGCTCGAGCCGCTGGTAAAGGCGTTGCAGCCTCGCAACATAGCGATAGGTGCGATCAGCGCCGTCGGCAGCGTCGAAACGCTCGCGCACTTGAACCAGATCTGCGCCGGCGCAAAATATCTTCTGATCCGAACGCACATGGACGATCTTGCAATTCGAATCCGCGGCAAGCTCGTCAAGTTTCGTCTCGAACAGCGTAATGAACTCGTCGCTTAGAGCGTTGACCGGCGGCCGGCTCAGCAAGAGCGTCGCAACGCCGTCGCTATGCGTTAACGTAATCATGTTCGCCTGCATTCGGTGGTCGGCGCCGAGTGGCGTGACTTCATAAGCTCGCGGGCGACAACGATCTTTTGCACCTCGGTCGCGCCCTCGTAGATGCGCAATGCCCGAACCTCGCGGTAGAGCGCCTCGACCTTGACTCCGACGCGCACGCCGTTGCCGCCGAAAATCTGCACGGCGCGGTCGATCACGCGCTGCGCCATTTCGGTGGCAAACATTTTCGCTATTGAAGATTCACGCGTAATGCGCGCGGCGCCCTGGTCCTTGGTCCAGGCGGCGCGATAGACCAGCAATGTCGCCGCATCAACCTCGGCCGCGCTGTCGGCGAGCGCAGCTTGCGTCAGCTGCAGATCGGCGAGTGGCCCCCCGAACAATTTCCGGGTCGCTGCCTGCTCGATTGCCTCGTACAGGGCCCGTCGCGCAAGACCAAGCGCCGCCGCCGCGACCGTCGACCGGAAAATGTCGAGCGTCGCCATTGCCACCTTGAAACCCTCGCCGGGCGATCCCAGCCTGTTTGCTACCGGCACGCGGCAGCCTTGGAAACGCAGCGTGGCAAGCGGATGCGGCGCGATGACCTCGATGCGGCCAGCAACCGTAAGTCCGGGCGTGTCGGCGTCGACGACGAAGGCGGACAGGCCTTTGGCGCCGGGTGCTTCTCCAGTCCGAGCGAACACAACGTAATGATCAGCGATGCCGCCGTTGGAAATCCAGGTCTTGATCCCGTCAAGACGGACATGGCCGAGCCCATCGGCCGTCACGGTGGTAGCGAGCGCACTGACGTCGGAACCGGCCTCCGGTTCCGACAGCGCGAAAGCGGCGATATGGCGGCCGTCGCGTACCGACGGCAGATACTTCGCCTTCAGCGAATCGCTGCCGAACAGCGAGATCGAGCCGGTTCCCAGGCCCTGCATGGCGAGTGCGAAGTCCGCGAGGCTGTCGTGCCAAGCGAGAATTTCCCGTGCGAGACACAGAGTGCGTACATCGATCTTGTCCGACAGCCCGCCGTATGCCGCCGGTACGACGGCCTTCAACCAGCCGGCGTCACCGAGTTCGCGGACGAGGACGCGGCAAGTGCGATCGACATCGGTGCGATCGATATGCGCGACAACGTTGCGCTTCGCCCATTGCGCAAGCCCCAGGGCGAATTGGCGATGCGCATCACCAAAGAATGGCCAAGCGAGATGGGCGAGATCAATCATCGGCGCTCCATCTCGGCCGCGTCCGCCTGTTGGCGTGCAAGTTCGCGGAGCTTGAAGCGCTGGATTTTTCCGGTCGCTGTCTTCGGCAGCGCATCAACGAATTCGATCCAGCGCGGATATTTCCACGGGCCGACCGTGCGCTTGACGTGTGCCTTGAGGCTCTCATAGAGCGACCTGCCGGCGCCCTCGCCAGGATTTCCCTTGAGAACTACGAATGCCTTCGGCTTGAGCAGGCCCTTGGAGTCCTCCACCGGAACGACGCCCGCCTCGAGCACATCGGGATGACTGACGAGCGCCGCCTCCACTTCGAAAGGCGAAACCCAGATGCCGCTGACCTTGAACATATCATCGGTGCGGCCACAGTAGCTGTAAACGCCATCGGGTCGGCGAATGTATTTGTCGCCGGTGTGCGTCCACTCGCCCTCGAAAGTGTGCCGCGTACGCTCACGCTGATTCCAATATCCCGCTG
>Ga0181523_10001493_pt1 | contig 24753 bp, 21 predicted proteins | sample PEATcosm2014_Bin_43_FD_119752 | JGI IMG/M metagenome (GOLD analysis project Ga0181523, IMG submission 119752) | Peatland microbial communities from MTU Mesocosm Facility, Houghton, MI, USA - PEATcosm2014_Bin05_30_metaG | ecosystem: Environmental > Terrestrial > Soil > Wetlands > Peat | place... | reverse complement strand
TTGGGTGCTCTTCGGACATCACTTCGCGGCCATCGCTGGAGCAGGGCCGCTGGTCGGCCCAACCCTGGCGGCGCAGTTCGGGTTTGCGCCCGGCTTCCTGTGGTTGCTGATCGGCGCCGTCCTGGCCGGGTGTGTGCAGGACTTCACCGTGCTGGTGGCTTCCATACGTCACCGCGGCCGTTCGCTGGCTGATGTTGCCCGCACCGAAATCAGTCCCTTTGCCGGCCTGGTGGCGATGATCGCCGTGCTCTTCATTCTTCTGGTCACGCTCGCCGGCCTGGGCATCGTAGTGGTCAATGCGCTTTCCAACAGCCCCTGGGGAGTCTTTACCATCGGCATGACCATCCCCATCGCCGTCATCATGGGACTGTGGATGTTCAAGAGCCATGCCGGAAAGATTACGGTCACCGGCCCGAGTATCTTTGGTGTCGTCCTTTTGATTAGCGGCGTGATCGCCGGACATTGGGTAGCGCAGAGCGGAGCCGCTGCGGCGCTCACTTTCACGCCCCACGAGATCACGATCCTGATGATGATTTACGGCTTAGTGGCTTCGGTTCTTCCCGTCTGGCTGGTGCTCGAACCGCGCGACTACCTCTCGACCTACGTGAAGCTGGGCACGATTGCCGCCTTGATAGTAGGCGTCTTCGTGGTTCATCCCAACATTCGATTTCCGAACTTCACACAGTTCGTTCATGGCGGCGGCCCGATCATCAAAGGAAGCCTGTTCCCATTTCTCTTCGTGACTATCGCCTGCGGCGCGATCTCAGGCTTTCATTCGCTGGTGTCTTCCGGCACAACCCCGAAGATGCTGGACAAGGAAAGTGACGCACGCTTCATCGGATATGGAGCGATGATCGCGGAGTCGCTGGTGGGTGTGCTGGCATTAATTGCCGCCTGCTCCCTGTATCCGGGCGACTATTTTGCCATCAACACCACGCCCGCAGTTTTCAGCCATCTGGGCTTGAGCACGGTCAACCTGGATATGTTCTCTCGCGAAGTCGGAGAAAAACTAGCAGGACGCACGGGAGGCGCGGTCTCGCTCGCCGTGGGCATGGCGCAAATCTTCAAGGGCCTGCCCGGGATGGATCGTTTGATGGGCTACTGGTATCACTACGCCATCATGTTTGAAGCCCTATTCATTCTGACCACGGTGGACACGGGCACGCGGGTGGCCCGCTACGTCCTGCAGGAACTCATGGGCAAAGTGCACAAGCCCTTCGGCAACAGCGCCTGGCTGCCCGGAAATCTGATCACCAGCTTCTTCGTAGTTCTGGGGTGGGGATACCTGATCTACACCGGAAATATTTCGACGATATGGCCGTTGTTCGGGACCGGCAACCAATTGCTGGCCACCATAGCGCTGGCGGTGACGACAACCTTCTTAATTAACATGGGCAAGCAGAAATATGCCTGGATTACAGGAGTTCCGATGTGTTTCGTGGGTGTCACCACACTTACTGCGGGAGTGCTGTCGATCAAGAACATTTTCTGGCCCTTGACCTCGAAGCCCGGCCAGGTATTTACCGGCTACCTGGATTCCGTCCTGATGGGCATTTTTATCGTCGGCGTAGTTCTGGTAGTGTTCGATGCCGTGCGACGCTGGATCAAGACCCTGAACGGCGCCCCCGCGCCACAGGAGGCCTTTGGTCCTCCCTTAACCGATGCGGGAGAAGTGAAGATGGGTTGCTGCTAGCATTCTTCGGCGCGGCCTCACGAAAGTCACCTCGAAGGCAGCGCCCCTTGCCGTATAATTGAAAACTGTGCTCAAGTACTCAATCGTAGTTCCCCTCCACAACGAGCAGGAGAACGTCACCGATCTCTACGCGCGCCTGAAGTCCGTGATGGAAGCCAGCGCCGAAACCTTTGAGATGGTGCTGGTCGATGACGGTTCCATCGACGGAACATTTCCTCTGCTGCGTGAGATTGCCGCCGTTGACAGCCGCGTGACCGTCGTCAAGCTGCGCCGCAATTTTGGTCAGACCGCTGGCCTGGCCGCTGGATTCGACCATGCGCGCGGCGAGTACATCATCGCCATGGACGGCGACCTACAGCACGATCCCGCTGACATTCCGTTGTTCCTCGAAAAAATTGCCGAGGGTTACGACATCGTCAGCGGCTGGCGCAGGAATCGCGTAGACAATTTCTGGCTACGCCGCATCCCGTCGCGCTGCGCCAACTGGTTCATGGCCAAGTTGAGTGGAGTCGATATCCACGACTTCGGCACCACTTTCAAAGCCTACCGCCGGGAAATCCTCGGCCAGGTTCCGCTCTACGGAGAGCTCCATCGCTTCATCCCCGCGCTGGCCTCGTGGTACGGCGCGTCGATCGTCGAAGTTCCCATCAGGAACGTGAACCGCGAACGCGGGGTTTCGCACTACGGAATCTCCCGCACCTTCCGCGTCTTCTTCGACCTCATCACCATCCGCTTCCTGCTCAAATATCTTTCCCGCCCCTTGCATTTCTTCGGCACGGTAGGGATGTTCAGCATTCTGGCTGGCTGCGGCATCTCCAGCTGGATGATTTTCGACAAGGTCGTGTACCACACCGATGTGATGTACCAGCACGGCCCGCTGATGATGTTCTCGGCCGTCCTGCTGCTGGCGGGCCTGAACATGCTAGCCGTGGGCCTCCTGGGAGAAATGCAAGTGCGCCACTACCACGAGCCCGCCCAGCGCGCCCCATACTCGGTCGATCGCGTCCTGCGCGCGCAAAGCGAAGAGAGCACCATCTCAGAATAGTTTTTCCCCTGTGAAGTTTTTCCCTGTGATCCCCTGTGCCCCCTGTGGTAAGCCGTAATGCCGATCACCAAAGAGAACACAGGGGATCACAGAGAGTTCCCCTCGACAACGCGCTATAATCTCATCCGCTACCATGCCCACCACAACTCAACTCGAACTACGTCTAGCCAGCCGGATGTCGCGCCTCGGAACCGAAACCGCCTTTGAAGTCCTGAACCGAGCCCGCGCTCTCGAAAAACAAGGCAAAGAAATCGTCCACTTGGAAATCGGCGAACCCGACTTCGACACCCCCGCCAACATCGTAGAAGCCGGTATCGACGCTCTCCACATGGGATGGACTCACTACGGCCCCGCCGCCGGTCTGCCAGATCTGCGCCAGGAGATCGCCGACTACATCAGCCGCACCCGCCAAGTTCCGATTTCGAGCCAGGAAGTAGTCGTGGTCCCAGGCGGCAAGCCGATTATTTTCTTCACTATCCTGGCATTAATTGATGATGGAGATGAAGTCATCTATCCCAATCCCGGCTTCCCCATCTACGAGTCCATGATCGACTATGTAGGCGGACGCGCCGTCGCCATTCCGCTCCGCGAGGAGCGCGACTTCGCGCTCGACGTAAAAGAACTGGCGTCCCTGATCACCGACCGCACCAAGCTGATCATCCTGAACTCCCCGCACAACCCAACCGGCGGCGTGCTCACGAAGCGAGACATTCTGGAAATAGCCGAGGCCATCGGCGACCGCAACATCATGATTCTCTCGGACGAAATCTACAGCCGCCTCATCTACGAAGGCGAACATTTCTCCATCATGAGCGTCCCCGGCTTCAAGGAGCGCACCATCCTGCTCGACGGCTTCTCCAAAACCTACGCCATGACCGGATGGCGCATGGGCTACGGCGTAATGCGTCCCGACCTGGCCGCGCAAATCGCGCGCCTGAACACAAACTCGAATTCCTGCACCGCCAGCTTCACCCAGGTAGCCGGAATTGCAGCCCTTCGCGGGGATCAGTCCTCGGTCGACAAAATGAGCGCCGAGTTCAAGCGCCGCCGAGACGCCTTCGTAGCCGGCCTGAATAAGATCAAAGGCTTCTCCTGCCGTATCCCCAAAGGCGCGTTCTACGTTTTCCCCAACATCACGAAGACGGGCTGGCCGTCGAAGAAACTCGCCGACGCGCTGCTCGAACAAGCGGGCGTGGCCGCTCTCTCCGGCACCGCCTTCGGCAAATACGGAGAAGGCTATCTCCGCTTCAGCGTAGCCAACTCGCTGGAGAACTTGAACACGGCGCTGGAGAAGATTGAGGAGTGGGTAGGGAAGAACCTGCGCTGATTGTTGTGGGAAGCGGCCCACCGTCCTGGGTGGCCAAGGGGAAGATGCCGTGTTGGTGGACTATCGGGATTACCACTGAGAGGTTTTTATGCGCATGCACAATCCGCCACATCCGGGAAGAGTTCTACGAGAGTATTTGGGGACAAGGTCGGTGACAGACACCGCCAAGCACCTTGGGGTGACTCGGGTCGCCCTGTCGCGCATCTTGAATGGCAGTGCGGGAATTTCGGCGGACATGGCGCTGAAGCTGGCGGATGCCCTGGGCACCAGCCCCGAACTATGGATCGGCATGCAGACGCAGTACGATCTGTGGCGAGCATTTCGGCACCGCCGCAAAAAGGTGAGGCCATTCGGTGTGTCTGTTGGACGGCGTGACGCCGCAGTGGAATCCCACTCCTCGCCAAGTGCGCGATGAGCGGGGCACCCGGCGTAGAGCGAAGAAGACAATCAAGATTGCCGATGGGGATGCCAACTGCGTTACTATAGGCAAAGCGGGGTAAGCATGGCGCAGATGACTACGGAAGTTCACAAGTTGTTGGAGCAGGCGTTGTCGCTCTCGGTTGAGGAACAGGAAGCGTTGGCGGACTCCCTGATTTCCAACCTCGGAGGCAAGGTCGACGCGGACGTTCAGCACGCTTGGGAAGCGGAGATCGGGAAGCGCGTAGCGGACCTAGACTCAGGCAAAGTGAAGACCGTTCCCTGGGAGGAAGTCCGCAGCCGCAATTTGGCAAAGCTGCCTCATGCCCACTGATTCGGTGGAGTTTCACGAGGATGCCACTGCCGAATATGACGCGGCGTTTGACTGGTATCTGGAGCGGAGCCCGGATGCCGCTCTCAAGTTTGACGCTGAGGTCGACCGGGCCCTGGCACACATCCTTCAATCTCCTCAACGATGGACATCTGGCCCGTATTCCACACGCAGGTTTTTGCTCAGGCATTTCCCTTTTATTGTGATTTACCGGCAACTCGCGTCTGCGCAAATTCAAGTCGTGGCAATCGCCCATACCAGCCGGAGACCGGGATACTGGATGGGGCGGTTTTAGTCACTGGATTTGTCCGACTGCAAGGACAGAACTAAAGTCAACTACCCACCCTAGCGCCGAAAAGCGCGACGCTAGGATAGGGCACCCGGCCGTATCCCCAAAGGCGCGTTCTACGTCTTCCCGAACATCACTAAGACCGGATGGCCTTCGAAGAAACTGGCCAACGCGCTGCTCGAACAAGCCGGTGTAGCCTGCCTCTCCGGCACCGCTTTCGGCAAATACGGAGAAGGCTATCTCCGCTTCAGCGTCGCCAACTCGCTGGAAAACCTGAGCACGGCGCTGGAGAAGATTGAGGAGTGGGTGGGGAAGAACGTGCGCTGAAGGGGAAATGACGGGCATTTCAGGACGCCTTCGCTCGGCGCCTCATCTTAGGATCCAGGCCTCTGATGTTTTCGCGACGGTTGTATGATCGATGACCATCTCGTCGCCGACCTCAAAGCGAAGTGTTTCTCCAATCTCGCTGGGGAGTTGCCGCGCTGCGTGGGGTACGAGCCCTCGCTCGAACATCAATTCATAGACTTCATCGAGGCTCTGCGCAAGCTCCACAGGAGCCATGTCACGGAGGCAAAGTCCCGATGTGGAAATGTCGAAAGGTCTTCCTTGTCTGTGAATGCGAAAGGTTACGCAATAACGACGTTCCATACTGGGCTCCAAATCTAGCGCGGACGTGGATCGTCTTCGGCGACCCCCTATTCGGGGACTCGCCCAGAAATGAACTGAGAATCAGCACCGTCAGTGAACATGAACTCTAAAAGCTCCTGTGCTGTGTAGTTAACCGTGGGTGAGGGTTTCCTCGGCATCGCGACGCTTGACAGTTCATCGGGCAATTCTCGCACTGCGCACCCCTCTGGCGTTTTCAAGACTTCAAATCGACGCATCTTTTGCCCCCTGAACCCAACTCAAACCTCTTCTCCCCGTTGGTGAATTCACCGCACCCAGCCTTTTACGGTGCCGTCCGGAAGCCAAGTCACGTTAAACTTCTTCTGCCCATTGGGGAGTTCAACGCGCCCTGCCTTTTGAGTGCCGTCTGGGAGTGTAGTCATGTCAAAAATTCTTTCGCCGCTGGGAAGTTCAAGGCGCCCTGCCTTTTCGGTGCCATCTGGGAGTGTAGTCACGCCGAACTCTTTTTCCCCGCTGGGAAGTTCAAGACGCCCTACCTTTTTGGTGCCGTCTGGGAGTTTAGTCACGTCAAACTCTTTTGACCCGCTGGGAAGGTCAACGCGCCCCATCTTCTCTGTGCCGTCTGAAAGCGAAGTCACGTCGAACGCCCTCTCCCCATTGGGGGATTCAGCGCGCCCCGCCTTTTGGGTGCCGTCCAGAAGCCTGGTCACGTCAAACTGCTTCTCCCCATTGGGGAGCTCACTGCGCCCTGCCGTTTCGGTGCTGTCTGGAAACCTCTTCATGTCAAAATCCTTTTGTCCGTTGGGGAACTCACTGCGCCCTGCCGTTTCTGTACCGTCCGGAAGCTTAGTCACGTCAAACTCCTTTTGCCCGTCGGGGAGTTCAACGCGCTCCGTCTTTTCGGTGCCGTCCTTCAGCGTGCGGGACCCGAACAATTTTGTCCCGTCTCGTAATTGACGGTCTTGTGGCAATTGATGGTCTTGTCCTTCGTTACATCCCACGCCAAAGGCCAACAGAAGCGATACAGCAATAATCGCTCTCTTCATAGTCCTTCTCTCCCATCTAAATTCCAGCACCGAACTGGGGAACGACCTAATTACGAAGGTCATCCACCTGCCCGAATTAGTGTAGAATTCCGCCGCTATGGCAAACATCGACAAGCACCCCGCTGGCTCCTTCTGCTGGATTGAACTCCACACCTCCGACCAGAACGCCGCCAAGAGTTTCTACGGTTCTCTCTTCGGCTGGGAGGCCCATGACAGTCCGATGGGCCCGAACGATTTTTACACCGAATTCAAAATCCAGGGCCGCGAAGCCGCCGCCGGATGCACGCTGCGTCCCGAGCACCGCGCGCAGGGCGTCCCTCCGCACTGGGCGATTTACATCGCAGTCGAGAACGCCGACGCAACTGTCACCAAAGCGCAGCAACTAGGCGGAAAGATTCTGGCCCCAGCTTTCGACGTCATGGACTTCGGCCGCATGGCGATCGTCCAGGATCCCACCGGCGCGAATTTCTGCGTCTGGCAAGCCAACAAGAACACCGGAATCAGAATCTCCCACGTCCACGGCACGCTGTGCTGGGCCGACCTAAGCACGCCCGACGCAAAACGCGCCACGGACTTTTACTCCGGCCTTTTTGGATGGGAGATTGCGAACCAGCGTCTCGACGGCACGAAAGATCCCTCCGGTTACATGCACATCAAGAATGGTGAGCATTTTATTGGAGGCATTCATCCCGCCGCGCTTCGTCCGCCCGGAGAGCCACCACACTGGATGGCTTACTTCCAGGTTGATGACGTCGACGCTTGCGCGGCCAAGGCCAAAGAGTTGGGTGGCAAACTCTGTCTCTCGCCGATGATGATCGAAGGAGCCGGCCGCATGGCTGTGATCTCCGACCCGCAAGGCGCAATCTTCGCGATTTTCAAATCAGCGCGGTGAGTGCGGCATCTCTGACGGGTGCGGAGCATACACCCGAATTGTCATCCTGAGCGAAGCGAAGGATGACAACGCATATTTGCATTCGCACACGAACTCCTCGTTGTTAATCCGCGTCTCGGCGGTGAAAAACCGACCGCCCGGACGGGAATGCCGTCACCCCGACCCGTGACCGCGCTCACTGAACCCCGCCACCGCGCCAGCTACGCTCGTCTTGCAAGTCAGATGCGCAAGCCTATGCGCCGTCACCCGCCCTGCCCGGATGGTCGTCCGAATTTCGTTCGAACGTCTGGCGTAAGCGAAGGAGCAACCCCATGTCTATTCAGAATTCGACCACCGGCGAAGTCCTGCGTTCCTACAGCATCGACGAACTGAAGCAGCAGGCTACGTTGATGCGCGGCTACGACCTGGCCGCCCTGTGCGCAGCCACCTCCGGACACGCCGGCGGCACACTCTCCATCATGGACATCACCGCCGCCCTCTACCTTCGCGTCGCCAATCACGATCCCAAAAATCCCATGTGGCCCGACCGCGATCGCATCGTCTGGTCGACGGGCCACAAAGCCCCCAGCCTTTATCTAGGCCTGGCCTTCGCCGGATTCTGCCCCAAAGAAGACGTAGCCCTCCTGCGCAAACTCTATTCGCCGTATCAGGGACATCCGCACTGGCTAAAACTCCCAGGCGTAGAAGTCTCCACCGGATCGCTGGGCCAGGGCCTGAGCATAGCCGTAGGCATCGCGTTAGCCGCCAAGCTAGACCAGAAAAATCACCACGTCTTCTGCATCATGGGAGACGGCGAGCAGCAGGAAGGCCAAATCTGGGAAGCCGCCATGGAAGCGGGCCACTTCAAGCTCGACAACCTGATCGGCATCATCGACCGCAACCGCCTGCAGATCGACGGCTGGGTGAAAGACGTAATGAACGTCGAGCCCCTGGAAGATAAATATCGCAGCTTCGGATGGGAAGTCCAAACCATCGACGGCCACGACATGAAGCAGGTCGTCGAAGCACTGGAGAAGGCGAAAGCGAAAGCCGGCTCCGGCAAGCCCACCGTAATCATAGCCGACACCGTAAAAGGCAAAGGCGTCAGCTTCATGGAAGACGTTGCCGGATGGCACGGCAGAGCGCCCACCCGCGAAGAGCTAGACAAAGCCCTGAAGGAGCTAGGTCTCGAAGGCCAAATCCCACTCGATCAACTATTTGCCCACGCCCGGCAATATCAAGCCGAAGTCGAGCGCAAACTCGACGCCAAGATGCCCAAGTTTCACCGCAACTATTGGTGGAATGCCGCCGCAAACATGAAAGTCGAGATGAAGCCCACGCGCCTGGGTTTCGGCCAGTCGCTCGCGGCGAATGGCGACGACCCGCGCATCGTCTGCTTCGGCCTGGATATTTCCGGCTCCATCACCATCAGCGAGTTCTACGCCGGCAAGCCCGAGCGCAAGCCGCGCTGGATCAGCATGGGCATCGCCGAGCAATCCGCCACCTCAGCCGCCGCCGGACTGGCGAAAGAAGGCAAGCTCCCCGTCTTCGGCACTTACGCCACTTTCGCCGCCGCCCGCAACCTAGACCAGATTCGCACCTCGATCTGCTACGGCAACTTCAACGTCCTGATCGCCGGAGCCCACGGCGGCGTCAGCGTCGGTCCCGACGGCGCCACGCACCAGGCGCTGGAAGACTGTTTCGCCATGTGCGGACTCCCCAACATGAGCGTGGTCGTCCCCTGCGACATGGTAGAAACCCGCAAAGCCACCGACTACCTGCTGCTGAAGCACGTAGGCCCGAAGTACATCCGCTTCGCAAGAGAAGCCACGCCGATCGTGACCGACGAGAAAACTCCGTTCGTCTTCGGCAAAGCCAACGTGATTCGCCTGCGCAAGAATGAAGGCACCGCCAACTTCATCGAAGCCTTCGAGACCAAGCTGGAATCCGATTACCGAGACGAGTGCGAAGACCTGACCATCGCCGCCTGCGGTCCCATGGTCCCCGAAGCCATGCGAGCCGCGTGGATCCTGAAGCAGGATTTCGGCTACGAAACCCGAGTCCTAAACCTGCACACGCTGAAGCCGCTCGACACCGCAGCTATAGTGCGAGCCGCCCGAGACACGAGCGTAGTCCTGACCGCCGAAGAGCACCAGATCGGCGCGCTGGCCTGGCCCGTAGCCAACGCCATCACCCAGTCGCCCGCGCTCTACGGCATTCCCATCATCACCGGCGCCATCGGAGTCAAAGACCGCTTCGGAGACTCCGGCGCTCCCTGGGAGTTAATCAAGGAATTCGAAGTCTCCGCCGAACACATCGCCGCAAAAGCGGTAGAGTTGATCGGCGTGAAGAAATCGCAAACCGGCCCGCCAGTGTCCGAAGTGCATTTGGTGGGGACAAAATAACGGTCGAGGCCCGTTCTCATGAATTGTTTTGGGAAGGGAACGGCTTCAGCCGGGCCGTCCAGAGCCAGTAAAACACACGGGCTTTAGCCCCTGAGGGAGCGCTTCCGCGTTACCTGTCTCCCCGCCTTAGTATCGACAATGTAGATACATTGCGCTACACTGTATATTATTGGAGAGGTTTTCCGTTCATGAAAACGCAGATGGTGAAGTGGGGCAACAGCCTGGCCGTGCGCATTCCCAAGCCCGTGGTTGAGGAGGCCAAACTAAAGGAAGGCGATTCGCTGGAGGTTGAATCCGCCGCCGAAGGCCACGTCGAACTGCATCGGCCCACGAAGATTCCGACACTGTCGCAACTCGTTTCCCGGATTACTCCAGAAAACCGCTATGCCGAGATCTCAACCGGCGCGGAAGTGGGGAAGGAAGTTATTGAATGGTGACATGGTGACGCCCTACGTTCCCGAAGCGGGCGACATCGTGATGATGGATTTCGATCCGCAAGTTGGCCGCGAACAGGCCAAGCGACGTCCCGCATTAGTACTTACCGATCAACGCTACAACCGCGCCAGCGGCCTAGTCGTTGTTTGCCCGTTGACAAGCAAGCGCAAACCCTACCCCTTCGCCTTGCCCATCACGCTTGACCAGGTGGAAGGAGCGGTTCTCGTCGATCAACTAAAGAGCATGGATTGGGCTGGCCGCAAGGCGAAATTCCACTCCAAGGCCGAGCCCGCGTTAGTCAACAAAGTGCGCCAGTATGTCGCGGTTCTGCTCGCCCTCCGCTAATCTGTGATGTATACTATACATCATGCGCAGAACGCAATTATACCTGGACGACGACTTGTGGAACGCCCTCCATACGCGAGCCAGGAGCGAGAGAACGAGCATCTCCGATTTGGTGCGCCGAGCAGTGCGCGAACGCTATCTCGGCAATTTGGATGAGCGCCGAGCGGCCATGGAGGCCATCGTCGGCATCTGGAAAGATCGTACCGACTTACCCGATTCTACCGAGGAATACGTTCGCAGCCTGCGGCACGATACTCGGATTGAGAGGCTGGAGAAGCGGTGACCGTTCTGGTCGATTCCGACATCGTCATCGAAGTTTGTCGCGACCGAGACCGCAATATCCTTTCGCGGTGGCGGGAACTGGGTCAATCGGGCGGCGCCATCCTGTGCTCGCCGGTAACCGCAGTCGAACTGTGGAATGGAGTGCGGCCCCGCGAGCATGAGGCACTGACGCATTTCTTTCGCACTCTTCTTTGCGTCCCGATCGACTATGAGACGGGCCGCCAGGCTGGCGATTATCTCCGTCAATATCGCAAGAGTCACGGCCTGCAAATAAGTGATGCGCTGATTGCCGCGGCTGCGGTGCTGAATCGCGCTGAGCTGTGGACGCGCAACCGCAAGCACTATCCGATGAAAGAACTGTCGTTCTATTAGGCTGCGCTCGCCCCCTGCGCGGTTTCTCAGTCGTTAATCGCCTGATACGCCAGTTCGTTCACCTGACGGTCAAGCGTCAAGTCGCCGGTCGGATGCAGTTGACCCATGAAAATCACGATCATCTGTTCCTTCGGATCGATGGAAAACTCGGTGTAAAAGAAGCCTCCCCAGTTGTATTCCCCCGCCGATCCAAGTTCGGAAAGCGGCGCTCTCACTCCATTCACGCCGAAGCCCAGTCCGAAGCCAAAGTCCTGCCCGGAACTGATCTTTCCCAGTTGGTCGCCGGTCATCAACTCCACCGACTTGCGGCTCAGCAAACGAGTATTCCCAACCTTGCCGCCGTCAAGCATCATCTGGCAGAAGCGAAGGTAATCGGCCGCCGTCGACACCAGTCCGGCGCCACCAGAAAACAGCTTCTTCGGTCCACGCACCGGGTAGTCTGCCGAGTATGTAAAAGAGCCGTCCGTGATGGGAGTGTCGGGAAACGGATTCAGGCCCTTGTCTTCATAGTAAGTGTAGGCCGTAGCCAGCCGCTCCACCTTGTTCTCCGGAGGATAGAAGTAACTGTCTTTCATCCCCAGCGGCTCGAAGATGCGCGTGCGGAAGAATTCGTCCAGCGGTTTGCCCGACACCACTTCGACCAGCCGTCCCAACACATCGACGCCCAAGCTGTATTCCCACTTCTCGCCCGGGTTGAAGAGCAGCGGCAGGCCCGCCAGGCGCTTGGTGCTGTCTTCGATGGTGCCGTCATAAGGCAGCAGCCCGGAAGCGACATTCGCGTTCTTGTACATGGGGCCGAGGTCGCTGTTCCACTGGTAGGTGATTCCCGAGGTGTGACGCAACAGATCGCGAATGGTGATCTCCCGCGTGGCGGGGATGGTGTACGTCGCGCCGGACCCGGGCTTAACCAGAACTTTCGGATTTTTAAACTCGGGCAGGTATTTCGAAACCGGGTCCTCAAGCAGGAAGCGCCCTTCTTCGTAGAGCATCATGACCGCTGTGCTGGTGATGGGCTTCGTCATCGAGCAGATGCGAAACATACTATCGGGACGCATGGCCTTGCCCGCTTCCCGATCTGCCATGCCCTGCGCGTTGAACCAAGCCACGTGGCCGCGACGCGCCACCAGCGTGACCGCGCCGGCGATGCGCTTGTCGTCGATCCCGCGTTGCACCGCGCTCGAGATCCGCTCCAGCCGCTCCGAAGACATGCCGACGGTTTCCGGTTTGACCACCGGCACTTCCTGCGCGACCGCCGCCGGCAATACGAGCGCACAGAAGACAGTTAGAAATATGACTCTGCGACTTGCGAGTTGCCTATCCATGATTTGCCGATTCATGACGAAGAAAGCTCCTTGTCGTCGCTTCGTGAAATAAGGGACATCGATTGTACAACGATAGACACCTGCCAAGAACGAAGACCAGGGCGAGCCTCACGCGGACATCCCTTCAGCCGCGCTCAGGGCAAGCTCGCCGGTTTGCCTGACGGACGGCCCGAATGGTACAACCCTCCCGAGGCCATCTCTCGTGAAAAGGTCCGTGAAAAAAGTCGCCGCAGTTTCCCTCGTCGCTCTGTCCTCGCTGCTGATCGTGTTCATGGTCGCCCGCGCCGCCGAAAACACGCGCCGCATCAATCTTCCAACCAGCAAAAGCCTGACCCTCCCCGTCCCCGGCTACCTCGCCCGTACCAACAGCTACCCCGCGACCATAGCCCTCAGTCCCGACGGCCGTTACGCTGCGCTGCTCAATCAGGGATACGGCACCGAGGAATCGGGAGCGCGCCAGTCGATCGCGATTCTAGATCTCAGCAACAATCAACTGCACGATTTTCCCGACGACCGCCTGAGCGACGACTATTCCACGCACCAAAGCTATTTCATCGGCCTGGCATTCTCGAGCGACGGCAAGCATCTCTACGCCTCGATGGGCTCGATCACCGATCCCACCGGCGAGAAACCCACCAGCAACGGCAACGGCATCGCGGTCTACAAATTCGCGGACGGACAAGTTACCCCCGAGCGCTTCATCAAGATTCCGCCCCAACCCATCGCCGAAGGCAAAGAAGTAGCGTTCGGCCTTCGAAAAACTCCCGCCGGAACAGCAATTCCATACCCGGCTGGATTCGCCGTTCTTCCCGGCGCGAAGGGCGACCGCCTGCTCATCGCGAATAATCTCTCGGACAATGTCGTGCTGCTAGACGTTACCTCGGGAAAAATTGAAAAGTCGTTCGCTTTAAGGCGAAAAAAATTCGATCTTGGCCGATTTGTCCCCACTGAATATCCGTATACGGTGATCGCCAATAAAGCCGGAACCAAAGCGTGGGTCAGCTTGTGGAATACTTCGGCTATCGTGGAATTAGATCTCGAGACGGGCGATGTGTCCCGATCCACGCGGATTGGTCTCTGGAAAGATAGCGACCCCATCGCTCCCAGCCCGCATCCCACGGCAATGCTGTTGAGCCCCAACGAGGAAACGCTCTACGTGGCCCTAGCCAACGCCGATTACGTAGCGGCCGTCGATCTGAGAGTCGTCGATATGGCGTGGACGCTTTATCACACCAATCCCAGAGAACCCGGATCTGTCATCCAAGCCATCGTCCTGTCACCCGACGGCAAGTATCTCTTTGCGGCCAGTGCTTCGCTCGACGCAATTGCCGTATTCGAAGCCAAGGATCTGCCACAACTACACGCCGGTAGCAATTTCATCGGGGCCCTAGACGAAGAACCTCTCGGCTTCATCCCCACCGAGTGGTATCCCAGCGCCCTAGCCATCGCCGGCAACGACCTCCTGATCGCCACCGCCAAAGGAGAAAGCAGCGGCCCCAACAACATGCGCGGCACCCTGAAAGGAGAGCGCAAAAGAAAAGAGCATCCCTACATTCCCACTCTGATCGGAGGCTCCATCCAGCGCCTAAGCCTGGCCGACATCGACAAGAATCTAGCCGCCTACACGCACCAGGTAGAAGAAGATAATCTAGTCCGCTCCGACGGCGGCAAGTTCGAATTCGCCGGAGGAACGAATCCCATCCGCCACGTGATCTACGTCCTGAAAGAAAATCGCACCTACGATCAAATCCTGGGCGACCTTTCCTTCGGCAATCAGCCCGCAGGCGACGGCGATCCATCGCTGACCATGTATGGCAAAGACATCACCCCCAACGAGCACAAACTAGCACTGCAGTTCGGCGTCCTCGACAACTTCTACGACAGCGGAGAAGTTTCCGGCGACGGCCATCTCTGGTCGACCGCCTCCACCACAAGCGACTACAACGAGAAAACCTGGCCCATAGGCTATCGCAGCAAAGAGCGCACCTACGATTCCGGAGGCAGCGTAGCCGAAGAATTCCCCCTGGAGCAGGGAATCCCCGACATAGACGATCCCGCCACCGGTTTCCTCTGGGACAACCTGGCCCGCCGCAACCTGACCTATCGTGTCTACGGAGAATTCATAGCCGCCGTCTGGTGCAAGAGCGAAAACGCGAAGTCGCCAACGACAAAGATGAAGATGGCCTCGCCGAAAGAAGGCACGCCGTCTCCCCTGTCTGCAACCTGCTCAGTTTCCGAAATCAAGAAAGGCGAGCCCTTGCCCGCGAACATAGGCAACCCACCCGGCGGCCCAAGCCCATGGCCCTGGCCCATTCCGCAATTAAAGCGCATGCGTCCGACGAAAGCCGCCTTGCGCGATCATTACGATCCAAAGTTTCCCGACTTCAACACCGATTATCCCGACCAACTCCGAGCCGACGAATTCCTCCGCGAATTCGACGAGTTCGTAAAAGCCAGGGGAACGGAAAAGGAACTCCCGCAGTTCACGCTCCTCTATCTCCCCGACGATCACACCGGAGGCACGCGTCCCGACAAGCCCACCCCGCAAGCCTCGGTAGCCGACAACGACCTGGCGCTAGGGCGCGTAGTCGATGCCGTCTCCCACAGCCCCTACTGGGACGACACCGCCATCTTCGTGATAGAAGACGACGCCCAAGACGGAGCCGACCACGTCGATGCCCACCGCTCCATCGCCTTAGTCATCAGCAAATATGCGCCCCACGAGCCGCAGCCGTTTGTCGAACATCAGTTCTACACCACGGTCAGCATGGTCCACACCATGGAAGCATTGCTGGGCCTTCCCCCGATGAACCTCTTCGACGCGCACGCGCCCCTAATGGCGTCGCTATTCTCTGGCCCAGGAACCCAGCCGCCGTATAAGGTGGACGACCAGAACCTGCGTAGCGGCCTAATCTATAAAGTGAACGAAAAGAAAGCACCGGGAGCAAAAGAATCCTCGCAGATGAATTTCACCAAACCCGATGCCGTCGACGCCAGAAAGCTGAACGCAATCCTGTGGCAAGACGCAAAAGGCACCGTCGCAATGCCAGCAAAATGGAGTTCGCCAAAGCCCATCGAACACTAAAGAACCGATATTGCGACGGAATGCCTAACCCCAGGATTTCCTCTGTGAACCTCTGTGTCCTCTGTGGTTTCCGCTCCCGGCTGGCGTCGAGAAACGGTGGTCAAGACTTTTGCCAGATCTGACTGAGATAAAATGCCTTGGTGGCGTCTCCGATCGAGTGCACCAACCTGCGCAAGACCTACGACGGCAAAGTCGAAGCCGTCCGCGGCCTCAGTCTGCAAATCGAAGCCGGCCAGTGCTTCGGCCTGCTAGGCCCCAACGGAGCAGGGAAGACCACCACCATAGAAATCCTGGAGGGTCTCCTGGACCCCACCTCCGGAGAAGTCCGCATCTTCGGGTACACTTGGGCCGAAAACGAGCGCCAGTTGCGCGAATGGATCGGCATCTCGCTCCAGGAAACGCGCCTGTCGGAAAAGCTAACCGTCCGCGAAACCATAGAACTCTTCGCCAGCTTCTACAGCGAACCGCGCGAAGCCGGCGACATCCTAGAAGAACTCCAACTGACCGAGAAATCCGAAGCCTGGGTCGGCAAGCTTTCCGGAGGCCAGAAGCAGCGCCTGGCCGTAGCCACCGCGCTGGTAGGCAATCCGCGCATCCTCTTTCTAGACGAACCCACCACCGGACTCGATCCCCAAAGCCGCCGCCAACTCTGGGATATCGTCCGAGCCTTCCAGAAAAAAGGTGGCACTGTCCTGCTAACCACGCATTACATGGACGAAGCCGAGCGCCTCTGCGACCGCCTAGCCATAGTCGACCATGGCGTAATCATCGCCGAAGGAACTCCCGACGACCTGATCGACCGCCTGGGCGGCCATCACGTGGTCGAGTTCCAGGTAAGCAATAACGCCAGCAATAATATCAGCAATAACGGAAACGACAACAACGAGAACGACCACCTCGACTTCTGGCGCACTCTGCCCAGCGTGGAGTCCGTCCGTCGCGAGGATTCCTCCGTCTGCCTAAGTGTCCGCGAGCCGCACCTCACCATCCCCGCGCTTCTGGATGCGGTAGCCAGCCAGGGCCATCGACTCGAGCACCTGAGCACGCGCCAGGCCAGCCTAGAAGATGTCTTCGTGAAACTCACCGGCCGCCACCTGCGAGAAGATTGAAATGGCAACCACCGAAACCAACCCAACCCGACTCCACGCCGATGAAAATCCGCAGCCGCGGCCCATCCCCGCGCGCCGCAGCGGCCGCTGGTCCGGATACCGTCACCTCCTGTGGGCGCGCATCCTCGAACTCAAACGCGAGCCCGAAGTCGTCTTCTGGGTCTTCATCTTTCCGCTGCTCCTGGCGGCGGGCCTGGGCATAGCCTTCCGCAACAAGCCTGCGGACATCACGTCGGTAGTGGTGATCGATGGCGCTGGCGCCGAGAAGACGTTAGCCATGCTCCAGAACTCGACGAATAAAAGCGCGTCCGATAGAAGCTCGTCCGATAAAAGCGCGTCCGATAAAAGCCCCGCCCACTCTGCCGTCCGAGCCACCATCCTAGATCGCGAAGCCGCGCTAAAAGCCTTCCACTTCGGCAAGTACGATCTAGCCATCGAGGCGAATCCCGACGGCAGCTACACCTACTACTACGATCCCGCCCGCCCCGAGAGCATCCTCTCCAGAGCCGAAATCGACGCCCAGCTGCAGTCCGCCGCCGGACGCCTAGATGTGCTAGCCACGTCCTCCCAATCCTCCAGTGAACCCGGCTCCCGCTATATCGACTTCCTCATCCCCGGCCTGCTAGGCATGAACCTGATGAACTCCGGCATGTGGGGAGTAGGTTTCGCGCTGGTAGAAATGCGTCAGCGCAAACTGCTGAAGCGCTTCGTAGCCACGCCCATGCGCCGCAGCGATTTCCTGCTAGCCCTAACCAGCAGCCGTCTGATCCTGATGGTGATAGAAGTAGGCTTGCTCCTAAGCTTCGGGGTGCTGGTCTTTCACATGCCGGTCCAGGGATCGATCCTCTCCGTAGTCCTCCTAGGATCGCTAGGAGCCGTAGCCTTCGGAGGCGTAGGCCTGCTAACCGCCTGCCGAGCGCAAAAAATCGAAAGCGTCTCCGGCCTGATCAACCTGGTAATGATGCCGATGTGGATCTTCTCCGGAGTCTTCTTCTCCTACCAAAGGTTCCCCGCGATCACCCACCCCTTCATCAAAGCTCTCCCACTAACCGCGCTAAACGACGCGCTAAGAGCGACCATCCTGGAAGGCGCAACGCTAGCTTCTCAATCCGGACGCCTGCTAGTCCTGGCCATCTGGGGAGGAGTCTCGTTCATCTTGGCCCTGCGCTGGTTTCGCTGGACGTAAGAAGTCATCAGCGGGTGCCCCATCCTTGCGCGTTCTTTGCGCAAGGGTGGGATTCCACGTTAGCCATCCAATCTGAAATTGTTATCCTGAGCGAAGCGAAGGACCTGCTTTTCGACCGCGCCACTCGCCCTCTCCAAGTTGTCATCCTGAGCGGAGCCGGGACTTCACGAAGTGAAGTTCCGGAGCAGTCGAAGGACCCCTGCATCGCTCGGATTACGCGACGACGGACACTTCGCCGTGGTCCTTGCGAGCCGGCCTCACCGAAATCTCGACGTCCTGCCCCAGGGCGGTAAGAAAATCCATAAGCCGCTCAACCGAGAAACTACCCGAGCGGTTGCGCATCAGCAAAGAGACGTGCGGCTGCTTGATGCCGAGAATTTTGCCGGTCTCGGCTTGCGTCAGCTCGCGCCTCTTGACGAGACGGTAAATCTCAAGCGTCAGCTTTGCCTTTAGGAGTTCCTGTTCAGGATGCGGGAGCCCGAGATCCGCAAAAACATTACCACTGCTCTTTTTCGTCCTGGTGGGGCTCTTCCCCCGGTCTTTTGGAATCATAGAGCTCATTCTACTTGGCTTTAAAGACTACAATCCAGGAAACGTGTTCGTCATGCTGACTGACCTGACTGGATACTTTGACGACGCTGGAGGAGCCGATCACGACTTTACTGTTGTCAGTGGTTGGGTATCGACCGTGGCGAAGTGGGAACGCTTCGATGTTGACTGGAAGCTTCTGCTTGCCCATTACGATCTTTCCCATTTCAGCATGAAAGAGTGCGCCCAGTTCAAGGGCATTTTTGAGAAGTGGAAAGACTGCCATGGGACACGGAATAATTTTCTCCGAGATGCAACGGACATTATCCACTCTTACGCGCTTTACGGCTTCGGTTCGGTCATCCTACATAAGGAGTTTGACGCAGTTAATCGAAAATATCGATTCAGAGAATATGTTGGAAGTCCATACGCTCTGGCGGGCCGCATCTGCGTCAAACACGCCAATCAGTGGGGATTGAAGAACGGTCGCGAAGGTTGGAAAATCGCCTATGTATTCGACAAAGGGACACCGAAGGCTGGCACTCTCCAAAAATTGATGGAACGCGAGGGACTAGGCGATCCGATTTTTCGCTCACCCCACGACGAATACCACGAAGGAAAATTAGTACAGAAGGGATTGACTCCGCTACAAGCCGCTGATTTTCTTTCTTATGAATTGCGGAAAATCAGGAAGGATGACCCAGAAGAGCTGTGGCCGATTCACAAGTATCGTAAGAGTGTAAGGGCACTTGTTCGAACCCCATCATTCTGGGGAAAGTGCGCGCAATCTGATCTTGAATATCTCTGCAAGAATCATCCAAAAATAGGCACGAGATAGTCCTACTCGGGATTGGCTGCAAGAAGCTGTTCGCAACTTGGAACGTCATTAGCCCATTCTGCCGCACCCTTAAAAGCCCTGCCCTTGATTGTGCTGCACAATGTGCCTGTCTTTGTATCTAGCGCAAAGTATCCGTGCCAAGGGATCCCCTCCGTCAAGAGGGGTTCGGGTGAGATCGGCAAAAACCGCTGATAGTGCGGCTTTGCTAGCGGCGTTGTGCTCTGCGTCCGCGGCCCTGATGAGTCACATCCTACCAGCATAATAGCGATGGCGAGCACCGTTAAGCGCGTCTTTGGAAACTTCATTTTGCCTCCGTTTGACAGGCATGATTTACTTATAGGGGGAGGTTATATGCAGTGCGCACGCACATCAAGGAAAGTCGCTCGAAAGGCCTCAAGGCTGCTGATACGCTCACGCTCCAAGGGCGTCCGAAGCGTAGCGGGATCGGCGCTGAGAATGCGCGAGAACAAACATCGAAGAAAGCGCTCGTACAAGCGGTAGGGCGACTAAGTTTTGGGCGGGCGGCCCGTCCAGGCTTCTCTTGGGGGGAGCCTTCGGCTTTTTTCATCACAAAAGCCCGGCCCAAGCATCACAGACATCGAACCCGCCAAGCGCGATAATGGAGACCTGATTGGGGCAGCAAAAAGTGTGCCGGTCTCCCAAGACGGCCCTAGAAGCTGCCCCAAAGCCATTTTCAGCGCTCTTTATCAACCTAAGTCATTGATTTTGGAAGACTTTACCCGCAAGTCCTTTAAACTCAAAGATCTGGCGGGAATTTCCCGCTAACTCTATGATTCCAATAGATAGGGGGGAGGGGGGGTACCCGATACTAACGGGTTAGTAACCAGAACGTTAACACCAGCGGAATAGCAACGAATGTAAAGCCGCAGCTAGAGCATTCCAGCTCCGCAGCCGCCAGTTTTTTCCGGATGCCAGTTCGCGCAGCCGATTCCGAAACAAATCTCCAGCCGGAACGCTCCCCGGAAAATAACGGGTAACTTTCCAGCGCAAGTCTGCGTCAAACAAGGTGGGAAACTCCGCTCACACCGACTTGCTATCGGGAGTATAATGCTGTCAACCGACCGGGTTTCCACGGGGTATCCAAATGTCGTACCGCAAATTGCTGATCTCCCTGAGTTTACTGGCGCTGATGGCGCTGCCCGCGCTGGCGCAGGATCAAACTTCGCAGCCTCCAAACGCGCAGCCGCAAGCTTCACAACCGCAAACCCCAACTCCAAAAGATCAGACGGCGCAGCCGCCGAGCGCCCAGCCGCAGCCGCCAAGTGCGCAGCCGTCGACCGCACCGACTGCAGGCTCAACCACGCCAACTCCGCCGCAGGATTCCTCGGCAACGCCGGCGCCGCCCGCGGACGCTTCGTCGAGCAGTACCGATGCCGCGCCCAGCGGCCCGCCTCCCATCCAGGAGCCGCCCGACAGCAAGGTCAAGCACACCGGCGGTGAGGACGATGTGGACGCTATCGGCAACCGCAACATCGGCAAGCGCGGCTTGGGCGACTGGTATTCGCTCGAAACCGAAATTCGGATGGGCAAGCAATATTCGATGCAAGTCGAGCAAAGCGTGAAGCTGGTTCAGGACCCGGTGGTGAACGAGTACGTCAATCGCATCGGCCAGAATCTGGTGCGCAATTCCGACGCGCAGGTTCCGTTCACGATTAAGGTCATCGACTCCGACGAAGTGAACGCGTTCGCGCTCCCCGGCGGGTTTTTCTACGTGAACTCGGGCCTGATTCTGGCGGCGGACGAAGAGGCCGAACTCGCTGGCGTAATGGCGCATGAGATTTCGCACGTTTGCGCCCGCCACGGGATGCGTCAGATGACGCGAGCCAATTGGGCGCAACTCGGCACGCTTCCTCTGATTTTCGTTGGGGGTGGCATAGGCTACGGCATCTACGAAGCCGCCGGCCTGGGCTTGCCGCTTACCTTCATGAAGTTCCAGCGCAATTTCGAAGCCGAAGCGGATTACCTCGGCCTGCAGTACATGTATAAGACGGGATACGATCCGCAGGCCTTCATCAGCTTCTTCGAAAAGATTCAGGCGAAAGAGAAGAAGAAGCCGGGCACGATCGCCAAGGCTTTCGCCTCGCACCCGCAGACGCCCGACCGCATTGAGGCATCGCAAAAGGAAATCGCGACCATTCTTCCGGCGAGGCCGCAATACATCGTTTCCACGTCGGAGTTTGACGACGTGAAATCGCGGCTGGCCACCATCGAGAACCGGCACAAGGTCATCGAAGAGAAGGATGCGAACAAGCCCAGCCTGCGCCGCGCTTCAACCAGCGACAAGACCGGCGGCACGGACACCACCAGCAGCGACGACGATCGTCCGACGCTGAAGCGCCGGGATGATAATCCGAACCAGAATTAAAACAAATCGGGTGATCGGGTCATCTGGTCATCGAAAAACAAGTTGCTACTTGCTTTTCGATCACCCGATGACCCGATGGTGAGATGACCCGATTGCCTCACGATCCAGCGGCCACCGACTTTACCGTGATCGTCGTGCCATCCACGTCTCCGGTCACTTTTGCCTTCGCTCCAGCCAGACCGTTGAGCTGGTCGAGCGCAGCCTTATCCGAGGTTTCCAGAGTGTAAACTTTGTCGCCGACCACGAGCGCGTATTTTGAACCATGCTTGATGCAAGCGCGCGTGCAATCCGCGGCTTTGCCGGCCATCTCATGTTTCGCCCCGCACATGGCGTCGCTCACTTCGCCAGTCAAGGTCTGGCTCTTACCGCCAGCGAGCGCTGGAACTGCCGCTAGCCCAACCAGCATCTGTATTCCAAGAACCGCAGTCGCTATTCGATTCAGTTTCATTATGCGTTCGTCTCCTGTGGAACAGAGTGATAGTTCAGGTGATGAATCAAGTGGCCCTCCACGATCCCGCGATCATGATCCCACTATCATGATGTCATATAAAGATTCTCATGCAACCAGGCGGGTTGCAGAACATTTATCCTTTACAACCCGGCATTTTCACGCTACTGCTGTTTGAAGCGGATCTCCACGTCCACGGTCTTGTCCTTCGCGTCCAACGACTCATGAACGCTGATGTCCCACCGCACGCCGCGGGGAAGGAGCTGGCCGGTATCGTCCAGAAATCTCTTGGGATAGTCGGCGTTGTAGGGCTGACCTTCGCGCAGAGTCCACGCCCCCTGCATCCGAGCTCGGGCCTGTGTGTCGAGCCCCGCTATCTCCAACTCGCCCATCTTGTAGAGGTCGCCTTCGACGACGTTCAGGTCGTAATGCACAGTGCTTTTCTCGTCGTCGAACTGGGCGTCGGGCTTGATTCGGACCGTCATGTACCCGCGGCTCCGGTAAAGCTTGTCCACACTGTCGAGGTCGCGAAGAAGACGCACCGCGTCGGCGGGCTGGCCAGCCGGCATGTGGATGAGCGGCGTGACTTCAGCGGTAGCGATTGCAGAGTTGCCCTTCCAGTGGACGCCGGAGGTGGAATACATCTTGCCCGGCGTTACCGGTATGATCGCGTCCACCTGAAGTTCGGCGGGACCTTGCGCATCCGCCGCGGCAGAGGATTGCGGCACCACGCGCCCATCCGCCGGCCCAAACGCTGCCTTCAAATATCCGCGCTGCAGGTATACCGGCAGGAGGTCCAACCTTGCGACCGCGGCGAGAGACGCGCGCCCATACTCCGCTCCCGTGAGCTGGCGTGCGGCAGTTGTCAGCAGAGCCGTTTGTTCCGGCGAAGCTCCGGGGAATTCGACGCTGCGAATCCGGATGCTGACTTCTTCTACGCGATAGTCGATCGCAGTCAGGGTGTCGCTCGATTCTTCTGCATGGCGCAGGTAATCTACTCTCCCTGGAAATTGTCTTTCGGTGAGGACGGCCTGCAGTGCCTCGGAAACCCGGTCGGGAAGATTGCCTGCAATCGGCAGCAACTGCTTGAACAGTGGAACGCGGCTTTGCAGCGCGGTCCGCAGTTCATCGTCGGTGAACCAGACGAAATTTTCGAAGTACGCGGGGACCAGCTTACTCTTGTCGGTATCGGCGAGTTGCAGTTCGAGTTTTGTTCCCGCACTGGAAGAGGAGTATGAATAGACAGCGTTGCTGAACAGGCCGGAATTACCGAGGCGCTGCACCGCCTCTTTGAAATCGCCATCGGCGGCGTCCTGGCCGATCTGCAGGCCGCTCGCGGCAAGAATCTCTTTGTCGGTGTAGCGCTCCGTTCCCGTGACCTTCACCGCAATCAGCTTGTAGGCGTTTACTGAGGAAGCTTTGCCGCTGCCGGGGTGCTTCTGGGCCACGGCAGCCGAGAAGAGCAGGGACAAGCAGAGAGCGAAACGCGCAACCCGATTCATTTCGATCGCTTCCCAGCCCCGGCCAGGGACGTCGAAAAATTCTTTTGCTTCAGCGCGATGTCCATGAAGGCTTTGGCGGCGCGGCTGAGCGATTTATCTTTGCGGAACACGAGCGCGAGGTCGCGCCGGATTTGCGCGCCGGCGAGCGTGATCGCAACCAGCGCCTTGGCAAGGATATCCTCCTCGATATTCGACCGCGCGATAAATCCCACGCCGACATCCGCAGCCACAAAGCGTTTCAGCAGTTCGCTCGAATCGAGTTCCATGGCCAGGTTCGGTTTCAAGTGATGGTCGTAAAACAGCGCATCGAGCGCGTCGCGGGTGTGGCCCATTTTGGGTAGGACGAGCGGATAGGCCGAAACCTCAGTCACGGTGACGCTCTTCTTGGCCGCGAGCGGATGATGCGGGGCCGTGATCACGACGAGTTCGTCGCGATGGATCATCTGCGCTTCGAGCCGGTTGTCGGTCACAGGCAGCGAGACCACGCCAAAGTCAACCACATTTTCGAGAATCGACTCGAGAATCTTGGCGTAATCGGAGCGCTTGATGCTGACGGCAACGCTCGGATAGTCGCGTTTGAATTGGGCAAACACCTCCGGCAGAATGTGCAGGCAGGTGCCTTCGTTCGCTCCCACAACAATTTCGCCGCGAGGCACGCGCTCGGTCTCGGCAATCTCGGTGAGGATGGTCTTGCGCCGCTCCAGCGTCTCCTCGGCATACTTGAAAAACAATTTGCCGGAGGCGGTGAGCGAGACCCGGCCTCCGGAGCGGTCGAGCAGGCGAGCGCCCACTTCTTCTTCCAGCGCGCGAATCTGGGAGGAGATGGCGGGCTGAGTGCGAAAACGCTTCTCCGCCGCGCGCGAG
>Ga0181523_10001484_pt1 | contig 24871 bp, 16 predicted proteins | sample PEATcosm2014_Bin_43_FD_119752 | JGI IMG/M metagenome (GOLD analysis project Ga0181523, IMG submission 119752) | Peatland microbial communities from MTU Mesocosm Facility, Houghton, MI, USA - PEATcosm2014_Bin05_30_metaG | ecosystem: Environmental > Terrestrial > Soil > Wetlands > Peat | place... | reverse complement strand
TCGGCCACAGCTACCGCCGTCGAAGAAGCCGCCAAGCCTGTCGACGTGGCCGCGGTGCGAGCCCAACTGGCGCAGGCCGAGTCCGAGCTTGCAGCGTTGCAAGGTGAAGAGCCCATGATTCGCGTCGCGGTCGACGCTCAAATTGTGGGCGAAGTGATTTCCGCATGGACCGGAATTCCGGCCGGCAAAATGATGAAGGATGAAATCACCACGGTCCTTTCTCTGCCTTCATTCCTCGGCCAGCGCGTGATCGGACAGCTCCACGCGCTGGAAGTCATCAGCCAGCGAATTTCGACTTCGCGCGCCCGTCTCGATGATCCCAACAAGCCGATCGGCGTTTTCATGCTGGTGGGACCCAGTGGAGTCGGCAAGACCGAAACCGCGCTCGCGCTGTCGGATCTTCTTTACGGCGGCGAACGCAATCTGATTACCATCAACATGTCGGAGTTCCAGGAAGCGCACACCGTATCCACGTTGAAGGGCTCGCCTCCGGGCTACGTGGGTTACGGCGAAGGCGGTGTGTTGACTGAGGCTGTCCGGCGACGGCCGTACGCTGTTGTTCTGCTCGACGAAGTTGAGAAAGCACATCCCGACGTGCTCGAGCTCTTCTACCAGGTGTTCGACAAAGGACACATGGAGGACGGCGAAGGCCGCGAGATCGATTTCAAAAACACAATTATCATTCTCACCACCAATGCCGGCACCGACACGATGGCGAAACTGTGCGCGGACCCGGAGACCATGCCCGGTCCCGACGGCCTGGTCAAGGCGCTCAAACCGGAGCTCAACAAGATTTTCAAGCCGGCATTCTTGGGGCGCATGGTGCTGATTCCTTATCTGCCCATTCGCGATGAGAATCTGCGGCAAATCATCCGGCTGAAGCTGGGCAAGATTCAGCGCCGCATGCAGGAGAATCACAAGATCGAAATGTCGTATGATCCTGCCTTGGTGCAGGAAGTAGCGAATCGCTGCACTGAGGTCGAGAGCGGCGCTCGCAACGTGGATAACATCCTGACCAACACTCTGCTTCCCGATATTTCGCGGCAGTTGTTGGGACGCATGGCGGCCAATGAGCCCATGGAGCGAATTCACGTAGGCATTGGCGCCGACGGAGCCTTCGAGTATCGCTAGAGAACAGGCGGCCGCGACAGACTGATGCATTGCGGGCAGGCTGCTTTGGCGCGGTCGCAACAACCAAGGGAAGAACAAGCTCGTGGCAGACGAAAACTACACTCAAGATAACCGGCTTCTGATTTTGGATACGCCGCTGGGCAAGGACGTGCTCCTGTTGCAGGAGCTGACCGGCGAAGAAGGAATCTCGCGTCTTTTCAACTACGAACTGAATCTGCTGTCCCACGACAACGATTCGATATCCTTTTCTGATATCGTCGGACAAAAAGTTTCCATCACCCTCAGCCGACCTGACGGCTCGTCGCGCTACATTAGTGGCTACGTCAGCCGTTTTACGCAGGGCGACACCGACGACCGAAATTTTACCCATTACCACGCGCAAGTCGTGCCCTGGCTCTGGTTTCTGACCCGCCAGGCCGACTGCCGCATTTTCCAGAACCTGGCTGTGCCTGACATCATCAGCCAAGTGTTCAATCTCTTCGACTTCAAGGATTTCCGTCTCAGCTTGAAGAACACCTATCCTCCGCTCGAGTATTGCGTGCAGTATCGCGAAACTTCGTTCAACTTCGTTTCGCGCCTCATGGAAGAGTTCGGCATCTTCTACTACTTCGATCATTCCACGCAGGGCAAGCACACCATGGTGCTGGCCGATCAGTCCAGTACGCTGCCCGCATGTCCCAGTTCTCCGATCAGCTACGACACGCAAGTCGGGGGCCTCTACGATCCGGAAGCGATTACCGACTGGCACGTTGGACAGGAAGTGCGCACCGGCAAGTACACCGTAACCGACTACAATTTCACGACTCCCTCCACCAGTCTGCTGGCCAACGACCCGACGGTGGTGAATCTTTCCGCCAGCCAGCCTCTGGAGCTTTTTGACTATCCCGGATTGCATACCACCAAAGATCAGGGCGACACCGTAGCCAAGACGCGCATGCAGGAAGAAGAAGCGGGCCACTTGGTGGTGCAATCGGCGAGTAATTGCCGCGCAGTCATGTCCGGCTACTCGTTCGTGTTGAAGAATCACTATCGGGCAGACCAGAACACGAACTATGTGGTGACCGAGGTAAGGCACTACGGCTCAGCGGGGCAGACTTACACGACCGCCGGCACGCTGGGGGCAGAGACTTATTCCAACAAACTCACTTGTATTCCGGCAACAGTGGCTTACCGCCCCCCGCGGGTGACCCCGAAACCCTTTGTTCAGGGCCCCCAGCCCGCATTGGTGGTGGGCAAAGCGGGCGAGGAAATCTGGGTGGACAAATACGGGCGGGTCATCGTGCAGTTTTATTGGGACCGGCTCGGTAAGCAGAATGAGAACAGTTCCTGCTGGATTCGCACTTCCCAACCCTGGGCTGGCGGAAATTGGGGAGCGATGTGGATTCCGCGCATCGGCCAGGAAGTTCTGGTCAGCTTTCTGGAAGGCGACCCTGACCGGCCAGTCATTACGGGCCGGGTCTACAACGCGAACCAGATGCCTCCTTATACTCTGCCCGACTACCAGACGCGCAGCACGTTCAAGTCGCGCAGTTCCAAGGGCGGCAGCGCCTCCGACTACAACGAAATGCGCTTCGAAGATCTGAAGGGACAGGAGCAGATCTTTATGAATGCCCAGAAAGATATGGACCTGCGCGTGGAAAACGACTCGCGGGAATTCATCGGCGCCAACCGCCATCTGATTGTCACCACCAACCAGGTCGAGCAAATTCAGACCGATAAACATTTGCATGTCCAGGGAAATCATTTCGAGAAGGTCGACGGCAACATGTCGCTGAACATCGGCGGCAACCAGATGGAGAGCGTGACCGGAAACAAGTCGCTCAGCGTCACCGGCAACCAGAGTGAGAGCGTCACCGGCAACGTGTCACTGTCGGTTACGGGCGGAAAGATGGACTCGATCACCATGGGTTACATGATGAGCGCGTTGAGCATTCATCTCAGTGCCGAGACCGGTATCGTGATCGAATGTCCGGTGGGAATTACGCTGAGTTCGGGAGCCAATTCGATTGATATCGGCCCCGCCGGCGTGTTTGTGACGGGAACGCCGTTTGTCTACCTCAACAGCGGGAGTTCTCCTGCCAGCACCTCGGACCCCAGTTCGGGATCGCCCGACAGCCCGACCGCGCCGAACGATCCGGATACGGCCGACGACGGCAGCAAGGGAACGAAGCTGAACTGACGGTACGAAGTTTTGATGGCAAGGAAGTCGGGTCAAGCGCCGCCAGGCGGCCTTTACGGCACCATGACCGTCATCTCTCCCGGCATGACAATGCTGATCACGCCAGCCCACATGCACATCAGTGTCGAGGTATCGTCAAGCGTGGGCATTTCGGCGAGCAATACAGTCGGAGCCCCCGGAACCCACGGGGCGACCGTCATGGGAATGCAGGGCATCGGAGTCAACACGCCCATCGCGGCTGCGGTCGCGGCCGCGACCATCGGGTTGGCGGGCGACATGCACACGCCGAACGGCATGATGTTGACCATGGGAATGTTGTCCATGATGTTGGCAGCTGGCATCTCCCCGGTGCAGAGGACCATGTTAATGGGCAGAACCACCAGCGAACTCGGAGCCATGCCCATGGTGCACATCATCATCGCTCCCATGCAGACTTGCATCGGCATATGCGATCCCCCAGGCCAATTTGGCTGCAGGGAATTCTAGCAAAGCCGGAAGCGAATGCAACCTTGGAGTGCGCTGGTCATCGCTGGTCATGGCAAGGCATTCGCCAAGCGCGCTGGAATAGTGCGACAGATCTTATGGCAAATCCCCGAATGGTTCATCGATGACCAATCCAGCAAGCGACCGATGATCTCAACCAGCTCAAAGCAACCAAGCTCCAAGAACAAAGGTCGACGAATGGGTGTAACCGTTCTCTAAAGGCTCAAGTTCGGAACCCTAGGGGCATGCTGCAGGCATCGCGCCGCAACGCTCAACGCGCGTTAACCATTGTGGGACAGCGGGTTAAGAGAACTCCCACCCATTCAGGCGAACCCCCCCGGTTAACCCCCGAAGAACCTTAGTAACCTTGCCGGGGGGTGCGGCATCTACACTAAGATCAAAGCAGAGTTGCACAGGAGGACGAACCCCCGAAGGGAAGTGGTATGGCGAAAAGCAAATTGACGTCGGGCATGTGGCGCATTGATCCGCAGAAGTGGTCGCGGGTGATCGATCGCTCGGGGCAACCGGTAGCGTCGGTCGAAGCGGATTTGGATCCCACTGCCAGCGCCAGCCTGATCGCTGCTGCGCCGGATATGTTCGAATTGCTGCAAGCTTTAGAAACCGACGAGTCCATTCCGGAAAGCGTGCATGAGGAGATTCAATTGGTGCTTCGCCGCGCCCGCGGGGATTTTGGTTTGGCGGTTTTTTCCCGCAACTTCAAACAATTACGGTCGAGAACCCAGGAGTGGCTGAAGTTTATGGAAGGCCTGTGGAACGCCTGACCGCGACGACGCGGAAACAGTAGTCCTCCACCCGGTTCACCATCGTATCCTCCCAAGCGTAAAAGACTGTTTCTTCCCACCTGCCGCTTCGTCTTCCGATTTGCCCTTTGCTTCCTGGCTCAGGAATTGTTATTGTGGGCAGCCGTGCCGAGAACCGCCTGAAAACATCTCCAGGCCAACGTCGGCAGGGTGCGCCGCGATTCTATGAAGCAGCTGAAACCAGTTCTGTGGACCAAGGGCACGTTCCTGACCCCGCAACATCTCCAGGTGCAGGATCGCTTCATCGAAGATGCGCTCAATTTCCGGCTGCAGGCGCTCAAGTTTTGCCCGTGGGGATTTCGCGAACTGTCGATCAACGCGGAGCTGCTGACCGAGGGCCAGTTTGCCGTAACCCGTGCTACGGGAATTTTTCCGGATGGACTGCTGTTCGAGATTCCCGAGGCCGATCCGCCGCCGCCGTCCAAGTCTCTGGCAGAATTCTTCGAGCCCGGGGATAAGAGTCTCGACATTTACCTGGCTATTCCGGATTACCGCCAACGCGGCCTGAATGTCTCCACCGGAAAAGACGGAGGCACGCGCTATCTGGCGGAAGTAACCGCCTTTCGCGACGAGAATACGGGCACGAGCGAGAAGCCGATCCAGGTGGCGCGAAAAAATATGCGGCTGCTCGCCGACTCCGAGAACCGCGAAGGATCTTCCGTGCTGCGCATCGCCAACGTGGAGCGAACGCCCGCCGGCACGTTTCAACTCAATCCCCGGTTCATTCCTCCGCTCATCGAAATCGGCGCCAGCGAATACCTGGTGGGATTACTGCGCGGCTTGGTCGAACTGCTCTCCGCTCGCAGCACGCAGCTTTCGGCGGGACGGCGCCAGAAAAATCAGAGCCTGGCGGATTTCACCGCCTCCGATATCGCGAACTTCTGGTTGCTCTATACGGTGAATTCCAACTTCCCGATTTTTTCCCATCTCTACGAGAGCAAGATGGGACATCCCGAGGAGTTGTACGCCGCCATGGTCGGGCTGGGAGGGTCGCTGACGACATTTTCTAAGAAAATGCGGCCGCGCGATCTGCCGCTCTATGTGCACGACTCCCTCGGACCGATTTTCTCTGAGCTCGACGAGAAGCTGCGATCGCTGCTGGAAACCGTCGTGGATACCAACCTGATTTCGCTCCCGCTGAAGTTATCGCAGGATTCCATTTACGCCACAGCCATCGATCAGGACAAGTATCTGGCGAACACGCGCATGTACCTGGCGGTGAGCGCGGAAACCACGGAAGAGAACGTCATTCAGAAAGTGCCGCAGCTGGTGAAGTGCTGCTCCGCAACCCACATCGAGCACCTTGTGCGGCAGGCTCTGCCTGGAATAGCCCTGCGCCATTTGACGAATCCGCCGAGCGCGATCCCGGTGAAATTGAAGTATCAATACTTCGCGCTGAACCAGGCTGGACCGGCCTGGGAAGCTGTCACCCGCGCCCGCAACTTTGCCGCGTACGTTCCCGGAGAGCTTCCGAATCCCACGCTGGAATTGCTCATCCTTCTGCCGCAGGCGAACTGAAGGATTGTTGATTTCTGATTGAAACACCGCCGGCGTAGCAAAGCTCCAATCAGCAATCAAAAATCAGCAATCAAAAATTCATGCAAGCTCGCAGCCGTCTCAATGCTTCAGCACGAAGTAAAGCACCAGCAGCGCGGCAGCAAAGAAAAGCACCGTCAGGATCAAGATCAGCGGCCAGTAGGAAACCGGCGGCTCCGGAGCCCCCACTTTCGGGGCCTTGGGAGCGGCAGGAAGCTTGGGAGCAGCAGGCGGTTTCGGCGCTGCCGGAGCGGCGAATGCAGGCTTGAGCGGTACTGGCGGCGGAGGCAGGGGCGGCGGCGCCATAGCCGGAACTGCCAAGGCTGGCATGGCGAACGCGGGCGACCCCGCCGCTTTTGCCGGAGCGTCCGCGCTGGCTGCGTCGGCAGCCGAGTTGGCAGGCCGTGCTGAAATGATGCGGGTGTAAGAGCTTGGACCGCTGGGGACTTCCTGCTGCGGGGCCAGAGGGGCATCGCTGACCGGGCGCGAGAACGCGCCCGTGGCGCCGTCGGAAGCCATGGCCGGCGGCGGTATTGCGGGCGGCTTCGGCATCGGCGGATTCGATGGAACCGGGATCGGGAAAATCGGCGGCGCCGACGCCCCGTACGACGGGGGCTTCGGCGGCGTGAACGGCTCCTTCGGAGCGGCCGGCAGACCCGACCCAGGGAAACTTGGCGCAGGAAAGCCCGATGCGGGCAGACCGGGCTCGGCCAAGTTCGGCGCATGCAGACCCGACGCGGGCAGGGGCGATGCAGAAAGGCCCGGCGCGGGATTTGGGTTCGCTCGCGGCAGTCCGGGCGGCGCACTCGTGCTCGATATCCGCGCAGAGACTTCCGGAGTGAACCATCCGGTGAACGAGCCGGCTGGCTCGTTTCCCGCGATTCCCGGTGCTGGCGGCGGCTCTTCCTTCTGCGGTTTCACCGAGCCGAACACTGAGGTGAAGTCTCCGACAGGTTTCTGGGGAGCCTCCTGCCGAGGGGATACCGCCGGAGTTTCTGATGGAACGTCTCCCCGAAACGGCCCCTGGAAAAAGCTGGTGAACTCGCCGAGCTTGGGGCCTTCCTTGGCCGGTGGAGTGGTGACCGGAGAAGGAAAATTCCTGGCCGCGAAATCGGGACGAAACGGTTCTGCGGGATTCCCGGCATTCGGATCCGTTTTCGGCGCGGTGGGAATCCGCGAGCTTTCTGGAGCCCACGGAGGGGCCGCGTGCAGACCAGACTGACCTCCCGCGGAGCTGCTTGGCGGTGGGGGCATGGAAGGCGAAGGCGGCGCGGCTTCCCTGAGAGGCACAGCTGATTTCGCCGGCGGGTCGAAATCCCGCAACAACTGCGTGACCGAAACCGGGGTCGCCGAGACTGGGGTCGCCTGGAATGGGACCTGTGGAAGGTCCTTCTGCGGCAGCTCCGCCGTGGCAGCCCTGCTTTCCGGAGTCGGCGGCGGAGGGGGCGCGGGGGGCGCTGGTATCTCCTGGGTATCGCGGGCCTGCGCTTTGTACTGCTTTACCCAACCACGCAGCGCGGTTTCCTCGGGCAACTTGGTGACGAGGTAGGCATAGAGCGTCCCACTGTAGCGGCCCGTCTCCAGCACCAGTCCCACCGGCTCTGGAGCGACCCGGCGAAACGAATCGAGAACCCATTGCACCGTCGGCTGGTTGGGCCTCTGCGGATCACCATGCAGAATATGCACTAGCACCCGCTCGCCTCGCACCTTGTCGTTGGCGACGAAGGTCTCCACCGCGCCCGTAGTCAGCGACTCCAGCAGTTCGTATTTTTCTCCGAATTTCATGCTTGGTGTGTAATTCTCCCAAAGAAAGCCACTCGCCTTGACGCAGGATTATACCTCGCAGTTGCAAGCGAATCGCAAAGAATGCGGAGAGTTGAACGCCCGGCGGACGTTGGCAATAAGACCGCTCTAAGTAAGACCGCTCTAAGCTCGGTGCGGGCCAGTTCTGGCCCACTGACGCGGGGGTATATCCGAGAGCACCGAGGCGGTCGCTTGAACCGGGATTTCTCTTGACTTGCACCCTCGTGGGGATCAGAATTGCCTTCATTCCCACGTCGCAGGCGGACATCTGTCCCAGACGTTCGGCGGAGATTTGGTGATGCCTGTGGACAACCTAAGAATTCCCCCGGTGTTCACAGTTCCTGTAGGTTGAAGTCAAACTTGAAGAGGATTTTCTCGCCAGGAGTTTGCGATGAATTTTGCGTCAATGAGTTTCGCGCCCATGGGTTTCGTGCAGAAGCGTTTCGCACCGAAAAGCGAAAAGATCTTTCAGAAGGCGTTCCTTCTTGTGTTCCTGCTCGCCGCCTTGGTGGCCAGCGTGGGAGCCGACAAGAAGTCAGCTCCAGCCCCGAAAGCAGCCGCGCCGAAAGCCGCAGCTAAAGCTGCGCCTGCGCGCCCTGCCGCCAATCGGCCCGCGGCCGGTCGGCCCGCGACCAACCGGCCCGCGACCGCAAATCGCCCGGCCACAGGCACCAGACCTGGAACTTCCGCGGGTGCAAGGCCCGGCGGCGCCAGGACTGGGACGGGGACAGGGACAATGAACCGGACTGGAAACGCCGGCAGGACCGGCGCCGGTTCGAACATGGGCAGAAACGGCGGCGCCAACGCGGGAAAAGGTGGTGCTGGTTCCGTATCCAAAGTTAACCGGCCCCTTCCCGGCAAACAGGTTGCTCTCAAGGGCGGTGGGACGGCGAGCATCCGTCCGAACGGGCAGATCCGTTCCATCAATCGCAATGGGATGCACATCGAACACGGCCTCAACGGAAACCGCCGCATTGAGAGTACCCACAATGGCGCTCGCGTCGTAACCACCGGCAGGAATTCGGGCTACGTGCAGCGGCCTTACGTCACCCGCGGTGGTCATGCCTACGTTTCGCGCACTGTCGTGATCAATCACGTCGCGTATGCCAGGGTGTACCGTTCGTACTCTTATGGCGGCCACTACTATTACGGTTACCATCCCGCGTATTACTACGGTCCCGCGTACTACGGGTGGGCCTATAATCCGTGGCCCGCGCCGGTGTATTGGGGATGGGGCTGGGGTGGATCGCCCTGGTATGGATTTTACGGTGGTTATTTCGCGCCCTATCCGACCTATCCTTCAGCCGCGTTCTGGCTGACCGACTATCTGATTGCGGCGAATCTCCAGGCCGCCTATGCGGCGCAAGCAGCGGCCAATGCTGCGGCCGCGGGCGGTGCAGCGGCGAGCGCCGGAGGAGGCGGTGGCGACCAGCAAGCTGATAACTCTGGCGGCGGCGATGCGCCTGCTGCCAGCGGCGGCGCCGTGACTCTTACTCCTGAAGTTAAGGCAGCGATTGCTGAAGAAGTGAAGGCGCAACTCGCCGCCGAACAAGCTGCCGCCGCGAAACCGGCCGCCGCCGACGGACAGTCGGGTGGTTCGGCAGCGAGTGGATCGGCACCGGCGCAGCAGGCCAGTGGAGAGGTTCCGCCCGCGCTCGATCCCGCTCGGCGCACCTTCGTCGTCGATACCGATCTGACGGTGGCGAGCGACGGCCAGGAGTGCACCCTGACCGGGGGGGACGTCATCACCAGAATTACCGACACTCCCGATGATGACCAGAAAGTGACGGTGAGTGTGGCCAGCAGCAAGAAGAAGGATTGCGCGGCGGGCAAGCAAGTGGCGGTCTCCGTCGACGACCTGCAGGAAATGCACAATCATTTTCAGGAACAGCTCGACAACGGCATGAAGGAGATGGCCACCAAGCAGGGAACCGGTGGCCTGCCCAAGGCTCCTGACACCAGCACCACTGCCTCGGATGTTCCGCCTCCGCCTCCGGATGCGAGCGCCGCCAAGACCCTGGAAGATCAGCAGGCAGCAGCCGATCAGACGGAAGCGCAGGTTTCAAAGGAGGCATTCAGCCAAGGGTCGTGAGCTTGGCTGGGTTGCAGATTTTGCGATTGGAATGACAGGAATGGGATCGCCGGCAGACTGAAGGTGTCCGCCGAGCTCTACCGGCGATTCTTAAGTAATTGCTCTTCTGCTTTCTGCGCCTGCTGCGCTTTTTGCAATAATTCCTTTGCCCCCTTGCTGGGGTCGGTCTCGGCTGCTTTGGAGAAGCAGGCGATCGCTTCGTCGTATTTCCCGTCGTCCATATATTTGTTTCCGTCGCTCACCAGCGAATCGTAGGATTGCGCCGGAACGACTACGGTTCCTGGGGCGGGAGTCACCAGGATTCGATTGATCACCTGCGTGACGTCGGGAACGGCGCCGGCCAGGTTCTCTGCCGCTTTGCGGTCCTCCGCAGTCAACACATTGCCGTCGAGAATTACTTCATCCTTGTTGGAAACCGACACTCGGAGCGCGGCCTGGCTGAGAGCTGGCTCGGTCTTCAATATCTCAGTGACCGCGTTCTGAATTCGCAAACGCTGCAGCGATTGATACTTCAGATAGCCAACTCCCGCGACCAGGACTGCCGCTAAGAGCAGGGCCACAAGCCCCAGAAAGTGCTTCAGCCCGAATTTCTTGGGTTGCAGAAGTACATGCTGCGCCGCGCTCTTCACCAGCACCGAGTCTGGCTGCGGTGGCGCAGTCTTGATGCCTGGGGGCGCCGCTGGCGCCGCAACCGGCGAAGCAATCGTCGGGGCGACTGACGGCACTGGAGTCGGCGTTTTCGCGGCGATGGTTCCAGTTCTGACCTTGGTTGCCGGCGTGGTTTTGGTTCCCGCCGGAACCGGCGAGACTCGCGGCGTAGTGGTCGAAGCCGGAACTGGAGCCGGAGTTCTCACGTTCGTGAACGGTGGCGGCACGGTTGGTTGGTTCGGCGCCGAAGTGCTTTCAACAACCGCGTTTTCCCACGGCCCGCTGGGCAGGGTCCCCAACTGATCCATCCCCAGCTGATCCATGGCAGCGATAAATTCTTCCGCGGTCTGATATCGTTGCTCGCGCGATTTGTCGATCGCTTTCAGAATCACCTGCGAGAGCGCCTCCGGTAAGTGCAGCTCCGGAACGCGCTCGTGCGGCGGCTTCACATTCCCTTCCATGTGCTGCAACATCAGCGTATACAGCGTGTCGCCATCAAAAGGTGCTTGCCCGGTCACCATTTGATAGAGCACCACGCCCAGCGAATAGATGTCGGTGCGGCCGTCAATCTCGCCGCCCTTCTTCCCCATAAATTGTTCCGGGGACATATAGAGCGGCGTGCCCACCAGCATGCCGGTCATGGTCATTCCCGAAGACTTGCCATCGCCGCCGCTGGCTTCGCGCAGCTTGGCGATTCCGAAATCGAGCACCTTGGCGGTTTCCTGACCCTGCTCGTCGACGGTGAGGAGGATGTTCCCCGGTTTGATGTCGCGGTGCACTACGCCGAGTTGGTGTGCGACTCCTAGCGCCCGCGCCGCCTGCGTCACAATACGAAGCGCCCGCGGAACCGCGAATGGCCCTTGTTCCAGAAGAATCTCGCCGATGTTCTTGCCCACCACCAACTCCATCACAATGAAGGGGCGGCCGTCGTCCGTGTAGTCGAAGTCGTCCACTCGGACGGCATTGGGATGGCGGAGCTTGCGGGTCACCACGGCTTCGGTCTGGAAGCGCTGCAGGAAGTTGGCATCTCCGGCAACGCCCTCGTTGACAACCTTGATGGCACACATCTCGTTAAACGTGAGATGTCGACCGCGATAGACAACCCCCATGCCGCCAATGCCGATCTGATCGAGGATCTCGTACTTATTGCGAATGATCATTCCCGGCTGAAGTTCGTGCGTGCTTTGGAGGGCAGTCTGATCCGCCGGACACACGTTATACTCAGCTGGATATGTCTTGTGACAAGCGGGGCAGAATCTCATGAGATCTCGTTAGGCGGCCAGGAGCCTTGCAGGCCGCGTTGGCCGATGCATCGCCCCATAGCAAGGAATGCTCACGCAGAAACGCTTCACTGTCAAGGTCCTTGAAATTGACTTCGGCGGTGGGTGTCCTTAAAATTGGCGCCCAGCAATGATCCTGCCACGCCAAGGCAGGATCGTTGTCCATGATGCCTGACCTCGTGATTGGCCGCATCCATTTAATCCGGCTAGTCGCTGTTTGCGCCGTCGCGTTAGCCTCTGCTTCGGCTCAGAAGCAAGACCTCGCCGTCACCCGGCACAAAGCCGAAGCTGGGGATTCGATCGCCCAATTCGACTTGGCCCGAGCGTACATCTACGGGGAGGGGGGCGTCACCATAGATCCAAAGCAGGGACTTATGTGGTTACGGAAATCTACAGATCAAGGCTATGTCGGCGCCGAATATGCAATGGGATACATCTATCAAACCGGTGCGGAAGGACTGCCGAAAGATCAGCATGAGGCGGCGAAATGGTTCGTGAAAGCCGCCAGGCAGCAAAATAAAGCATCCCAACAGCGACTGTCGGAGATGCAGGCTCAAGGTCTGATCTCAGCCCGCGAGGCGAACTGGCACGTGCCCGAGCAAGCCGCGTCCTCCGCGCCTAAGCCGGCAAAGAGCGGCGCCGCTCCTTTTTCTCTCGCTGAGGTCGAAACTGGTCTCAAGAGTTGGATCACGACCCGGCGCATGGCAACTCTGGTGCAGCAATTCGGCGTGGACTTCACGCTGAGCGCCGTCACCCGCAAGCGCTTGGCCGACGCCGGAGCCGACCCTGATTTGCTGCAGATTATTTCCACCGCTAAACGTTCGCTGTGACGACGCTGGCCTCGCCCGCTCGTTGTATACTCTGAGGTCTTTGCTTCGAGGTCTTCGCTCTGAGGTCCCTGCGGGCTGGAGCCCAGTCACGCGTTCGACCGAGCCAACCTTCTTACTAGGAGATTCACCATGCAGAGCCGCATCACTGGCACCACCATGCCCGTTCTGGAGTTTGCCCTTGAGCCCAACGAGGCCGTCATCTCCGAAGCCGGAGAACTTTCGTGGATGGGCAGTTCGATCCAGATGACCACGCACACCCAGTTCGGGGGCGGCGGAGGAATCTTCGGCGTGCTCAAGCGCGTGGCTGGCGGCGGCTCGCTTTTCATGACGGAATACCGCGCCATCGGTGCCGCGGGCGAGCTCGCCTTCGCCACTAAACTTCCCGGCCACATCGTGCCTGTCGAAGTTTCGCCGGGACATGAGTTCATGATTCATCGCCACGGCTTCCTCTGCGCCACGCAGATGATTCAGATCAGCGTTGGCTTCCAGCAGTCGCTTGGCGCCGGAATCTTTGGCGGCGACGGCTTCCTGCTGCAAAAGGTCAGCGGACAGGGCATCGCCTGGCTCGAACTTTCCGGCGAACTCGTCGTGCGCGATCTTCAGCCCGGCGAAACCTTGCGCGTCCATCCCGGCCACGTGGGCGCGTTTCAGTCCAGCGTCTCGTTCCAGATCACAACCGTCCCCGGCATCAAGAACATGATCTTCGGCGGCGACGGAATTTTTCTGGCAGCTCTCACCGGCCCCGGCCGCATCTGGCTGCAGACCCTGCCCATCGCCAGGCTCGCTCACGCTCTGGAGCGATACATGCCCCATGAAGCGAGCCGGAAGACGGTGGAAGGCGGCGTGGTCGGCGGAATCGTCGGCTCCATCCTCGACAACATGAAGTGAGACTGGACTGCTCGCTGTCCACAAATGTTGTCGACAGTTAAGGACACGGCGCGGAGACTGGGAGTGCACACCAACGTCGTGTACTCAGAATGAATCAGATCAAGGCTCGCACAAACGTTGATCCTCGGACGTTTGCTGGGACCACGACTTTGATTACTTCCCTGCGGCTGCTGGACTGGCACGGACGCCGGGAAGTTAAAGCCCGCTAATCGCTTGTTCCCCTAGAAAGCCCTAATGCTCGTCCTGCAAATTCTGCCGATATAACTCATGGAGCCCGAATCGAATCGTTGATGGGGCCGCGAACTTAGCCAGACGATCGGTGGCTGCCAATCAGAGTCGATTTCTGGAGAGCGGAGACTCGTGAAAACATCGCGCCTCAGTGTCATCGTCCTGCTCGCGATCACTTGTCTGGTGGCTTATGCAGTTTATCGGAATGTCTTTCCTGAAGGTTCTTCACGTGGGGCTCTCCATCCCGCCTCGTTACACATCACGAACCGGTTACCTTTGATTCCAAGCGACGTCGTTCGACTCTTTCCCGAAAAAGCGCCGTCTCAGATCGCAATTCTACTGACCAAGTCCGACGAAAACGGGGAGTCGCCGGTACGATGTCTGCAAGCCATGGGAATTCCGTTTCTGGTGACGCGCGACCTGCGCACCGCCTTACGTCACAAGCTGATTGTTCTGTATCCGGAGGTTGACGGGGACACCTACGATGCGGCGCAGGCGCAGGCCATATCCGGTTTTGTGGCGCACGGTGGGGTTATTTTCGCGCAGAATGTTTTCTGGGGTGGTTTCAAGACGCTGTTCGGTTTTGAAGATGTATTTCCTCTCCGCACCCGTCACAAGATCGTCTTCGATGCGACGCATCCTGAGACAACGGATCCAGCGTTGCGATACTTGAACCGCGCCGCTGAAAAAGAAGTTCCGTTGGGTTCGCCTGCGATCCCTGAAGTCATCTGGAGCAATGGCTACCAGGCAGCCGCCGGAACGCGAAGCCTGGCCCGGTTCGAAGACGGGTCCACCGCCGTTCTCAGGCATGACGTTGGACGAGGCCACACCTACCTGATCGGCGTGGCGCTGAATGACGTCGTGCGACGGAATCAGCAGAATCGGGATTACGAAGCTCAGAGGATCTACGTGAATGGCTTCGAGCCCGGAACGGATGTCTGGCTGCTTCTGTTGCGTGCCTGGTACGAAACTTACTCGGACACTGGCATCCGCCTGGGCACGATTCCAGAGGGCAAGAGGTCGGTCTTGATGCTCTCGCACGACGTTGACTGGGAGTATTCCTTCCAGCCGATGCTGGCCTTCGCGGCATTCGAAAAGAGCGCAGGAACTTCCAGCACGTTTTTTGTGCAGACCAAATATCTGGACGATGCCAACAGCCACGCCTTTTTCTTCGGCCAGTCACTGGATATTTTGCGGGAGCTGGCCGCCGGGAAGAGTGACATCGGAAGCCACACCGTGATCCATACGAAACTATTCAACAAAGTGCCGCTCGGAACCGGCGGGGAACGATATCCCAGCTATCGCGCCCGCGCCACACGCGACAATGCGGCCCAGGATGCGACTGCCCTGGGAGAGGTCTGCGTGAGCAAGAGTTTGCTCGACGGTGAAATTCCCGCGCATGAAACCATTTTCTTTCGTGCCGGCCATTTGCGAGTGCCGCCTTTTCTTCCGGAGGCGCTGGTGCGTTGCGGATACGAGTTCGATTCATCGTTTACCGCGGGAGATGTGCTCACCAATTTCCCATATCGATTGGACTTTGATTTAGGGATGACCGAGCCGACTGCCATATTCGAATTTCCCGTCACGTTTGAGGATGAACAGCTGCCGCCGTTGATGGATCGGATTCCCGCGATGCTGGATGTGATCGAAGCCAACGCGGAAAACGGAGCGCCCTCCGTGATCTTGATTCATAGCAACAACGCGCAGGACAAGCTGGAGGCGGAGCGAGCGCTTCTGTCCCGGCTGCCCAACGACATTCTGGTCGAGAACATGACCGAGTACGCGCGCTTCTGGAAAGCCCGCAGTCGAGTGAGTTGGGTTCCCCGTCCAGCTCCTGGCGGAGAGCGGATCGAAATCAACTCGGAGCTTCCCGTCGCGGGACTGACGCTGGTTTCGCCCCACACAATTCAAAACGCCTCAGGGATGCCGGGGATTCGCTGGACCGATCACGAAGTAGTTCTTCCCGATCTCGCGGCTAAATCCCAGGTCTTCATCCGCATCACCTACTCCCGAAATTAGGGATCCCACATCTCGTTGTTCAGATGGTCGCTTGCCACCGTTCTGCCTTCGGAAGATGCAGAGAAGCACCGGATTACCACAGTCACCTGTTTGAGTGGACGATTCCTACCGATGGTCAGAGTGGTGCGGAGACCGCTGAGGGAGTGGTGCAGGCAGCCAAGTTGCGGGCGCGACGTCCACCCCATGCGCAACGCAGCAGTGTCGCAAAGGAGCATTTTGAATTTGTTTTGCAGATCGCATCTCGACTTGCGGCAACCCGCCGCTGCGTTTGTCGTCGGGCTCTGCCTTCTGGTCTCCTCAAGCCTGCTTGCCGAGGATGACTGGCAGCAGCAAGTGCGTTCCGCTGTGGATCAACATCAGATTACTGCGGCGCTGGCAGTGGTGAATCTTCGTCTGGCAGGGGCGCCGGACGACATGGAAGCGCATGCCTGGCGAGGACGGTTGCTGGCGTGGACGGGCCATTGGCAGGATGCGGAAACCGAATACCAACTGGTCCTCAACAAGTTTCCCAACGATGTGGACGTGCTGACCGGCCTGGCGGATGTCCTGCTTTGGCAGCAGCAATATTCGGAGGCGCTGGCGGTTCTGGAACAAGCTCGCAGTGCCGCGCCGCAGAATCCGGAGGTGTTGGTACGGCGTGCGAGATTGCTGGCGCTGCTCGAACGCACCTCCGAGGCGCGCGCTCAGTTTCAGGCCGTTCTGACCTATGACTCCTCAAACCCTGCTGCGGTAAGCGGGTTGGCAAGTCTGGCGGGCGTCTCGAAATACGAGCTTCGCATCGGGGAGGAAGCAGATCTCTTCAACTACACCGAAAACGCGCAAGTCGAAACCATCACCTTCACGGCGCACTTGAATCGAGCCTGGACTACGACGATCGGTGTCAGCCCGTACCACCTTTTTGGCGAGAATGCGGTGAAGATCTGGGCGGAGGCAGCGTACCGCTTCCACCATAACAATTGGGTGCGAGTTCTGGGCGCGGGAGCAAATCCGCAGGATGTGGTACCGGAAAGCGAGGCTCTGATCGAATACGGTCACGGCTTCCGATTCTCCGATGTGTGGGTCAAAGGATTGGAGAGTTCTTATCAAGAACATTCTCTTTGGTATCGAGGTGCTCAGGTCGTAACTCTGAACACGACACAAGTCGCGTATCTGCCCCAGCAGTGGACGTGGACGCTGTCAGTTACTGGAGCGCACACGCGGTTTGCCGGCGGCGAATCGGATTGGGTTCCTTCTGGCTCAGCCCGGCTGGGCGTTCCATTGTTTAGAAGTCTCTCCGGCAATCTGCTCTTTGCGGTGGGCGCAGAGAATTTCGCCCAGGTGGATCAAATCGGGCGGCTCTCGGCTCGCACTTATGGCGGAGGCCTGCGTTATCGGTTCTCCGAAAGTCAGGATGTTACTGCCTTCGTTGCCAGGCAGGATCGCGCATACGGGCAGAAACAGACCAGCCTGGGACTGAGTTATGGGATCCGATTCTAGCTGGATTCGAGACTTGGGCTTTGCCTGGCTGGTGGCCAGGGCGATTCTGTTTTCGCTGATCGGAATTTTGCTACTGGTGAGCTTCATCGTATTCCGCCGCTGGTATCGCGGACGTTATTTCACCCGGCTGAGCGAACGCACTTTGGCTCTTCGCGAACAATGGCCCGACATATTGTCGGGAAGGATTCCCGGCTCCGCCTGGCGGTTGAACGGCTTGGACTGCCAGATTGTGGAAGACATATTGCTCGACAACATCGAAGTCTCTCAACAAGACCAGTTGCCGAAGCTGCTGGCCTGCCTTCGCAACAGTGGATTGCTCGACCTGCGCATCCGCGAGGCGCGCACTTCGCAGGGTTGGGATCGACGATCGGCGTTACTGAGATTGGGCCGCACGCGCGCCCCGGAGGCCGTGCCCGCCCTGGTTGAGGCTCTGGAGTCTCCTTCGGAAGAAACTCGTATCGCCGCGGTTCGTGGGCTGGGTCGGATTTCGCTGCCCCAGGCGGCGGTGCCTCTGCTGGACATTTTCGCGGCCGGGCAGCTGCAGGTTCCCGAACACACTTTGAAGAATGCGCTGATGAATTGTTGCCGCGAAGCGCCGGAAGTTCTGTTGCCCCACTTGAATCGCACGAGCGGGCGGACGCGCGAGCTGATTGCGCGAGTCCTGGGCGAACTCGCCGACTCGAGCCTGGGCGACGAGTTACTGATCCTGGCTGCGGATGCTCTTCCCGAAGTTCGCGCGTCGGCCGCCCGGGCCCTGGCAAAAGTGCGGCCTGACGTTTCCTTCCCCGTGCTGTCGACCCTGGTGTTGGATGCAGAGTGGTTCGTTCGGCTGCGCGCGGTGATTGCGCTGAGTTCCCTGGATCATCCCGGAAAAATTCAATTACTTTTGCGCGCGTTGTGTGATTCCAACCGCCACGTCCGGCAAAGGGCCGCGTGGACGCTGGCCCGCATGCACCAGGGAAAAGAAAACATTCTGGAAAAAGTCGTGGCTACGCACGACAACTACGCCTTGCAGGCCTTCCTCTCGGAACTGGAGCGGTGTGGATCGCTGGAAGCGGCATTGGATCGATTGGGGAACATCGTCAATCAATCCGACGAAGCCGCCGACGTCGAGAATGTCGCCGCCATGGTCAGGAAACACTTCGCAGCACCCGGCAAAGTTGCAGCCGCAGCCACGGGAAAATCCTGATGCTGCGCTTCCTGGCCATTTCGAACGACACGCTTTTCGTCTTCTACCTCATCTCGAATTTGATCAACCTGGCCCTCCTGGTTGTGGCGATTTACAAGAACCAGATGCACCGGCATCGGCTGGAGGGGATCCGCATCGAGAGCCTGCAATCGTCCCCGTTCACTCCCCCGATCAGCCTGCTGGTGCCGGCGCGCAACGAGGAAAAGTGCATCGTTGACAATGTGCGTTCGTTGCTGCGCCTGGACTATCCGCAACTGGAAGTGATTGTCGTGAACGACGGCTCGCAGGACGGAACCATGCGCGAGCTTCGCGAAAACTTCGGATTGCATCGTTCGCCTATCCTTTACATTTCCGAAATCGAAACGGCTCCGGTGATCGGGATTTACCGCAGCATGCAGCATCGCCAGTTGCTGGTGCTGGACAAGCAATCAGCAGGCTGCAAAGCCGACGCGATTAACGTCGGCATCAACGCGGCCAGCAGCCCCTATGTTTGCGTGGTGGATGCCGACTCCATCCTCGAAAAGGACTCGCTGGCCCGCATTATGGCCGGGGTGATTTCCGATCCGGAGCGTGTGGTCGCGGTGGGAGGGATTGTTCGCATATTGAATGGATCCATCGTTCAGGGTGCAGAACTGAAGCGAGTCGGGCTGCCCAAGACGCATATCGAGATGCTGCAAGTCATCGAGTACTTGCGCGCATTTCTAGTGGGCCGCGAAGCCTGGGCCGCATTTAATCTGCTGCCCATTATTTCGGGGGCCTTCGGCATCTTCCGCCGCGATCTCCTGCTGAAGATTGGCGGCTTCCGGGCGGATGCAGTCGGGGAAGACTTCGACCTGATAGTTCGTCTCCACCGTTATCTGCATGACCACAACATTGCCTACCACATCAACTTTATTCCCGACCCGACTTGCTGGACCGAAGCGCCGTCCGATTACAAGTCATTAGCCCGCCAGAGGGCGCGTTGGCATAAGGGTCTGCTCGATACGCTCTGGTCCGCCCGCGACATGCTTTTCCGCAAGTGCTACGGTCGGGTCGCCTGGGTTATTCTGCCCTATATGTGGCTGTTTGAGTGCATTGCCCCGGTGCTCGAAGTGCTCGGCTACGCCACCATTATTCTGGCCGCTTGTTTGGGCGCTCTCAGTCAGCATTTCTTCATCCTGTTCCTTTTGTTCGGATATGCATTTGCTACCTTGATCTCGGTGGGTGCCGTGCTGCTTGAGGAGATGAACTACAGGCGTTACACCAGATGGCGGGACGTAGCCTGGTTGCTGATTTACTGTCTTTTTGAGCATTTGCCGTACCGGCAGATGACCATGTTGTGGAGATTGCGAGGAATTTGGGAGTATCTGCGCGGCGATTTGAGCTGGCACCAGGTCAAACGAACCGGAGCCTCGGCAGGTGTCCAGCCGACTGCCCGGCCGAGTGCCCAGCAATGAGCAAGTTCCTGGCGGAAGAATCAACGTGCTTGGGAACCGCTAAAGTCCCTGCCTAGTGTGACTGCAATCATTGCTGCGCCTCCGTGCCTATGTTCGACTGACCGATGAATCATAGCGGCCTCCTTTTGTGGAGAGGACCGCGATGGGGCGGATGACGACGGTCCAGGGTTCGCCCCGGTCAGGAGCGTCGTTCATGGCCGAGGTCGAAACCAAATCTCTTCCCGAAAGCGCATATCAACCGTTGAAGTCCGGCGAATTATACCCGCCGATCGTGCCGGCGGAAGCGCGCGTGCCCGAACTTACGGCACGATCCATCGGCTGGGGCGTTTTGCTGTGCATCATTTTTACCGTCGCTTCCGCCTATTCGGGGCTGAAGGTCGGACAGGTGATGGAATCGGCAATCCCGATTTCAATTCTTGCGATTGGCTTGGCCCGTCTTTATCCACGCCGCTCCAGCCTGTTGGAGAATGTGATCATCACCGGCATCGGCGGCGTTGCCGGGTCGGTGGTTGCCGGGGCAGTGTTTACGGTTCCAGCGTTGTACATTCTTAAGCTCGATCCCCACCCTGTACAGACGATTTTTATCTGTCTGGCGGGCGGATGTCTGGGCATACTCTTCCTCATCCCCTTGCGACGTTATTTCGTGCGCGATATGCACGGCCTGCTCCCCTATCCGGAAGCGACTGCCATCGCGGAAGTGCTGGTCACCGGCGAGAAAGGCGGATCGCAAGCGAAGTTGCTGCTGCAGGCGACGGTGCTCGCGGGCATTTATGACTTCTTTGTGACCACATTTCAGGTTTGGAAAGAGTACATCGATTTTCAGTTCCTGCCCTTGTTTCGCATGCTGTCTGACCGCGCGCGCATGGTTTTCAGTTTCGACGCCATCGGCTTCATTCTGGGACTGGGCTACGTGATCGGCCTGCGGGGCTCAATGATCCTCTGCGCCGGCGGTGTTCTTTCCAACTTCGTGCTCGTCCCGCTGATATGGTTCATCGGCAGCCACCTCGACAGCGCAGTCTACCCGGCGACCATTCCGATTTCGCACATGACCGCGGTGCAGATCTACCGCAACTACGTCCGATTTGTGGGCGTGGGAGCGATCACGACCGCGGGTATATTCGGTATCGTCAAGTCGTTGCGCATTGTGGCCAGTTCCTTTGGAATTGCGCTGCGCGTATTCCGCAAGAGTGAAGCGGTCGCCGAGGAACGGACCGATCGCGACATCCCGATGATTGCTATTTTTCTAGGCATTGTGATTGGAGCCATCGGAGTCGCGATGCTCCTCGGGCATCTGGCGGCTTCCTGGAGTGTGGTTGCCATTGGGCTGGGGCTTACGCTTGTCTTCTCATTCTTTTTTACAGCGGTGGCGGCGAATGCCATCGCCACCACGGCCCGCAATCCCGTCTCCGGGATGACGATGCTCACCATTATTATTTCCTGCGCGGTGCTGCTGCGATTCGGGCTGTCGGGCACGACCGGAATGTTCTTCGTGATGGCGATCGCTGGGATGGTCTGCACTGCACTATCCGTGTCGGGACAGACCATCACCGACCTTAAGACCGGATACTGGCTGGGTTCGACTCCGTCCGCGCAGGAGAAAGTGAAGTTCCTGGGTGTGATCGCAGCCGCCATCGCGGTTGGACTCACCATTGTCATGCTGGCTCGCACCTTCCAGTTCGGCGAGGCTTTGCCCGGCGATCTGCGGCCGGTTTTAGCCTCCCCGCAAGCAGCCATCATGAAAGCACTGGTCGAAGGATTCATGAGTCATCAGCCGATCGCTTACCTGTTGTTCGGCGCCGGTGCTATGGTTGCCTTGATTCTGGAGATGCTCGGCCAGCCCTCGCTGATCTTTGCCTTGGGAATGTACTTACCCCTCGAACTCAATACCCCTTGTCTGGTCGGTGGATTTCTTTGCCACTATTTGAACCGGCGCTCGGAAGAAACTGGCGGGCAGCGTGGCCGAACGATCCGCGAACGCGGCGTGATTATTGCTTCGGGGTTGATGGCAGGCGGCGCGTTGGGCGGGGTCTTGGGCGCAGCCTGTCGGCTGTTCCCCCGGTATCGCGAGGATCTGATCAAGACGCCGTTTTACGCGAACAATGCCGTGTCACAAACTGTTTCCGCGCTGCTGTTTGTTGGCCTCTGTCTGTACGTGTGGCTCGGTTCAGTGAAGAAAGTTTCCGCAGAAGGAGAATGAGGAAATCGCCATGAACCAGGTAGCACGATTTGTCGCAGATGCAGTTCTCGGGATCGATACGCTTTGGGGTGGTGACGTCATGTGCGCCTCGGGCACGGGACGATTCATCGCCGACTCCTGGTTCTCCGATGAGCCACTCCCCGCAGCCTACAAGGCCCCGGCGGCGGCGCGTCTGCGGGAGACTGGTGGAGTTGCCGGCAAGAACGTTGATCGTCAGGCGGTGGAGGAGTACCTGCGTCAGGTAGATCTGCCGCAAGCCATCGCCGGAATTCGCGATGAGGCACGGAAAATCAGTGGCCCGCGCAGTCATTATCTCCAGGGCTTGTCGCTTAGCCTGGAAACGATGTGGGACCTTGCCATGGAGGTGCTCGGCAAAGGCAAGCCGGTTCCCTACGCCCGCTGCGTTGAGTCCTCGACTGGCCGGCCTCCGGAAGCCTCTAACCCAGGAGCCAAGCGGGAGCGGGTTGCCGAACTGTTGGGCCGGGCGGGCTACTCAACTTCCACTTCTGCCGGCCTTCTCGGCGGGGTCGATGCCTGGCGGCGGGATCGGGTGGTTCCGATGGCGTCGGTTCGCGCCCTCGGAGCGGCCGTGATCGCCCATTTCGATCGCCTCAGCGCGGCCAACTTGCTGCCCTATCTTCCCCCGGAGCTCTCGTCCATACCTCGGGCCAATATTGAATTCTTGCCGATTAAGGATGCATGGTTTTCCGGCTCGATGAACTACCTTGGGCGAGCGCGGAAACCGGATGGCAGTCCGCAGTACGAAGCCACCTACGAGATTAATGCTTCGTTGCAAATCTCAGTGCCGGAGTTCGAGCAACTGGTAAGCCACGAAGTCGTGCCCGGGCACGTTACTACGTTTGCCTACCTGCAGAATCTCTATGTCCGCGGCAAAGCCAGCTTCGAAGCCACCGTATTGACCATGAACACCCGCGCCGCCACCCTGTTCGAGGGAATCGCGAACAATGCCATTCTCATCGCACACGGGGTCACTGAGATCGAGCAACTCCCCGATGAAGACTTGCAGATTGGCGTGTTGCTGGCGCTGCTGCAGGATGACGCCAAAAATCAGTCGTCGTATTTGACTTGGGGAGAAAAAGTGCCGCGGGAGAAAGTGGCGGCTACTCTTCGAGGGGATTTCCTGGTTACGGAAGAGCGCGCCGATAAGCTTTCCGGCGCCTGGGGCCAGCATCCGTTACTGGGCCGAATGTATCTGCCTGCGTATCGGGCGGGAACGGAACGAGTCGCACAATTGCGGCGCATCCACCCGGCGAATCGCATTCTACCGGCAATCTACGGCTGCTCCGGGCTCGCGGATATCGTGACCATCGACGAGGTGCTGAAGGGATGAATTGCTGAATCCCGCTGCGTCGGCGCGCGCGAGATTTCCTATGCGTTGGAATTGTTTCTGTACGCTCTCGTTCCTTATCTTCTTAGCTTACCCGGCAATATCTGTCGCATTCGGCTAAACTCCTTCTGAACCTTCTCCTGATCGAAGTAGAGAAGTTGAAAGGGGAGACTAAACTGCCAACCTCACGGCGTGGTTTCCTGAAGAACGGCGCGATGGTGAGCGCCGGTGTTGCCCTCGAAGCATTCCCCGCGCTGGCTGCTCCTTTTGATGTTGAAGGTACCGCTCCTGACCCCACAGCAATGCCGAGCGAATCGCAAGGCTCTGCCTCGACGGGATCGGCCACCAACGAATTCACGCGTGGAGTCGGGGTTTATCCCGGCGATCCCAGGGAGGATTTCAGTCCGGAATTCGTGGTTGATAAGTCGACTTACCGCAACCTCGCTTTGCTCCGCCCGGCTTACCATTCGAGCAGTTACGACTACAATTTGACCGCGCAGTTGGTCACTGACGGCATTAAAGACACACACCCGCCTGCGTGGGTCGCAACTTCCACTAGCTCGCGCGGCGCGCTGCCCAAGACCGAGCGTGAGTTGGTGCTCGATCACTCTCGCACCAATTCTGTCGAAATATTCGGGCCGCGTTCAACCCTGCAGGTTCAACTGGGCGGTGGCGGGAGCGTTCCAGAAGTTGACCGCATCGATGTGGTGGTGGTTCCTCCGTTTGGCACGACTTCGCCCAATTTGAGTTTCACTGTTTCGGTTTCTGAGGACGGTCGCAACTGGGAGAAGGTCGGCACAGTGACCGGTCCTCAGCCGGTGTCGGTAGAAGGTTACCCCAAAGACTTTGCGCGGCCGGGGCAGTTATTCATCCCGTCGATTGCGCTCAGCCGGGCTTGCCGAAGCCGTTCTTATCAGGTGGAATTCGCGGCTTCCAATCCGATGCCGCAGGCCTCTTACATGCAGTGGAGGGTCGGGGAAATTGAATTTTTCAGTCACGATCAGAGAGTGCAAATCGGTGGCCCTTACAGTTTCACCAGCGCATGGATGAGCGCCGGGCTCGGCGAAGAATGGGTTTACGTCGATCTCGGAGCCCTCTGCGAGTTCGATCGCGTCAAGCTGTACTGGATCGCGCGCGCCGCCCAGGGTTCCATTCAGGTTTCGGACGATGCTGAAACCTGGCACGATCTGCATACCCTCTCGGAGCAAGCGGGACTCGTTGACGATGTCAAACTCGCGTCCTCTTCCCGCGGTCGATACGTTCGCGTGCTGATGAAGCGGCCAACCT
>Ga0181523_10001481_pt1 | contig 24922 bp, 22 predicted proteins | sample PEATcosm2014_Bin_43_FD_119752 | JGI IMG/M metagenome (GOLD analysis project Ga0181523, IMG submission 119752) | Peatland microbial communities from MTU Mesocosm Facility, Houghton, MI, USA - PEATcosm2014_Bin05_30_metaG | ecosystem: Environmental > Terrestrial > Soil > Wetlands > Peat | place... | reverse complement strand
AGTTTTGATTTGCACGCCGGCGGCGAAGACCTGATTTTTCCGCACCATGAAAACGAAATCGCGCAGTCGGAGGCACTCACCGGAAAGCCATTTGCGCGCTTTTGGTTTCATGTGCGGTTTCTGCTGGTAGAGGGCCAGAAGATGTCCAAGAGTCTCGGGAATTTCTTCACCATCCGGGATCTCGTGCTGCGCGGCCACAAGCCGTCATCGATCCGCTGGCTGCTGACGCAGGTGCCGTATCGCAATCAGTTGAACTTTACCTTCGATGGCTTGCAGTCGGCAGCCAGTTCGGTGGAGAAATTGCGCAACTTCCGCTTCCGTTTAACGAGCACGCAATTCCCCGCCGGTGCGACCCCGCAGATGGCGCAACTGGCGGACGAAACCATCGCGCAAATGAAGAGCGCCCTCGACGACGATTTGAATACCGCCGAGGCGCAAGCCGCCATGTTCGACATGTTGCGCAAAGCCAACACCGCGCTCGATGGAGCGGAAGCTGGCCAGAACAACGTTCTCCAGGACGACGTGAAACCGCTGCTCGCGGCGCTCGACAAGTTCGACGAAATATTCGGCGTGCTGAAAGATGACGACCAGCCCAAGATGAGAGCCATCCTCGACTGGGCAAAAGCCGAAGGCCGCGAAAAGGAAATCAGCCCCGAGTTAATGGAGATCGCCGGCTCCGCTCAGCTCACCGATGAACAGGTCAATCAGAAGGTGGCCAAAATGGAAGCCGCGCGAAAAGCGCGAAACTTTAAAGCCTCTGATGCTCTGCGCGCCGAACTGACCGCTGAGGGCATCATCGTAGAGAACACGAAAGATGGCGTGCGCTGGCGAAGAAAATGAAGTGAACTTGGTAATCTCTGGTTGGCATTTTCTAAGTATTGTCATCCCGAGCGAAGCGAGGGATCTGCAGTTTCTCCCCGCAGAGACGGCAGCCAGGAGCCTGAAACCGTGAGTTCCCTCGACGATTATCTTCGCGAAGCCGAACACGCCCACGGCCACCTCTGCGCCGGGCAGGTGCTCGGCGTGCGCCTGGCCATGTTAGGACTAGAGAAGCTGGGCATCGAAGACCCGCGCGGAAATAAAGAAGATCGCAAACGTCTGGTCACGTTCGTCGAAATCGACCGCTGCGCCACCGACGCCATATCCCTGGTCACCGGATGCCGTCTTGGTAAGCGCGCCCTGAAATTTCGCGACTGGGGAAAAATGGCTGCAACCTTCGTTGACCTTGGTAACAAAGATCTGGGCATAAAAGACGTAAGCACCGGCAAAGCCATCCGCATCGCCGCCAAAGAATCGTCCAAGGCGCTGGCGCGCGCGATGCATCCCGAAATCGAAAACAAGAACCGGCAGCAGATGCTGGCCTATCGCGAAATGGCGGAAGACGACTTATTCACCAAGCAGTGGGTAAAGGTCGAACTCCCCGCGGAAGAGTTCCCCGGATACAAGGGCGAGCGCATCGTCTGCGTCGAGTGCGGCGAAGGCATCAATTTTCGACGCGAGGTTTTGCGGGATGGGCGCGTGCTATGCAGAGCGTGCGCTGGCGAAAAATACTACGACCCCATCTAGTCGCCCGGAAGAAATCCCGGCAAGCCCATCAAGCCGCCGAATATAATGGGGCGTGCCTCTAACTGAGATCGAGAAAGCAGTAACGAAGTCGGTAGCCCAGTTTTTCGCCGTACAAAGGGAGCCTGTATCCCACGAACAGCTGCTCCGTTCGTTTAACGATCCAAGACCAATAATCACGCTGAAAGATCGTTACCGCATCATTAGCGCACAGGGGAGCAGCGGACAACTAACCTACCTCCCGACAATACAGGCATTTCAATATTGCGGAGATGAGAGTCTGCGCCAGAATGCTAAGGCCGCTCTGGAGGTCGTAATCAGTGGTCTAAAACTTCTTCTCAAGGTGGACTACAACGCTAACAGACAACATCCAACTTCTGCTCTAATCGAGCAGCTACGGGCCCCAAACTCCATTCCAATTCCGGATCAGATCTGGCTCGGCCTTTTTCTCGCCAGGCAAATTCCGAGCGCCTTAACCAGTTGCCAGGTAGACGAGAGAAATACGGTGACATCGTTCCGAATAAACGAGCATATCCTGACGCTGGAACCGAAGGATGTATGGGACGATTTCCTCCGCGAGTACAATACTGTCGACGAGAACCCAAGAACCCAGAGTGCGGTTGAAAAACAGACCCCGAACCTAACCCCAAAGAAGGTGTCAGACTGGCCACCGTCCCAATGGAAGATCGAGGGCTCGCTCGGAGAAGGTGGGCAGGGATGGACGTACAAGGCTCGGCGAAAGACCGGCTCAGATCAAAAACCGTACGTTCTCAAACGCTTAAAGAACAAAGAACGTCTCTCCAGATTCAGAAACGAGATCGCAGCACTAACGAAACTCCAACATCCGGGAATCCTCAAAATTGTTGAGACTAGTGAAGAGTCGGAAACCCCGTACTTCGTCGCTGAATACTGCGAGGGCGGTGATCTCGGCAAAGTGAACCTTTCGGGCAAGGACCTATTAACTAGACTGAAGACCTTTCGTCAGGTGTGTGACGCAGTCAAGGCAGCCCACGACGCTGGAATTCTCCACCGTGATCTAAAGCCCCAGAATATCTTAATCCGCAAAGACGACTCGATTGCCGTGGGGGACTTTGGTCTGTGCATCGATTTGAACGACGCTAAGGAGAGAGCCACGCAGACTTTAGAAGCGGTCGGCGCGGAGAGATATATCGCGCCAGAGGTTGCAAAGGGACGCGTGCCTGAACCTCAGCCGACTAGCGATCTCTACTCTCTTGGAAAGGTGCTGTATTTCATCCTCAGCGGGAGGACCCTAGTGAGGGAGGAATACACAGAAGGCGAAGATGACCTACGTACACGAGATGCGGGACCGAATATGCATTTCGTCTACGAGTTGTTCGACAAAACGATCACGGAGCGACCGCAGGACCGTTACCAGAACGTGGCGGACCTGCTTTACGCCCTAGACACGGTAATCGAAAGGGTTCAGCTGAAGGCACACATCTTAAAGCCCTCTGTTCGGCAGCATTGCATGTTCTGCGTGACCGGAGAATATCAGGTATCTAGGGGACCGGGCACCAATGAGTTGCTATTGTTCTGCAGCAACTGCGGAAATATGCAGAGGTTCGCGAGCACAACTCCGAAACCATGGTGGGAGAATAGATGAACCTCGGCCTGCCCCGGCTTAGCCGAGCCACCAAACTGTCGAAACCCTATTGACATCCCCTGTTAGAATAGAAGTAAGTGCTAAGCGCACCGCAGCCGCTTGGTCTTTGACAACTTACTGAGAAGGGATAACCTGGGCTAGGCTGGGTGGCTTTCTGAGAAAGTCACTCCTAACTCTTTTGTTGTCAAGACTTTGCCTCTAACTCCCTCGCGCTCAAGACTTTGGCAGGAAGTTCTCCCTAAAGTCTTGATTCTAATATACCGGGTGGGGAGGGGGGTACCCCAGCCAACGACGGCCAAGGTCCCTAGGGCGAACGACGAACAGCGGGCGGCGAATAGCGAACGACTAACGACGAACGACCAACGACGATCTCTCCCGCTCATACGCATTGAGCCACTCGCAGCAGCGTAGCCTCATCAAAGTGTTTCGCAAACAACTGCAACCCAATCGGCAGTTTTTCGTGATTCTCTCCACACGGAACAGAGATTCCGGGAATGCCCGCCAGGTTCGCAGTTACGGTGTAGATATCGGCGAGATACATGGCCAGCGGATCATTCACCTTCTCGCCCAACCGGAACGCCGGCGTCGGACAAGTCGGCGCCGCGATCACATCCACTTTTTTAAAAGCCTCATCGAAGTCGCGGGTCAGCAGCGTACGCACTTTCTGCGCCTTTAGATAGTAAGCGTCGTAGTATCCGGCGCTCAGCACGTAAGTGCCGAGCATGATGCGGCGCTTTACTTCCATGCCGAATCCGCCATCGCGGGTCAACCGGTACATCTGAGAGAGATTGTCCTGAGAGAGACTGCCCGCCGTGGCCCGGAAGCCGTAGCGCACCCCGTCATAGCGCGCCAAATTCGCCGACGCTTCCGCCGTGGCCACAATGTAATAGGTAGGAATCGCATACTCGGTGTGCGGCAAACTCACCGGCACAACTTCGCATCCGAGCTCAGCCAACTTCTGAATCGCCGCCTCGACCGCCGCGCGCACCTCCGGATCGAGCCCCGAGCCGAAATATTCTTTGGCCACGCCGACTTTCAGACCACTCACCGGCTTCTCGAGTTCCGCCACATAGTCGGGCACGGGCACTGCTGCGGAAGTCGAATCCATGGGATCGCGCCCCGCAATCGTACGCAGCATCAGCGCGACTTCTTTCACCGTTTTCGCAAACGGACCGATGTGATCGAGAGACGAAGCGAAAGCAATCAGCCCGTAGCGCGACACGCGTCCATACGTCGGCTTCAAACCGACCACGCCGCAGAACGACGCCGGCTGGCGGATCGATCCGCCGGTATCGGAGCCGAGCGTCGCCACCGCCATCTCCGCCGCCACCGCTGCCGCCGATCCACCCGACGATCCGCCCGGCACGCGGCTCTTATCGCGCGGATTGTGCACTGCGCCATACGCCGAGTTCTCCGTGGACGACCCCATGGCAAACTCATCGCAATTGAGCTTGCCCAGAATCACCGCGCCCGCCGCTTCCAGCCGAGCCACCGCTGTGCAGTCGTACGGCGGAATAAAATTGTCGAGAATTTTCGAGCCGGCCGTAGTACGCACGCCTCGCGTCACCATGACGTCTTTGATCGCAACCGGAACTCCCGCCAGCGGCGGCAAAGGCTTGCCCTGAGCGGCCATCCGGTCGATTCGCTCGGCCTGCACCAACGCGCGCTCCTCGCAAAGAGTCAGGAACGCGCCAATCTCGGAGTCCTCTTTCCGGATGCGAGTGTAGAAATCTTGCGCCAGAGCGATCGCGGTCGTCTGCCGCTCAGCAATCACGCTCCGGACTCCGTCAATCGTCAATTCAGACGCCATTTATTTCTGATCGCTATCTCTCAATCACTTTCGGCACTTCGAAAAACGTCCCGTCCGTGTCCGGAGCGTTCTTCATCGCGACATCGTGCGGCAGCGATGCCCGCAGACCGTCCTTTACATCCTCGCGGATGGCGTACGCGAAGCGGTCGCTTCCCTGCCGCGACTCGTCCACCCCGTAGCGGTCGGAGACCTGCGCCATGGGCGCAACTTTGCCGGTCTCCAGTTCGCTGAGCCGCTCGACATATTCAAGAATGGAGTTCAAATCGCGCAGCATGCGAGCGCGCTCTTCCTCGGTCAACTCGAGGTTGGCTAGATCGGCCACGTAAGCGACATCTTTGTCGGTAACTTTCACACTTTCTCTTTCATGCTCTAACCACGAATTCAATTCGCTTCACCGAGGTCGCGGAATACTTGTTGATCAAGGCCAGATAACGCGGCGCCAGGTTGGCGAGTTCCCGCCTCCATCCCGCGTCCGCAACTTCCACTCGCAGAATACCGTCGGCAAAACTGAGCGCCCGAGTCCGGTCGGCCACCGTGCTGCCACACGCGATCGGCCAAGCCAGCAGCGGGCTTTCACCCGCCGGCGCGCGATGAAGTGCCTTGGCGATGATGGTTTCGAGGCCAGCGGAAGCGCGGTTCAAGCCATGACTCCAGCGTCGCGAACGCGGTCAAGATAGCGATTAGCAACCACGATCGGAATGACGATCGGAAACAAATGATTGTAGCATCGGAAAATCTGCGCTTCTTACGAGCCAGCGGAGGCCGCAGCCGCCGCAGCGCGCTTCTTTGCCAGTTTGCGCAGGTGCGTCGCCGAATACAGACTTCTCCGGCAGCGCGCTGCGCCGCATAAACAGGGAGCGTCATCCTCGCCATCGTAGAGGTTGTAGTCGTAGGTCAGCTCTTCTCCAGGCTCAATATCGCGCAGCGCGATGATCCACATCTTGCCGCGAATCTGATCGGTCTCACAATTCGGTTGGCAGGAATGATTGACGAAGGCGGCTACCCCGTAGCCGTCAATGATGCGCTTGCCGCCGTCCAAGCCGAACAAATACGTGTTCGGAAAGTCGTCGTAGAGTTCGTCGGCCTGTTCGTAGGTGAGATGCTCGCCCACGTATTCCACGATCAGGGTCCCTTTGCGAATCGGCCGCGTAGTGTAGCAGCCATAGGAGTGAATGCGAGACTGGCGGATGATGAGCGTCATGATTGTTCTTTATCTTTAGCACAGATGGCGCCGGATCACGCAAGTGCCAAGTTTCAGTTCTCAGCTTGGGGACTCTAGAACTCAGCCGGACCGCGCGAGATTTTACTGAAAGCTAAGAGCTGAGAGCTGCCTGGCAAACCTGCTAATATTTCCACCCGGAGACTTTCATGCCATGGCTCATCAGCATCCACCGCGCTTTCTGAAGATTGTCGACGACGCCAAGCAGCGCGTCCGTGAAACCAACGTTGACGAAGTCAAAGCCCGGCTCGATCGTGGCGACACATTCGTTTTGGTCGATGTCCGCGAAGACCGCGAATATGACGCCGACCACCTGCCCGGAGCCGTCCACCTGGGCAAGGGCGTCATCGAGCGCGACATCGAGGGCAAGTATCCCGACCTGCAAACTGAGCTCGTGCTTTATTGTGGCGGCGGCTTTCGTTCCGCGCTGGCCGCCGATAACCTGCAAAAAATGGGATACACCAACGTCATTTCCATGGATGGCGGAATCCGCGATTGGCGCCAAAGGGGCTACCCGCTGGAGAAGTCGCGGTAAGCCGCGTCTCGCCGGTTTGCATCGCATCCGCATCTCTGAAAAAATACGTAAAGATACCGTGGGGTCCCTTAGATGTCTCAAATTGGAAGCTTTGCGCTGCTGCTGGCGCTCGGCCTGAGTGCGTACTCTTTCCTGGCAGGCTTTCTTGCACTATTCAGTAAGGACGCCGCTTCGGCTCGCCTCGGTGAGACTGCCCGCCGTGCCGGAATCGCCACTTTCGCGGCGGTGCTGCTGGCGGGCATCGTTCTCGTAGTGGCGGCGTTCAACGACGACTTCTCCATCGCCTACATCTTCCATCACAGCAACCGCGACTTGCCCGCCGCCTATAAGTTTGCCGTGCTGTGGTCCGGTCAGGAAGGTTCGCTGCTGTTCTGGTCGCTGCTCTTAGCTGGCTACGGATTCGTTCTCCGCTTGCGCTACAAGACCGATCAGCGGCTGTTCGCTTACGCTTCGGTGATCATCGCATCGGTGCAGGTTTTCTTTCTGCTGATTTTGAATTTTGCCGCGCATCCCTTCGCCATCATGGAGGGCGCGCTTCCGGCCGATGGCACCGGGCTGAATCCGCTTCTGCAATATCCCGAGATGGTCATCCATCCGCCCATGCTCTACCTGGGATACGTCGGCTTCACCGTTCCCTTCGCCTTCGCGCTCGGCGCTCTCATCATGAAGTATCCCGGCGAGAAATGGATTCAGATCACGCGCCGCTGGACCATGGTGACCTGGTGCTTCCTCACCATCGGCGTTTTCCTCGGTGCGCACTGGGCGTACGCTGTCCTCGGATGGGGCGGCTACTGGGGATGGGACCCGGTGGAAAATGCCTCGCTCATGCCCTGGCTCACCGGCACGGCGTTTCTGCATTCCGTCATGATGCAGGAAAAACGCGGCATGTTGAAAGTCTGGAACATGTCGCTGATCTTCGCGACCTTCCTGCTCTCCATGCTCGGCACATTCCTCACGCGTTCAGGAGTGATCAGTTCGGTGCACGCGTTCGCGCAATCCTCGATCGGCACCTGGTTCCTGGTCTTCATTGGATTGACCCTCGCGGTTTGCACTTTCTTCCTGATCGCAAACCGGTCGCACCTCAAGACCGAGCACAAGCTCGAGTCGCTGGTTTCGCGCGAATCCAGTTTCCTGTTCAACAACCTCCTCTTGCTCGTGGTTTGCTTCACAATCTTATGGGGCACATTTTTTCCCATCATTTCTGAATTTGTCCAAGGGCACAAAGTCACAGTCGGTCCGCCATTTTTCAATCGCGTGGCCGTCCCAGTCGCGCTGCTGCTCCTGCTCCTCACCGCGGTTGGGCCGCTGCTGGCCTGGCGTAAGACTTCGATCGAAAGCCTCAAACGGAATTTTCTGTTCCCCGCCATCGGCTCGCTCGCCATCGGCGGCATGATGATCTTGTTCGGCGTGCGTCCCTGGGAAGATCCCTCCTATTTCTATGCCACCATGGCCGCGGTTCTCTCGGCGCTGGTCATCTTTACTGTCATTTCCGAGTTCGTCCGCGGCGGCCGCGTCATCGCCGGCAAGAGCGAGCTGAATTTGTTCTCCGCCATGCTGCGCCTCTACCACAGGAACACGCGCCGCTACGGCGGTTACATCGTCCACTTCGGTGTCGCCCTGGTCATCATTGGAATCCTCGGACAGCCTTTCAACAAAGAAGTGGAAAAAGAAATGGCCTTCGGCGACAAAATTAACATTGGCCCCTACACTCTGGTCTGCCAGTCCTACACGCAGGACGACAATCCTAACTATGCCAACGAGTGGGCGATTATTAACGTATTCCGCGACGGCAAGCAGATCACGACCATGTATCCCGAGCGCCGCTTCTATAAAGCCAGCCAACAACCGCAGACGCTGCCGCGCATTTACCCCAGCTTCCGCGAGGATTTCTTTTTGGTGAGCGACCTTTATCTGGTCTACGAAGGCAAGAACGAGACCAACGGACGGCCGGTCATTAAAGCGCACGTGAATCCTCTGGTGCCCTGGATTTGGATTGGCCTGATCATCATGGTCTTCGGCACCATCACCGCGCTCGTGCCCAATGCCGCTGCAGTGCAGGTAGCCACAACCACGCCGGTTCGCACTCCGGCGCACGTGGGAGCAGGTGACTGAGATGAAATCGTCGACCTCTAGCAGGCTGCGGAAAGACTCGATGTTGCACTTGATCTTGAACGGTGTTTTGGGTGGCGCAGCGCTTCAGCGCTGCGGTAACAACATTGTTTTGAATGCGGCTTCAGCCGCTGAGGTCGCAAACTCTACTCGCCGCTGGCTGCAGGCCGCGGCTCTCGCGTTCGCGGTCGTTGTGTTCATGGGCGCCGGAGACGATTCTGCCCGCTTCAAAGACCTCGGCCATCGCATGATGTGCACCTGCGGATGCGGCCAGGTCTTGCTCGAATGCAATCACGTCGGCTGCCAATCCTCCGACAAGATGCGCGACCAACTGCAAGCCGCGCTCGATAAGGGCAACAACGACGACCTCATCCTGCAAGGCTTCGTGCAGGAATACGGACCAACCGTAATCGCCGCGCCCACCGCCACCGGCTTCAATCGCGTGGCCTGGATCATGCCCTTCTTAGTCTTAGCGCTCGGCATAGCCTTCGCGGTCCACATCGTGCGCTCCTGGAAGAACCGCCCCGAACCGGCCCTAGCCGACGGCATCACCATCCCTCGCGGCAGCGAACTAGAAGAGTTCCGCCAGAGGGCTAGAAAAGAGACCGACCTATGATAATCACGTGTGGCGCGGACACTCCTGTCCGCGAAAAGCTGCGATCTAGGGGTCACGTTTGTTTCAAGGAGACGGCCCAATGACCCTTTTCGTCTGCGCCGTCTTCACCCTAGCCTGCCTCTACTACGTCTTCTTCTTCCCCGGCGAAGTCTACGCCGGAGAAGAAAAAACGCGCCTCGGCTATCTCCGCGAGCGCAAGGAAGCGGTCTACGAAAACCTGCGCGATCTGAATTTCGAATACAAGGCCGGCAAAGTCCCCGACGCGGACTATCAATCCATGCGCGCCTCGCTCGAAGAGGAAGCTGCTGCGATCATGGCGGAGATTGCGCGGCTGGAGCAGGCCGCGGGGCAGGTGGCGTAAATGCACGACTCGGGTGCAAGTGTGGCTTTCCCTTCACCGGTCGTGAAACGATGGAGCAAGATACAGAAGTCAGGGCCATTCGCGCTTCCAAAAATCACTGATCAGTACCCTCTGTACAGCAGGTGGCTGGCCGAAAGAATTCAGAAACTCGAAGAATTGCCAGACTTCAGCGAAGACGAACGCATCTTTGTGATGTCGGACTATGGAGGCGAGCACAAGACAGCAGCGTTCAACACGTACGCTTTTCTCATTGCCTCAGTCGACAAGCTGGCCGTATTCGAACGCGAAACGCACGCGCTCAGGGAAACACATCGCTTGAACGCACCATTTGTTGAATTTGCGTATAAGAAGCTGGGATATGGGCCGATTGACCGCGCGCTTACTGAGTATCTGCGCATCTCAGATCGTTACATTCACGGCGTTCTAGTGGCTGTTTCTGTTGAGAAGTGCGTACCTTCTCTGTTCGGCCCTCAGAAGAGGCCAGCGCAGCAGGAAATTGTCGACCTTTTGTCTGCGAATGATCTTGGAGACTGGGGGCCTGCTGAAGCCGAAAAACTGCTTCGAGTGTGTCATGCCATAGCGATGTTCCTCGCGCTGCTTACGCGGACCGGACAGAAGTTTCTATGGATGAGCGATCGAGATGCGATCACCGAAGACGGCGGCAGACGCTCTTTCGACAATACGCGACAAGTATTCCTGCGGGCCCTCAGGATGTACACGGATAACGAGTACGAAATCTATGGATTCGCAAAACCTTTCGAGAAAGACCCTTTTACCAGCGACCTCCTGAGCCTCGCCGACTTTGCGGCAGGTGCGATCCAAGACGTGCTTCAGAGTCTCAAGACAAATGACGTCGGGGATAAGATGGGCAAGCGACAGATCATCCGGTGGCTAGGCACATCGAGTCCGTTCTTGAGTAAATTGAACCTGATCTTCAAGATGGACGAAGGAAAAATGGTCTGTGGCAATGTGTTGCTGACAGCGAAGAGCTAGCCGCTCGTCGTTCTAGTGATTTCCCCACGGCGCGGGTAAAATAACGAAGGTGCCAGGAACCTAAACACGATCCAGGCGATTGAACGCGCCATCGGAGCGCTCACGCCGAGTGAACGAGAGGAATTGTACCAATGGCTTGAGCAACAGTGCCCGCCGCCGATCGACGCTCGCGTCCAATCCGATCTTGCGGCCGGGCGTCTCGATAGGGCCATCCAGCGCACCCTAGACGACGAAAGGAACGGTCGCATACAGCCGCTCTAGCAATGCAGCATCGCTCCACGACCAATTTTCTTAGCGCTGCTGCATCTTGCAAAAGTATTTGCAGCAGCAAGGAGTTCCTTTGACCCAACTCGCAAAGTCTGGCCTTCTACTCTTTTTGCTGGCCTTAACTTCGTTCGCCCAGACCCTCACCGGCACCGTAACCAACGGCACCACCAACAAGCCCGCCGCAGGCGACGAAGTCATCCTCATCAACCTCGCCAACGGCATGGACGTAGCCGGCAGCACCAAGGTCGACAGCAACGGAAAATTCAGCTTCAAAATCACCGTACCCGGCCCGCACCTCATCCGCGCCGTTCATCAGGGAGTGAACTATCATCAGATGGCGCCCCCCGGCGTCAACACGGCCGACGTCCAGGTCTATGATGTCGCGTCTAAAGTCACCGCCCTCAGCGTGACCGCCGACGTCATCCGCTTCCAGGCCGACAGCGGAACCATGCAGGGCGTGCGCCTGTTCGTCGTGAATAACACCTCTTCTCCCCCGAAGACGCAGATGAACGATCATAACTTCGAGTTCTATCTGCCGGCCGGCGCAAAGATTGAACAACTGCAAGCCCGCGCCCCGAACGGCCAGCCAATCAGCGCCGATGCCGTTCCCCAATCAGAGAAGAACCGCTACGCCATCGCCTTCCCGCTCCGTCCCGGAGAAACGCAATTTCAGGTGGAATTCACTCTGCCCTATTCGGGCGAGATCAAGATCGATCCCAAGCCGCTCTATCCCGCCGAGCACCTCGTCATCGTTCTTCCCAAAACGATGCAGTTCACGGCCTCGAATCCGCCGAGTTTCAACTCCATGCAGGATCCCAGCCAGGGCGACAGCGTCGTAGAAGTCGCCAGAGAGACGAAGCCTGGCCAGCCGCTCAGCTTCACGTTAAAGGGCAACGGAGTCATCACCGAGTCGCCGGGAGAAACCGCCTCAGGCGCAGCGCAGCAGCAAAATCAGATGCAACAGCAGCAACCTCAAGGACGCGACAATCGTCCCGGCGGCGGACTCGGCGCCCCCATCGATGCGCCCGATCCGTTGAAGAAGTATCAGCTGTGGATTCTCGGCGGATTTGCCGTGCTCCTCGCCATCGGCGGATGGGTGGTCACGAAACGGCAACCCGCAACGTCTCTCGCCACGACATCACCTGCTAAAATTGGCGTGCCATCGAGCGATTTCGGCGCAGCGCTTCGTCCAGCCGCGTCGCCCTCCGCAACCAGCGGTCCTGCCGCAAAGTCATCGATGCTGCTAGAAGCGTTGAAAGAGGAAATGTTCCAACTCGAGGTGGAACGAAAACAAGGCAAGATCACGCCCGCCGACTACGAAAAAGCCAAAGCCGCCCTCGACCAGACGCTAGAGCGGGCACTGAAGCGACAACAGGGATGATCGCGAGTGCGGTTTTACTGAGAACTGAGAACCGGGAACTGAGAACTACCCCCCTTGCGCCGAACCGCCGTCTCCAACATCTAATACAATCGAGCCGCGGAATACCGAGGCACTCATTATGAGCAACGTATTCAAAACCACTCTTCTCCTCACCGTCATGACGCTGCTGCTCATGCTGGCCGGCCGCGCTTTCGGCGGCCAGAACGGGATGCTGATGGCGCTAGTTTTCGCCGCCGTCATGAATTTTGTCGCCTATTTTTTCTCCGACAAGATCGCCCTAGCCACCTATCGCGCCCAGCCCGTCAGCCGAGAAGACTTGCCGCGCGTCTACAACATCGTCGAGTGCCTGGCGCAAAAAGTAAGCTTGCCGATGCCCAAGGTCTACCTCATCCCGACCGACTCGCCCAACGCCTTCGCCACCGGACGCAATCCGAATCACGCGTCAGTCGCCGTAACTCAAGGCATCCTCGGGTTGCTCAACGACGAAGAACTCGAAGGCGTGCTGGCCCATGAACTCGGCCACGTGCGCAATCGCGACATCTTGATCAGTTCGATTGCAGCCACGTTAGCCGGAGCCATCACCTGGCTCGCGTCAATTGCAAGATGGGGCATGATTTTCGGCGGCATGCGAGGCAGCCGCGAGGATCGCGGCGGAGGCGGTGGCATCGCAGCTATCGCCATGATGTTCCTCGCCCCCTTTGCAGCCATGCTGATCCAACTCGCCGTCTCGCGCTCCCGCGAATACGGCGCCGACGACACCGGAGCCCACTGGACCGGCAATCCCTACGCGCTCGCCAGCGCCTTGGCAAAAATCGACGCCTATTCCAAACAACGCCCGCTGCTAGCGAGCCCATCCACCGCGCATCTTTTCATCATTCAACCGTTCTTAGGTGGGATGAGCTTCGGCAGCCTGTTCTCGACCCATCCGCCAACGGCGAAAAGGATCGAGCGGCTGACGGGAAGGCCGGCGGAATTCTTCCAGTGAGTTCTCTGTGACATCGGTAACCGCCAGCAGCTCGACCCCCATAGTAAAATCGCCAAAATGGCTCCCGAAACTCTGGTGGCAACTTCCCGCCGCGCGGCCGAACTTGAGAAGAGTCTGCGCCGCGTAATCCGCGGCAAAGACGACGTCCTCCGCCTCGCCCTGGTCTCCATTTTCGCCAAAGGCCACCTGCTGATCGAAGGCGTTCCCGGAGTCGGCAAGACCACCCTCGGCCAGGCGCTCGCCCGCGCCATCGACTGCTCGTTTCAGCGCATCCAGTTCACCAGTGACATGTTGCCCTCCGACGTGCTGGGCATCTCGATCTACTCCGCCATCGAGCAGAAATTCGAATTCAAGCGTGGCCCGGTCTTCGCCAACGTCCTGTTAGCCGACGAAATCAACCGCACCACTCCGAAGACGCAGTCTGCCCTGCTCGAAGCCATGAACGAAGGCCAGGTCACTATCGATGCGCATTCCTATGCGCTGCCGCAGCCGTTCCTCGTCCTCGCCACGCAGAATCCCATCGAGCACCACGGCACTTACCCCTTGCCCGAGTCGCAACTCGATCGTTTCCTGATGCGCGTCCGCATGGGATACCCCGAAGGCAACGCCGAGCGCGAGATCCTGCGCGCCGAAGCCGGTGCCGCCCAACTCGAACATCTGCGCCCCGCGCTCAACGCTGCCGACGTAGTCGAAATCCAGCAAGCCGTAGCCCAAGTCCACGTGGATGAATCGCTAATCACTTACCTGCTGAACATAGTCGGCAAAACGCGCGAGTCCGAGTATCTATCCCTCGGAGTATCCCCCCGAGGCTCCCAAATGCTCTACCGCGCCGCCCAGGCGATGGCCTTCCTAGAAGGCCGCGATTACTGCACGCCCGAGGATTTCAAGCCGCTAGTAGTCTCCGTCTTCGCCCACCGAGTAGTAGTAAGTTCGCTCTACACGTCCACTCTGAAAAAGTCCGAGCAAGCCGAGCAAGTTCTTCGCGAGATCGTGGAGAGCGTGGCTGTTCCGGTATAGTCTCTTCGGTAAATGGATCATTTCGAAACTGCCCTGAAAGGGCACGGCTTAAACTCCCGTGGAAAACACGCAGGTTACTAATCTTGCGGTGCGTTAAATGCACAAGATGCAGAGGAATCACAGGCGGGTAGCACAAATGTTCTGCGCGGTCGCCTCCTCTATGCGCCTACTACCGAAGATCATCTGCCCGGCTTTTAATCAGGCCGTCGGTGCACGATGTTGCGAGCGTCCACGATACAAGCGGCTTGCATGTGACCTTGCCGAAAGGGCTCTAGCAGTCGAATCTCGAACTCTCCATAATTGGAGAATTCAAGGAGATTCAGATGTCGTAGGTTGCTAGGCAGCTTAGTGTCCTCGTCTCCGCTGCAAGCTCCGCCTCGACTGCATTGCAAATCTGCGGGGTCGCTGTAGATACCAAAGAGATGATGGGTACCTATCTGCCAAAGGCGCAAATTCGGATAACCGCCGTTGTAAACGTTCAAACGACCGCGGACGTGCAGTATGGACGCATCGTCGCTTCCTGATTTGCACGATTGGTTGATCGCTCCGTGGAGCGCCGTCGCACTCGCGAGAAGAACTGCGACCGAGAACGCAACAGACCTCATGATCTCGAAATGATAACCCATCCACGTTACTCGCCCGACGCCGGAGGCACCGCCGGCTGCAAACTCGACAACCGCGAGATCGTCGCCACCATCATTCCAGACAGGAACTGCATAGTAGCGACATCGTTGTTGTCGAACGCGTGCGGCGTCGACGACAGCACCTCGAACACTCCCAGCGTCCGCCGAAAATGTCGCAACGGTGCCACCAGAATCGAGCGCACGCCCATCCGCCGGCAAGTCGCCCAATCCACGCGCGGGTTCGACTCGGCGTCGTTGCACAGCAGCACTTCGCCGGTCCGCACGCATTCCGCCGACAGTCCACTATCGGTTTGCAGGCGGACCCCGATATCCGGAGCGGTGCGGCCCGTGCGCGCCCGGCAGACAATTTCATTGCCCCGGCGCAGCGCGATAGCCGCCCCCGTGGCGCCGGTTAAGGCTTGTGCTTTTTCCGCGATGATGCTGATGCCCGGCTCTAGATCGATCTCTCCCGCGTTGATCAGGGTATGCGGCACAGCGACGGGGCCATGATGGCGAGGCCGCATGCGATGGCGAGAGGAAAGAGTCGTCGCCGAGGGAAGCTGGAACTGATTCTCGCCGATCCGGTATTCGTCCTGATTTTCGCCAGCCTCCGCAACTTGTGGAACCGTGTGGAGCAGCGAGCGCACCAAACGGTCCAGTTCCGCGTCCGCAATCAGATGCGCGTTCTGCCCCCGAAGCGATCCGCCGAGCACACGCGAAAGACTCAACACCGCGCGACTGCCGCAGGCCAGACACCGCGGCGTGTTGTTTTCGCTGAGCAATTCACACTGCACGCAAAATACTGCCGCCTGCAATGACAAAAAATTCACGTCGGTAGCCATCAACGAGCGCTGCATGTTAATTGATTCCCTCTGGACCGATGGGGAAGGATGAGGGTAAACAGTTGCGCGCACAGGAGTAAGTGACAGGACTGGTTCGGCCTGTGGATAACTCTTCGCCACATTCAACCCTTTGCGCCGGTAACTTCGCTCGTGCAACTATAATTCCGCTCATGTCATTTCTTCGGTTTCTCATGCTGTTATCACTCGTGGTCTGGATCGGTGGTGTGATCTTTCTCGCGTTCGTCGAAGCTCCTACCGTCTTTACGCCCGGACTTCTCCCCACCCGCCACATGGCCGGATCGATCGTGGGACGCTCGCTCGATTTGCTGCACTACATGGCCATCGTTTCCGGAATCGTTTTTCTGATCGCGTCCATGCTCCACAGCCGGATGGCCACCGGCAATGCGCGGCCACTGACTGCGCGGCACTTACTAATCGCTCTGATGCTGACACTGACCGTGATCTCGCAGTTTGCCATTTCGCCGAAAATGCACGCCCTTCGCGCCGAGGTGGGCGTGATCGATAACGTCCCTCTCGACAATCCGCTGCGCCGGGAGTTCGACCGCCTGCATGTGTGGTCGGAAAAATTTGAGGAGGCGGTGCTCTTGCTGGGGTTGGTGGCGTTGTACACGACCGCGCAAGCGTTCCGGGGAGCTGGCGGCAGGTGAGCCTACCGCGCCGCTTTGTCTGGCTTCGGCGCAGTCGCCGGTTTCAACGCCTCATCGAGATATGCCAGGTATTCGGCAATCAGCCTGTAGCTGTCGTAGTAGTCGTTCATCTTGATAGCTGCCAGCTTGTCGGATGGCGAATGCAGAATCGACCAGGTCTGTTGTGTCACCGAGTGCAGCGTGATGCGCGGGATCTGGTAGCGAGCGAAGGATTCGGAATCGGCGCTGGCGCCCTCAGGCACGTTCATTGCGGTCACACGGATCTTACTGGCGGCTGCAACTGAGGCCAGGGCGTCAAGCAACACTTTGTCGGCGTGCGAAACCCAGACCTCGGTCGGACCGAGTCCCAGGCTATCGAAATTAACCATGCCCTCGATGCGCGCCCGCTGCTCGCTTGTGAGACGATCCGCGTAATAACGGGATCCGACCAATCCCTTTTCCTCGCCCGAGAACCCGATGAAGATCAGCGTATGATGACGCGGCTGCGCGCTCAGGCTGTACAGCAGGGCGGGCAGTAACACCGCTCCGGTCCAGTTGTCGACCACGCCGTCGCCAAAGTTCTCAACCTTGTCGGTATGCGCGCCAACCACGATGACTTCCTGCGTTTCGCCGGGCAGCACGCAAATGACATTCGGAGGAAGTTTGCGGTCGACCGCTTGCTCGGAGAGATTCGCGTCCTTGCATCCGGACTCGGCAAACCATTTCCGGACCAGCGCTTCGCGTTCGCCGTTCTTGTCTGAAAACGACTTCAGACGGCCTTCGAGAGATTCGCGCGTCTGCAAACGGAAGTGCACCCGCGCCGAAGTTTGAGCAGAAGACCAGAAGCTACAAACGATGCAAGCGAACAGCGCCCCGGCAAGTTGGCGAAGGAAAGGACGGCGAAGGAATTGGCCTCTGCCAGTTGTTGGGTCGAAATGCATTTTGCTGAGCCTAGCACGGTTCATGCGCGCGATGCATTCCAGGTGCATATGCGTATTAGCTGCAATGATTTATTCTTTTGAGTTAACTGAGAGCTGACTGAGAGCTGTCCCCATGAAAACTGGCATCATCGGTCTGCCGCAGGTCGGCAAGACATCTCTATTTCGCATTCTGACGAAAGTGAATCTCTCCGAGCACGCGCTTTCGAATCCGCGCGAGGCGCACATCGGCGTCGCCAAGGTGCCCGATGATCGTCTCGATAAGCTGGCCGCGCTCTACCATCCGAAGAAGCTGACGCACGCTTCAGTCGAGTACGTGGACGTAGGCGCCATCGGCCAGGACGCACTGAAAGAAACCGCCTACATCGGCCATCTGCGCCAGGTGGACGCGCTCATCCACGTTCTCCGCGCGTTTGAAAACGATGCGATTCCGCACGTCGGACCCATCGATCCCTTGCGCGACATCAAGAACGTTGAGTTCGATCTTATGGTGAGCGATCTTGGCCAGATCGAAAAGCGACTGGAGCGTCTGGAAAAAGATTTGAAGAAGATGAAGACGCCGGAACTGGAAAAAGAAAACGAGTTGCTCATAAAGGCTAAAGCCTTTCTCGAAACCGAAAAGCCGCTGCGCGAAATGGAAATGTCGCCCGAGGACAAGAAGCGCATCCGAGGCTTCATGTTTCTGAGCGAGAAGCCGATGCTCTACGTCCTCAACATAGGCGAGAGCACCGAACTCGGAAAAGACCTCGAAGCCGCGGTCGCAAAATTCAACTTAAGCGAAGTGGCCGCGCTTCCGAATGCCGGAGCCAGCGCGATCTGCGGCAAAGTGGAAGCTGAACTGGCGGAAATGACTGACGAAGACGCGGCGGAATTTCTCGGCAGCTATGGACTGACCGAAAGCGGCCTCTCGCGGCTGATCCGCAAGAGCTATCACCTGCTGGGGCTGATCTCGTTCTTCACCGCCGGCGAAGATGAATGCCGCGCCTGGACGATCCCGCTGAACACGCGAGCGCAGAACGGGGCTGGAGCCATTCATTCCGATCTGGAAAAACACTTCATCCGCGCCGAGACGATTCGCTGGGACCAGCTACTGGAAGCGGGATCGGAAGCTAACGCCAGAGCCAAAGGCACGCTGCGGCTTGAAGGCAAGGATTACATTGTGCAGGATGGGGATGTGATGCACATACGGCACAGCGGGTAACGAGTTCTCAGTTCTCGGTTATCAGTTCTCAGTCGGAACCGTACTGATTGACTTTCGATCTAAGAAGCATATTCCATGGCCGCCGATTATAAGCAAATGCTTCAGAACATCAGGCAATTCTATAGTTTTTCCGGCAAGAAAGTTCTAGCAGTTGGGGCCGGTAACGGGCCGCTTACCGATCTCGTTCTCGAATCCAGGAAACTGATTGTCATTGACAAAGACCCCGCCGCGATTCGCTTTTGGAAGGCAAAGACTGCCGCCGAGGGACTACAAGATCGAGTAGATGTGATTCAGGCGGACTTCTTTGAAACCTCGTCGCATGGTGACGTCGTGTACTTCGAGTTTTGTCTGCACGAAATGAATGATCCCGGGCAGGCCCTGAGACACGCGTTGACGCTGGCTCCCGAAGTACTGATCTTCGACCATCTTCCGGATTCGGAATGGGCTTTCCATGCCGCCGAGGAGGATAAAGTCCGGCGCAGCACCGACGCGCTTGCGGACTTCGCGTGCACGCGTCATGAGGAATTCCGCACCGAGCAGCGCTTCCCGGAGTATCGGCAGTTTGTGGAAAGAGTGTCTTGCCAAGGCGAGGTGGCGTTGGAGCGAGCCGAGCGATATCGCGGCGTGGCTGACATCGCGATTCCGATGACCTACGGCTTGACTCTTTTGGATAGCGAGGCGAGCTTGAGCACGATGGGATCAATGCACATGAAAAAAACGATCCAGCAAAAACATGCAAGCCGCTCCAACAAAAACCAGTAACGCCATCCTAACTCCGGGTTCCTTATTTACTTCGGGGATCAGATCCGACGCGGCCACGTAGATCGTAACCCCCGCCGACAACGGCAGGCCGAAGCTTACCTCGTAGCGAAAAACGGCCATAGTCATCACTCCAGCTACGGTCGCCACGCCCAGCATCATGGACGCTCCCCAGGCGAATGCTCGGCTTCGGCCACTCGCGAGCATCACCGATGAGACGGTGAATCCCTCCGGAATTTTGTGCAGAAAAACGGCCACGAAGATGATCCAGCCCAGCGCCGGCGAAACGAGAAATCCCGAAGCGATCGCGATCCCATCGAAAAATGTGTGGATCAGCAATCCGATCAGAACCGAGTATCCCTTGTGAGCATGGACGAACTGGTCGGCGTGGGTTTCTTCGCCGAAGTGGAAATGCGGAGTGACAGTGTGCTCGAAGAAATGGACGAGCAGGTATCCGAGCAGGATGAGAAATCCGGCGTACGGGCCGCGCAGCTTGATGCTCTCCGGCACCATTTCGACCAGCGCCGTGGCCAACATGAATCCTGCGCCGAGCGCCACGAAGTAGCGCAGGTACGAGTGTTCCCAATGCTTATGAACGATGATGGCGCCGCCGAACACATTCGCGCCCGCAGCGGTCAATCCCAATAGCACACTGGTCAGGATTGGGGACATGAGGAAGAAGAATAGCAGGAAGCAGTTGCCAGTACCCAGTACCCCGTTCCCAGCGAGCCCCCGTCGTGTTTGGTTTTGGGTGGCGCAGCGGTTTACCGCTGCGATCGCCGCCTGGTTGACTGTCGGCTTCAGCCGCTGAGGGACGCACGGCTGCTAGAATCCGCGGATGCGGCACTGGCTACAACTCGTCGGATGGCTGGCCTGCGTAGTCTATTCGACCATCCCCGCCTTCTGGCTGATGATTCATCCGTTTGCCGAGCGGTGGCGCGCCCGCCATCTTTCCTATCAGCGCTCGCCGTATATGGTGCTGTTGCCCGCGTGGATGACAATGTGGGTCGTGGTCGTGCTGATCACGCGGCCGCGACGGGTCATATTGCTCTACCAAACGGACTGGGCGTGGGGCGCGGCGGCTCTGCTGTTCCTTTGCGGGATGCATGTCTATTCGCGATCCGGAAGGAATTTCAGCGCGAAGCAACTCGGCGGGCTGCCCGAAGTTCATGGCGGCAACCGCGAGCAACGTCTGATAACGGATGGAATCCGGTCGCGCGTGCGGCATCCGGTCTACCTGGCGCATCTCTGTGAGATGTTGGCGTGGAGCGTAGGAACCGGGCTCGCAGTCTGCTGGGAACTGACGGCGTTCGCAGTGGTCACGGGAGCGGTGATGATCCGGATGGAAGATGCGGAGTTGGAGAAGAGATTTGGAGAGGATTACCGCGCGTATCGCAGATCCGTGCCGGCGGTTCTACCAAGAGTGTTCTCGCAACGCCAGCTATAATCCGACTTGACTGAGAGCTGATGACTGACAGCTGACAGCTGCTTCTCATGCGCTTCGAACTTTTCGTAGCAACCCGCTATCTTCGCGCCAAACGCCGCCAGGCGTTCATTGGCGTCATCACGGGTATCTCAATCCTGGGAGTGGCAGCTGGCGTGGCATCGCTGATCGTAGCCCTGGCCATCAACAACGGCTTTCGCCAGGACTTGCAGGCGCGCCTGCTGGGTTCGACCGCGCACATCAGTCTGCTGCGGGTGGAGAGCGACGGCATTCGCGATTGGCATCCGCTGCTTGAGAAGTTATCAAAGCAGCCCCACGTCGTCGCTGCCGCTCCGGCGATTTATGAGCAGGTCCTGATTTCGCGCGGTCCGCGGGCGCGCGGGGCCGTGCTGAAAGGGATGCTGCCGCAGTATGAGCGGAAGGTCAGCGATCTGCTGAACTCGGTGACGCTCGGATCGGCCGCGGCACTCGACCAGTCCCCTGCCGCAGAGACAGATGCCCGCGTGGGGACGGGCGCCTCGCCCGTCCAATCCGGATCGAAGACCCGGCCCACCACCACGTCAATCGCCGAATCGCCCGACGACCTAACAGGAGTCCAGCAGCGCGTCGCCGCCATGCCTCCGATTATTCTTGGCAAGGACATGGCCGACGAAGTCGGCGCGACCGTGGGGTCGGTCGTGCTGGTAACGTCTCCGCAGGGCGAGCTCACTCCCTTTGGCATGGTGCCAAAGTACATTCGCTTTCACGTCGCGGGAATCTTCAACTCCGGCTTCTTCGACTACGACTCTTCCTGGGCATTCATTCGGCTTTCTGACGCGCAGCAGTTGTTTGGATTGGGAGATGTGATCTCGGTCATCCAATTCAAAATCGACGACATTTACCTGGCGGGCGACGTGGCGCACGCCCTCGAACAGGCCGCCGGACACGGCTTCATGACGACCAACTGGATGGAGCAGAACAAGCCTCTGTTCCGCGCGCTGCGATTGGAGCGCGTTGTGACCTTTATCACCATCGGGCTGATCGTGTTCGTGGCCGCGCTCAACATTTTGATCTCGCTGATCATGATGGTCATGGAGAAGACAAAAGATATTGCCGTGCTCATGTCCCTCGGGACAAAGAAAGCGCAAATCCGCCGCGTGTTCATCGCGCAGGGCGTGATGATCGGCGTGATTGGAACGGCGATTGGGTTGATGCTCGGGTACGCGATTTCGTGGGCGGGCGGACATTACCACTTCATTTCGCTCTCGCCCGAGGTCTATTCGATAGACTACGTGCCGTTCGCGCCGCGGCTGATGGATGGAGTCATCGTGGCGCTGGTTTCCATCGGAATTTCGTTTATCGCAACCATTTATCCGTCGTGGTCAGCCGCTCGGATTCTGCCCGCGGAGGCGCTGAGGTACGAGTAGAGATTCTTGCGCTCCCGGCTCTGCCAACTGTGACCCCCGTCACATTGCAATTGTTTTCCGGAGGTATACAGTTTTGTTTAGCGCGTTCCTGCAAGCGGGAATTTCGGGAACGGGCGGTTCCTCCTCATGATCTGACAGATCACGGTCTGAACGGATCACGGTCCGACGGATCATGTCTAATGGATCATGCTTTAATGGATCAATGCTCTAATGGATCATTGACCGTCTCCTCAGGTTGCAGCACGAGGCGGCGTTGGTACTTAGGAGGGGCCGCTTGCATCCAATAGCTCAAGATCCTCTGCTGAGGGTCGAAGGGTTAAGTAAGGTCTTTCGCTCAGGCGAAGACGAACTGGTGCTCTTTGAGAATCTGTCTTTCCAGGTTGAGAAGGGAACGATGCTGGCCATCGTCGGGCAATCGGGTGCCGGAAAGAGCACCTTATTGCACATCATGGCGGCCCTTGATCGTCCTTCTGCGGGTGCCGTATACTGCGCGAACTCCCAGGTGAATTCACTTTCCGAGGATGACGCCGCCGAGTTTCGTAACCGCGAAATCGGCTATGTCTGGCAATTCCATTATCTGCTGCCGGAATTCACCGCTTTAGAGAATGTCGCCATGCCCCTGCTGACGCGCGGGCAAGCCCTATCTGAGGCAGAACAAGAGGCCTCGCGGTGGTTGCACGAGGTAGGGCTGCAAGCGCGCGGGCATCATCGTTCGGGCGAGCTTTCCGGCGGTGAGCAGCAACGGCTGGCGCTGGCACGCGCGCTCATCACCCAGCCGAAAGTGCTGCTGGCTGATGAGCCTACCGGCGATCTCGACGGGCGCACCGGGGAACTGGTTTTTGAACTGGTCGCGCGATTGCATCGGGAGCACCGGCTAACCTCTTTAATAGCCACCCACAACTTGGCCTTTGCACGGAGGTGCCATAGGGTTTTACGGCTGGATCAAGGCAAAATAGAGGAAGTCGCGCCCGAATCGCTTCCGGCGTGATGAATGGGCAGAACGGAAAACGCGGTTGACGAAGTAGAGTTGAAAAATCGCAGTACTCGAAGGTAAGACTGTAAGGGTTACTACAAGGCGAATATCGCTTGGGATATTAGGCGATATGAATGCATAATCAAAATGGTACGGGGAGGGGTTTGGCGGAGGGCGGGGCTTTCCGCATGAACTCGGGGGGAATTGGTTTATGTTCGAACGTTATACGGAGAAAGCCAGGCGCGTCATCTTCTTTGCTCGGTACGAGGCCAGCCAGTTTGGATCTCCTTACATTGAGACCGAACACCTGCTGCTTGGGCTGCTACGTGAAGATAAGGCCCTGACCAATCGTTTCCTGCGCTCTCATGCGTCGGTCGAGTCGATCCGGAAACAAATCGAAGGCCACACCACCATCCGGGAAAAGGTCTCCACCTCGGTCGATCTCCCCTTGAGCAACGAATGCAAGCGAGTGCTGGCCTACGCCGCCGAAGAGGCCGAACGCCTTTCGCACAAGCACATTGGCACCGAGCACTTGCTGCTCGGATTGCTGCGTGAAGAAAAGTGTTTTGCGGCTGAGATTTTGCACGAACGGGGATTGCGGCTTTCGACCATCCGCGAAGAACTGGCCCGTACCAGCCAGGAAAAAGCGCAGCCGCAACGCGGACAGCGCGAGTCGTCTTTACTAAGTGAGTTTTCCCGCGACCTGACCCAGTCCGCCATGGATAGCCAGCTTGATCCGCTGGTCGGCCGCGATAACGAAGTCGAGCGCGTCGTGCAGATTCTATGCCGCCGCACGAAAAATAATCCTGTACTCATCGGCGAACCGGGCGTAGGCAAGACGGCCATCGTAGAAGGCCTCGCACAGCGCATCGCCGACGGCGAAGTTCCTTCCTTCCTAGCCGACAAACGCATTCTTGCTCTCGATCTTTCCCTGATCGTAGCCGGCACCAAGTATCGCGGACAGTTCGAAGAGCGCCTCAAGACCATCATGAAAGAGCTGATGGAGTCGCAGAATTCCATCATCTTCATCGACGAACTGCACACCCTCGTTGGTGCCGGATCGGCCGAAGGCTCGCTCGATGCCGCTAACATCCTGAAGCCGGCCCTTTCGCGCGGCGAGATTCAGTGCATCGGCGCCACCACGCCCGCTGAATACCGCAAATCGATTGAAAAAGACCGCTCGCTCGAGCGCCGCTTCCAAGCGGTAAAAGTTCCGCCGCCGAACGAGACCGACGCCGTAAAAATTCTCTTCGGCATAAAAGAGCGCTACGAAAAATTCCACGCCGTCACCTACACCGACGACGCCATCAATTTTTCGGTGTCGCATTCGAATCGCTATATTCCCGACCGTTTTCTGCCAGACAAAGCCATTGACCTCATCGACGAGGCAGGCGCGCGCGTGAAACTGCGCCAGACCACGCTGCCCGAAGAATTGACCGAAGTCCAAAAGCGCATCAAGTTCATCGTCCATCGCATGGAGAACGCCATCGCGAACCACGAGTTCGAGAAGGCGCGCTTCTACTCGGACGAAGAACGCAAGGAGCGCGAGAACCTGCGCGCCCTTCGCGAAAAATACCACCTCGATGAATCCTCCACCGGCGTAGTCGGT
>Ga0181523_10001477_pt1 | contig 24942 bp, 19 predicted proteins | sample PEATcosm2014_Bin_43_FD_119752 | JGI IMG/M metagenome (GOLD analysis project Ga0181523, IMG submission 119752) | Peatland microbial communities from MTU Mesocosm Facility, Houghton, MI, USA - PEATcosm2014_Bin05_30_metaG | ecosystem: Environmental > Terrestrial > Soil > Wetlands > Peat | place... | reverse complement strand
CGTCACGGCTTCGACGGAGATGCTTGCGGCCAAGAGGCATGCCGGGGTGCACACACCCGTAATCGCGTGCAAAATGATAATTGCCAATCAACAGATGGCATACGCAGCCTAATTAGTTAGGCAGCCGCTCTCCACAGCTTTGCCCTTGGGCTGTGAGCGAGCGTCACACAGAGGGCTGCTCTTCTCTGCTACGTCTGGGCAGGGAGGCTAAGATCTCAGGCTAGCGGCAACTGTTTCTTGTCCGTTCTGAGCAGGTGACGCGAACGTCCTGGGGTAATGCCCAGGGCATGAACCGGAATAAGCATGTAGTCTCTTGACCAGTAACATTTTCGGACGCGGGTTCGACTCCCGCCGCCTCCACCATTTCACTCCTTACCAGTCAATTGGTTAACCCCTCAGTTCGCCGCAAAACGCCGCAGAACCCTAATTTCCTGCCCTCGCTTGCTCTAACGTCACCCGCTGATACATGGCCGCAACACGATTGATCGCGTCCCTTTGATCTCCACTGATAGCGTGGGTGTAACGGAGTGTCGTCTCGATCTTCGCGTGCCCGAGGTTTTCCTTGGCCGTGATAATCGACGCTCCCTCCTGAATCTGCGCGGTAGCGTTGGCGTGGCGAAAAGCATGAAGCGCCCCTTCGCTGATACCGAGCCGATCGCGGAGCGGATTAGAAACAAACTCCCGGACGCGATTGGCATGGTACGGCTTATTGCGCCGGTTCGTGAACAACAGGTTCCACGGATTTTCTTCCCATTCTTTTGACGCCAGGTATTCCTTGAGGAGCGCGATGAGCTGATCCGGCATGTGGATGTTGCGAAGGCTATCTTTAGATTTCACAGTTTGGATCTTGCCTTCGACTACCGCCTGACGGACAAGCAACACCTTCGCGTTGAAGTCGAGGTGCTCCAGCGCAACACCGAGAGCCTCACCGCAACGAAGTCCGAGGTACGCCAACATCATGAAGTACGTCTTCCACTTCAGCGACGGAGCGTTCTCGATCATGGCGCAGGCGTCTTTTGGTGAATACGATGGTTGCTCTTTCTTGACTTGCTCAGGCGGCAGTGCCACATCACTATATTCGAACGTCTTTACCCGGTAATCCCAGGATTTTGCACGATCCAACATAGCGCGTAGGGTTCCGAGTTTGTTCATAATGGTTTTTCGGGATAGCTTGTTGCGTATCCCGGCATTCACCACTCGTTGCACCACGACACCGTTAATCTCATCAAGTCGGATGTCTCCGATGGCGGGAACGATGTAGTTCTTGAGATCAAGGCGTGATGCTTTTTGAGCAAGCGGTTTGTGGTCTGTCAAACCATCACGAGTATAGATCTCTGCAAATTCCGCCACGGTCGTCACCCTTCCCGGTCGATATTCCGGCGCGTTCAGCGGGTCAATAATTCGATCTGCTTCACGCCGGGCGAGACGTTTTGTCGGGTACTGGCTAATGGTCCCGACCATCGCTCGCTTCTCAGGACGCCGTATCTTCCCGTCATCCCCCATTGAATCCTCCCGCCAGCGGAGAATCCACTTTTTGCTTTCAAGCCTTAGAGCACCACGTTGATACCGTCTTCGAGCCAAGTTTCCTCCTGAACTTGGCCCGCTGATTCCGGTAGCGATCATACAGGTTTCCACTTCCGGATCGGGTATCGAAATGTTGGGTGAGAATGTCATGAGATGTTCACAGCAGGGCAATGGCGGGATGGTTTGGATTCACCGGGTTCCAGTGCCGGTGAAAAAGGAGTCAGTGGGTGAGTGGTGTTTCCGAGAGCCTGCGACTGCCTGTTCGGCTCGTTGCCAGGAGCCTACGCAACGCCATCCAACGCACACCAGGGCTGCGGGCAGCATCGCTAGCCACTCGCCATAGCATTTGTTCGGAGCTTCGCCTTACATAAGGACCCAGCCTCGGAAAACTATGGCCACTGCCTCCAAGAAGCCGCGCCACGGCAAACACCCGTTTTCGGCTTCACCTCAGCGTGGGTAATGATCTCGCCTAGAATTCGAGGACACTGTTTGTATTGCACCATCACCTCCTGTCCGCATTGCGCACAAAACTTGAACACTCATCGCATGGCACTTTAGCCCGCCAGCAAAGGGGGCTCGGGGGTTGGACGCCACGGCCTAAGACCTAGAAATCCGAAAGCATGCTTCTCGCCGGTGATCGCCAATTCCACGGCGATCAGATTCAGCCAATTACAACTGGAGGGGCCCGATGGCTTTCAGGCCGTCCTGAGCCCATTCCCGTCCCCTTCTCGGCTGCCCTTGGGGAAACTCCGAGCGCGTTTTCAGGTCCGCTCGGGACACGATTGGGACATTCATTTCATAATTAAATGGTTCTGTAATGGCCAAACCGCACAAATCACCCGTTGATTCGACGGCAGTTGCACCGATCAATCGAACAGGGTTTTTGCAATGGACCAGATTCAACCCCACCCACATCGCGAGATGAAAACACCAGCGCTACGTAACCCCCAGGTGCCACGCAGTGAGGAACTCAGTCATATCGCAATGCGTCCTTCCGTTTTACCCATCACTGCTGGTCTTGGGTTTTAGGAAGTTAAGAATTTTTTCTCGCTTCCGATCCCCGCTTGTCGGGTATCTGAATACTGAATGTGAAGACTCATAATCTGACGACTGAAAACCTGAAGACTAAAACCTGAAGACTAGTGGGACATGTCGGCCAACGTCCTTGCTGGAGATGTCTTCGTTCTTGATCCGAAATGTCTCTTGTGCGGGGGACATTTCGCGACCGATGCAAGGTCCAGAATGTCCCGCGTCCCCTATGATCAGAGTCTGACTCCTGCGGGTTCCATTAGAGACACACCACTTTTCCGTTCTTCCATCGCGAGACGAAGCTGGCTAACCTGTTCCTGGCGGCATTCATCGCAGAAAGCCCTAATCGCAGGCTTGGTGTCGGGCGAGGTCTCAAGATGAGCATTAAAACGTTCAACAATGTCGGCATCTGAAAAATGGCGAGCCATCCAGCTCAAGTCGGCTTTGTAGCATCCGGAAAAAACGTATCCACTCATCTGGTAAAGCTGGAAGATGAGCGCTTCCAGCGGCTTCGGATTGCCGTTCTTCGCCTTGAGCACATCGTAGAATCGGCTGAAGGCGTAACGTCCATCCTGCCTGTTTAGGGGCTTCCAGCGACCGATAAAACCTTGCCACTCCGCTAAAATTAGTTCCTCTGACAAGCCAGATTTGCGAAGGAGCTTGATTTGGTAGTCCAGAAATCTGTGTCGACCTCCGCTGAGTGCGTACATTTTGCGGCCAAGCTCATCCCCTTCTCCATCCCAGGGGAGTGCCTGCTTTGTCGCACACCGCCCCGGATACTTCTCAGCCCAGTCTTTATGTAAGACCACACGATAGACACTGGATTGGAAGGACTGACGACTCTTCAGTTCGAGCAATCCCGCATCCTCAAGTTGTTGCAGGCCACGGTAAATCTGCCGTCGCTCATAACCGAAATATTGAGCCAGATTCGGCGCAGAACAAAAGAACTGGTGGGAATCCCTCGAAATGACGCATGCCAATGAATAGATCAGTTCTGCTGCCCTGCTCATTCGCGCAAGATGCCATGACGCTGAACAGTGATAGGCCACTTCGCTTGTGAAGCTCTCATCAACCATTTTTCAGTTTCCCCGGTTTTGCTTCTTGACAGAGTGTGTGCTCGTCTATATGCTCGTGTATACAATCATTGTACTAGCGAGCACATGCAAAAGGAACGAGCTAGCAAGAGAATGCCCATGAATCAACGAGCAAGGCCAGATCGGGAAGCGCTCTTTGCTGCACTTGATTTGTTCGTCAATTGTGGTGACGAAATGACGGATCTACAACGTTTTCGCCTGCAGCATCCACAGTTCTTCCCGGTTGAGTTCTATGACCAGTCGGAGCAGTTGGCGAAAGCGGGGAAAAACAATTTCTTCAATTGGCTAAAGCGCCAACTCCGCACTGTTTGGGAAGGAAAGGACTCCGCAGGTACACGCTTGGCAGTTCTCTTGGGAATCAGAGACGTGAACTATTACGGTATGCCAGGGGGAGACTTTGCGGCAGAAGTAATCGAGCATGCGACGATCTTCTCGGATCTTGCTGACCTGACGGATGCACCTGGCCAAGACTATACGACCCTCGGCGCCCACATGCTCTTCGCCGCCGCGATCACTCCCGACTGGCAAGGAAGCAGGCTGCAATACGAGCCCAAGATTGATTTTCAAGAGGCAGTTTATGCGCTCATGAACGAGAGCTGGCGAGCAAGAGTTTGCCTGACGTGCCGCCGATACATCATTGCAGCAAAGCCAGCCAACATCTACTGCTCCACAAACTGCTCTGGCGCGGCGAGGCAGAAACGCGACTTGAAGTATTGGAGGAGCGAGGGTAAGGCGCTCCGAACGAAGAGGACAAAGGCCAGCAAGAAAATAGGCAGACGAGGGGGAAGCTAATGCGTGTTGCAATCTACAGTCGAGTTTCGACGCACGAACAAACTACCGCAGGGCAACTAGACGAGCTGCGTTCATATTGTGAACGTCGCAAGTGGGAGATCGTTGCCGAATTCACTGACGAGGGTGTGTCCGGCTCCAAGGAATCACGGCCCGGTCTCAACCAATTGCTAGCTGATGCCAAGCGCAGAAAGTTTGATGCGGTTCTGGTGTACAGATATGATCGGTTCGCTCACTCACTGCGGCAGCTCGTCAATGCCCTGTGCGAGTTTGACAGTCTCGGGATTCATTTCGTTTCGTTACACGAAGGCGTTGACACTAGCACACCGAACGGTCGCCTGATCTTCGGCATTTTTGCAAGTATTTCAGAGTTTGAACGCGAATTGATCCGTAGCCGCGTTCGATCTGGCATTGCTGCGGCTCGGGCTAGAGGCAAACGGATCGGGCGACCCCGTGTGCTGGCTACAGATACAGAGATCAACACGCTGCTGGCTCAAGGTCATTCAATGGTGGCGATTGGCGAACAGCTTGGCATCTCGGCAGCAACGGTTTGCCGGAGAGCGCGGTTGACCATGCCTACCTAGCGGGTACTGATGGATTTTAGTGTGTCCGCTACGCCAAATAATTTTCGCGGCTCGAACCGCCAAAGAGTAACCCCCCGATATGATTTAATTCAAGACCAAGGCGGGTTTTTTACGCTGTGCTCTCCTAGTCCGTCTTCCGTCGACCGCCGCTAGGTTTTTTGCTTCTTGATTGTTGTTGCAAAATCTCGATTACACTCATTGACCCGGACGACCGGCCAATTCTCAATGAGTGCTAACGCCTGGTTGCAACTGTTACCCGTCTGATTTTTGGCAAAGGCTACGGGCATAGCCTCACTTGCCAGTGTGACCTCTGCCACAGACAGACGTGAGGCGCTTGGCTATTGTGCAAAAATGACGCTTGTAGCTGTTCAATCTCGCAAAAAAGACTCAGTGCCGGGGCCGAGGCAAGGTCGCCTCGCTGTTAAGCGACTCTCGGGCATGCTAAACGAGCTTACCCGAAAAGCTGCAGGGCAGCCTGTCGTGGCGCGCCTCGCCGAAAGGGTTAGTGACCTCAAAATTAACACGGTAGAGGTCAGTCGCCAAGCTGCAGTTTTTCCTCAGAGTCGGCGTAACGTTGGTCACCCAGATTCAAAATGCCGGGTGATTGTCCAGCGTCGCTGCACCTCCTGCGGTTCGCCTGTGGAAAACATTCCGCTCCAAGCCGAACGCCATTCCGCTAGGCGACAAAAACTGTTCGCCTTCCCAACGGAGTCGGTGTTCACCTTCAGACCGGAATGCTGTTCGGAATCACAGCGGAATCGTGTTCGGCTTCAGAGCGGAATCGCGTTCACGTTCGACCGGATTCCCCAGGGGTTCTCCCCGGTCTTGCTGATCTCCCGATCCGGCGTCTTCCAGAACTCACCCCCACTGCCTGGGCCAGGGAGTGTTTTTGAAACCGCGGCGTACAGCTCAGAAGTTTTCGAGCAGCATCACGTCATCTACGAACATTCTCTTGGTGAACGCCAGGTGTTTCCCATCCGGGGAGGGCACGATGGTCGAAACCCATCCCGCTCCCCCGGGGATTTCATACAAGACTTTCGGGTTACCATCGGCATCGATGGAGAGAATCGCCCACGAGGAGCCAGGCTCGGCGAGCGCAAACAGGTTTTTCCCGTCCGCAGCCCAGCTGATGACTGCTAGGCTATGCCATTTCCAGTCCCGGACCGGCAGCACTGTGGTCTTTCGATCTACCACATTCAGAATCCGAATCTCACCCTTCGCTTCAACATTATCCACGATCGCTATCCTGGATCCATCGGGCGACAGATCCCAGCGAGGTTCAACTGCCCTATATCCGGCGATGTTCGCGATCTCCTCCCCTCTGCCTTTCAACGGATCAAGATGAAAAAAGATCAGCTGGCTGTCCTTGAGCTCTGCGACTACGCAAGACGACGATGGCGAGGAGCCGCACGCATAGGTGTATCTGCCCATCATGAGAGTGGAGCGTGCGCCACCCTGTTCCGGCGTGCTCATCAGACGAATGGTAGTGTCCACTGTCTCCGCAAGTGTCGGTGACGCCGTCGCCGAATATAGAAGTGTTCCCTGGGCGCTCAGTCTAGCGCGGAAGTAGTTCTCCGATCCCGCAGTCAGGGTCTCCGGTGTCTTGCCGTCAATGGTTTGCTGAAAGATCGCCCACCTCCCGTTTCGTTTGGAGTCGAAGAGAATGGCTTTGCTGTCTTTGGTCCAGGCCCAAACGGCGTTGTACCAATCGTCTGGCGTGAGACGGCGGGGAGTAAAACCTTTGTTTCCGAATGTGAGATCGCCGAGGTAAATCCCGTTTTCGGTGTGAACCCTCTCCGCAACCAGGCGCTTCCCGTCGGCACTTGCCTGAGGGTCTCGCACTTTGAAGTCCTTCCAGCCTGCCAGGCGTTCCGCATCACCTCTGGGCTTGCCGGTGCTTGGGTCTGCAATCCGTGTCCAAAGGTTCGACTCAGTGTCCCCCGAATAAATCGAGTAGATTATGCGCCCATCGGGCAGCCAAGCAGTTCCCGAGAGTCCGTCCAAACCCCACAGATGCGGGTCGGATAGCATCACGGTTCGTGCGCCGCCAACCAGATCGCAGGTCTCAATGGTGACCTCGCGCTTCTCAAACGTGCCCCGGGTTCGGATATAGGCGAGACGCTGCCCGGCTGGCGACCATGCAGGGCTAAACAGAAGTTCTTGCGCATCGCTTGCTAATATCCGATGTGGCTCCTCGCCTTCCGTTCCCATCAGCCATAGCTCGCGTCTATCCTTCATGAAAGCAACGTGCGACCCGTCGGGCGATACGGCTGAATCCGACACTGGACCGCTCCAGAGCTTTCGCAAGCTACGATCCCAGATTGACATCTTCCATAGATCGCCGGCGTGCCCGCTCATCAGCAGATGGTTCCCATCTGGGAACCAATCCACGGGGGAGTAGTCGCCGGGTAACGGTACCTCGCGAATTTCCCCACCATCGATCGCCAGCAGATACAGATTCGTAGAAAGGAAGTCGGTGTAGGCAAGGTATTTGCCATCGCGGGAGATGGCCTCGCCGCTTATGCTGTTCTCTCGAGGATTGGCTGTCAGTTGCCTTTCCACCAGCTCGTGCTTTGTTTCAGGACGAAAGCGAACGACGACCACAACCACCACCACTGCAGCTAACACGGCGGCGACGGCTCTGAGTGTCGACCGACTTCGGGAAATTGGCGAACTTAGTTGTTCTTTCTCTTCATTACCAGTAGTGGCACTAGTCTGGATCGTGTGTTTCTGAGAAATGAGTCCGCTGGCGTCGCGATGCAATTGTTTCAAGTCAGCGCACATCTCCATTGCGGTTTGGTAGCGAGCGTCACGGTCTTTTTCCAGTGCCTTGTTGATGATCTCTTCCAGCTGTGGCGGAAGTTCTGGATTCAAACTCCGTGCTGGAGTTGGCGTATCATGCAGAATCGCCTCGTGCAGCGCAGCCGCTGTGTCCCCGCGGAATGCCTGCTGCCCCGTCGCCATCTCATAGAGCACCAGGCCAATAGAAAACAGGTCGGTGCGGGCATCCAGCTTCTCGCCGCGCACCTGCTCGGGCGACATGTAGGGCACCGTGCCCATGGCCACACCCGTCAGCGAGAGGCTGAGATCAGGGACTGTTGCGGCCTGCGTTTCCTCGTGTGCGAGGCCTTCGCTTTGGCCTGCATTGGCCACCTTCGCTAAGCCAAAGTCCAGAATCTTGGCTTCGTCCCGATTGGTGATGAAGATGTTCGCTGGCTTGATGTCACGATGGATGATGCCTTTTTCTTGCGCGGCGGATAGTCCGTCCCCAATCTGAATCGCCAGCTTCAACAATTCATCGGTCGTAAACGGGGCTGCCCTCGCGGCGATCCGGTCTCGCAGGGTTCGCCCCTCCAACAAGGGCATGGCGATGAATGGCCGGCCTTCGTGCTCGCCAAATTCGTAAATGGCGCAGATGTTGGGATGGTCAAGCGCAGAAGCGGCTCGCGCTTCGCGCTCAAAGCGCTCTAAGACCTTCGCGTTGTTTCCTAGCTCTTCCGGCAGGAATTTCAAGGCTACGCGGCGACCAAGTTTCAGGTCTTCCGCTTTGTACACCACACCCATGCCCCCGCCACCCAGCACCTCCAGCACACGGTAGTGAGAGACTTTCTTGCCGATCAGAATTGAAGTGGACGGTTCCGGCACCGGGGGCACGACTCGCGTGTCGGGCGATCGGTTGACCGGGCTTGCCTCCATTTGCTCCACCGGCACCATCAGCCGATAGCCGCGCCGCGCCACGGTTTCAATGTATTTTGGATCCTCGGCCGAATCTCCGAAGGCTTGCCGCAGCTTCTTGATTGCGGTATGAATGCTGTGGTCGAACTCCACCACAGTATCGTTTGGCCAGAGCTTCTTTTGGATTTCCTCGCGGGTGACCACACCACCCGAACTCTGCAGCAACATCAGCAGGATCTGGAAAGGTTGTTCTTGAAGACGAACTTTCCGATCTTCGGCACATAGCTCGCCCGCTTTCAAATCGAGCTCAAAGGCCCCGACCCGGACACGGTTTGGGAAAGCGGATTCCACTGGGGACCAGCCTAGGGCGGCAGTTTACCATCCGGGGCGGCGGTAGACAGACGTTTTCAGTAGGGTTTGTTCCCGGCTCGAGTCATCTGCCGAGAGCTGGATCGGATTACTCTCCTTCGTTTCAGTCAGTTAGCCAGTTCAGTCCCAGTTCAGCGCCAAGTCAGCGCTGGTGCATTGCAGTCTAGAGCGGTTCAATGCAAAGTCGCGTGGCTGGGGCGCGACCCCATGGAACAAGCGACTTAACTGAAACAGAGCCAAATCTAACTTCAGCCTATAAGGAGACAGTTATGAAAAAATGCAAATCAGTGTTCTGGGTAACCACACGAAACCTGATCGTTTGTCTATTCGGCGTGCTGGCGATTACGCTTCAAACCTCTGCACAAACCATCACCACGTTCGACGCTCCGGGCGCGGGGACGGGGGTCATTGACGGCTACGGCGAAGGCACCTTCCCCGACGCCATCAATGGGTTTGGCGTGATCGCCGGATACTACATTGACTCAAACTTCGTGTATCACGGCTTTCTGCGTGCTCTCGACGGCACTTTTACCACGTTCGACGCTCCGGGCGCTGGCACACAACAAGGCGTGGGCACCCAAACCCAAGGCCTCAATCTGGAGGGGGCGACCACAGGAAACTACCTTGACTCGAGCTACGTCTCTCACGCTTTCCTGCGCGCTCCCGACGGCACTTTCACCACGTTCGACGCTCCGGGCGCTGGCACAGGCTTTCTCCAAGGCACCGTTGCCACAAGCATCAACGATCTCGGGCAGATCGTGGGACAGTACATTGACTCGAACAACGTGCAGCACGGCTTCCTGCGTTCTGCGAATGGACATTTCACCCGGGTTGACCCCAAGGGGTCGACGGGTACCTACACCAACATTTTCTCTGGCCTCAACGATTTCGGGACGATGAATGGGTGGTACCTTGACGCAAACGGGGTGAATCACGGCTTCGTGCGCGCTCCCAATGGAACTATCACCACGATCAACGTCAACGGCGCGGGTACAGGCTCCGGCCAGGGCACCTACACAGCGAGCATCAACAATTTGGGAGTGAACGCTGGAGGGTATACCGACGCGAGCAACGTGAATCACGGCTTCATTATTACCGCGACGGACGTGATCACCAAGTTTGACGTTACGGGCGCTGGCACGGGCTCCGGTCAGGGCACCTTCGCCGACAATATCAACGATCACGGGGCGATCACGGGGAATTACGTTGATGTGAGCAACCTAAGTCATGGTTTTGTGCGCGCTCCCAATGGAACTATCACTACGTTCGATGTTCCGGGTGCGGCTCAAGGCACTTACCCCTACGTCAACAACTTCTGGGGGACCATCGCCGGCTGGTACGTTGACACAAACGGGGTTAATCACGGCTTCCTGCGCCAGTAGTGAATGCGACCAATCTGTTGGTCAAGCCGATCTGAGCTGGAAGGCGCGGGCAAGTAGGGCGAGTCGAGAAAGACATTAGCCATCGGTCTAAGCTACGAAAAAAGGAGAATTCACCATGAAATCCAGAATCAGCATTTTAGGTGCGTTGACACTCCGTCAGCACCTCAACAGATTTGCAATCGCCACCATCTTAGTCGGAGGGGTTTTGCTCGCTGTGGGATGGCCAGCCGAGGCCCAAATCGTCTACACGCCGACCAACATCACAATTGGACTTAACAGTAGTTACAATCTTGACGTCAACAACGACGGAGTCACGGATTTTACCATCACGACCGAAGACATCGGTTACCTACAACCCCCCTGGCTCCTGCTAAACGGTTCCGTGTCCGAGACGTCAGCCTCCGAGAACGGTGCCCTAATCGGCCCACTGTCTGAAGGGGACGAGATCGGCCCCGACCAAGTCTTCAGCGGTGGGACGGTAGACTTGGAGAGTTTCTTCCTAAAATGCGGAAAACAGAAGGGTGCAACGTGCCATTATGCGCATTCCGGACCTTGGGATGTTCATCTTAAGGGAAAGCGTTACCTCGGACTGAGCTTTCAGCTTAACGGAGAGACCTACTATGGCTGGGCGCAGTTGACTCTTCTGATCCCGACTGCGCCGTGGGAGGGCGGTGTGGTAGGGGCGAAGCTGTCCGGCTACGCATACGAAAGCACGCCCGGTATGCCAATCAACGCCGGCCAAACAAAATAAGAATGCAGCACCCGAAAAACAGCTAGCCTCAACCGATGGTTCACTGGCGGCGAAGTCGAATCTGTCAACTTCGCGCCTTCGCAGAGCAACTAACGGAGAACCTCATATGAAATTCCGAACCTGGATGACCACACTGTCCTTGCTCGCCACCTTGTCGATCACGCTTCCGCTATCCGCACAACAGCCGGTCAGCACGACCCAAATCAGTGGGAACGTCTATGAATTCTACTACCTGCTGACCACCGGTACGGGCAAGCACGACCACATTGGCATCCACCGCGTGACCCAGGTGGCCAATGGCGAGCCGGTTCCCAGTGACAACGCGGTTCTGCTGGTACACGGCGACGCCTGGGGATTCGATCAAGCGTTTATGCACGGTATCTCCCGGCGCTCGATTGGCGCTTACCTTGCCAGTGAGGGAATCGATGTGTGGGGAATCGACCTGGCATGGACGCTAGTAGGTTCCGGCGAAACCGATTTCACCTTCATGAAGAGCTGGGGAATGCAGCACGACATCAACGACATCGAGCAGGCCCTGAGCTTCGCGCGCCAGGTTCGCACGCAAACAGGCAGCGACGGCGGGCGGCTGGCATTGCTGGGCTGGAGCCGAGGCGGGTGGCTGGGCTTCGGTCTGCTAAACCAGGAATCCCAGCAATCGTGCAGCAATCGCCAGGTGAAAGGGTATGTTCCGGTGGATCTTCTCTACAAGACCAACTCCTCCTCATCACAAGCGTTCTTCTGTTCCCTGGAAGCAGACTATGATCAAGAAATCGCATCCGGTGTCTACGAAAACGACGACCGGGACATTCAGTCCCTGGGCCAGTACGCGATCCGACACCCATACAATACTTCCTTTTTCTTTGGCAGGCCCTATACCAATCTGACCGCGTCGCTGACGCTAGGCGCGGCGCCTTACCAGTTAGGAAATCACTTCACCCCGTACTTCCACTATGTCGGTGGCACTTTTCCCAATGACGACTTCCAGGCCATCCCGAACGGCCTTAGCTATAGCAACGTAGGGGAGTGGAATGATTTCGAATTTGGCGCGTCGCCCTACGAACCGGTTCAGTTGTTAGCGGACGCCTCTGCCATCACCTGCGGCGACGATCCAACCCTGCCGTTCGACAAGCACCTCAACGACGTCACCGTGCCCGTGTTCTACGTCGGAGCGGGCGGGGGATTTGGAGGTTACGGACTGTACCAGCTGTCACTGCTGGGAAGCACCGACGTCAGCAATCACATCGTCAGCTTCTACCCGCCTGACCAACAAGCGTTCGACTTCGGGCACGTTGATCTCTTCTACGCGGAGGATGCGCAGAAACTGCTGTGGAGCAATATCTTGCAATGGCTAGAGAAACACCAGCATGACAATAGCTGCTCCACGAAGTAATACCGTGGGCCGGGGTGAGTCCTGGTACCAGCCCTATTCGACTTTTGTTTCCTTGCCGCCAACGGTCCCACGGCCCTCCAGGCGGCACACTGATTCAACTGAGTCGGGCTGTGCGTTGCTCCACTCGCTGCCGGGTGTAATGGACGACCGGACGACCCATCCAAATTCACGTGGGGTTGATCGCTGCGGTTTTTCTTCATAGCACACACGGCAGTGCTCGAACAGGTGGGTAGGTCGAACGCTTACGAAGAACGGAAGTTTAATTTCCGCTATATGGCCATGGAATATAAGCAGCCGATCGACAGACTCTATGAGCTATTTGTGCCCGCGATCGCGATTGAATTGGCGGAGCGTACCAAGAAGAAGGAAGGCCCACCGGGAACCGTCACTGGGTGTCTCAAAGCACGTCAGCAGGACGTGCGGCTGAAGTACCTGCTTCGCTACCTTGGTTGCGATCGCTGTGCTCAGTTCTTGGAGGCAGTCAAAGACCAACTGGACGTGATCTTCCCCACTTGGGACCCAAAGCTCGGTGACCGAAGGAGAAACACGGGTCGGCGAAAGCAGCCACAAGCTGGTCATATCGACCGAAGGCGGGTTCGTAATGGACGTAGGAAAGTTGACTCACAATTCTTGAAGGATGCTTTCTTCGTGCTACATGGTAGGCGGCACGCGTCTTGAGCCGCGTGGGCGGCTCAATGTTTGGAGGAGTTGGTTATCTTGGCCCTAGATCATGCTTTTCCATGTGTACCGTCAATACCCACGGCAGGTGAACGGCAGGTGGAGCGATTGCGAGAGAGCCCAACCCCCACTCAGGGTTTCGGCTTCGGAATGACTGCCTTGCACTGCCTTATGTAGAATTTAGCGTCTCTCCCCACAAATCCTGGGCAGGGCGCTTCGTCATTTCCTCACGATGGCGCAGTGATTAACGGACCCCGGCCAAGCGCAGAGTTGACAATGCTCAGTCGCTCCGTCATCGTTAGACGGCGAGGTTTGATGGTCATGATCCGTTGTGTCAAGTGCGGTTGTTCTCGATTGGATTCCCGAGCCATGGGGTGCATTCTCTGTGGAGGATCGCCTAGTGTTCGCTCAGAGCAGGTTCACGTTTCCGATGAGACGAAAAACAAACTCTTAGCACACGCTGACAAACTGAAAACTTACGGAGTGATTGTTGAAGAACAAAGGACTTTCAGGAAGGTCGCCGGCGCACTGGAGGCTTTCGGAGTCGGGCTTGTCGTTGCAGATTCGCTCAACTCCGGCGTTCTCCGCAAGCTCGTTCTGTACTTGCGAAACCTCGCTATCCCTGAGGATCAAATACTCCGACTCCGACTTGATGAGCCTGAAACAATTTCTAAACTATTGAACAATAACAAGGCCACCAAGAAGACCAAGAGCGCGAAGAAGACTAAGGGCACGAAGAAGACCACCGGAAAAACTAGGACCACAAAAAAAGCTAAGAGGACACGTTAAGTCCTCACTTCGCTGCCCAAGTGGATGAATGATGGTATGCCCCAATGTCGCCCTCTAACTTCGCCGCAAAACGCCGCAAACTATGCTTATTTAGGGGTAAAATTGGTAGATAGGCGACACTAAGTGCTTTGGAATCAGCGGGCCTGTTTGGATTGTGGCGGGTTCGACTCCCGCCGCCTCCACCACTCATTTTATTTCACTTTATTTCACTTATTAAACTCAGAATTTCGCCTTGCCTACTTCAGCCGCGACTCTTGCGGTGAAATCCAACAAAACTTCCCGCGAAGCTTTACTCACTTTTGCCAGCTTGATACCGATGAGTGTTGTTTTCGCCGCGGCCCAATCGGATTTAGGGTCGGACATGACGAACTTCAGCAGATTCCACAATTCGTTACGCTCATCGAGCGAAAGGTTTTCGATGTCGTAAAGCAGTTCACGGGCGGTCTCCAACTTATCCTGCATCCAGGGATATGGAAGGCCACATTCGGGAGCATGACAAAAAAATGGAAGGTCGTAGTGTTGCACCAGAGAATATGCCAACCGCCCTCGAATTGGAGCCTTGCAGTACTGGCATTCGTCAATGCACGCCGCGCCGCATTTTGTACAACGCTCTCCTCTCTCAAAGCAACCCTCCGAACTCCGCACGTGTCCCTGCAAACAAATCTGAGCGTCGCAATAGAGTACGTCCGGATTCAAACCCACCGGCCGTCTGACGTTGCGTTTCATCTTTTCCAACTCTTCCTTTAGCAGTTGGATAGCAAGAACTTGATAGGTGCTGTCCGCTGGGATTTCGGAATTGAAGCTTTCGGGGTTTGGTTGGTGAACGCGGAAGTGTTCCACCCACTCCAGTGCGTCCCCGACCGCCTTTGGCGGGGCGTAGACGCGGTATTCGTCGCCGTCAAGGTAAACGGCCGCGACCTTCTGCGGAAACGCGTACGGGGTCGACCCGTGCAAATCTCTCTTCTCAATGACAACCTTGGTGTTCATGGAGTGGCGACCTCCGACCGGATTGCACAACTTGCCGGGGAAACGGGAAGTCCGCTGGCAGGGGTTGAAGACTGATTGAGGAGAGCGAAAAACAATTCATCATCACACACTGGTCCGTCTCCGCGCTCCCACACACGGCATTGAGTTGGCAATCCCCATCTCCGAGTTAGGTTCCGACGCATGGAATCCACCATCTGACCTTATAAACGGGAGAGGAAAATAGCCGGACGCGAGAAGGTCATCCCACTTTCAGTTTTCGACGCACGACTCCCCCAACAAAAACCAAACCAATACCCAACAGTCCGAAGGTTCCCGGCTCTTGCACGGTGAGTTTGACGTTCCCACTGCCCGCATTGCCATAGGTGTAGTAGTTGCCGAAGAGGTTGCCGCGGCTGACTATTTTCAATTGCTGAGTGTAGGCTCCGGTGATGTACCGGCGATTGTCGTAAACACTGGATGTGGCTGTCAACAAACCAGTCGAGGAATTCAGGACTAAGTTCGAGAGAGTGCTACTCAGCGCGGTTCCTCTCCAATTGGCAGACCGGCTACCTCCCATGTAATCGAAAATGTGAGGACCACGAGGTAGTGAGCCATAAAACGTGATTGAGTCGGCAAACGCGGGTAACGCGAATGCAAGAACAGCGAACAATAGCAGAGCACGTTTCATCGAACTTTCCCTTAGAACTCTTCGAACTTACCAAAATCGTCGCTGCAGCTACATTCCTGTTGGTTTTTCCCATTTTAGGAGAAGGCGTTTGCCACTCACAGGTAACGGCGGTACAGGTCACGGCGGTCACCGCTGCAGCATGGTTACTTACTCGGGCATTCCGTGCCTGAGAATGCGGGTCTGGTGCCCATCGCTCAGAACAAAGTCTCTGGATAGCTTTCTTTGTCTCTCTGGTTTCGCCATTTCTGTTTTCCCTGCACAGCGAAATATCTAAGGCAATTCCAGGCAATCCGATTCGTTTGGTGGGCAACTTGGGACAATACTCGTCTGTGGAGCAAAAGAGTGCGGCAACTTCACCGCAAAACGCTGTAAACCACTCCTTTGAGTCGCTTAAATCGGTGGTTGGCGCTGGCTCAAGTACCTCGGAATCCGCGGGCCTCTTTGTAACCTCGCGGGTTCGACTCCTGCCACCTCACCACCCAACGCTCGCATTCATGAATATCCCCTCGAGTCTGGTTACGCCGACGTTGGTGCCGGAAACTCGTTATCCAGAACGGGAATCAGGTCGACAGAATGGCGTTGTGATTACTTGGGTGGAAGTGAGTCATTGCATCTGGTAAGCGCCCGCAACGGTGAAGTTCAACTCTTTCCAAGCGGCGAAAACGCCCGATGACTCGGAGTCACGACGCTCTGTTTCGTTCCATCGTTCTACAACAGGATTCCGAGGATTCCCAATTCAGACATCTCCGAGGTGGTTCCTAGGGAAGCAACAATCTGCATTGTTCCTAAGACGATGACTGGCAGGCGGCACCAAGGTCGATTCACCGAAGATTCAACAAATTGTCATTAATTCTTAACAAACGGCGGCCTAGGCTGGCAGTTCACCCAACAGTGCACGCTGACCCGAAGAATGTTTTGCTTCAAGGTTTTGTCTGCTATCTAGAACGACTATTTCTCAGGAGATGAAAATCATGAAACGAACTATGGCTGTGGTGCTGTCGATGGCGCTCGCGGGGAGCGCGATCGCGGCACAGGCCCAGCAAGAGACAGCCCCTGCGACGACGAAGATCGTCCGAAAGAAAATGGTTGCCAAGAAAACCGGGCCAACTGTTTCAGAGCAGCTCAGCGAAATGAAGCAGGCAATTGACGCTCAGCAGCAGCAGATCAAGCAGTTGAGCGATCTGGTTCAAACCCGCGATCAAAGGATACAGCAATTGGAACAGCGCCTTGATCAGAGCCAGGCTGTTGCCACGCAGGCGCAGACTAAGGCGGATACTGTGGCGGCCCAAACGGCAGAGCAAGGACAGACGGTCATGGCGCTCAAGAGCGATGTGACCGATCTGAAGTCAAACGCTACGAACGCCGCAATGACTTTACAGGAGACGCAGAAAAACTTAAGAGACACGCTGGAGAGCCCGCTCGCCATCCACTTTAAGGGGGTCACTCTCACTCCTGGCGGATTCCTGGCCGCCGAATCCGTGTATCGCAATCGCGCGTTGGGGTCGGACATTAATACTCCCTTCAACAGCGTTTCCAATCCCGGAAGCGGCCAGAATGCGATTTCCGAATTCTTTGGCTCCGGTCGCCAGTCGCGAATCTCACTGCTGGCGGAGGGCAAGCTCAGCGACGTCAAGCTCTCCGGTTATTACGAAGCTGATTTTCTTTCCGCCGGCGTAACATCCAACAACAACGAGAGCAACAGCTACACGCTGCGTCAACGGCAGGTTTGGGGTCAGGCTGCGTGGACCGATGGCTGGAGCTTCACGGGCGGTCAAATGTGGAGCCTGGTGACGGAGACCAAGAAGGGCGTCGACAACCGAACCGAGGCTCTGCCGCTGACGATAGACCCGGCATACCAAGTCGGTTTCAGTTGGGCGCGCCAGTATGGTGTCCGCTTGGCCAAGAACTTTAACAATCACTTCTGGCTGGCGGCGTCGCTGGAAAATCCTCAGACTATCTTCGGGGGGAGCGGCCTTTCAAACTTCGCCCTCGGCGAGCCGGGGACTAGCGGCGGGCTGTACAACTCGTCCGCAAACACGAGCGGTGCCGCAAACGCCAACTACTCTTTCAATGCGATGCCGGATGTCATCGTCAAAGCGGCCTTTGAACCCGGCTTCGGCCACTATGAGGTCTTTGGCGTCCTGAGCCGCTTCCGCGACCGTGTTTATCCATGCGGGGAAGCGTTGCAAAACCCGGGAGGGTGCGGCACCGCTAACAGCGCACTATTTGCCCATAACGAGTCGATTAATGGTGGTGGAGTGGGAGGAAACGCCCGCGTCACTGTGGCCAAACATGTGGATTTCGGTCTTCACGCCCTCTACGGCAGCGGTGTAGGCCGGTATGGCGCTTCGACTCTGCCGGATGCCACGGTGGACGAATATGGCAATCTGGTACCGCTGCGCAGCTATCAGGGTCTGGCCACGCTGGAATTTCACTTCCCCAGATTGGATGTGTACCTCAACGGTGGTGAAGAATACGTGGCACGACGGTATTTTGTTGACTATAACCCTATCACTGCCAACGGCTCCGGCGCTGTCGTGGGGTACGGGGCGCCGTACGGGTCGAAGGGCGTCGGCACTCCCAACGACTCGGGATGCTACACCGAAACCCCGCCTTCGGCGGGCAACGGTTACAGTTTCGGAGGGCTCAGCGGGTGCAGCGGACAGACCCAAAGCACTATCGAGGGCACGTTTGGGTTCTGGATCAAAATGTACAATGGTCCCAAGGGAAGACTGCAGTTCGGCCCGCAGTATTCCTACCTGGTCCGAAACGCTTGGACGGGAACGTTCGCCGCGGCAACGTCGACAACGCCGGCAATCTACTCCGCGCCGCACGGAATCGACAACATGTTTATGACCTCTTTCCGTTACTACCTGCCGTAGCGTAAGCGGAACCCTCGCCCCCCAGAATTCGTTCCTTTGCCAAAAGGGGGCGAGGATCTCTTCTCGAGGGCGGAACAGTCTTTACACTCCAATGCGAAAAACCATCGCATTCGAGCGATTACCCTTCCCTTTCCGTATCGCGTTCTTCCGTGCTCGGTTGGAATCTGAGTCGGTAAAATAAGTCTGTGAAAACGCTGAACGAACTCTATTCATCACTCTCTACCCGGCGACGCTACGAAGTCTGGTTTGTTCGTCTGGGACTGGCGGATGGTAGCGGGGCGTGGTGGTTCCGATATTTGCTGATGAACCCCGGCCGGCGCGGTTGTCCAGACGACCCGCGCGGAATGCCGGTGCAGGTGTGGGCCACCTGGTTTCCGTGCAATGAAAAACCGCGAAGCTTCATTCAAGGATTCCCCCTGGAGGACTTGGGGCTCAGCGCCCGAGGGCAAAATCCATTCCACTTCCAAATCGGCAACAATGAGATTGGCGAGAGCTCCTGCCGAGGAGCGTTGGATGTTGGAGGGCACACGCTTTCATGGGAGATCCGCTATCGCTCGACATTTCGCGTCACGATGAGCAACAAGGGCTGGATCGGATTCTCGCGAACGCCGCATTCCGACGCGCTTTTTTCCGGCGAGATTACGCTGGATGGCCGGCGTTTGGCAGGAGATCCTCTAGGCTTCGGAGTGCAGGGACACAACTGCGGTTACCGACATCGCAACTTCTGGACTTGGACCCATGCCCATTTTCCCCGCCCCGATTCACATCCGAGCACGCTGGAGGCAATGACATACGAAATGCCATTCGGTTTGGTTTTTCGGAAAGCGGTGCTCTGGCATGAGGGGGAGGAACACGAATTCCGGAATCTGCAGGAGACCAGAAGAGATCCGGATGAATTTGGGTGGGATTTTCATTGTTCCATAAGAGATGGATTCCGATTGGAAGCGGCGATCGATGGCGCAGGGCCGAGCATCCATCGACTACCCTACGTAAAGACCGATTGCAGGGGCAGTTTTGAAGTTACCAACAACAGCCTGGCGAGAGCCGTGCTACGGCTGGAGCGGCAGGGCAGGCTGGTTGAGATATTAGAGACGCACGCCGGGGCTGTATTGGAGATGGTGGGCCGCTAGATGGTAAGCCGCTATGGCAAATCCAGAGTTGCGATTGGCCACAGGCTACTGCGGAGCTGCGCTCGGCTTGGCACGGGCGAGGACGCCCGTCCCTACTCGAGCGAAACTCATTCGGAAGATTGCGCCTTCGCCAGGCGGTCGGCGACGATGGTATACACGGAAGGATTAAATGCCATTCCGATGTGGGTGCCTGGCACTTCAAAGTCGACTTCCGGATTCCTGGTCGTGCAATAGCGCCAATCCACGATGCCGTCATCGCGCGTGTAAATTGCGGTCTCGAGCATTGAGTCCGGCATGTCGTGCTTCAGCGAGTCCACGAAATTGCACGTGCAGCGTCCAGTGTAGCATTCGGGCAGTACTCTCCGGCCATGCTCCTGCTGGATTCGCTGGCGAATGGCTTCGGTAGCGTGGAGAATAGTTCGACTGGTAGAGATGGAGCGAAATGGCGCAGCCAGCGTGATTACCGAAGCAACGTCTCCTGGCCTCTGCCCCGCCACCGCGCGTGCGATCACCCCTCCGAGGCTGTGTCCGATCAGGTGAATTCTCCGCTCAGTTTCGGTCAGGGCTTTTTCTATGGTCTGGTTCAGATGGCGCTGGACCAGCAGATTCGGGCACTCGGCATTGATACCGATGCCGGAAAAATAGGGACGGTATCCGATGCGCTCCAGCCAGCCGTGAAGTTCCATTAAATAAAGATCGGTACCTAGAAAACCGGGAATAATGACCACTGCAGAGCCGTCGCCGCGGGGTACGCCGAAGCCGTAATAAACAGGAGTTGCGTGTAAGAAGAGAACCTCAGCCGCAAACAGCGCTTCTGTCCAAGGCGAGATGTCGGCTTCTAAATCCGCCCTGTCAGGGTTCGTCCGACCGCGCGCTTTCGATGAACTGGTGGCCCTTTTCCGTTTTCGTCGCAATTTCGTCCTGGTCTTATCCGGCATTTTCGCAATTGGCGCTGGCGCGCGCAATGGCGGAAAAGTGCCATTGCGAATTATACCTTCCCCTTTTGCTTCCGGCGTGAGCCTCGTTTTGCTCGCGCAGGTTTTTCGAGCCGGGCTTCAAGTTCCGCCACTCGCTGGCGCAGCGCGTCGAGTTCCGGCTCGGCTTCGGCTCGCTTCTGAGTAGACGCCGGCCCGCCCAGGAACTTCTTCATCGCGTCCACCGGCGACAGAATGGCAGACTGGACCTCGCCCAGCCGGCCCTGCACCGCATCCTGCACCTTCTGATAAGTGTCAAAGGCGGATTTCAAATACCACATGACGAATTCCTGCCGCACCTCGTCGGACGCGACGATCAGCTGGCGCAGCAACTCAAGCGGCAGGCCGGTCTGCTTTTCCTTGGCATCTTCGGTGATGATTTGTGTCAGGGTGACGCGGGTCAGGTCCTGGCCCGTCTTCGCGTCGACTACCTGGACTTGCTTGCCTTCTCGAACGAATCGCGCAATATCGTCGAGATTCACGTATTGGCTGTTGGAGCAATCGTACAACCTGCGATTTGCATATTTCTTGATGAGGACGGAATCCGGCTTCATTTTGATCCTGCTTATGCTGCCATGCACACAGGACAAATATATATTGACACAAAAGTCGCACAATCGTATAGTTTAGTTGATGCTGCAGCGCAGCATTCCGGAGGTATCAAAATGCCAACAACCGTAAAGTCTGAATCCTCCCATACTCATACCCGGGAGTCCTCATTTGTTACTCTTCTGTCAGGCTGGGCGCAGCAGGGGGTCCAGAGCTTCTTTGCCACGCAACGGATCCTCGTGGATCTGGCGATGCGGCAGAATGCAAGCCTGATGCACTCTCTGCGGCAACAGTTGTCCGACCCCAATCATTCCCCGACTGCCATTTTGAGCGAAGTTACTGCCGAGGGAATGGCGAACTTCATTGAGGGGCAGAAGGTCCTGCTTGAACTGGGGCAAAAACAGAACGAAATCCTGTTGAGCGGTGTCAAGGAACGGGTCGGCGACTGGCCGGCAGCGGAAGCGGTTACCGATCTGCTGCGGCGCAGCGTGGAGACTTTCGTCCAAATGCAGCAGGAATTCCTGAAAATTGCCGGCAAGCAAACTCATACCTGGGTGGAAGCAGTGAAGGCGGGAAAACCGTATCAGGGCGAGCACCTGGTGGAACTTGCTCAAGAGGCGATGGAGCACTTTGTGAAAACGCAGAAGCACTTCATGGACGTCATCGCCGAGGAGACAGCCAAAGCCACCGGCGCCAAGCACACCAATGGCGTCAAGAAAATCAAGAAGACCGAGTTGGCGCAACTGGCGCGCCAGACCACGGAGTCATTCATCGATGCGCAAAGGAAGCTGGTTGATGTCGCCGGGCGACAGATGAACTCCAGCGTGAAGACAGCAGGCAAGACCTTGGAACTCTTGCGGCCATTTCCCTTCCTGCCGTTGGGTGAGTTGACGCGGGAAGGCGTGAAAAGCTACGTCGATGCCCAAAAGGAGTTGATGGACGTCATGGCAAAGCGGGGCGGTAATCACAAACCCGCGCCCAAGGTTCATCATCGCGTGAAGCGGTCACCAAGGAAGCATGCGGCAGCGGCTGCAGCCTAAACAACGATGCAGTTGCAAAGTGGCACGCAACTTTGTCGTTTCGCGCCGCGCCGCCGATTGGTAAAGCCTGATGAGTGAAACCTGAAGTACTGCGCCAACGTGCCCTTGTCTAATGCAAGGCACGTTGGCGTTTCTTCTTGCGCTACAAGTACGAACCGTTCAATTCTCAGAGACTCTAGCCCGCACCGAACATAAGAAAGTCATCTCCTACACGTTGCCATGTGCGCCCACATCACATCGGAATGTGACCCTATCACAACGACCTGTGACCCACGCTACGGACTCAGACCGGTGCTGGGTGATGTAGTTACCTTGTCATCCCGGATCGAGAACCATGAGGAAATCCAAATGGACTTGTACAAGTGGTCGAAATCAAATGCCGACTATGGGCGAAGGCTCCTGGACTCCGGAATAGAGGGAGCGCGTTCGGGTGAAGAAGTATTTCTAAGCGGGAAATCTCTTACTCCGTTTCTTAGCGAGTCGGTTCGAAGCGCCTTGAAGCCCGCCGCACTCGGGGCGTGCATCGGCGTGCTAGGCAGCTATCCAAGGTATCGTGAGAAATCCCTCACCAGAACATTAGTGTACGGTTTGCTGGGCGGCGCCATCGGCCTGGGTGCAGGCGTCGCTTGGGAAAGCCGCCGTTTAACTGCAAGCGTCGCTGGTGGGGCTTTTAGAAACATTGGCAGGGTGCGGGACGAGCATTGGCTAACCAAGCATCCGATCGACTACGCATAGAAGCTACGGACGTTTTACCAGTGATCAGACGACCGTCTTCCTAGTCACTAGAGAGACAGTCACCGGCGATGGTCACGCGAGCTGAGAATAGTAAGCGGGCTCCTTACCAGCAAGGGACTTCAACAGATAGTTGAGAGGGGGCAGGAATGGTCACGAGTGAAGCGGTGCAGGAGCGGCTTCAGATTCCGCTGGCCGCAGAAAGTCTCAGTGAAGAACGGATTGCCTATCTGGAGGGACTAGTTGCCCAAGCCAGAACCGCCGCTGCCGTCTTTACCCAATACACCCAAGAGGACGTTGATCGCATCGTCAAGGCGATGGTCCTGGCTGGCCTGGAACAGGCGCAACCTCTCGCCCGCCTGGCGGTTGAGGAAACCAAGCTCGGCGTCATGGAAGACAAAGTCCTCAAGAACATGTGCGCCACCGAGTTCACCTACAACTATATAAAGGATAAACGCACGGTTGGCATCATTCGCGAGTTTCCGGAGCGCAATCTGGTGGAGGTCGCCGACCCGATCGGGGTCATCTTCTCGCTCACGCCGATTACGAACCCCACGTCCACGGTGCTCTTTAAATGCATCATGGCTGCCAAGACGCGCAACGCGGTCATTTTCAGTCCCCATCCAAACGCCTGGCGCTGTTGCTCCGAGGCCGTGAAAATCATGTATGAGGCCGCGCTGAAGCATGGCGCGCCCGAAGGGGTTTTTAGCTGCCTGGAATCGCACACCCTGCAGGACAACGCCTACCTGATGCGGCACAAAGATGTGGCCCTGATCGATGCCACCGGCGGGCCGGGCGCAGTCAAAGCCGCCTATAGCTCAGGCAAACCAGCCCTGGGTGTAGGGCCCGGCAACACGCCGGTCTATTTGGAAAAAACCGCAGACGTAAGTACGGCCGTGGTGGACATCATCGTCTCCAAGACCTTCGATAACGGGACCATCTGCGCCTCCGAGCAAACGGTGGTGATCGACGATGAGATTTATGACTTCGTGCTGAAGAAATTCGCAGAGCTGGGCACGCACATCTGCAATGAAAAAGAGACGGAACTCCTGTCGCGCACGGTAATCGATCCCAAGACTGGTTTTATGCAACCCATGGCGGTCGGGCAGAAGGCCACCGACATCGCCTGTCTGATTGGCCTCTCCGTGAAGCCGGGCACAAAACTGCTGATTGCGCCGATTCAAGGCGTGGGCCGCGAATATCCCCTGTCGGTGGAGAAGTTGTTCCCGGTGCTCGCGGTCTATCGGGCGAAATCCGTCGATGAGGCGCTCAAGGTATGCATCGATGTGAATCATGCCGGTGGTCTTGGACATACGGCCGTCGTTTTCTCGCGCAACGATGAGATCATCCGCAAGTTCAGTGAGGTGATGAATGCAGGACGGATCATCGTGAACTCGCCGGGCTCAGTCGGAGCGCTGGGCGCCGTTTATAACGATCTGGTGCCGACCTTCTCCTTCGGGTGTGGAACCGGCGGCGGCAACAGCACAACCGATAACGTGAACATCTATCACTACCTCAATATCAAGCGCGTGGCTCGGAGGACACAAGCCCATATGTGGTTCCGAGTTCCCAATCAGATTTATTTCAACCTGAACGCGGTGGAGAATGTACGCCAGTTCCCATCGCAATCAACCATCATTATTACCAATCCGGCTCTGGAGAAGTTCGGCCTCGTCGACGTGGTCCGGCGCTACATTCCGGAGGAAACCCACGTCCATGTCTCGGTCATTCCCGATGCGGAGCCCGAGGTCAAGGTGGTCATGCAAGGAGTGGAGGCGCTCAACTTCTACAAAGCAGACCAAATCATCGCCCTGGGCGGCGGGTCGGTGATCGATGCCGCCAAGATCATGAAACTCAAGTACGAGTCGCCCGATGCGGACCTGGAAGAACTGGCCGCGCCCTTTCTGGATCTGCGCAAGCGCGTGGT
>Ga0181523_10001476_pt1 | contig 24947 bp, 20 predicted proteins | sample PEATcosm2014_Bin_43_FD_119752 | JGI IMG/M metagenome (GOLD analysis project Ga0181523, IMG submission 119752) | Peatland microbial communities from MTU Mesocosm Facility, Houghton, MI, USA - PEATcosm2014_Bin05_30_metaG | ecosystem: Environmental > Terrestrial > Soil > Wetlands > Peat | place... | reverse complement strand
GAAACGTTGCGTCGCGAAACTCCACTCGGCATCAGCGTCTGCCTCGGCTCGTTGGCGCCGGAATTTTATGACGCTCTGCAAAACGCCGGTGCGGCGATTTACATCATGAAATTTGAGTGCGCCGATGCCGGGCAATACGAACGGTTTGAAGCGCCCGGCACCCTGAAGGAGCGGCTGCGCCACATTCGCCTGCTCGCCGAAAACGGCTGGTTTGTCAGCTCCGGGTTCATTGTCGGATTGCCGGGCCAGACGCCGCGCGACCTGGTGCAAAACCTGGAGCTGGCGCGGACGCTGCCGTTGCATGGCTGCAGTGTCAGTCCCTTCATCCCCGGCGAAGACACGCCGCTGGTGGATTCGCCGGTGGCGAACGCCGACCGGACCTTGAATTGCATGGCCGCCATGCGCTTGATGCGGCCGGATTGGGTCATTCCCGCCGTGAGCGCGCTGAACCTTGCCGAAAAAGACGGCTACCGCCGGGGCCTGCGCGCCGGGGCAAACCTGGTGACCATTAACCTGACTCCAGACGACGTGCGCGGCGACTACGTCATTTACAAACGCGACCGCTTCATCATGACTGAGGAGCGCGTGCTCGCCGCGATTGCGGCCGAGGGGCTGACGCCTTCAAAGCTGGGGCTGGCCGACTTCTACCGGAACGGCGCGTGTCGCGCACCTGCCGAAGCGGCGCTATCCCTGGCAAAGTGAGGATTCTCGTATGGCCAGCCGGATCCTGCTCATCAGCACCAACCGCTGCGCAATGCCGGATGCGGTCTTTCCTATCGGTCTCGCATGTCTGAACGCGGCGCTGCGCCGCGCTGGCCACGACACACGCTGGTTTGACTGCAGCGCGGATTCCCAGCCGTTGGCCGGGGTACTGGCCGAATACCGACCGCATTTCGTCGGCGTCTCCGTACGCAACATTGACGACGTGCTCATCCGGAAACGGGAGACCTATTTCGGCGGATTGGACACCATCACTGAAACCGTCCGCCACGTGAATCCCTGTCCGGTGATTCTCGGAGGCAGCGGTTACTCCATCTTCCCGAAGCGGCTATTGCAGTTGACGGACGCCGACTACGGCATTCAGGGCGAAGGCGAGGAGAGTTTTTCCGCCCTGATCTCGGCGCTGGCGCACGGCGGCGATGTCACGGACATTCCGGGTCTGGTGTATCGTCGGGGGCAGGAGATGGTCGCAAATCCGCGGCGACCGTGGCGTGAGCCGGCCGGGCTGGAGCCCGCAGACCGCCCGGCGCACCTGGTCAGCCATTACCTCGATCACGGCGGCATGCTGAATTTGCAGACGCAGCGCGGTTGCGCGCATGTTTGCTGCTACTGCACTTACCCGGTAATCGAAGGCCGCACCCACCGGCAACGGCCACCGGAAATCGTAGCGGAGGAGATGGCCCAACTCGAAGGGCTGGGCGCCAAATACGTGTTTATCGTGGACTCTGTTTTTAATTCCGCGCCGCAGCATGTGATTCAAACTTGCGAGGCGATCCTTCGCCGCCACCTCAATCTCCGCTGGGGCTGTTTCCTGCGGCCGCAAGGTCTGACGCCGTCGCTCATGGACATCATGACCCGCGCGGGCCTGACGCATATCGAGTTTGGCACGGACAGTCTTTGTGATTCGGTGCTGGAGGCTTATGGAAAACGGTTCACGTTCGATGACATCCGCCAATCCAGCGAACTGGCGCGGCAACATCACGTGGATTTTTGCCATTACCTGATCTGCGGCGGGCCGGGCGAGACGATGGAAACGCTGCAAACTTCCTTTGAAAATTCGCAACTCCTGAGCGGCGCCGTCATCATGGCCATCGTGGGCATGCGGGTTTATCCGGGGACGGCCCTCAACGAGCAGGCGCTGCGCGAAGGGCAGACGACGGCGGACACCGACTTGCTGACACCGATCTACTACCTCGCGCCGGGGTTGATCGAGGAGGAAGTCTTCGCGCGCCTCCAGCAGTTCTCCGCGCGTTCGTCGAACTGGATCATCGGCGACCCCACGCCCGCCTACACGCGACTCGTCGAGCAGTTGCGCAGCCGCGGCGTGGCGGGTCCGTTGTGGAGTTATTTCGCGATGATCCAACGGCTCTGGCCTCGCGCACCAGCCGGGGCAAACACATGAGCGAGCTTCTTCTTATCGCGCCGCTGGGAAAGGCGGGTCTCGTCGGTCGTGACATGACGTTTCGCCTGCCGTGTCTGGGCCTGTTGCGGGTCGCCGCGCTGACCCCGCCCGGCTGGGACGTGACGATTGTTGACGAAAAAGTCGAGGAACTCGACCTCACGCAAAGCCCCGACCTCGTCGGCATCACGGCCATGACGATCACGTCGCAACGCGCCTACGAAATCGCCGATCACTTCCGCCGCCGCGGCATCAAGGTTGTCATCGGCGGCATGCACGCTTCCTGCCTGCCCGACGAAGCGCTCGCGCATTGCGACAGCGTGGTCGTTGGCGAGGCGGAACAGCTTTGGCCGGCTGTGCTGGCGGATTTTGAGGGCGGCGAGTTGAAGCGGGTTTATCAGCATCAAAGCGGTCTGCCGTCCCTCGACGACCTGCCGCCCGCCGACTGGGAGCTTTACCGTAAAAAACGCTATCTGCCGGTGCATTTCATTGAGACCACGCGCGGCTGCCCACTGGATTGTGAGTTTTGCGCTGTGACCAATGCCTTCGGCGGCCGTTACCGCAACCGCCCATTGGACGACGTCCTCGCGGAATTGCGCCGTCTCCGCCCCTTCGACGGCCTGCTGACGCTCAAAAACTGCGTGTTCTTCGTGGACGATAACATCATCAGCAACCGGGCATACGCCCGCGAACTGCTCACGCGCCTGGGCGATTTCAAAATCCAGTGGTTCAGCCAGGCCTCGATGAATATTGCCAACGACCCCGAAATCCTGGCGCTCTGCCAGCGCAGCGGTTGCCTGGGACTTTTCATCGGTTTTGAAAGTCTTTCGGAGGAAACGCTGCGTTCCATCGGCCATAAACCGAACCAGCCCGGGCATTATCTCGAAGCCGTCCGGAAAATTCACGACCATGGCATCGGCGTGGATGCCTCGTTCGTCTTCGGCTTCGACACGGACCACGACGGGGTCTTCGACAGCACGATTGATTTCGTCCTCCGCGCGAAAATCGAGGTGGCCTATTTCTCGATTCTGACGCCCTACCCCGGCACGCGGCTGTTCGAGCGCCTGCAGTCCGAAGGCCGGCTGCTGACCACCGATTGGACGCTCTACGACACCAGCCACGTGGTGTATCGCCCGAAGACCTTCACGCCCGACCAACTCCTCGACGGCTATTACCGCGCGCTCAAGGAGGCCTACGCCATCAACTCGATCTTCAAACGCCTTTGGGGCACGACCGCCCGCAAAAACTTTTTCTACCCGATGAATTTCGGCTTCCGCCAGGGCGCAAATGCCCTTTGGCGCGCGTATCGCAAAGGGGCAATGCGGCTCGAACCGGTCGTGACCATTCAAGATTGACCTTGTGCTTTTCCCGCTGCCAAGACCGTCGAAAGCCCCGCCGCGCATCGTCATCACCGGCGCGGGCATCGTCACAGCACTCGGCATTGGCTGGCGCGCGAATGCAGATGGCTTTCGGGCGGGCAGGCAGGCATTCCGGCCCGTGACACTATTCGATGTTTCCCGTCAGCGGGCGAAAATCGCCGCGGAGGTGGACCTTCCCCAACTTCTTCCACCCCTGCAACTCCCGGAAAAACGGCTGCCCCGCCTGGATCGCGCGACCAAAATGCTCCTCCTGGCTGCGCAGGAAGCCTGGTCGCATGCGGGTTTGTCGCCCGGCGAAAACCTGCCGCTCGTGCTGGGCACGACCAGCGGCGGCATGGCGCTGGCTGAAATCTATTTGCGTCACGCCATTTGCTCGCCGCAATCCCGGCGTCAGCAGGCCACCCGCGTCATCAATTACCAGGCGCAACGACAGGCGTTGGATGTTTGTGACGCCTTCGGTTTTAGCGGACCGATTACCGTGATCTCCAACGCCTGTGCGTCGGGCGCAAACGCCATCGGCCATGCGTGGGAACTGCTCCGCGCCGGCCACGCCGAACAGGCATTGACCGGCGGGCACGACGCGCTGTGTCAGCTCACCTTCGCCGGATTCGATTCGCTCCAGGTGATTTCGCCGACGCCGTGCCGGCCGTTCGATGCCCGACGCGACGGCCTGTCTCTTGGCGAAGGCGCCGCAATCCTTGTCCTGGAAACACTCGACCATGCGCGGCGGCGCGGTGTGGAAATTCTCGGCGAAATCATCAGCTACGCCGCAGCCACGGACACGTATCACCTCACGCAGCCGCAGCCGCAGGGCGACACCGCGTTCACGACCATGAAGGCGGCGTGTGCGCGCGCGGACATCACACCGGAACAGGTGGATTACCTCAACGCCCACGGCACCGCCACGCCGCAAAACGACAGCACCGAAGCCGCGGCCATCAATCGCTGGGCCGGCGGGCGGGCGGCGACTTTGCCGGTCAGTTCGACCAAGGCGAGCATCGGCCATCTGCTCGGCGCGGCGGGCGCAGTCGAAGCGCTGGTCTGCCTGATGACACTCCGCGAACAATGGCTGCCGCCGGAAATCACGCTGTCCGCCACCGACCCCGCCTGTGGTTTTCCCATCGTGAGCCGGCCGACCGATGCCCGCGTGAACGTCGCACTCTCAAATTCCTTCGGCTTCGGCGGCGCAAACGCAACGCTCATTTTTCGGAGGTGGACATGAGCCGGGTTTTTGTTCATGGAATTGGCGCGGTATCGCCGGCGGGCTGGGGCGTCCCGACATTTCGCGGAGCTTTGGAAAAAGGCGCGCCGCTGCCAACACAAGCTCTGACACGTCCCGGTCGGAGCAAACCGTTTCAAGTCCGGCTGGTCCCCGAGCCGGCCCGAGGCCTGGCGTTCCTGGCGCACCCGCGCCTTCGCCGCGCCAGCGCCATCACGCAATATGCCATCGGTGCTTCGTGCGAGGCGTTGGGCGAAGACCTCGGGCGCGTGCAGAACGGCGAATTGCGGCTCGGCATTGTCGTCTGCCTCATGCCGGGTTGCGTGACCTATTCGCGGCGCTTTTACGAAGAAGTCCTGGACGACCCGGCCACGGCCAGTCCGTTGATTTTTGCCGAAACGGTTTATAACGCGCCCGCCAGTCACCTCGCCGCCTTCCTCAACTCGGGCACGGTCAGTTACACGTTGGTCGGCGATGACGGCAGCTTCCTGCAAGGCGTCGCTCTGGCAGCCGATTGGCTGCTTAATGACCAGGCCGATGGCTGCCTGGTCATCGGGGCGAATGAAATGGACTGGATCGTCGCCGACGCGGTGCATTTGTTTGAACGGCAGTCGGTCCAGGGCGCCGGTGCCGGCGCGCTCTACCTGCGCAAAGAATGCTCCACAAAACCTGCGCTCGAATTGGCGTGCATCACGGACACGTTTCTGTTCAGCACCGCCGGCGCGCGCCCCGCTGCCGCGCAACGCATGCGGGCGCAACTCCGCCAGCGCGAACACGCGACCAGGTCGGTGCTGCCGGAGTGCCACCCGCGCGAACTGCTATGCCCCGGCACGCAGGGGGTCGCACGCGCGGACGCTGACGAACTGGCGGCCTGGACGGATTGGACGGGTGCCCGCCTCGCGCCAAAGCAATTGCTCGGCGAAGCCTTCACCGCCTCGGCGGCCTGGCAATGCATTGCCGCTTGCGACGCGGTGGGGCGCGGAGATTTCAACGCCGCCAACGTCAGCATCGTCGGCGCAAACGAACAGGCAATTGGCGCACGATTTGTGAACCCTGATATTTTATGAGCCAGCACATCATTTTGATCACCGGGGCGAACGGCCATTTGGGCCGCGCCATCACCCACGCGTTTTTGGAGGAATCACCGGACAACGTCATCTGGCTCGGCGTGCATCGCCGGCGCGAACACGCGGACGAACTGGCAGCGGCAAATCCAAACCGCTGCCGGGTGACTTCGCTGGACGTGACCCGGCCGGAATCGTGGCAGGCGGCGGTGAAGGAAATCTCCGCGGCGCACCAGCGCCTCGATGTGCTGGTGAACAATGCCGGCACGCACGACGACGCGTTTCTCGCGCAGATGAAGCTGGAGTCATGGCGCGAAGTTCTGGCCGTGAATCTGGATGGTGTTTTTCACGGCTGCCGCGCGGTTTTGCCGGCAATGATTTCGCAGCACGGCGGGCGGATCATCAACATCGCGTCGTTGAGCGCGTTACTGGCCCCTGCCGGCCAGACCAACTACGCGGCCGCCAAAGGAGGTATTGTTTCCCTCACGCAATCGCTGGCGAAGGAAGTCGCGCGCATCGGCATCACCGTCAACGCCATTTGTCCGGGTTATCTCGAAACGGAAATGCTGGTGGACATGGATGACGCAGCGCGAAAGCGCGCGCTGGCGCAGATTCCGATGCGGCGGTTCGGCAAACCGGAGGAAGTGGCGGTGGCGGTCCGATTTCTGGCTTGCGCCGAGGCGGCTTACATCACAGGCTCTGTGCTTAAAATTGACGGCGGAATTTTTTGATGAACAATCAGGACGAACTCAAAGGGGAAATCAAACGCATGGTGGTGGAAAATCTCATGCTCCAAATCAACCCGGAGGAAATCGGCGACGACCAGCCGCTGTTTGGCCCCGGCAGTCTGGGTCTGGATTCTGTGGACGCACTGCAACTGGTTGTGGCATTGGACAAAAATTACGGCCTGAAAATTACTGATCCGGAGGCGGCCCGCAGCATATTGCAAACCGCAAACAGCATCGTCCACGCCATTGTTTCATCAAACCCGGACAGTTGATCGGTTCTTCAAGCCTGGGCAGAAAGATGGTATCCCGCTGAGGGGACATGTCCGGAGCATGCCGCTGTAGCGTGAGAAGATGACGCCTGAAACCAGATGTGCTCCGTCAGACGCATACCCCGTTTCAAGGAGCCCGCAAACTTTTCAAAACAGCTTTTGTCGCCATCCTCTTTGCATTATGAATGGGTCATGAAGAATCGCCGGAAAAGCAAGCTTGCGCCTGTCGGTCAGGCGGGTTCACAGGCCAAACCACCTCCGGCCAAATCGTCTTCCATCATCGGCTGGAAATTATGGTTGTTCCGGCTGATGACCGTGGTTGTCGTTCCAATAGTTTTTTTGGCGCTGGTTGAATTGACATTGCGACTGGCGGGCATTGGCTATCCCACAACGTTTTTGTTGCGGTTTTCAGATGCTGGACGGAAAAGTTTCGTTCAAAACAGCCGGTTCGGCTGGCGTTTTTTTGGGGCGCAAATGGGTCGAACACCGTTTCCCATTTGCATTCCGCAAAGCAAGACCCCCAACACGGTGCGGATTTTTGTTTTCGGCGAGTCAGCGGCTTATGGTGATCCAGAACCGCGTTTTGGCCTGCCGCACATGCTGCAATCCCTGCTGGAATTGCGTTACCCCGGCACGCGATTTGAAGTGGTGAATGCCGCGATGACGGCAATCAATTCCAACGTCATTCTCCCGATTGCTCGCGATTGCGCCGGCGCGGGTGGCGATATCTGGGTGATTTACATGGGCAACAATGAAGTTATCGGACCATTTGGCGCCGGCACGGTCTTCGGCCAGCAAGCGCCGCCGCTTCTGCTGATTCGCGCCCGCCTCGCTCTGGCCGCGACACGGGTGGGGCAGTTGTTTGATGCCCTACGCCGGAAGCTACAAAAGCCGCCGCCGGACAAAGGCGAGTGGGGCGGGATGGCAATGTTTCTCGACCAACAGGTCCGGAGGGACGACCCGCGCATGAGTGTTGTTTACGACCACTTTGCGCGAAATCTTGAGGATATCATTCGCGTGGGGCGGCACAGCGGCGCGGGAATTGTAGTGAGCACCGTGGCGGTGAACTTGAAGGATTCCGCGCCGTTTGCGTCGGCCCATCGGCCGGGATTGTCGGAGGCGGATAAAACGAGATGGAACCAGCTTTATCAAGACGGGATTGAAGCTCAAACCGCAGGGAGATACGCGGAAGCGGCGGAGCGGTTTCGGGAAGCAGCGCAAATTGATGACGATATGGCAGAACTTCGTTTTCGCGAGGGTTGGTGCGCGCTGGCGTTGGGCGAAATCGCCGCCGCGCAGACAAATCTCGTTGCCGCACGCGACCTGGACACCTTGCGTTTCCGCTGCGACAGCCAGTTGAACGACTTGACCAAGCAGGCAGTTTCACTCCACGAGGGAGAACGGGTTTTGTTGGCGGATGCGGAGCGTGCTTTTGCAGCACAAAGCCCGGAGGGTCTGCCCGGCGACGTTCTGTTTTATGAGCACGTGCACCTGACCTTTGCAGGAAATTATCTTTTGGCGCGAACGCTTGCCGCGCAGATTGAAAAATTGTTGCCGGAGCGGATTGGGTCACGCGTTGCCGCAAACCAGCCGTGGCCGTCGGAAGCGGATTGCGCCCGGCGACTGGCATGGTCCGATTGGAGTAAACAGGCGGCCTTGTCCGACATTTTTGTGCGTTTGGGAGATCCTCCGTTCACCCGCCAACCCGATCACAGTGCGCGAATGCAAAGTTTGAAGGCGGCGCTGGGAAGTTTGGCGTCGGCGACGCAACCCGAGGGCATAAAGGCGGCTCGAAAAATTTGCGAAGCCGCCGTGGCGGCGGCGCCTGACGATCCGCTGGTGCGTGAGCAATTGGCAGCGTTGCAGCAATCCTCCGGTGATTTGGCCGGCGCGATGACAAATGCACGGTGTGCAGTGGAGTTGCTTCCCAGCAGTTCGGAAGATTGGTCGCAACTTGGGCTCATTCTGGCGCAACAGCAGAAATATGAAGAGGCGACGGCTGCATTGCGCCGCGCGCTGGCATGGGACCCCGAGAATGTCTGGGCCCTGCAAAATCTCGCGCAGTCATTGGTCAAACTCGGGCGCCGCGACGATGCGATCCGCGAATATCGGCGCCTGCTGGCCATCAATCCGCGTTTTGGCCTGGCCTGGCTCGGCCTTGGCCAGTTGCTTGAGGAAATGGGACGCAAGACCGAAGCGGAAGATTGTTATCGCAAGGCGCTGGCTAATCGGATCCACCAGGCGTCGGAACTGGCAACGCTGGCGCGCTTCTGCCAGCGCCGCGGCTGGTTTGAGGCCGCGGCAACCAATTTTGACGACGCCATAAAATTGAGTCCTTACGATGCGAGTTTATATGTCGAGGCTGGACAAAATTTTACGTCTTTGGGACGCCACGCGCAGGCGGAACAGCATTATGCCGAGGCGGTGGAATTATCGCCAGATTCGATGCAGGCGCATTTTCTTTACGGCCTGGAACTCGGACGCGCAGGCCGGCCAGCCGACGCGGCCGCACAATTTCGCGAAGCGGTGCGGATCAGGCCGGACCTGGTCGAAGCGCGATTGAATCTGGCCGTGGCTTTGGTGAATGAGAAAGATTATTCCGGCGCGCTGATGCAATTTGAAGAGGTGCTTCGGCAAAATCCAACCAATGCAATGGCGCTTCGATACGTGCAGGCGTTGCGCGACCGGCCGTCGCCCGCGCAATCACGCTGATTCTGAATGCCCGGTTCTTTCATTCAGCTTGCAGGAATTGGGGATTAATTCGGGCAAAGTGGTGTTTATGTGGGGCTTCAACACTAAATTTTCCGCAAACGCAGCTCAAGGCGGCGTCTGTACGCGATAGAACCGCTGTGGCTGGCTGGCGGCATCAGGGTCAACAACCTGGAGACTCCCCCCCGGGCCAGAAACGTTGGTGACAGCAAGCGTATTCCAAACATTGCCGGTCAAATCGCCAGTCCATTCCACAAGGTAGGAACCCAGCGGAAGGCTGGTAAAACTCAATTCGATGTTTGCACTGCTGTTTTGGATGGTGATTAGACCGGGCGTAGCCAAAGCCTGTTTGAGCGCCTGCAACAACGGATCCGGCTGTCCCGCCTGATGATCCTGGGCGAGTTCCCAAATCATCACGCCTCCGAGGCCTTGATTGCGGGCGTAACTGACTTTGGACTGGCAGGTGCGTTGGTCATCATAGGAAATGAACATGTCGTTGGCCGGGCTGGCATTGCTGATACTGAGATAAGCGGCCTGCGCACTTGTATCCCAGTGATACAGGTTTGATTGATAATAACCGCTCATGATCGTGGTATATGAAAAGGGGGTGACTGTCGGCGCATTGGTCCACGATTGCCGCGGCTCGGTAACGCCCCCCGTCGAAGTGCCGCCGCCGCCTTGCCAGATGTCGCCGTAAAACGCGATGCCGATGCCAAGTTTGGCTGGCAGCACGCCGTTGGTGATGAAATTGCCAACCGCACCGTCCACCGAGGGAACCAGACCACCAGTGCTGGGAAAGCGGTAGCCGCCATCGTAAATGGGCGAATTGAACCAGGTCACCCAACCTTCATAAGGGCCGGACAGGTCGTAAGTCATGATATTAATCTGGTCGAACTGATTTTGCAGCGTGGCGAACATGGTGTATTCAACCGTCGGTGGGTCGCCATAATTTGGATACGCGCCGGCGGCAACGGTCAGCAACTTGTGCTGCGGAAAATTGTTCAGCGCAGATCGCAGACTGTTCACCAAATTCGTAAATTGTCCGGTGTCGGCGGCGGTCAGCGGCTCCCAGTCAAGGTCCACGCCGTCATAGCCGCGTGCTGCCATGAAATTCGTCAAATTGCTGACGAACACGGCCAAAGTGGCGTTGCTCGTGGCGGGCAGAAAGTTGCTTTCACTGCTGGCGCCACCCACGCAAATGAGCACCGGTTTGCCGGCCGCGTGCGCCCGCGTAACGATGTCCGTGGAATTGGCGACGGTGACACTGTTGGCGCTGCTGTTCAAAGTGCCGTTTGAATTGGGGATAACCGAGAAATGAATAATGTGAGTCAGTGCGGTAAAATCAATATTTGAAGCGGTCATGGAACCTTGCTCATAGCCCGGGTAATATCCTGTGGTCCAAAGGTCGGCTCGCGCCGCGAAGGAAAAAAGGCACACCGCGCCGCTTAGAAACAACACTCGCAGTCCGGGAATGGACTGTTCCATCACCCATTCAAGGATTGACGGTCGCATGTTGCGAGAGCCACTGCCAATCCGCGTTTTGGTTGGCGTTGCCCAATTTGGGATAGGGGCCCTTTGCAGTTATGAGCGTTCCGGTCACCCACTTATGTGGTTCGGCGTGTCCGTCGGCGAAAGAGAAGGCGCAGCTGCCTCCAAGATACGCGGCAGGCACGTCAGGAAAACCGGGCGCCGAAGGCTGGCTGTTTATCTCAAGATACCCGTCATTGATGGTGTATGGATTTTCTTCGCAAAACACAAAGGCGTCCGACGGAGATGGCTGTTTAATGTCGGATTCCTTGACATACCGCGTGGCCGGGGAATCGAAATTAATCAACGTTAAAGTATAAGCGCAACCCATCTGGCCGTTCATCGAATAACTCCTGATCCGATCGCCATTGGCTGAAGGCAGGGTGTCTGCGGGCGATTTATAGACGCCCATCACATTGCTCAAATACGGTGCGAGGAGGCCGTCGGTATAAAGCGCTATGTTGGTATTGCCCATTAGATTGCCGATACCCTCCACATAGGCCATGGTGCTGACATCAATCCAAGCCTTCGAGCCGGGCGAGGGCGGGTTGAACGGAGCATTGGGAAGTAAATAACCGCCATTGTCATTCGCATACATGTTCGCGCCAAGCTGAAGCTGCCTGATGTTGGCCACCGATTGAGAGCGCCAAGCCTGCATTTTGGCCCTGGCAAGTGCGGGCAGAAGCATTGCCGCGAGAACTGCGATGATGGCAATGACCACCAACAGTTCAATCAATGTAAAACCACACCGGCCGCTGCGAAAAGCGCCGTTTCTCCTGGAAATGGGTTCGCGAGGCAGGCTCGTCGCGCCGCGACGTCGCAGCGAGGCGTCCCTGCCGAGACTTATGAAAACATGTGTGCTCACAATGACGCTTTCGCCTGACCAGTATCTTCGCCTCATCATAACATATTGTTGTTCACAAATCAATGTGCCAACCGCGTTTTCAGTTTGCTCCCGGCCAGGATGGCATTCCCATCCCGACCGGGAGAAACTCCAACCCCGCACCACAAATCACGGCACCATGACGCGATAGAACATTTGTTGCGCGCTCGCCGAATTCGTGTAAGGCGAAGTCGCGGCGGGAACATTGGTGTATGTCCCGGTCACGGCCCCGGCCGCCTGAAGCAAGCCGACGGGCCATTTGACCACAACATTGGTGCCGGACTGCACAATGTTGATCGTCGTCGCGTTCACGTAATGCAGATGAATTTGCTGCGGACTGAGCGCGTAATTGTAAATGGCCGTGTCATCTATGTTGCCCTCGAACGTGTTAAAGGCTCCGTCGGTGCGTTGCCCGAGCACGGTATTGCCCAGTCCGGAGGCAATCCCGGCGGTGCCATCCCCGTTGATGCCGTCGCCGTTGGGAATGAAGTTTGCGCTGGCGACCGGGAAGGGAGCAGTTGCCAACACGCCGTTGATGTAGAAGTTAAAGTTGGTGCCATCATCGGTGACGACCAGGTAATACCAATTGTTGGCCACAATTGAACCGCTGGGAGGAGGACCGGCAACGATGAACGCATTCCCCGGCTGGGGAACAAAAGCAAAAGTATTGTTTGGCTGCTGATACATATACCAGCCGTTGTATGGATTGGGATAAAGATTATACTCGGATGAAAGCACCACACGATAATCGCCGCCATTGGCGCCGAGTGAGGCAGGCTCAACCCACGATTCAATTGACCACGGAATATCCGGATTGAGTTCCGGCGCAAACGGAATTTGAATCGTCGCCCCATTCGCAATTCCCGCTGCGGGGTCGGTGTCATTCGGAATGCCGACCGGCAGGACGCCGTAGGTGATCGTGCCTGCATTTTGCGTATAAGTTCCATCAAAGGTGCCTACTGCGTCAACCGCCGTCACGCTGGCATTCGGTTCATCCAGGCGCCAATAAGCCACCGGGTTATCCGCCGCGACAATCGCGCCGTAACCAGTGAGCGGAACATTGACCGGCCTGGTTTGAACACTCAACGCGGCCGGCGATGAGCCGATAGAGGTAAATGGCCCGTTGACACTGACCGCGTATTGATATCCGCTTTGAGCCAGTTGGACGTTGGCCAGCCAAAGGGTCTCATTGGTTGCTCCAGCAATTGCAGTGAAAGTAGCTCCGCCATCGATGCTGTTTGACCATTGATAGGTAATTGGCACTGCGCCAAAAGCCGTCACATGAAACGCGGCATGGCTGCCCACATTACGGAGAATGGATCCAGGCTCGCCACCACTGGCAATATTTTCACTCGTCAACACCGTGAGCGTTGCCACGGTACTGGTGACCGACCCGTAACTGTTGGTGATAATGACCTGAATGCTCGCGTTGTTGTCTGCGGGATACTGGCAGGTGAAACTCAACGTGCCGGCGTTCAAACCGACAGGATTGGAGTTCTCAAACCATGCATAATGCAATGGCTGCGTGCCGCCGCTGGGGCTCACCGTGAAGGACACCGGCAGGCCGGAATAATTGGTCGTGGATGCCGGCTCCCCACTCGGCGCGATGGAAGGCGGTGATGGCAACACTCGGAAGGAATTGGTTCCCACTTGATAATGGTTCAGTACCTGGGCCGCAGTCAGCACATTCGTGTAGAAGGCGACTTCATCCACGCCGCCATTCAGCGGGTGCCAACCGACACCCTGCCCCGAACCGACGTGCGCATCAGAACCAATCGCGGGCACAAAGCCCGAGGCACCATAAGGGCCATATGCCACACCGTTGACATACATGATTGCATTTGTCCCGTCAAACGTGACCACCACGTGGTACCATTGCAGAAATTGAATTTGGGCCACCCCGGTAAACAAGGATGGACGCAAATCTAAGTAAAAATAACTGGCCGCCCCATTCCCGGCATCTGCCCCCGACACATAGATGTTCCAACCGTTGGGATATTGTGCTACCTCAATCGGAACCGTCCATGTGGAAGGTTGGCTGGGGACATTGACCCACATTTCTTCGGAAAAAGCAGCGCTATTCGTGCCGTCGGCTGCCAAGGGAGTGATCAGGGTGCTCGCGGGAATATCTACATAGCCGTAATCACCGTAGGTGGGATCGATACCGTTGAAAGCAATCGAGTTGGTATCAATTCCCGGCAGACCCAACTCCGGGGAGGTCTGTGCGAAATTATAGTTATAAGTGGCGTTCACGCCGTTGACGGAAGAGTCAACCGCCGTGGTTGCGCCTGGCAATTCCTCAAAGCGATAGTAGGCGGACGGATTATCCGCCAGGATTGTGGTGGGATAATCCGCTGCGCTCGCTGCGCGAATGCCCAGTAATGCAAAAGCCGCCGCGAACGGCAGCACCGTGTGTTTCCAAGTGACAGTCTTTATTGTTGATTTCATATCTCGTTCAGGTTGTTTGGTTAAAGCGACTCTCAATCCGTTTTTCCCCCAGATCAAAACCACCGCTCATTTTGCCCGTTTTTCCGTCTCATTTATGCGCCCATTGTAGAATAATTTTTTGGGTCATGGCTATCCCCTGTTTGGGGGGGTGAAACTGGAGAAAGCAGTTCGGATTGCCATGCGTTTAAGCGCGCTTGATGGCGGTAAATGAGAAGCGGTGGAGTCACTTTTCCAAATATCGGATGACCGCTTCCGTGCGGGTGCGCACGTGGAGCCGTTCAAAAATACTTTTGATGTGGCCATGCACCGTCCAGACACCGATGCCCATCGTGTGCGCGATTTCCTTGTCCACACAACCTTTGCTCAAAAGTTCCATCACTTCCCGTTCACGGCGCGTCAGTTTGGCCAGCGCCAGGTTGTCATGGCTGGAATGCAGTTGCAGCAATTCCTGAAAATAGTATTTGACGCGCAGCAGAAAGTCTTCGGTCATCAGCTCCGACCGGTTGGCGACTTTGAGGATTGGTTCGAGCAATCGGTCCGGCTTGACCCGTTTGACCAAATAACCGCCGGCGCCGCCGGGTGTGGAAACAAACATCTGGTCGCCGTCCACATAAACCGAATAAGTGAGAGCCGGCACCCCGGGTTGAATGGGGGTGACCGTGCCGGCGGATTTAAAACCGATTCGCCCGGCCAGGTTGCGATTCAGGAGAACCATGCGGGGCTTGTGGAGCGCCAGCGCGTGGGTGAAGGATTCCACCGAGTCGCAGGGAACACTGACAAATCCGGCTTGCTGGTCAATGCTCCAGGACATGGCCCGACGAATACCAGCGTCCAATTCAACCACCAATATGCGCTGCCGATTGGGATTGGTTGGCAATGAATCGGATTCGCGCCGTGCCCGTTTTCCCACCAGGGTATGAATGGTGGTATAGGTCCACAACACCGGGTTCATGCACCATTCGAAGCATACGAGCAGTTCGCGGGAGAAATGCCGGCAGGTGGCGTTCCAACCTTGTTTTATCGCCATCTGATGAATCTGGTGCGCTTTAGCGGCGGCCGTTCCCACCTCAGGCGTGCCAAGCGGGAAAAAATAGCCCACGCCGGCATGATCAATATACGCGGCTAAATCCTGCTCTGATTCACCGGAGGCCGGAAAGCGATAACGCCGGAGAATCAAACGCGCGTTCCAATAGCGGTTGTCGGCTTTAACCGTTGACTTAACGCTTGCAGAGCCGCTGCTCGGAAGCCGTTTTAGCATCGGCTTCATATAAAATCTTCGTCGGAGGTTCAAAATAAGGAAGGCATTGTTCTTTGTCAAACCTGCAGATTCGTTTGCGAGTCGGACGTCGGACGCGGCGAAAAGCCTGCACTTTGGGACTTCTGCAAACCCGGCGCAGCGGGTTCCCGGCAGAGAGCCGCACTTTTCAATTTACAGGAGAAATACGGCGGTCTGCCGACCGCCGCCACGATGACATGTAGTTTTCACAGGTCTCACTCTGGCACTTTGGAGTGGCTGGTTCGACGTTCCATTTCGCGGGTTGCTTCTCCGGCTGACAGGACGCGGAAAAATTCCCATTCCGGTTCATTCTCAAAGATCCAGCGGTAGTAGGTTGTCTCCCTGAGCTGGCCGGTGGCGGCTTCATCCACGACCACGGTGCAATGCGGATGCAACTGCAGCGCGGTGGCGGAAATCATGCTGGTAATGGGACCTTCGACCGCCTTGGCCACAATCTCCGCCTTCTCTTCGCCGGTGGCCAGCAGAATGCAACGGCGGCTGTCGAGGATGGTGCCCACGCCCATGGTGATGGCGCGGTGTGGCACTTGATCGGGGTTCTCGAAGAGCGGGGCGTTTTGGGCGCGGGTGGTGGGTGAAAGCGCCTTCTCCCGGGTGCGCGAGCGGAGCGCGGAGAGCGGCTCGTTGAAACCCAGATGGCCGGCGTAACCGATGCCCAGGAGTTGAAAATCAATGCCGCCGGCGTTGGCGATGTTCCGCTCATAGTCCGCACATTCGGCATCGAGGTCGGCCGCCATACCGTCAGGCACGTGCGTGTTCCGCAAATCAATGTTCACCTTCCCGAAAAGGTGATGATTCATGTAATGCCGGTAGGAATGGGGATTGCTCCCCGGCAACCCGACGTATTCGTCAAGATTGAAGGTGCGGCAGGACGCAAAATCGAGTCCCTCCTCGCGGTGCATCTGCACGAGCCGGGCATAAACCGATTCCATCGTGCAGCCGGTGGCCAGCCCCAACACCAGACGTGGGTTTGCCCGCAGTGCCCTGGCGATGACCCGCGCTACCAGTTCGGCAGCGGCGTCAGCGGTTGGTCGTATGATGACTTCCATGGGGTTAATTAATTAACACAAACCGGCGAGAATTTCAAAAATCCCTGCGGCGGATTCCCTGCAACTTGCGCCTGCGGTCCGGCGTGGGGCTTCATTCGGAACTGTAATTTCAGGGCAGACTGAATTCCTTCCTGTTCTGCTCGCAGGAAACCAGAACCGGCCGGTCGGCGATCCTCGCTCTGAGCAGCGCCTGTTCGTCGGCCCCGACCGCGAGCGGCAGCGCGATCTGGCCGCCTTCGGCGGCAGAGCGTTGAAGGGCCAGCATGATTTCGGCGCCTTGACAGGCGTGCTCAAAATTGCAGGGGTGCACTTTCCGGTCATCGTCCAGCCAGTCGGCCATTTGCTGGACGTAAGGCGGCATGTCGAGATCGTAATTCATCGCGCCGTCACCGCTTTGGCTGCCGCCGCTCCTGGTCACGGCACGCCAGCCGCCGTTGGTGAGCACTTCGGCAAAGCCTTCGGTCCCTTGCGCGCCGATGCGGTTTTTGCCCCACCACTTGCCAACTTCGGGCTGGTCCGGCGCGCCCGCGCCGCACTCGTAGATGCCGCGCACACCGTTGGCAAACTGCACAAAGCCGGCGATATAGTCAGGCGAGGGATGATTGTCGGCGAGCTTCGTGCGACCGGCAGCCTGCGCCATCGCCCAAGTGGCGGGCGCATAGTTGTTGAACCAGCAAGTGTAATCAATCAGGTGCGATAGCATGTGCGTCATCCAGCCGGTGGCGCTGCCATAAACAGTGTGGACGCGGCCCAACGCGCCGCCGGCCACGATCTCCTTTACCTTCTGGTAATGTTTGCCGTAGCGGTGCTGATGGCTCACGACCGCCTTTACGCCGGCTTTGCGGATCAAATCGTGGATGTCAAACAGCTCGGCGCTGGTGAGCGCAACCGGTTTCTCGAACGCGAGCAGCTTCGCGCCACAGTCGATGCCGGTTCTGATCAGCGGCGTGCGGAGGTTTGGCAGGGTGGTGAAGCAAAAAACGTCGGGCTTCAACGTTTTCGCCAGCGCAGCGGCGTCGGTGCTCTTCGCCGGATCACCGAGCCTGGCGGCCGCGGCCTCGAGGCGCTCCGGGGCGATGTCGCAGATGCCGACGACCTGGAACCGGGGATTGGCGTTGAAGGTGACAGCGTGGTGCAGGCCACGTTTGCCCATGCCGACAACGACAACGGTGTATTTATTCATGGATTGATGGGAACCGGGAGCGCGGGAACGCGGCGCGTCACGTATTGTTTCCCCCAAAAGCCCCATTTATGGCGCAAGCACAGGCTGTGGCGTCGCGGGCCTGCGCCGGCTTGCCGATGCGAATTCAGCATTCGCCTGGTCCCATTCCTTGACCTTGGCGATGACGTAATCCACTTCCTCATCAGTAAGCTCGGGGTACATCGGGAGGCTGATGCAACGCGCGGCGTTGGCCTCGGCGTTCGGCACGCGGCCGGCGATGCGCGCGCCTTTGCCCCACGGATAGCCCGTTTGCTGGTGTATGGCGATCGAGTAATGGGTCTTCGCATCAATGCCGTTCTTCACGAGGTGGTCCAGCAATAATTCCCGCAGTTCCGGTTTCCGGGTTTCGATAACGAAGAGGTGATAGACGTGACGATAGCCAGGCAACTCGGCTGGCAGGTCAAGGGTTGTGCAGCCCTTCAGGCCGGCGGTGTAGCGGGCGGCCCACTTGCGGCGCAAGTCGTTCCAGGCATCAATGTGCTTGAGCTTTGCGCTGAGGACGCCGGCGTGCAAGTCGTCCAGCCGGCTGTTGAAGCCATAACTGTGAACGTTGCGGGCATTGGACCCGTGGTTGCGCAGCTTGCGAACCCTGGCGTCGATGTCGGCGTTGTTGGTCACGATGGCCCCGCCGTCGCCGAAGGTGCCCAAGTTCTTCTGGATGATGAAACTGGAGGTTGCAGCGTCGCTGAGTTCGGCGATTTTGAAGCCCTTGCCGTAAGCGCCGATGGCTTGCGCGTTGTCCTCGATCAGACGCAGATTGTGTTTATCGGCGATCTTCTTGATGGCGATCATGTCGGCGCACTGGCCGTAAAGATGGACCGGCAGAATCGCCTTGGTCTTCGGCGTGATGGCCGCCTCGATCCGCTCCGGGTCAATGCACTTGGTCTTCGGGCAGCAGTCCACAAACACGGCCGTCGCTCCGGCAATCCAGATCGCCTCGGCGGTGGCAAAGAAGGTGTTCGGGTGGGTGATGACCTCATCGCCGGGGCCGATACCCAGGGCCATGAGCGCAAGCCAGATGGCGTCGGTGCCGTTGCCCACGCCGATGGCGTATTTCGTCCCGTGATATTTCGCCAGTTCGCTTTCGAAGCGCTTGAGCATGGGGCCTTGAACATACTGGCCGCTCAACAGCACTTCCTGCATCCTGGCGTCAATTTCGTTTCTGATGTTTTGATACTGCCTGACGTGTCCGTAGAATTCGACTTTCATAGACTGAAGGCTAACGGACGCATGTATGGAAACAATCCCCCAAATTGGGGGTTGCGCCCGGGGTGGGTCTCTGTTGAGAATTTCCCGGAGTTGGCCATCGGTTTCGGTTGAAATTTAATTATGAACCCATATCACCAGTTCGTTTCCTCCTTCGCCCGCCTGGTCGCCGGGGGAAAGTCGCTCCCGCTCGGCGGCATACCGCCGCACAACAAATCCGGCCCCGCGCCGAATGCGCCCGGGGCAATCATCTTTTCGCCACACCCGGATGATGAGTGCATCATCGGTGGATTCGCGCTGCGCCTGATGCGCGAAGCTGGAATGCGGGTCATCAACGTCGCCGTCACCCAGGGCAGCAACCAGGACCGGCAACAACCTCGCTTGCAGGAATTAAAAAATGCCTGTGGCTGGCTGGGTTTTGAACTCGAACAAACGGCGCCCAATGGCTTGGAAAAAATCAATCCGAAAGTCCGGACGAACGATTCAAAACACTGGTCCGGGGCGGTGAAAATGATCGCTGCGACTCTCACCCGGCATCAGCCGCGCGCCATTTTCTTCCCGCACGAACTGGATTGGAACAGCACGCACATCGGCACCCATTTTCTGGTCATGGACGCCTTGCAAACCCTGCCGGCAAATTTTCAGTGCCTGACGATTGAAACCGAATTTTGGGCGCCGCTGCCGTCCCCGAACCTGATGGTCGAATCCAGCGTGGACGACGTCGCGGATTTGCTGGCCGCGTTGTCGTTTCACGTTGGCGAAGTCCAGCGCAACCCGTATCACCTGCGAATGCCCGCGTGGTTGCAGGACAACGTGCGGCGCGGCGCCGAACTGGTCGGCGGTCAGGGTGGCCAAGCTCCCGATTTCGCGTTTGCCACGCTCTACCGGTTGCGCCAGTGGAAAAATGGCCGTATCGAAAATGTGTTCAGTGGCGGAAAACAAATCGGCGCAACTGAAAATCCGGGCGACATTTTTAGTTTGGCGCGCTGAGAGCGGCCAACATCAAAACCGCAGTTTCAACAAAAAATATGAACGAGAATCAGGGCGCGGCGAAGACTGGATACAATCGTTTTCTCCTGCTGGTCGCCGGACTCGGCGGGCTGCTTTACGGCGTGGACGTTGGCATCATTTCCGGCGCGTTGCCCTATCTCGAAGCCACGTCCGGTTTGACCGCCGGGCAACTATCGTTCGTCGTCGCTGCGGTTTTGCTCGGCAGCGTCCTCTCAACCTTGTTCGCCGGCCTGCTGTCGGACTGGATGGGACGGAAAAAAATGATGTCGTTGAGCGGCATTCTGTTCGTCATCAGCATTCCGATGATTGCGCTGGCGCATGGTTACTGGCCGCTCGTTTTTGGCCGCTTGCTGCAGGGCATCAGCGCGGGATTGATCGGCGTCGTCATTCCGCTTTATCTCGCCGAATGTTTGAGCGCATCGAATCGCGGCAAAGGCACCGGCATTTTCCAATGGCTGTTGACGTTGGGCATCGTCGTTGCGGCATTCATCGCCTTGTATTTCAGCTATCACGTTGACGAAGTGGCCAAACTCGGCGACCCGGAAAAACTGTTCGCAGCCCGGAATACGGCTTGGCGGAGCATCTTCTGGGTTTCATTGCCGCCGGGGATTTTATTTGTCATCGGCAGCTTCATGGTCGCCGAATCGCCGCGCTGGTTGTTCCGCCGCGGCAAAAATGACGCCGCGCGCGCCGCGCTGCTCCGTTCGCGCTCTGAAGAACAGGCAGAAATCGAATTGAAGGAAATGGAGGAGACCGTTGCCGCCGAAGAAGCCAAATCCGCCGGCGCGCGCGTCAAGGAATCCCTGCTCCGCCGCAAATACGTGATTCCATTTGTGCTGGCCTGCATCATCCTCGCCTGCAATCAGGCCACCGGCGTCAATTCCATCATCGGCTACAACGCGACCATACTGATTCAGGCGGGTCTTGGTGACAAGCAGGCCCATCTGGGTTACCTCCTTTTTACCATTGTTAATTTTATTGCTACGATTGGCGCCGTCGTTTTGGTGGACCGCAAAGGCCGTAAATTTTTGCTCTCGCTCGGCACCAGTGGTGTGATCGTCGCGTTGGTCTGCACTGGATTGCTTTTCCATAAGACTGAAAGTTTACGCGTGGATTGCAAAAACGCGGTGCAGGCGATGGTGGCGACGAATCAAACGCTCACGCTTGCGTTCAATGAAAAAACCGCAGCCAATCTGCTCGCGGAAACGGCCATCGCCAATCGGCCAACGGCGCTGGCCGTCAGTTATTCCTATGGTGGTTTCCACGCAGCCACTCCCCCTGTCCGTTCTGAGGACGCGATGGCCAAGCCGATTGAAATTTCACGCGACAGTTGTGTGCCCGCCAACAAAGGCATCGCCTTTTTCAAAAATCCATTTGCCAATCTGGACGCCGCGCGCGCGGCGCCGCTAAAGATTGACGCTGCGCTGATCACGCCGGTGCCCGGCTGGACGAACGGCTGCCTCACGGCGATTGCCCTTTTCGCTTTCGCGGCGTTCTTCGCCGTCGGTCCCGGAGTTTGTGTCTGGTTGGCGCTTTCCGAATTGATGCCCACGCGCATCCGCGCCAACGGCATGAGCATCGCGCTGGTCATCAACCAGGCCGTTTCGACGACCATCGCCGCCATCTTCCTGCCGACGGTCGGCAAATACGGCTACTCGTCCATGTTCTTCGTGTTTGCCGGTTGCACGGTCGTTTATTTCATCACCGCCACCTTTTTCCTGCCGGAAACCAAGGGGAAAACTTTGGAAGAAATCGAGGAACATTTCGAGGGCGTGAAAAAATTGGAATAGTCAATTACGATACAAGGAAATTAAGCGTGAAAATGAAAATAAAATCTTCCATCACCGGAATTTTGCTTTGCTTGACAGCGGTAGCGGTCTCCGCCGCCGACACCAACCGTCCGGCGATCATTCCGTGGCCGCAACAAGTGACGTTGGAGGCCGGCGTCTTCAGACTCACGCCGGACACACGCGTTTATGTGGATTCTGCTTCGCGCAAAACCGGAAAGTTTTTGACGGAGCGGCTGCGCCCCGCCACCGGTTATCCGTTCAAAACCCACACGAAATTCTTTTCGGGCGGGGCCATCAAAGGCGGCATTCTGTTAACGACCAAAGAGGCAAACACGAATTTGGGTCCGGAAGGTTATGACCTTGCCGTCGCGCCGGATTCCGTCGTGATTCGCGCGCCGACTCAGGCGGGTTTGTTTTACGGCGTTCAAACCTTGTTCCAATTGCTGCCACCGGAAATTTTCTCCACCAATCTGGTGACGAACGTGGACTGGCAAATGCCATGCGTTCAAATTGAAGACTGGCCGCGGTTCAAGTGGCGCGGATTGTTGCTGGACGTGAGCCGCCATTTTTTCAACAAATCCGAAGTTGAAACCATTCTCGACGCGATGGCGTTGCAGAAGTTGAATACTTTTCACTGGCATTTGACGGATGATCAAGGCTGGAGGATTGAAATCAAAAAATATCCCAGGCTCACCCAGGTCGGCGCGTGGCGCTCGGGCGTTGGGTTCGGTCTCGATCCAAAATCCACGACGGCCTACGGCCCGGATGGACGTTATGGCGGATTTTACACGCAAGCCGACATTCGTGAAGTCGTGGCCCACGCGGCGGCGCGGCACATCACCATCGTGCCGGAAATCGAAATGCCCGGCCACTCGACGGCGGCGCTGGCGGCGTATCCGCAGTTCAGTTGCACCGGCGGACCGTTCACAAATGGAACCACCTCCGGGATTTTCCAGGGCATCTATAACCCGGCCAATGACGAAACCTTCAAATTTCTGGACGACGTGCTGACCGAAGTGATTCAACTCTTTCCCGGCAAATACGTTCACATTGGCGGCGATGAGGTGCCGAAAGAAACCTGGAAAAACAGTCCGGAATGCCAGGCACTCATGAAACGGGAAGGGTTGAAGAATGAAGATGAACTGCAAAGCTGGTTCACCCGGCGCATCGAAACATTCGTCAGCGCCCACGGACGCACGATGATTGGCTGGAGCGAAATTTTGCAGGGCGGACTCCCCCAGAACGCAGCGGTCATGGACTGGATCGGCGGTGCCAGGGAGGCGGCGAGTGCCGGCCACGACGTGGTGATGACGCCCACGGCGTATTGCTATTTCGACTTTTACCAGTCGAGTAATCATGTGACCGAGCCGAAGGCGGCCGCTTGGGGTGGGCCGCTGACATTGAACAAAATGTATGCCTTCGATCCCATGCCCACGAATGTGCCGCCCCAGTTGCAATCGTACATCCTCGGTGCCCAGGGTAATTTGTGGACGGAACAGATTCCCAACTTGAAACACGCGGAATACATGATCTTCCCGCGCGCCTGCGCGCTCGCGGAAGTTACCTGGTCGGCCAAAGATACCCATGACTGGGACGACTTCATGAGCCGGTTGCAAATCCAGGCCCGGCGGCTCGCCCAACTCGGAATCAATTATCGCCGCGCGTCCGTCGAAAATCCCGACGCCGAATAACGCTGTTCAAAGCTGGTACGCGAGGCGGGGGTCGAACCCACAACCTTCGGCTCCGGAGGCCGACGCTCTATCCAATTGAGCTACTCGCGCGTGTACGGCACCAGAATACCGGCGCGCGCGCCTTTGTTCAAATGGAATTTGCGCGCGCTTTGTCGCCGGCCTTCTTCCACCGGTTGAAGGAATCCCGGTCTTTCAGCATCATTTTTTCAAACCGCTGTTGCTGCGCCGGCGTCAGGAGGGCGGATATTTCCACGTCGGCGTTGCTGACAATCAGGACGACCTGCTTCCACACAACGTTTTGCATTTGCCTGAAATCCTCCTCGGCTTACGCTGCCGTTGAATCTGCATGGGGATGGGAAACACTCAAAAATCCCCAGTGACAGGATACATCAAAAATGATGTTGCATATTTATGGAGTTCACGGTAGAGTTTTATGTGAATGCAAACGGGCGTTCGCCGGTGCGGGAGTCTTTGGATAAGCTTAAGCAAAGCGATCCGGACGATTTCGCGGCAGTGCTGGCCGGCTTGACCAAACTGCGCAACCGCCAGTGTCACCGCCCGCCGTTGTCCAAGCCGGTCGGAGACGGTTTGTTTGAACTGCGGCACGTCGGCAAGTTGAACACGCGCGTCATGTGGTTCTTTGTGAAAGGCCGGCGCATTATCGCGGTGCATGGTATCCGTAACAAAGGCCAGGCGATTCCGGTGCACGACCTCGACGCCGCGCAGGAGCGGATGCGCGATTGGAAGGAAAGAAATGAGTTATGAGCAAGACGAACTTTGACGCTTATCTGGAAGAGCAACTCCGCGACCCGGATTTCGCGGAGCGTTTCAAACGGGCGGGCGAGGCGTGGGACGTGGCGTTGCAGATCGCGGCGCTGCGTGAAAAGGCCGGCCTTTCCCAAAAGGACCTCGCGCGCAAACTCAAGACCTCCCAGCAGCAAATCAGCCGGCTCGAATCACCGTCTTACGAAGGCCATTCCCTAAGCATGTTGCGCCGCGTCGCGAACGTTCTCGGTGCGACCGTTCGCGTCACCCTCGCGCCCAATGGAGAATCCGAACCCATGATCCTGTCGGAAGCCAAAATCCCCAACCGCACCGGCAAGAAATCATGAACCCTGGATTGCCTCCTTGCGTGGGCTGATTCAATAGCTGGGATGATCGGTGAAGCCGTTGAATGGTGCGTGATTTGCCGTGCCGCCGTCAAAAAATGGCGTCTCTCAACTCCCTGTCCCGTCATAGCCTTGGCGGCGACGGATCAACCCCCTGTCCTCCATAGCGCCTGCGCGACGGAGGAAACCATCAACCATTTTCCACACAACGTTTTGCAATTGCCAAACTG
>Ga0181523_10001475_pt1 | contig 24954 bp, 19 predicted proteins | sample PEATcosm2014_Bin_43_FD_119752 | JGI IMG/M metagenome (GOLD analysis project Ga0181523, IMG submission 119752) | Peatland microbial communities from MTU Mesocosm Facility, Houghton, MI, USA - PEATcosm2014_Bin05_30_metaG | ecosystem: Environmental > Terrestrial > Soil > Wetlands > Peat | place... | reverse complement strand
AGTGAAGGTGCGGGTGAAGCTGCCGTACTGCCGCTCCACGCGCCGGTAGTTCTCTTCTTTCTCTTCCTTCTCGAACTTGCGCTCGCCGTGGACGGTCAGCGTATTGTTTTCGATGCGGACGTCGATATCCTTCTCATCGATTCCGGGCACTTCGATCTTCAAGGTCACGTTGTGCTCGTCTTCGTAAACGTCGACCGGGGGAGCGAACGCGGTGTTGGTGAGGGCATCCTCGCGGCCTTCCGGCGCATAGAAATCGCGAAACATGCGGTTCATGCGGTCCTGGATGGTAGCGAACTCGCGGAAAGGTTCGTAACGGGTAAGCAAAGTCATGACTGAAATCCTCCTAACTTGAGTTTCATTCGGGGAGCTTTCGGAAGCCCCCAGGTTCATAATTAGTGTCAACAAAGCATAAAATCTTAGTGTTTCGTTGTCAAGTATATTATCTTTTTATTTTTCAGTTGCTTACGCTCAATATCAGGCACTGGAGGTAGCTCGTTTCTGGCACATTCAGCAATACTGGATGATCTTTTGCCGCTCCACGATGCTCGACGACGCGCAGGGATTTGTGGGCATCTTGCGCGGCTGCGGCCACCACTTTGAGGAAGTCCGAGGCGCTGACGTGGAAAGAGCAGGAACAGGTGACTAGAATCCCTCCTGGACGCAGCATCTTCATGGCACGCAGGTTGAGTTCCTTGTAGCCGCCAAGGGCTTTTTCCAGGTCGCGTTTGGTCTTGGCGAAGGCCGGCGGATCGAGGACGATGGTGTCGTAGCGCCGGTTCGCGGCCGCGTAATCTCTCAAAAAGTCGAAGGCGTTGGCCTCGATCCACTCCAGTTCGCGGGCGTTCGTTGTTGCGTTTAAGGCCGCGTTCTTCTCCGCCATTTCAAGCGCCGGACGCGAGCTGTCCACTCCAGTCACGCTCGAACACTTTGCGGCCAGATGCAACGCAAAGCCTCCCTGGTAACAGAAAGCGTCCAGTCCCTCGCCGTGCGCGTACTGCGCCGCCGCAGCGTAGTTTTCGCGCTGATCGAGGAAGGCTCCGGTCTTCTGCCCTTCCAGGCCGTCGTAGTGAAAGCGGACGCCGTTCATACAGATGACGGTCGAGCTTTTCTCTCCCCAAAGCAGACCCGATGGCCGCGCTGCCAATTGCTCCAGTTCTCGAATGCGCGGATCTACCCGCTCGACGATTGCCGCCGGTTGTAGTTCTTCGCGTAGCGTTTGCACGATGGCTTCACGCACCGGCGCAGCATCCATGGCTTGCGTCAGGATTTGCAGCGTGATCACGTCGTTATAGCGATCAACGATCAGGCCGGGGAGAAAGTCGGCTTCGCTAAAGACGATGCGGTAGGCGTCAGTGTCGGAGACGATGTCTTTCCGGTAAGCGATGGCGGCACGAATGCGCTCCGCAATCAAAACAGGCAAATCGGCGACCGAGCCGTGAGAGATCATGCGGATCGCGATCTGTGAGGAAGAGCTATAGAGCGCGGTGCCAAGAAATTTGCCGCGCTGATCGTGAACGCGGACCAGCGCGCCGGGAGGAATGTCATCCGTCCCGACAATATCCGAGCGGTAGACCCACGGGTGCCGACCTTGCAAGCGGGCGACTCCTCGGGTGGAAAGTCTTACAGAAGGCTCCGCGTGCTTGGCGGAGACAACTCGTATCTTCGACATGGGTAGATGGTATAGCGAAAGGAAAGTTACTGGTTGCGCTCGATAAACGGCGTGGCTTAAGCGCGGATCGTAATCCCGTCCAGATTCCGTCTGCGCCGGCCCAACTCTCCTGCGCTCGGCATCGCGCCGACACTAGCCGTCACCGCGCCGGTCATCACCTTCTGCCACGCGGCCTGAAACTGCTCCATCTCAGGCGCGGTTCCAATGGTGATGCGCGCGTAGGTGGGCCACACCGGCCAGATGCGACCGATAAATACATTTTGTTTAGCCATGGCATCGATGGCTGCTTTCGCTGGCTTCTTCGTGTCGAGCATGAAGCAGTTCGATTCCGAGGGAACGTAGGAGTATCCGTTGCGGTCGAGCCAGGCAAAAACCTGGCTGCGGATTGTGGCGTTAATGCGCTTGCGCTCGGGCACCAGTTGCGCGTCTTTCAGGCTGGCCGAAGCGGCGACGAGCGCCGTAATGGGCATGAAATTCCATCCGCCGTAGTTTTCGATTTTCTCCAGCAGGTCGGGCCGGGCGAATACGGCTCCGCAGCGCAGACCCGCCATGCCGTAAATCTTCGAGAAGGTGCGGAGCAGGATCACGTCCTTGCCAGCCTTCACCAGATCCATCACCGAAACCGCGTCGGCAAAATGAATGTAGGCTTCGTCGACCAGCACAACCGAGCCTTTGGGCTTGTTCTCGACCAGATATTCGATATCGGAATGACTGGTAAGCGTGCCGGTGGGATTGTTCGGACTGCAGACATAGAACACGCCCGCGTCCGGAGCCACGGCCAGCATCGCCTTCACATCGTGGGCGTAGCTTTTCGTCAGTGGGACTTTCACCACCTTAGCGCCGACGGCGTGGGCAGCGAACATTCCAGCTTCGTATCCGGGATCGGCCGTGACGTAGCTGCGCTGTGGTGAGGCGAAAGCGGCGACCGTGTGATGGAGAGGCTCGCTCGATCCGGCATAGACGCGAACTTGTTCCAGCTTCAGCCCTTCCGTTTCGGCCAGCGTCTTCACCAGATCGTCCGTGAGGTAGTCGGAGTAACGGCCGCCCTGCGGAACGATGGCGGCTGCCGCATCGCGCGCCGAAGCACACGGCCCGAGTGGGTTTTCGTTGGCATCAATTCGGATCGCATCTTTCGGAAAGGTGTGCACGCGCGCGTGAGCCAGCATCGGTTCGGTGACGATGCGCAGCGCCAGTGCGGCCGATGCGGCGGCTGACAGACTTAGAAACGAACGCCGGGATGTGGAGGAACTGCTGAAGTCATTATTCTGGGAGACCATGTCTTGGGGAGCCATCATTTCACCTCAACCGGGCAATCTTACCGCAAAATCGGCCGTGAATTCTCCTCACTACCAGATAGGACAGGCTCCGGTCTACACATGTCCCGGCCTCAGATTGGGTGGCGATTCTACCGCAGATATGACTGAGCGACGCAAATGAACGCGGAGCGTTAGCTGCGTTCTTGTGTTAACCTTCATCCCTCGAACGACTAGCCAAGGAGCATATTGGCAAGGAGTCGATTCCCGTTTTACCCAGGAGGCACTTATGAAGCGCCCACTCGTCGCCCTGATGATGATGGTCTGTATTGCGTTCGGAATTGCCGTTTTTCTCCCCGCCAGATCCGCGCAAGCCGGCAGCCCTAAGGGCAGTCCTAAGAATGTGCAGCAGGACGATGGCGCCGATTTGAGCGCAGCCGAGAAATATTGTGTCCGGCATGGCGGCGAAGTCGACGTTCGCGAGCCTTACTTCAACACCAATGACATCGAACAGAACTGGTTGCTTCTTTCCGGGTCGCGCCAGTTTTGCAAGTTTACGTCCGCGAAAGATGGATCACGGATTCATGTCGAGTTGTCGACGCTCTACACTGATCAGCCCAGCCTGGCAGCGCTGGCCTATTACGCGCAGGTTCCATATAACGGCAATTGCAATGGCAATCCTGCGTCCTGCTACTGTTCGCAGCTTGGTGGCAGCGACCTGTTTGGTGGAATCAACCTGAACGGTGGCGGTTGGGTGATGAAGTCGGATCCGGTCGATACCGTGCTTGAGGCGTGCATCTTCCCGGATATGTCTACGATCGATTCCTGGGGGTTGACGTATCACCAAGCTGGAATTGTGCGCGGCAGAAATCTGGACAAGGTGCTGCGGTATCCGAATCCGTACGGTACGCAGTAGCTGGCAGAACTGTGCGGCCTTGAGTGCAGGACGTTGTACGAGACCTGTCAGCCAACTCGGATCGACATTGCTAGTTTGCCAATAGCTGCTTCACAGTCGCGATGTCGTCGGTGAGATCTGGGGACATGCGCGCAGCTTGGGACTGTGCTGCGCGGGCCGCTTCAACCTGTCCGGCGAGCTCGAGGGCCTGGGCGAGAAGCAGATAGCCGACGGGTGACGGCTGAAGCTCGACCGAGCGTTCGTAATTCGTAACCGCGCGGGCGATGTCGCCTGCCCTTTGAGCCACCAGGCCCAATCCGCGATAGGCCGGAGAGTTCCACGGCTGCTGCTTGATACCTACTTCGAAGTCCTGCTTCGCGCTGTCATATTGCTTCAGCGAGTAATGCGCATAACCGCTGTTGACTCGGGCCGTCTCCAAAAAAGAAGGGTCCTTGGTGATTTGCATGACTCTGACATAGCCCTCGAGAGCGGCCTGGTAGTTGCCGCGCATCTGCTCGTAGGTCGCGATATTGAGCGTGGCCAGCACGTCGTCGGGCCGCAAGAATCGTGCCCGCTGCAGGTGTGGCATTGCGTCTTCGATCCTGCCCTGGGCGATCAGCGCGGTCGCCAGGTTATCTTCGGCAGTGTAGTTTCCCTCGGTGATTGCCAGAGTGTGGCTCCAGAGGGTGACATTGTCGCCCCAAAAACTCACTTGCCGATGCAGCGCAATTCCCAGTGTCAGCAGCATGGCCACAGTGGCGGCCACCAACACCGTTATCGGGACATGCCAACTTTCCAGCAGATCCGCCGCCCCCCAGCAGACAATTACGAAAATTCCCAGCAGCGGGATATAGGCGTAGCGATCGGCCATGGCATGAACGCTAATCTGAACCAGTCCGATCATCGGCACCAGCGTTCCCAGGAACCAGAACCAGCCCACAAAGAAAGGGCGGTGGCGCCGATAGCTCACGGCCAGAATCGTGAGGGTGACAATTGCGCATGCGGATACCACGGCCGCCGGAATGCTGATCGCAAACTCCGGATGCGGATACACCAGCGCCAGATTGAGCGGCCAGAAGGCTTTTTCGAGATACTTGACGTAGGAGATCGCGGCATTTCCGATGTGTATCCAGAGCGGAAGTTTCGCCTGGGTTGCGTTCGCCTCCACCTTAACGGTGATAATCGCGCTCACCGCCGACAATCCGAACCAAGGCACTTTTTCCCAAATTAACTTCCAAAAAGTAGAGCCGCGAACCGGTGCGATTGCCAGCTCGCCTACATCTTCATCCGCTCGCGCCAGACGTTGCCCGAGACGACCGAGGGGCCAGTAGTCCAGCAGCAGCAGAGCAAACGGGAATGTAATTACCTGCGCCTTGCTCATCAGGCCAAAAGCATAAGCAATGGTGACAGCCAGGTAGCGTCCGACACTTGGTCGGCGCGTGTACCAACCATAGGCAGCCAATGCGACCAGGAAGAAGAACATGCTGAGGACGTTCTTGCGTTCCGAAATCCAGGCTACCGACTCAACATTGATGGGATGCAGAGCGAAGAGCGCGGCGACCGCCAGGCTACGCCCAGCCAAGCCCGTAGCACTCTCGAGAAGCAAAAACAGGAGCAAGGCATTGGCCGCATGGAGAAGCACGTTGACGGTATGCGGACCTGCCGGATTCAAACCGAAGAGCTGGCAATCGAGCGCATGCGATAGCCATGTGATCGGGTGCCAGTCCGAGGCTTCCGAGGTTTGAAAAGCCCAGACCACGGTGTTCCAGGTGAGTCCAGAACGAACATGGAGATTGTCGGTGACATGTGCGGCGTCGTCGTAATTGAGAAAGGGAGCGCGGGTAACGGGGCTATACAGCGCGAGCGTTGCCAGAACAAGCAGAAGGCAGCCTATCAATCTCCGTTTTTGCGGGGATTGAAAAATATAGGACTGCGTCGGCTCCGTCGATTCCATGGATTTTATTGAACCTAACCCTTCACTCTAGCGCCAGTACGGGACATGGTGCAGCACGTGCCATTAATTTGGGTTGACGTAAATCTGGTGTCGACGTAATTTGGGCCGACGGCCCCTAGTTTGCCAGCAACTGCTTAACCGTCGCGATGTCGCCGGTCACGTCGGGAGTCATGCGGGCAGCTTGGGACTGCGCTGCGCGGGCCGCTTCTGTCTGTCCGCCGATCTCGAGGGCCTGAGCCAGAAGCAGATAACCGACAGGCGTGGGCTGAAGCTCGACCGACCGTTCGTAATCCTTCGTAGCCTGCGTGATGTCTCCCATTCTTTGGGCCACCAAGCCAAGCCCGCGATAGGCCATCGAGTTTCCGGGCTGCTCGTTCAGTGTTGCTTCGAAGTCCTGTTTCGCCCTGTCATATTGTTTCAGCGAGCAGTGCGCATAGCCGCTGTTGACTAGCGCCATCGCCACCAAGTAGGGAATTCTCGTGAATTGAGGCACTCTCGCATAGCCCTCGAGAGCGGCCTGATAGTTGCCGTGAATCTGCTCGTAGCTTGCGATATTGAGCGTGGCCATTGGGTCGTCGGGCCGCAGGAATCGTGCCCGCTGCAGGTGCGGCAGGGCTTCCTCCATCCTGCCCTGGGCAATCAGTGCAGTCGCCAGGCCATCTTCGGCGATGTAGTTTCCCTCGGTGATTGCGAGAGTGTGGGTCCAGAGCGTGACATTGTCGCTCCAGAAACTCACCTGCCGATGCAGCGCAAATCCCAGCATCACCACGACAGCCGCCGTGCCGACCACCGACACCGCCGTCGGTACATGCCAAGCGTTGATTAGATCTGCCGCGCCCCAGCAGACGATTACGAAGACTCCCAGCAACGGGATGTAGGCATAGCGGTCGGCCATGGCCTGAACACCAACCTGAACCAGTCCGATCATCGGCACCAGCGTTCCCAGAAACCAAAACCATCCCACAAAAAAAGGACGGTGCTGCCGAACAATCACGGCAAGAGCCGTGAGGGCGACGATCAGAAATGCGGACAGCGCCGCAGCCGGGAGGCTGATTGCAAGCTCGGGATGTGGATAGATGGGCGCCAGATTGACCGGCCAGAAGGCTTTCTCGAGATACTTGACATAGGAGATCGCCGCATTTCCCAGGTGTATCCAGGGCGAGAGCTTCACCTGGGTCGCGCCCGTCTGCACTTTCATGGTGATGACCGCGCTCGCGGCCGACAGCGCAAACCAAGGTACCTTCTCCCCAATCAACTTCCCGAAAGACGATCGATCGAGACGGTACAACGGCCAGTAATCCAGCAGAAGAAGAGCAAATGGGAAAGTAATAACCTGCGGCTTAGTCATCAGGCCCAAAACGTAGGCAGCCGTAACCACCAGGTATCGTCCGACACTTGCCCGGTGCGTGTACCAGCCATAGGCGGCCAAGGAGACCAAAAAGAAAAACATGCTGAGAACGTTCTTGCGCTCCGCGATCCACGCGACCGACTCGACATTAATGGGATGCAAGGCGAAGAGCGCGGCCACTGCGAGACTACGCCAAGCCAAGCCCGTGGCACTCTCGAGAATCAGGAATAGAAGCACCGCGTTGGCCGCATGGAGAAGCACGTTGATGGTATGCGGCCCCTCCGGATTCAAGCCGAAAATCTGGCAGTCGAGCGCATGCGACAGCCAAGTGATCGGGTGCCAGTTCGCCGCATCCGAGGTGTGAAAAGCCCAAACAACGGTGTTCCAGGTAAGCCCGGCATGAACCTGGGGATTGTCGGTGACGTACACGACATCGTCGAAATTGAGAAATGGAGCGCGGGTGACCGGGTTATAGAGTGCAATCGTCGACAACACCAGCAGCAGGCAGAGAATCAGTTTCCGCTGCGGGAAGGTTGTTTGGTGACGAGGCTCGGCCCCGTCCCGGTGGGTCCATTCACTCGATTCCATGAAGCTTAATGAGCAGCGGTCTGTTCCGCCGGAGAGGAGGAATGGTCCTTGTGAGTGGCTCGGTGCTCACGCCGGATGGCAAGCAGATCTTTCTGCAGAAGATCAAGAACATTGGAGGGAATTTCGGAGCCCCATTCGTCAATTTCTTTTTCTTCCCAATGCCCGTTGAGGCGGAGAGCGGCGTCGGTGAGGTCCTCGGGAAACGCCTGGCGGTAATTTCCTTCACGCACCAGCACATCGCCGAACTGGCGTCCGGTGTGCATTTCGTAGATGCGACGCGTCGAGCTGCCGCCGCTATTGGTAAACACCAAAAGCACTTCGCCTTCCTCGGCGTAATCCGGACGGTAGAACCATGCTTGCGGCGCGTCCGCCTTGGGGCGCGCGCGTTTTCTCCCGGTGACGGTCACGACTTCCTGCTCCGGCTTCACTTCGTTCGCGGGATTGTAGTAATAAACTCTCGAACACGACTCGCAGACCATTACCTTCTCACCGTTCCGCACTTCGTTGTAGGTCTGCGGCCGCAGCATCACCTGGCAGCCCATGCACTTGTGGTCGCGGACTTCCGCCAGCCCGCTGCCGCGGAACTTCATCACGCGCTCATAGTGACGAAGAATATCTTCGGAAATCCCATGGCGCAGGGCGTCGCGCTTGGCGTTCCACTCGGAAAGCTTCTTCTGATCCTCGGCGGTAACTCTTCGCGCTTCTTCTTTTTCTTTCTCGATCTCGGCCGTTTCCGCTTTGAGCTCGGCCTCCGCCGCTTTAACCTCTTTTTCGCGCGCGTCGACGTTGACCATCACCTCCAGGATGCGGTCCTCGTTGAGCCGTATCTCCTGCTCTGCAAACTGGATCTCGTGCAGCAGCGCTTTATATTGTTCGTTGGTTTTAACGTCGAGAGACTGGTCGCGATACTTGGAAATTTTGCCCTGCAGATCCTTGATATTGGTTTCGAACTTTTTGCGGTTGGCCTCGTCGCCCTTGGCGGCGACCTTCACTTTTTCCAGGTGCGCCTTGGTGCCAGCCAGCTTTTGCTCAATCACCGCCACGCGTTTCGGCAGCGCGGCGACTTCGTCCTGCAGCTTGCGGATTTCCTTATCCGCCACCTGCAGCTCCAGTAATTTGTTGATGTCAGGAAGCATCGGTTCGGGGCATCACAATAACGATTCTAGCATGTGTGCGGACGGGCTCGGCCCTATCCCGGCGGGGCAGAGCCCCTCCACTAGACGAGTTTCAGTCGGACACGCCAGTTTGTGGTAGCCTGCAGAGTTTGGTCCGGCTCGGATCGAATCCCATGGAGGCCACCCTTGAAACCGTTCAATTCTGCACTCTTTCTCTTGCTCATACTCGTTCTGATGGCGCTCGCCGTCGCCACCCCGGCATTGTGCCAACCGGACAAATCCAGCAACGTTCTCGTCGAGCGCGTCGGCGAAACGGCATTCATTCAACTGCGCGCGCCCAGCTTCCAGGCGCTGACGCCCCGGCAGCAGGCCTTGGCGTACTGGCTGACGCAGGCTTCGATCGCCATCGACCCCATTATTTACGATCAACTGTCCGCCTACGGTCTGCAAGAGAAACGTCTGCTCGAAGAGATCACGGCACATCCGAAGGGAATCGATCCGGCGGCAATGACGAAAATCAGCGAATTCGCAAAGCTCTTCTGGGCCAACCGCGGCAATCATAACGAGCTGACCTCGCAGAAATTTCTGCCCGCTTTTACCTTCGACCAGTTGGAAAAAGCCGCGCTCGTGGCGCAGCAAAACGGAGCCTTTCAGACCGCCTACGCCGACCTCCCGCCGCTGAAAACCTCGGCCGATTTGAAGCACGAACTGGAGCCATTGCGGGCCTCGCTTTTCGATCCCGCCTTTGAACCGATGACGACCGCCAAGAGCCCGGTCGGCGGAAAAGACACGATCCAGGCCAGTTCCAACACTTTTTACCCGGGCCTGAGTCTGGCCGATCTCAAAGGATTTCAAGAAAAGTTTCCGCTGAACTCGCGCGTGGTCAAAGGCCTGGACGGCAAACTCACCGAACTCGTCTACCGCGCCGGCACGCCCAATGGCAAGGTTCCACCCGGACTTTATGCAACATTTCTGAAACGAGCTAATGACTGTTTCGAGAAAGCCCGAGCCTACGCCGAACCCGCGCAAGCCGAAGCGATCGGCCATCTCATCCGCTACTACCAGACCGGCGAATACGCGGAGTGGGTTGCGTTCGGCACCGCCTGGGTTCAGAACGACGCGACTGTGGACTTTGACAACGGCTTTATCGAGGTCTATCGCGACGCCCGTGGCGCGAAAGGAAGCTCGCAGAGTTTTGTCACCATCACCGACCAGCCGATTACCACCGCTATGAAAAAACTGGCGGAAAATGCCGGCTATTTTGAACAGAAGGCTCCCTGGGACGCGAAGTACAAGCTTCAGTCTTTCAAACTTCCGGTAGTGAAAGCAGTTGAAACGCTTGTCGAAACTGGCGACTTCAGCATAACTACGATCGGCGACAATCTGCCGAACGAGAACGAAATCCACGAAAAATATGGCTCGAAGAACTTCCTGTTCACCGGCAGCAGCCGCGCCCTGGACGAAGCCACCGGCAAGACGGCCATCGCGGAGTTCGCCGCCGGTCCCGCTGAGATCGAGCGCAACGCGAAGTATGGCACGGAAGCGGGCAGGCTAATGACCGCCTTGCACGAAGTCATCGGGCACGGCTCGGGCAAACTCAGCGAGCGCGTCAGCGGCGGAGCGCAGCCTTTCTTGAAGGAATATTTCTCCACGCTTGAGGAAGGACGCGCCGACTTGATGGCGCTGTGGAACGCGTGGGATCCCAAGCTGAAAGAGCTTGGCCTGATCTCGAACCAGGAAGAGGTAACCAAGGCCATGTACGACAGCGCGGCTTTGGTGGCGTTGACGCAACTCCGGCGCATGCCACACGGCGATACGATTGAAGAAGACCACGCGCGCGACCGGCAGTTGATCGCCCACTACATCGCCGACAAGGTTCCCGGCTCGATCGAACAATTCACGCGCGACGGCAAAACCTACGTTCGCGTCGCCGATTATCAAAAGATGCGCCAGGGCGTAGGCATGCTGCTGGCCGAACTCATGCGCATCAAGGCGGAGGGCGACTACGACGCCATCAAGGCGCTGGTCGACAAGTACGGCGTCCACTTTGATCCAGCGCTGCGCGACCAGGTGCTGGCGCGTTATAAGAAGCTCAATCTACCCACATATTTTGCCGGGATGAACGCCCAGTTGACCGCCAGCTTTGCCAAGAATGGAGAGGTTGAGAAAGTCGAAATCCGTTATCTGGACGACCCCGTCGCGCAGTACTTGGACTACGGTGCAATGTACGACCGTGGCCTCGACAATTTTTCCTTGAAGCCTTCTCCATAGCGAACTGAAGGAGTAAAACCCTCCTTCAAAGAATCCTCGGCGTCCATTTCGAGCCGTGCAACCGCTGGCAATTTGCCGCGTTTGGCGTGCGATACTTGTACGCATTGTGAATCTGACACTCGATAATAAAGTTGCTCTCATCACCGGCGGATCGCGCGGTATTGGCGCGGCGGCGGTGCGGATGTTTGTGGCTGCGGGTGCGAAAGTTGTTTTCAACTATCAATCGGCGCAGCAGCAGGCCGATGATCTCGCGCGGGAATGTGGCGCGGCCAACTGCCGCGCCGTCCAGAGTGATCTTTCGTCCACCCAGGCGGCGCAGGAACTGGTTTCGTCCGCCATCTCGGCCTTCGGACGCCTCGATATTCTGGTCGCCAATCACGGCATCTGGCCGCCGGAGGATGTGCCCATCGACCGCATGTCCGATGAACAGTGGCATCGCACGATTGCCGTGAACCTCGATAGCGTCTTCGCGCTCGTCAAACATTCGGTGGGACAGATGAAGAAGCAGGGCGGCGGCCACATCGTGCTGGTCAGTTCCACGGCCGGACAGCGCGGCGAAGCTTTCCACTGCGACTACGCGGCCTCGAAAGGCGCGCTGGTCAGCATGGTGAAGGGGCTCTCGACCGAACTGGCGCCCGACCACATCCACGTCAATTGCGTAGCGCCGGGATGGGTGGCGACCGATATGTCGGCGGCGGCGTTAAACGATTCGCCAACGCGTGAAAAAGTCTTTCGCACCATCCCCCTGGGGCGCGTGGGAACGCCGGACGAGATTGCTGGGCCGATTCTATTTCTGTGCACGCCTTACGCTGGATTTATCACTGGCGAGATTTTCAACGTCAATGGTGGCGCGGTGCTGGTGGGTTAGGAGAACACGTAGCGGCGGACGCATTCGTCCGCCCGCCACCTAATGTTCATTAGGTGCAGCTAAAATCGTCCCGGATGCTTCTAACCCATAGAGTCATGAATCGCTTTCTTCTCACCTTGCTGCTGTGTTCGTTGAGCGGTGCCCAAACCGTCCCAACGCCCGCACTTCCTCAACCATCCGCGCCTGCCCCTGCCATCAACTTGAACGACTCCGACAACGCCCGTCAGGCGCGGGCGGTTCTGGATAAGACAATCGAAGCCCTTGGCGGCCAGCCCTACCTCACCTACGAAAACCACTGCGAGGAGGGTCGCTACTATCCGCTTTATCACGGACGCACCGAGAGCACGGGCATTGCCTACCGCTACTATGTCGAGTATCCCGACCGGGACCGTTTCGAGGTCCTCCACACCAAGGACATTCATGTGCTGCCGGGAACGATCGATATCGGAGGTGTGAAGGTCAAGAACAAGTTCGATCTTGCCCTCATTCACAACGGGGACAAAGGCTACGAGGTTACCTATAAAGGAACGGCCGCGCAGGATAAGCTCGATTTGGAGAACTACCTTCGCCGCCGCCAGCATTCGCTCGAATGGGTGTTCCGCAAGTGGATCCGCGATCCGAACGTGGCCCTGTTCTACGATGGCGGGGCGGTGGTGGATGGAAAGGTGACCGAAGGGGTCACCCTCCTCAGCAACCAGAATGATTCAGTGAACGTTTACCTGGACCAGAATACGCACTATCCGGTCAAGATCAGTTATTCGTGGCGCGATCCGAAGGACAAGCAGAAAAATGTGGAAGATGAGATCTACGACAGTTACAAGCTGGTGCAGGGGATATGGACGCCCCACTCCATTACCCGTTATTTCAACGGAGAAACCTCGCAACAGCGCTTCATCAACGTTGCAAGCTACAACCTGAAGCTGCCCGATTCGATGTTCGAAGCGGCGGTGACCTATGACCCGACAGCGCCCATGAAGAAACACTGAAATTGCCCGCAAAACGGGCGGAGATTACCTCAGTATTTGCCAAAACACGGCCAAGTTCTTCCCTAAATACCCCAAAACATCTGTAACCACCTGAACAAGTTAGCCCCACTAACGGTGCAACGGGCCACGGAGTGTGGCTTTTTTGCCACATACAGAAGTCTGTCCGGTGCGGTAAGCTGATACACAGCAAAAGACTTAAGCCGTCCCCCCGTTGACACACGAGCAAACAATTCGTGCCGCCGTGACCTGCACAGGAGTCGGTCTCCACAGCGGCGCCCCAGTCAGCCTGCGGATTCTTCCCGCGCCTGCCGGAACGGGAATCGTCTTTCACCGCACCGACCTCGACAGCTTTGCCATCGAGGCCAGCGGACGCAACGTGGCCCGGGTCAGTTACGCCACCAGCTTGATGAAGAAGGGCGTGCTCATCTCCACCACCGAGCACCTGCTCTCGGCGTTTACCGGCGTCGGCATCGACAACGCCATCGTTGAGTTGGACAATCTCGAACTGCCGATTTTGGATGGCAGCGCCCGTCCCTTTGTCGAAATGATTCAAAAGGCCGGCATTCGAAAGCAGCGCAAGCCGCGCACTTATCTCCGGATCGTGCGCGACATCGAGTTGCGCGAGGGCGATAAATTTATTGCCGTGTATCCGGCAGACATCTATTCGGTCGCGTATTCCATCAACTTTCCTCATCCGCTCATCGGCAAGCAGAGTTTCTGCGTACGGTTGACGAATGGCAGTTATCTGAAAGAGATTGCCCCAGCGCGCACTTTCGGATTTCTGCATGAAGCCGATGCCATGCGGCAGCAGGGACTGATCCGGGGCGCGTCAACCGAGAACGCCATCGTGCTGAACCGCGACGAAGTGCTGAACCCACCGTTGCGTTTTCACGATGAGTTCGTCCGCCACAAAGTTCTGGACCTGATCGGCGACCTGGCCTTGATCGGGAAACAGATACTGGGTTCGGTGGTGGCCGATCGCGCGGGCCACGCCATGCATACCGCGCTCGTGTCGCGCATTTTGCGCGACCGGTCCTATTGGGAAGAAACTGCGCTGCACGAGGAAACCGCGGCGCCGGTGCTCGCGTCGGCAGCCAGCCTTAGCGTGTGATACGGTGGAGGGACGGGCGCTTCGCCCGTCCAGTCGGGTGCCCGCTATTTCTGCTAGGCCACGAATTCACAGACACGAGTTGATAGAGAGGAATGCGGGCCTTTGGCAACTTTCAGCCGACGCGCTGGGAGACGTTCCACTCGTTGGGCAACGCGCGTTCCGCCAGCAAACGCTCGAGTTCAGCTTCTGCTTCGGCGCGCACGCGGTCGACGAAAGCATTGGCGCTCTGCCGGTGCTCGGCACCGAGCACGGACAAGCGCTCATGCAAGTAAGGCTGGTCCTCTTCCAAGCGGCGCAGCAAACGCTGCGTTTTGGCGATTCTTTCTTCCAGCGTAATCATGGTAAGTAACTGCAACCGGAGTGCGGCAACCTGAGTGGCAAGCCGCGCCTAGCCACTGTGCCACAGCCGGAGCAGGGCGCAAGTTACAAGCTGGATGCCGGGTGTGTGCGGGGATTTTTCGGGAAGCGTTTTCGGGAGGCGGCGAATTCGCACGGCGGTCCGATTAGCGAAGTGCGACGTAGCCCTGCAGTTGTGCGGGCATCTCGTTTTGCATGCGGTCGGTCAGCCACTTGTCCAGCTCATATTGTGAACTCTGCGGAACCTCGATGAAGCGGATACCGACGTGGCCGGTTCCGTCGGCCCAGGCAACTTGGCCTTTCAGTTCGAGCGAGACGTTAGTAGCGGGAAGCGTAAAGCGAAACTGCGCCTGTGAATCCTTGGGCAATTTGCCCACCGTGCGGATTGCCATCCCGCCCTCGCTCACGTTGGTCGCCGTGGCGGTCATTTCTTGGTTGTTTGGCAGGCTGATGCGCAACGGCATTTCCAACGGATGGCGGAAGTAGCGGCGCCGTTCCCGCACCATGAAATTGAGCGCCGCATTAAAACAGCGCGCGGCATGCAGCGGGGTAAGCGGTTTCTGCAGAACGAAATTGGCTCCGGACGCGAACGCTTCCTGCGTGGTCGTTTTCCCATGCACCACCGCAAACGCTACCGACCGGCAATTACTTTGGGTTTGGCGGAGGGCTTTCAGCAGATCAATGCCGTTCTCCAAGTCGTCGCAGTCGATGATGACCGCATCGAACTTGCGTTTCGCCAATAGCTCGTTGCCCGCCCGGGGCTCTGCGCAAGCTTCGACGTCGACCGAGATCTTCTCCAGCGCCGGACGCAGCACGGCGAGCAAAGTAGCGTCCCCGCTGATGAGAAGAGAGTCCAGATTCATGCCATTTTCCATACTAGCCGTACTCTAGAGGTTAGGAAAGTAACCTTGGTACCGCCCTGCAAGTGCCCACCCGTCACAGCTTAGAACCGGCGGCTTTACAGATTGCTGTCAAGCGAGTCAATTTCCGCAGCCACGGAACCAAGAATAATGCTTCTGCCCTTCAATTTTTGCTGGATTCTCGCCCTGTTCGCCGCGAAACTGGTTGAGTGAGCGAAATCGCTTATCTATCTTTGGGATCGAATCTGGGAGATCGTGCGGCCAGCCTGCGCGCAGCGCTTGCGCAATTGGATGCAGGCGGACGGTTGCTCGCCGTCTCCGCATTGTATGAGACCCAACCGGTCGAAGTTCGGGACCAGCCGTGGTTTCTGAATTGTGTAGCGGCGATTGAAACGGAGAAGACGCCGCGAGAACTGCTTCAACTGGCTCTAAAGATCGAAACCGCGATGGGGCGCCTTCGCATGCGCGAAAGAGGTCCGCGCAACATTGATATAGACGTGGTGCTGTTCGGGGATCGCGTGGTCGATGAGCCTGGCCTGAAGATTCCACATCCGGCCATGCAGCAACGGAGATTTGTTCTGGAACCGCTGGTCGAGATCGCACCGGAGGCGCGCAATCATGAACTCGGGAAAACGGCGCGAGAACTTCTGGCGGAGCTGCCGGGTGGGCAAACGGTCCGGCGACTCTGAGATCCTCCACTGCTCACGTAGGGACGGCCGCCCTCGGCCGTCCCAGTCTCAGTCCTACGGAATGACGATCCGACTCCCTTCCTCTTCCGCCCCGGCGATGACGGACTGCTTTTCGGGGAACTGCGCAAAAAGAAAATCGACAAACGCCCGAGACTTTGGCCTTCCGGAGGTTCGACTCAAGCCCATGCGCAACAAGAACACCAGCGCCTTTAGCACGTCTGAATCCTTCAGCCGGGTGTGGCCGATGTGTTGCTGCTCGGCTTCGCGAAATTCCCGGACCATGGTTTCGACTTCGCGAGCAATGTCTCGAACGATGCTCTGGTGCGTCAGGTTGGCGGTCGTGGGCTCATAGATGAGGCTTGAGTTCACCAGCGTTTGATAGCTCTTCGCCAGCGAACTCAGAGCCGCGATCAGATCGCGATCCATGAGCGGACGATCGACGAGTGAACGCTCGGCGCGGGCGCTCTTGGCCAGCGCGAAGCTGAGTCCGAGAATCAGCTCCTCGCGTTCGTAGAGAAACTGCTCGGCAATCTCAATCTCGGGAATCTCCAGATCGCGAAACCAAGCCTCACGCTCCGCTGCGCCCGGCCCGTAATTGTGACTGTGAGAGTGCGCCTCCGCCTGCTCCCGCGCCTGCTGTCGTGCCTGCAAAAGATAAGGACAGTCGCTCGGACAATCCAGCGTCACCTCCCGCTGCTCGCCACAACACTGCGGACAGATTTTCCCATGCACGGCCGGGCAAAACCGTTTCTCTTTGCGTTCTTCACAAATCGCGCAACTCAAGAGCAATTCCTCGGACTCGATTATTTCACGGAGGCGTCTATTAACGGACCTCCGGGAAATAAATCTGGCTGCAAGCTGCGAGCTTCGTGCGACCAGGTCTTGTTTGCTCGAGGCTCGTAGCTCGAAGCGCGAAGCCAGTTTTGCACCGTTCGTAGTGCAAATTGGAAAACCTAATCGCCGCTATAACCGATTTTTATTTGTCTGGTTGCGCCCGACGCGATAGCCTATCTAGTTCCCGGTCATCTAATCGGAATTCCTGGGCTGCGCCCGAAATAAGGAGAGGCATGTCAACTGAACTGCGGAATTTTCTAGCGATCCCCTACGACGAACTGGAAGAGATGAATCTGAAGGCGAAAAAGCAGCGGCTGGACCGCATGGCTCCTCACAAGGTTCAGGAAGAGCGGCTGAAGTACCTGACGGACGAGTCGCGCATCAAGGCCGTGACCGTAATGTTCAGCGACCTCGAAGGCCGTCTGCACATGCTGGACTATGACAAGAAATTCCTGTTAAAGAGCTACGACAACCTGACCTTTGACGGTTCGTCGATTCGCGGCTTCACGGCGCAGCGCGAAAGCGATCTGCGTCTGGGCATTGACTGGGCTGCCTTCTACTGGGGGCCCGCCGATGTCTTCGGACCGGGCAAAGTGCTCGTTTTTGGCGAGGTCATTGATAAGAGCGGCGAGCCCTACACCGCGGACATCCGCAGCATGCTCAAGCTGTTTGCCAATGGATTGCACAAGAAACACGGTTACACCCTGAACGCCGCCAATGAGATCGAGGGCTTCCTGTTTAAGGGGCCCGAGGCCGAGCGCTCCTACCACGAAACGGGCAAATTCGAGTACGTCAATACCGGAGGCTATTACCACTCGTTGCCGGGCGATCCGCTGCGCACGTTTATCGACACGACCGCCGAAGTGCAACGCTCGATGGGCTTCCAGAACGAAAAGGATCACCCGGAAGTCGCGCCCTCGCAATTCGAGATCAACTACAGCTACGCTGAAACGGTGGCCGCCGCCGACCATATCCAGCTCTACAAGCTGATCTGTCGCCAAGTGGCCCGAAATATGGGCTTGACCGCCTCCTTTCTGCCGAAGCCGGTGGTGGGCGTCAACGGCAGCGGCATGCACACCAATGTCTCGGTCAGCAAGGACGGCAAAAACCTGTTCTGGGATCCCAAGGGCGAAGAGAAGCTCAGCAAGTTCGGATATGAGTTTATGGACCGCGTTCTCACCCACGGCAACGACCTCTGCCTGGTTTTCAATTCCAGCGTCAACGCCTATCGCCGCCTCGATCCGCACTTCGAAGCGCCCAACCAACTCAAAGCGTCGGCCGTGGACCGTGGCGCCATGATCCGCATCCCCATCGGCAACGAGCGCAGCATGCGCACCGAGGTGCGTGCCGTCGCTCCCGACGCCAATCCCTACCTGGTGATGTACTCCATTTTCAAGACCGGATTGGAAGGCGAGACGGCCAAGATCAAGAACCTCCGCTCGGCCGAGCGCTACCTGCCCGACAACATCTACACGGCAATCAGCAACTTCCGCAAAGCTGATTGGACAACCAAACTCCTCGGGGAAGACGTGAAAGGCCGCTACGCCGACCTGAAACAGGCATCGGCCGACCGCTGCCCGCGCCTGCTCGGCACCATTGTCAAGGCAGCCGAAGTGCAATTCCACCACGAGGTTTACAACCAGTACCTGTGGAACATGTTCTAGCCGGCTCGTGTGAGGACGGGGCTCTGCCCCGTCCCAGCCGAGCGCAACCAGGCTTCCTTCCCCCCGCAAGAAGGGAAATGTCCGTCTTTGTCGTTCTCTCTAAAGGATAGGGACTGCACCGGCCGAAAGTGGCCGGTTCCCGAGGAGAGGAGCTTGCCTTATGATCGACCACACGAAGGTAAAACTTGGCAAACAGACAGCGCACCACGACAGCCGAGTTCCCATGCTGAGCAAATACACTGCCAGCCTTCCGCCGGCACCGGCGGCCACAAGCTATGACAGCAAAATCACCAACCTGGGCATGATGTTGAACAACAAACTCGGAGATTGTACCTGTGCCGCTGTCGGCCACGTCATTCAACAATGGACGGCGGAAGCGCAAAAGAAGCAGGTCATTATTCCGGATCCCGACATTGAGAAACTCTACGAGATTGTCGGGCACTACGATCCCAGCAATCCCAAGTCGGACCGGGGCGCGGTTGAGATCAACGTGCTCAACTACTGGCTGGCAAATCCAGTCGACGGGAACAAATTGAGCGCGTTTTGTGCGCTCGAACCGCAGAATCTCGAGGCGGTCAAGGACGCCGTGTACATCTTCGGCAATTGCTACATCGGTCTGCAAATGCCTCTGTCGGCGCAGAACCAGACGGTGTGGACAGTTCCGCCGGGCGGAGCCACGGGCCAGGGTGCGCCCGGTTCCTGGGGCGGCCACGCGGTTCCGATCGTTGCCTATGACCCGCGCGGACTCACCTGCATCACCTGGGGCGCGCTCATGCGCATGACCTGGCAGTTCTGGAACGCATATTGCGACGAGGCTTACGGCCTGCTCAGCCCGGACTGGATCGCCGCCGGCAAGGCCCCACAAGGGTTCGACTCGCAGCAACTCGTAACCGACATGGGCGAGCTGAAAGCCGCCTTCCCGAAAGGCCATGCGCTCGCGGCCTAAAGGGAAATTTGGATTGGAAGTGCTTGGTTGGCGATGCTCGCTGCACAAGCACTTCCTTTTCTCTCCACATGCCGTTCTGCAAAGCGTGAACGTCGCGTCCCCTCCAGGAGGCTAGCATGGCGCCCAGTTCTCTGTTGTCCAAGATTAATCACATTGTCGTGGTGATGTTAGAAAACCGGTCTTTTGACCATATGCTGGGGTTCTTGTACCAATCGAGCAAGAATATTTCTCCGCTAGGACAGCCTTTCGAAGGACTCACAGGCAAAGAAAGCAATCCGGACGCGAACGGCAAGGCGGTCGCGGTGTTTCCCATCCAACCGAGCGATCCCCACGCTTATTTGCAACCGGGGGCTGATCCCGGCGAAGGCTACTTGAACACCAATTCGCAACTATTCGGAACACAGGATGCTCCAAGCCCGGTTACTCCCGCTTCTAGCAACGGCTTTGTCACCAACTTCGCTTACACGCTCGGGTGGGAGAGCAAGGAGAAGGGGCAGGTCGTGGCGGGCACGCAACCTTCCCAGATCATGGGTATTTACACACCCGCAACTCTGCCTGTGTTATCGAAATTAGCGACGGGTTACGCCGTCTGCGATCACTGGTATGCCTCCGCGCCGACGGAGACCTTTCCCAACCGGGCGTTTGTATCGATGGCGACGTCACAAGGATTTGTCCAGGATAAGTCCTGCAGCGTTTACACCGCTCCCAGCATCTTCACCGCGCTTGCGAAGAAATCCGCGACGTGGTCGGTCTATGGCTACGACGCCCCACCGCTCATGCGCGGATCCGTCTCCGATATTGCGCATGCCCCTGAAACCCAGTTTGGGGAGTTCGCCGACTTCCAAAAAGCCTCTAAAAGCGGCAGCCTGGCGAACTACGTATTTCTCGAACCGCAGTGGGGCAGCAAAGGAAACAGCCAGCATCCGAACTACGATGTCAGCAAAGGCGAGCAGTTCCTGCACGATATTTACTACTCTCTGATCGGCACGCCGGTTTGGAATCAGACCTTGCTCATCATTACTTATGATGAACATGGCGGATGCTATGATCACGTTTCACCGCCGGAGAATGCTATTCCGCCAGACAACTCCGCCGGTGAACTCAATTTTGATTTCAAACGTTTTGGGGTTCGCGTGCCGACGGTGCTGGTTTCGCCGTTGATCGCAGCGGGCACAGTGTTTCGCACCGCGTCTGCCACGCCGTTCGACCACACCTCGATCCTGGCCACGCTGGAAGCGCGTTTCGGAGTGCCGAGCCTGACCAAGCGCGATGCCGCCGCTCCTAACGTCGGTGCTGTCCTGACTCTGCAAAAGCTCCGTACCGACGATCCTCTCAGCGGCGTGAAGGTTCCGACCAGCGCCGTACCTCCGCCGGTATCGGCGAAACCCGACAAGTTCGAGGCGGCGATTGCGGAGCACGCCGCGGATTTGCCTCTTCACGACCCGACCGGTAACGGACATCACCACGAAGCGCCGCTGTTTGAGACGGGCGACGCAGCCAAGCAGTATGCTCGCCAACGCTATCAGCAATACGCGCAGGAGCGCCGGTCCACCAAGAAGAAGCCGCGCGTTGCCTGACGTCCGGCACTCTCTCGTGTAACCGGGCAAAGCATGCCCTAGATCTCGAGGGCCGTCACCCACATCGAGGGCAGACGTAGGAGCGAAAACACTGGCTCAAGCGATGTAGGTCCACCCGTGGTAATCAGCTCAGTCCTTCGGCCTGAGTTCGCTTGCCGCCTGGGTCCTTTCAAAGTTCTGCAAAGCACAGCTCCGGTGGCAACCAAAATATCAACTGGGTGGCGCTGGGGCGGATGCGCTATTTTTGCTCCAGAGACACACTCCCGCCCCGACCCTTTCGAGGACTATGGCCAGCCCCTTCTACTTGAGATAATTGTTGTTTCCCATGGAACTCACACTCTTCGACGAGCGCTGGCTCCCCAAATCAATCCTGTCCCTGCGCGATTACAGTCTGAATAAATTCCTGCACGACCTCGTTGCTGGAATCACTGTAGGACTGGTGGCCCTGCCGCTGGCGATGGCGTTTGCCATCGCGTCGGGACTCACACCGCAAGCCGGAATCTACTGCGCGGTAGTCACCGGCTTTCTGATCTCCGCACTCGGCGGCTCGATGACCCAGATCGGTGGCCCGACCGGTGCCTTTGTTGTCGTCATCGCCGGCATCGTCGCCGCTCATGGCGTCGATGGCCTGTTCATGTGCACGGTGATGGCCGGAGTCATCCTCGTCATCATGGGCCTTACCGGCATGGGCTCCGCGGTAAAGTTCATTCCGCGGCCGATTGTTATTGGCTTCACCAACGGCATTGCCATCCTGATTGCCAGCACCCAGGTGAAAGATTTCTTCGGCCTCAACCTGGAAAAAGTTCCCGGCGTGTTCTGGCTGCGCATGGAGGCGCTGGCCCAGAATTTTCATACCATCTCGCTCGAAGCGACCGCACTGGCCGCCGGCACCATCGTCATCATCCTTGCTTGCCGCGCGCTTTCAAACCGCATTCCCGGCGCGATTGTCGCCCTGGTTCTGGGCACGCTGGCCGTATGGATTTTCAAACTGCCCGTCGCAACCATCGGCACGCGTTTCAACGGAATCCCCAGCGGCTTGCCGCATCTGCACATCCCCGTGTTTCGGACCGACTTGATTCACGGACTGCTAGGCCCGGCAATGACGGTCGCCATGCTGGGCGCGATCGAGTCGCTGATGTCGGCGGTGGTCTCCGATCGCATGAGTAATAGCAGCAATATCAACGACCGCCACAATCCGAACGTTGAGCTCGTGGCGCAGGGCATCGCCAATGTAGTCTCGCCGATGTTCGGCGGCCTGCCCGCTACAGGCGCAATAGCGCGCACCGCGACCAACATCCGCTCAGGAGCAAAAACACCGGTCGCCGGAATGATTCACGCCCTCACCCTGCTGGCGATCTTGCTATTTGCCTCGAAGCTGGTGAGCTTCGTGCCCATGGCGGTGCTAGCGGGAATCCTGATCGTGGTGAGTTACAACATGGGCGAGTGGCGCGAGATTCCCTCGCTCGTCAAGCTCACGAAGACCGACATCAGCGTGTGGCTCGTAACCTTCGCACTGACTGTCTTCGCCGATCTTACTGTTGCCGTGCAGGCGGGCATGATCCTGGCGGCGCTGCTGTTCATCAGCCGAGTGGCCGCCACCACCACAGTTTCGCAGGTCACCGACGACTACGTTGAAGATGGACGCGTCCACATTCTGCAGGACAAAGACATCCCGTATTACGCCACCATCTTCCGCATCCACGGCCCGTTTCTATTCGGCGCGACCGACAAGATCGACGTGGTCACCGAAAATATTCACGAGCTTCCCCCAGTTGTGATTCTGCGCCTGCGAAATATGACCGCGCTCGACGCCACCGGACTCTTCGCCCTCGAAGAAGTAGCGCGAACTCTGAAGAAGAGCGGTCGCGAGTTGATTCTGTGCGGCGCCAGAGAGCAACCGCTGAAGCTGATTCAGCAGACCGAATTTGAGGAGTTAGTCGGCCCCGAAAACATTTGTGACAACGTGCAGGACGCCCTGCGCCGCGCCGAAGAAGCCTTCGAAAGACTGCAACCAGTGGGGAAGGCGACAACGGCTAGGTAGGTTTCGGTTTTGGGAAGGGCACGACTTTAGTCGTGCCATAAACGCCACCGAGAAATTCGGCTTCAGCCGCTGAGGGTCGCCACAGCCGCGCAACGCCATCATCTAGTGCATCGCCACCGCATTAGTAAGGTTGGCATTCAAATAGCGGCTCATCGCCAGGTCGATAATAGCGCCGATCATTTCCGTGTAGGAGAGTCCGTAGGCCTTCGCCGCCATGGCAAATTCCTGCCGGCTGGCCAGCCACGGATTCGGGTTCGCCTCGATAACGTAAACATCGCCATTCGGAGCAAGCCGCATGTCGATGCGTCCATAGTCGCGCAACTTAAGTGCGCGATACGCGGCCAGCGCCGTATCGGACAAACGTTTCGTCGTTGCTTCGTCCAGATTCTCCGCGATCGCTGACTTGGTTAGCTTGTAGGCTTCCGTATTCTTCTCGAACTTCACGTCGTAGCTGGCGATTCTTGGCGTGCCCTCGGGCAAGCGTGACAGATCGAGCTCGACCAGCGGCAAGACCTGCGCCCGTTCGTAGCTGCCCAGAATTCCAGCGTAAATCTCGCGCCCTTCGATGTACTCCTCAATCAATGCCGGCGAGTCGAATTCATCCTGGATGTACTCGACGCGTTCCATCATCTCCTTGACGTTTTTCACCACGGCGCCGGCATCGATGCCAATCGATCCATCCTCCCACGACGGCTTGACGATGAGCGGAAAGGAAATGTCGTGGGCATGTTCAACCCGTCCGCGATAGGCAGTCGCAAAGAACGGAGTCTTGATACCGTGAAACGCAAAGATCTTTTTGGCAATCGCTTTGTCCTGGGACATGAAAATGGCATGCGGCCCCGCGCCCGTGTAGCGCAATCCCAGCAGGTCGACATAGGCGACTACGTTCATTTCCTTGGTGTCGTCGCCGTCGAAAGACTCGGTCAAATTGAAGATCAGGTCGGCATCGCAACGCGAGAGCGAGTGCAACGACTGTGGACGCCCATCCAATTCGAAGTTAGAAGGCTCGTGTCCCAGCTTCTGCAAAGCTTCAAAAATCTCTTCGCGGTCGGTCTTCTCTTTCTTCACCTTCTTAACTTTCTTGTGCCGCTTGCGCGCAACATCCGCCTCTTCCTTCGCCGCCGCCGCGACCGGATCTTCGTTCCACAAGTCGTACAGCAGCGCGATTTTCAGTTTTGCTCCGATCATCAAATCTCCTAAGTCCTTGGTGGCGCGCCGGGCGTCCCCGCCCTGCTACCTCGCTGCCGGATGGGAGGGACGTCCGTCGCTCCACCGACTACGGCTGAATAAACTTTCCTTTCGCCACATACGTCATCACCAGCGCGGTGACATAGGCCGTGACTTCCGCCAGATGCTCTGCGCTGCGCGTTTTGTCGGCGCGCAAGTCGAGTTCCCCGGCGCGCTTTTCAATCGTGTCCATCAAAGCTTTAATCAGCGGACGCTGCGCACCCGTCCACTGCGCCACTTTGTCGATCACCGCCTTGCGATGCTGATGCAGAAATTCGTGCGCCGGCAGCGCCGCCTTCCGCCGCTTCGATACAGGAAAGATGTCCCGCAAATCCGTATCCGGCGTGAGCTCGGTAACCGCAACTTCCTCGCGCCCAGCCTGCTGAAAGTGATAGAATTCCGCCACCGTAGTTTCCATGTCATCGACCGTGATGTCGGTCTGTCCCCGCCGCCGCGCCGGATCGCTCTTCCCTAACTTGCGCGCCAGCCGGTCCAGGTAGCGCAATTTCTTTATCGCAGCCCAGCCGCGATACCGCTTGCGCCAATTCGAGCGGGGCGTCAGCCACACCGCAAACGTTTCGGCAAAATCTTCATCCGGATGCTTCTGCGCATACCATCCCGGCAAATGCCGCACATAGTCGCGCGAAAACGGCGCCGGCCGGTAGTTGTCGCGATAAGGCCGCCGGAACGGCCCAAAGATT